>ERZ795055.2620-NODE-2620-length-13517-cov-7.029788_pt1 | contig 13517 bp, 15 predicted proteins | sample MGYA00375139_ERZ795055 | MGnify/ENA primary metagenome ERZ795055 (study PRJEB30184, sample SAMN05720283) | anaerobic digester metagenome | isolation source: active sludge of municipal wastewater-treating anaerobic digesters | place: USA | collected 2015-01-23 ...
CTCGGAGCCGAACCGGGGCAGGGAGGAGGGACCTCAGCACGAGGTCAGCCTCTCGTCCTTCTTGATCGGGCGCTACGAGGTGACCCAGGCCGAGTGGGTCGCGGTGATGGGGAGCAACCCGAGCCGCTTCCAGGGCGAGGGCCTGCCGGTCGAGGGAGTGAGCTGGTACGAGGTCCTCGTGTACTGCAACAAGCGCAGCGCGGCGGAGGGCCTGTCTCCCTGCTACCGCATCGGCGGCAGCGTCGATCCGGCCGACTGGGGCAGCGTGCCGACGGTCGCGAACGGGATATGGAACGCCGCCGTCTGCGATTTCTCGGCCGAAGGCTACCGCCTGCCGACGGAGGCGGAATGGGAGCGCGCCTGCCGCGCGGGGACGAGTACCGCGACCAGCTTCGGGGATTCGCTGACCTCGGCCCAGGCCAATTTCGACGGGAACCTTCCCTATAACTCGCCGACGAAGGGCGATCCCCTGAAGCGCACGACGCCCGTCGGGAGCTACGCGCCGAACGCCTGGGGCCTGTACGACATGCACGGGAACGTCTGGGAATGGTGCTGGGACCATTATTCGAGCGTCTATTATGGCGGGTCGCCGAAAACCGATCCCCGCGGCCCGGAAGGGGGACGCTACCGCGTCATGCGCGGCGGCTCCTTCAGCAACTTCGGCTACCGGCTGCGCTCGGCCGCCCGGCGCGACGAGGACCCGCACTACCGCGACGCCGACGACGGTTTCCGCCTCGTGCGGGGGCAGTAGCGGGGCCTCGTCCCGTCGCGGCCCTCAGCGGGCCTTAAGCGGGAAGTAGATGTTCGTCGCCAGCTTCTCGGGCGCCGTGTCCTCGGGGGAGTTCAGGTACTCCTCGTACATGTACTCCTCGGGCGTGAGCGCGCGCTCCTGGACGAAGGCGGTAAGCTTCTCGTAGGTCCCGCCCAGGCTCTCGTAGGAGCCGATATGCGTGGCCATGGCCAGCTTGCCGCCGGGGAGCCTTCCCGGCTTCACGCGGCCCTCGCCCGGCGCCGGCGAGTTCACGGGGAAGCCGATCTCGACGTCCAGGTCCTCCATATCCATGTTGTAGTAGATGGCGAAGGGCGGACCCGCGAAGGGGATGCCGCTCTTCGCCATGTAGGCGGCTACTTCCCCGTACACCTGCCCCATGCCCTCCGCGAGCTTCGCCATCGACGTCCGGTAGCGCACGGCCAGGGTCTTCCTCGCCTCGAGCTCCACGATTTCCATGTCAGCCTCCTGCGATAAGGATGAGGCAGTATAGATGGCCATCCACGACAGCTGTGTGTCGTGGATATCCCCTCATTCGTAGATCCGCGCGATTTTATCCGCCGATTCCTTGATGAGGACCCGGAGCCGCTCGGGCTCCAGGACCTCGACGAAGTGGCCGTAGCTCAGGATATAGCCGTACATCCAGCCGTCCTCGGGCATGGCCATGCGGACGACGAGGCTCCCGTCCTCCCGCCTTTCCAGGTCCTCCTCGTTGTGGAACTCCTCGACGAGGGGGGCCATCTCGGGCGAGAAGCGCAGGAGGATCTCGACGAGCTTCCCCGCCTTCTCCGGATCGTAGTCGCGCGAGAACTCCTCGAAGCCGAGCTCCCGGCGCCGGAAGCGCTCGCCCAGCATGACGGGATTCCTGATGCGCGAGGTCCTGAAGAGGCGGTAGTCGCCGCGGAGCCGGCAGTAGGCGAAGAGGTACCAGGACCTCCACTTGAAGACCACCGTCATGGGCTCCACGACGCGCGTCATGCGCTCGAGGCGGTTCGACGTGTACTCGAACTCGAGGAGCCGCCCTTCCTCCACGGCTGCCTGCACCACGCGGAAGGCCTCGCGCTGGGCGGGCCCCCCGCCGAGCATGCTGAAGTCGATGAAGAGCTTCTCCTGCCGGCGCCTGAACGGCTCGCCGGGCGAGGGGGGGAGCAGGCCCTTCATCTTCTCCAGCGTATCGTCGATCTGGCCGTCGTCCAGCTGCCCGGCTATGCCTTCGAGGGCCGTGATGATGTAGAACAAGTCGTCCGGCGTGACCAGGCGCCGGTCCAGCTTGAAGCTCTTCATGATGCCGTAGCCGCCCGAGGGCCCCTGGACGCTCATCACCGGGATGCCGGCCAGGTTGATGGCCTCCATGTCCCGCTGGATCGTCCTCGCCGAGACCTCGAAGCGCTTGGCCAGCTCCCCCGCGCTCGCGAGCTCCCTATTGAGGAGGTAGACGACGATGGACAGGAGGCGATCTATCTTCACGGCGCGTTCCCTAGGCGCCAGCATACGTGCAAAGAATCGCGGGGGCAAGGCTGTCGCCGCGCTTGGCCTTCGGCGCTGCCCGGGACTGCTCCATCGCTGAAGACGAAGCGGAGGAATGCGCTGTCGCGCAACGCGAGGCATCGAGCTTGTGGCATAGCCAGCCATCCCCTGGGCGCGAGCCGAGGCGGCTCTACGCCTACGGCCGATACTAGCGATGTCTCCTGGATAGGGCTATTATTCCTTTCAGTATAAGCCAATGTTCAGCTATCCTTGTGGTGGAAGGCCTGCAACGACAGTTCCTATCGCCCATAGAAGGAGCGACGCGATGCAAGACTGGAACAAGGTCCTGCTCGAAGGATGCGAGTCCATGGACTACCTGCTCGTCGATACGGCCTTCAGCGGCTTCCTTTACAAGAGGAAAGCGGATCCGAACGCCACCTATGGCTCTGGGCGCAGCGCGCTCGAGGTCGCGACGAGCAAGGAGGCCATCGATATCATGCGGAGGCTTTTGGACGAGGGCAACGGGCCGTGGTCCATATAGGGCCCCGGCCTTCATTCTCCCGTCGGGGGCGAACGCTTCCTCCGCCACTGCGCCGAGAAGGTCGCCGGGCCATGTCCGAGGTAAGCGCCTCCGGTGTGCGCGGCCGCGTCGGGCGGCAAGGGAAAGGAGATACAACGAATGGATTTTGTAAAAATCGATGATGTCGATAAGGCGAAGTACATGGATCTGCTGTTGATCGCGGATGAGCAGGCAGACATGATCGAGAAATACCTGCATCGCGGCGAAATGTTCGCCCTGCGCGATGGGGATCTCAGGGCCTTGTGCGTCGTTACGCGCGAGGAATCGGGCGCGTATGAAATCAAGAATATCGTTACCGTCCCGGGATATCAGCGGAGAGGATATGGACGGCAGCTGATTGCGCATATCGTTGACTACTATAAGGATTCCGGCAACGAGCTCTATGTCGGAACGGGCGATTGCCCCGCTATACTTAGGTTCTACGAAGGCTGCGGATTCGCGAAATCGCATCTCGTGAAGAACTTTTTCATAGACAACTACGACCATCCTATGTATGAAAACGGGCAGCAGCTCGTCGATATGATGTATTTGAAAATGAATCTTAAAAGGAAGAATTGAGCCGCCTAACGCGGCTTGCCGCCTGAGCCTCGCGGTCAGAAGCGCTCGGCGCTGCCAAGGAGCGTGGGCGGCATGGGCTTCCTTGCTTCGTGTTTAAGCAATAAGGGTGCCCCCTTGCGGGAGCGCCCTTCGATGGAAGCGTTAGCTGAAATGGACGTAGTAGTCCATCCCACCCATACCGCGCCAAGCGTCGGTGACGCTTGGCGGAGACGAAGTCGTTCGATTCGCTTCGCTCATCTCGCGCCTTCGTCGGTCTCCCGGAACGGCATGGGCGTCATGGGCGGCGCTGCCAAGGAAAAAGCCCCGCCTTGCGGCGGGGCCTCGATGGTCAGGAAAGGGAGGCGGCTAGTAATCCATGCCGCCCATCCCTCGCGCTTCGCGCTCGGGGAGCCGCTCTGCCGGCATCGCGGGAGACTATCCCCCGCGATCGGCGGCTTGCCGCCCCGCCTCGCGCGCAATGGCGCTCGGCGCTGCCCAGCAGCATGTGCGGCATGGGCCGGAATAAAAGAAGCGCCCCTCGCGGGGCGCCTCTTCACGCTGCTGTAACGTTGGGTGAATTAGTAGTCCATGCCCCCCATGCCCCCCATGCCGCCCATGCCGCCCATGCCGCCGCCGGCGGGGGCCGCCTTGGGCTCGGGGAGCTCGGTGATGGCGCACTCGGTGGTGAGGAGGAGGGCCGCGACGGAGGCCGCGTTCTGCAGGGCGGAGCGGGTGACCTTGGCCGGGTCGATGATGCCGGCCTTGACCATGTCGGTCCACTCCATCTTGGCGGCGTCGAAGCCGATGCCCTTCTTCTCGTTCTTCGCGCGGTCCGCGATGATGGAGCCTATCGGCGCTCAAATGATCGCGCCGAAGCCGCCGGGGACGATGCCTTCCTCAATGGCCGTGCGGGTGGCGCTGAGGGCGTCCTCGACCTGCTTCTGGATCTGGGCGATGCGGTCCTGGATGTCCTTCTGCTTGCCGGCGCCGTTGAGAGTCTGTGCTTCGAGTTCGTAGTCGCCTTGAGCTCGCCATCGGCCCTCACCTGCGCCGAGGGGCACTGCATGAGCCACGTGTAGTAGCCCGTGCGGGAGCCATCGAGGTCCTTCGCCATGAGCTTGATCGAGTAGTGGAGCCGGTTGTCCTTCATGAACGCGTACTTGGCAGCGACTCCTTCGTGAAGTACGCGATGGCTTTTCTTAGGATTTCACGCTTCATCCTTGCTTCAGCAAGTTCCTTGCGCAAGCGCGCATTTTCTGCCTTCAGCGCGCTATGCGTAGGTCCCCGCGCGGGGCTCCTGGACTCGCCTCGCCATAGCCAGAGACCTAGTTATCTACCGTCCCTTTGGAATGCCGTGCTTCTTGCTCACCCCGCCGTGAATCATCCCTTGTTCGTTCACCATCTTGTTGGCTTCGGTCTTCTGCTCGGAGTCGTGTTTCAGTTTCTCTCGCATACCTGCGCTTCCGTTCAACACTACCTCAATCAGCCGTGTCCACGAAAGTCAGTATAGGCCAGGAAGGCTTGCGCCGTGCGCATAATACCGTCATCATGGCTCGAGAGTACTTAGAGAACGATCCGCGATTCCCAGGAGAAGCGTCATGGATTGCAGTCTCAAGCCTTTCGGAGTCGGAGAATCCTTCGGCAAAGGCCTCTCGGCCCTCTTGGACAATTTTCCCATCCTCTACGGTATCGGCCTCATCGGGACCGGTTTCACCCAGGGCCTCGGCTCCCTCTTGAATCCCTTTATCGCGAGGTCGGCTTCGGGGGACATAGGCAGCATCCTCGTGATGCTCGTCGCCCTGATCGTCAATTCTTGCGTCGTCGTCCTAGCGAGCAGCCTCGCGTCGGGCTTCTGCTGCCGCTTCGTCGCCTCGCGTTTCCTGGGCCAAAAGGACAGCCGCGCGGTCCTCGGGGACACGCTGCGAAGGCTGCCGGCCCTCATCGGGGCCTCTCTCCTGTCCTTCCTCGTGTCGATTGGCGGCGTCCTCCTCCTTATCGTGCCGGGCATCATCTTCGCCCTGCGCCTTTGCTTTGTTGGAGAGGTAGCCGTCCTCGAGGACCTAGGGCCCGTCGCGAGCATGAGGCGCAGCCGCGCGCTCGCGAAGAACCACTGGGGCAAGATCATCCTCCTCTACCTCATCGTCTCCGCGATCGGCTTTGCCCAGACTGGGGTGCTCGCCCTCCTCAAGCTCTTCATCCCCGGCGACCTCGCCCAGACGATCGGCCGGATCCTCTTAGGTGGCTTCACCATGCCCCTGGGCGCCGCTGCGGAAGTCATCTACTACCTCGGCATCAGGGTCGAGACGGAGTCACTCGACGTCGAGCAGCTCGCCGCCAGCTTCCCCGCCGAGGCGGCCGAGGCAGCGGGGGCCTAAGGCGTGAAGAGAGACCGTTTCCTCGTGGAAAGCCCGGAGCGAATCCAGTTCTGGCGCGAGAGCGCCGAGAGCGGGGCGCGCGCCGCCTCTTTCTTCGTCGATACGATCCTCCAGGGCCTCATCGTCGTCATCGTCGTCCTCATCTCCGGGGGCCTCTCGGCGTTCGCGAAAGGCTTTTCCCAGGCGGGCACGGCCTTCCTCATCATCCTCCTCTTCCTCGTGCAGTGGGGCTACGGCTTCTTTTTCGAGGTCCTCCTATCCGGCCGCAGCCCCGGCAAGCTCCTCTTCAGGCTCCGCGTGGTGAGGCTCGACGGCGAAAGCCTCGACCTCCGCTCCCTAGCCCTGCGCAACCTTCTGCGCGCGGCCGACGGCCTGCCCTTCATGGCCCTCCCCCTCCTCGGCGGCTTCGTGTCGATGGCCGATCCCCTGTCGCGGCGGATCGGCGACCTAGTCGCGGGAACGGTCGTCGTAAAAGACGCGAGGCAGGTCCTCGCCGAGCCGGCGACCGACTTGGGCGCCCTGGCCCCATACGGGTCGGCGGCGATCGTCTGCACGCCCGGCAATAGCCTCGGCGAGGAGGAGCTTTACATCATCCGCCGCTTCCTGTCCTCGCGCGGCTCGATGCCACCGCCTCGCGCGCGGGCGACGGCCGAGCTCCTGGCAGCCAAGGCGGCGAAGCGGCTGGGCATCGAGGCTCCTGCGGCGGGCGCCGACCCCGTGGCCTTTTTGGAGGGCGTGTACCGTGGACAATCGTCCTAGCACTGCGAGCGGCCGCTTCGCCGGGGAGGGACTCCCCCGATGGCGTCGCCTCCGAAGCCTCCTCGAGTCTACGCGCAAGAAGGGGCCGCGCGCCCTGCGATACGAAGCGAGGGAGTTCGTCCGCCTCTACCGCTCCGCCTCCGCCGACCTCGCCTCGGCGCGTTCCCGGCGCCTCGCCCCGGACATCGTCGAATACCTCAACGCCCTCGTCGGGGAAGCCCATGCGCGCATTTACGACCTGCCGCCCCTCAAGCGTGGCGCCGTGGGGCACTGGATCTTAAACGAAGTACCCGCGCGCGTGGCCAAGGCCTGGCCCTTCGTCCTCGTGGCCGCCATCCTCTTTCTCTCCTCCTGGACGCTCTCATTCGCGGCCGTCTCCGCTAAGCCGGCGACGGCCGCCGCCCTCATGGACCGCGGAACCCTCGCGAGCTTCGACAAGATGTACAGCGACCCGGCCTTCATGAAGGCCACGGGAAGCGAGGCTGCGGCAGAGGGCTCGGCGGCGGCCGTCACCTGGTACATCCGCAACAACGTCACGGTGAGCTTCCTCTCCTTCGCGCTGGGCGCCTTCTTCGGTCTCGGGAGCCTCGTCGTCGTCCTCGTGAACGGCCTCTCGATGGGGGCCATCGTCGGCTATGTCTCGGCCTCGGGCCACGGCCGGTCGATCTGGACTTTCATGGCTGCGCACTCGGTCTTTGAGCTCGCGGGCCTCGTGCTCTCCGCCGCCGCCGGCCTCCTCCTCGGCTGGACCCTCTTCCGGGGAGGCAGGGCGGGCCGCGCCGCAGCGCTGAAGGAAAGGACCGACGATATCCTCGCCCTCGTCACGGCTGACGTAATCCTCACCGTCGGAGCCGCCTTTATCGAAGGCCTCTTCTCGCCGAGGAGGATCGGCCTTGACGCCAGGCTCGCCGTGGCTTTCGCCTGCCTCCTCCTCGAGCTCGGCTACTTCGTTGTCCTTCCGTTGCGCCTGCGGAGGCGGTCGAAGTCCTTAACGGCCGGAGGGCAGGCGGTGCAGAAATGAGACACGCGGCATACCTCGCCGCGACCGCGGCCCCGGGCGCAGAAGCGGCGCGAAAGACCGCCCTGCGCCTATTCGCGGAGAGGAACAAGGCCCTAGATTCGGGCGAGTCCCTGGCAAACTGGGGCTTCAAGCTTCCCGACTGGGCCGTGATACTCGTGATCGCCGCCCTCGCCCTCATCGCCCTAGCCGCCCTCGTCCTGCCGATCCTCGCGGGCACGCGAGGTACGAAGCGCAGGAAAAAGCACGAGGCGGAAGCTCCGGCTGCGCCCGCCGCCGAGATCGAGAAGGGCTCGGCGGTTCGGAGGGACGAGGCGGCGCGCCTCGCCGAATCGGGGGAGGCAGCTCTCGCGATACTCGCCCTCCACAGGGCGAGCGTCGCCCTCGCGGAAGAGCGCGGCCTGGGGCGACCGTGCGGCTGCAAGTGCAACGGCGAGATAGCCCTCGTCCTCACGAGCGAGGCGCGCTCGGCCTTCTCCTCCCTCGCGGCGAAGACAGAGCGCCTATGCTTCGGCGGCGACAGGGCGACCGACGACGACTGGTCTCGAGCGGTCGAGGACTACGAGGCGATGAAGGAGGCCCTCTCGTGAGCCCAAGCGGCCGCCAGCTCCTCTTCGGCGCCCTCGGCGCCGCCCTCCTCCTCGGCATCGTCCTCGTCCTAGGGCTCGGTGGCGGCGCGAGGAGCGACTGGAGCCCCCGCCACGAGGCCTTCTACCGCCTCCTCTCCGATCTCGGCTACAAGCTCGAAAGCTCGATCGTGGAGCCGAGCGAGAAGAGCCTTCTCGTCCTCCTGCCGCTCGAGACGGGCTCGAGCGAAAAGGACGAGGAGGAGGTCGCGGACCTCGGCTACACTGAGGCCGAGGCCGTCCTCGCAGCTGGAGGCCGGGTGATCGCGGCCGGCCGGGAATGGGACGAATTCGAGCTCGAAGCCCCGGCCTCGGCCGAGGCCAACGGGGGTCAGACCCTCGCGAAGGAGCTTGTCGAGGCGGCGGGCGAAGTAACCCTCTCCATAGGCTCAGTATTCCCGCGCGAAGGCTTGCCCGATAGGGCCAGGCCCCTTATCTGGAATTCCAAGGGCGTCTACGCCTTCAGCGCCGAGGAAGGCGGTGGCCGCCTCATCCTTTTCGCCGACGACGAGCTCTTCTCCGAGGACGAATGCCTCGACCCGGGGAGGGCGGCCTTGATCAACGCCCTGGCCTCTCCCTCCTGGGAAGGGAAGGTGGCGATCGAGGGGAGAATAGGCGGCGACAGCAGGTCGATCATCGCCCGAGCCCTATCGATGCCACGGGTATTCCCCGTCGCGGTCCAGGCCCTCCTCCTCGCTCTCCTCGCGGTGGCCGCCTCTTCACTGCGGCGGGAGGGAAGGCGGGCCCCCGCGCCGCCTGAATTGCCCACAAGCCTGCGGACCGTCGAGGCCGTAGGCGATTTCTACCGGAAGGCCGACGCAGCGGAGGCGGCCGACGAGATACTCGCGGGCCGCTTCGCGTCGGCCCTTCGCGGGCTATTCTCCCTCCCGCGCGGCGGGAGCTCGGGCGAGGAGGAAGCGAAGCTCGCTTCTCTCGTCTCAGCGAGCCTCGGCATCGAAGAAAAGGAAATTCTAAGCCTCAGCCGCTCTTCCTCCTCCTCCCGCCGACGCAGCATAGCGGAGAGGGAGGCGAGGAGGCAGGACATACTCGAGCGCCTCGGCGCCGATGTCGCGAAAGGAAAGGACGCATCCCATGGAGCTTGATCGGATCGAGCGCTTCGCCTCCGTCTTCGAGGCGGCGCGGCGCGGCATCGGCAACGTCGTCAAGGGACAGGACAGGGTCATCGAGGGGCTCCTCACCGCCTTCTTCGCCGGGGGGCACGCCCTCGTCGAGGGTCCGCCGGGCACGGGCAAGACCCTCCTCGCCTCCTCGCTCGGCGTCGCCTTCGGCGCGGCCTGCACCCGCGTCCAGTTTACGCCCGACCTCATGCCGGCGGACATCGTTGGCACGACCGTTTACGACGCAGCTTCGGGCAAGTTCGCGCTCAAGCGGGGTCCCGTGTTCACGGACATCCTCCTCGCCGACGAGGTGAACCGCGCGCCCGCCAAGACCCAGGCGGCCCTCCTCGAGGCGATGCAGGAGCGCCGAGTCTCGATAGACGGCTCGACCACGAATCTTGGTCCCGGCTTCTTCGTCGTCGCGACGCAGAATCCCATCGAGATGGAGGGCACCTACCGCCTCCCCGAGGCTGAGGTCGACCGCTTCCTCGTCAAACTCGACATCGGCTATCCCGAGGAGGCGTCCGAGCTCGAGCTCCTCGCAGCGGTATGTGCCGGCTACCGGGCCGATCGCCTGGACACCGGGCCCGTCCCCCGCGTCGCGGAGAGCGGGGAGCTCGAGTCGCTGCGCGAGACCGCGCGGGGCGTAGCGGTCGACGAGGCTTTGCTTGCCTATGTAATCCGCCTCGTCCGAGCGACCCGCGCCTATCCGGGCGTGGAGCTCGGCTGCTCTCCGCGCGGCGGCGTGTCCCTCCTCGCCGCGCTGCGGGTCGCGGCCGCCTCGCGGGGCCGGGCCTTCGCGACCCCCGACGACGTGAAGTCCGTGGCCCCCTCGATCATCGGCCACAGGATCATGCCCTCGCCGGAAGCCGAGCTCGAGGGGCTCTCGGGAGCCAAGGTCGTCGCGGCCATCCTCGAGAGAACCGAGGTGCCGCGTTGAGCGATTCCGGACGCGGCTTTCCCCGCCTCGTCCCGATCCCGGAGCGGCGCCTGATCTACGCCGCCGCCGCCGCCCTCGCCCTCTCGGTCCTGGGCCTCCTCTGGGCGCCCTCCCGGGCCGTCGCCTTCGCGGCCGACGCCATCCTCGTCGGGGCTGCCGCTCTGGAAACGGGCCTCTTCCTGTCGCGGCCCCGACCGCGCTTCGCGGCAAAGGAAACCGCCCTCCTCGTGGAGGGCGTCGAGGAAGATCTCCTCGTCCGCGTCGAGAATGAGGGCGACGAGAGCCTCGAGATCGAAGCCGACCTCGACCTCGACTTCCGCCTCCGAGGCGGGAAGTCGAGGAGGGTCCTCGCGCCCGCGGGAGGAATCGCGGAGCTGGCCCTCCCCATCCTCCCTGAGCGCCGCGGCCCGGCTCGGGTCGAGTCCCTGCGCTGGTCGGCGCCCGGGAAGCTCGGATTCCTGCGCTTCGCCGGGACCGGAGTCCTCGGCCTCGGCATCTTCGTTCGACCCGCCGCCCCCCGCAAGGCCGTCACGGCGGCGGTCGCGCGCGTCTCGAAGTCCCAGGGCGACTCGCCGGCCGCTTCCCTCGGCCAGGGCAGCGATTTCTATTCCCTGCGCGACTACGCGAGAGGCGAGGACTCGGGATCGATAGACTGGAAGGCCTCAACCCGCGTGGGCCGCCCCGTCTCGCGGCTCCGGGTCGAGGAGGGCAGCGCTTCCATCGCCCTCGCGATCGACTGCGGGAGGCTCATGCGCGCCGAGAAGGGCGGCCGCTCGGCGATGGACGAGGCCGCCGACGCCCTCCTCGTCCTCGCCCAGGCGGCGCTCCGCAGGGGCGACTCCATCAGGGCACTGGCTTTCTCGGACAAGGTCCTTGCCGAGCTGCCCGAGCTCAGGGGCCCCTCCTCGCTGCGCCGCGCCGCGGCCTTCGCGGCCCGCCTCGACGCGGCGATCGTCGACCCCGACTACGCCGCCGCAGCCGCTCGCCTCAGGAGGACGCTGACCAAGCGCAGCCTCGTCGTCTTCTTGACAGAGGTTTCGGAGACGGCCCCCCTCGCCAACCTCGAGGAAGCGGTCTCCTCCCTCTCGGGCAGGCACGCGACGACGGTCGTCTTCTTGAGCGACGCCGGACTCGAGGCCGCGGCGACGGGGGCCTCCTCCTGCGAATCCGAGGCCGCGACCTACAGGACGGCGGCGGCCGTCGAGCTCATCGCAGGCCGCGAGGCGGCGAGGAGCCGCCTTCAGCGCCGCGGCGCCCGCGTCGTCGTCGCTCGGCCGGGCCTCCTCTCGGGGCGCCTTGTGGAAGCCTATTTCGCAGCCAAGCGCGAGCGCCGCGTCTAGCCGCGACGGGCTGCACGGGGGCAACGGGCAGCTATGATTTACTATCACTGCTCACGCGCAGTATCTGGTATACTCATCGCTAAAAGGCATTGTGCCAACGAGCCTTTTTGAGGCGAAGCTTCAAGGAGATGAAATGAAAGACGGCGCTATACAGGGACAAACTAATGAGCCTTTCCCGGGCAAGGCGGGAAAACCCGTAAAGCGGCCGCACATCGCGGCGTCCATTTTCTGGACCCATGCAAAGCGGATCGGTTTTCTGCGTACGCTTTTCGGGGGATTCCTTCAGTATCTGAGCGTTTTCGAGTTCGTCATGCTCCACTTGACGGTCATCGTCGTCCTCTATCGGGCAATGCTCGCGCCCCTTTTCGACCTCAAGCGGTTCAAGGTTCGCGATTACATGCTCTTTGACCGGGGCAAGGTGAACCGCATGCGGGCTTTCGACAAGCTCAACTGCCAGTTTTGCGCGTACGCGAACGGAACTGCCATGATGTGGAACGACGAGCTCGACGAGCTCGCCCGTGCCGATTTCAGGAAGGGCGATTCCCTCGCCAAGATCGTCGTCGCCCTCTATGCGCTTTGCCTTGCGGTGTTCCTCTTTTTCAGCTTCATCCTGAGCAAGATGCTCTTCGTCGTCATCGCGTTTTTCCTGGGCATGCATATCGTCAAGTTGGGCGATATCCGCAGGGAGCTCAAGGCCGCGAATTACGCAGGCGCCCATTCTCCCGTCATGCGTTGGCTTGTCCGCGGCGCGAAAATCTACGCGCATTCCCTAGCAGGGAATCTCGAGCAGATCGAGTCGAGCTGGTGCCCTCTCAAGCACGTCGAGACCGCGACTTCCGTCACCTCTGCCCATCACGCGAACTTCTACGACCAGGACAGGCTCGACGAGGTGATCGAGGTTCTTGCGAGGGACGGCACGGTCTCTACCCGGAAGCCGAAGTACTGAGCGAGCCGAGCGCGTCGTTCCGATGCGCGCGGCTGGTTTCACTCCGAAAGATAGCCCCGCGCGGGTCTTTCCGTTTCGGGCGGATACAAGAAAGACGCCCTCGCGGGCGCCTTTCGGATAAACAGTGGGATTTGGGAAGGCTTAGTAGCCCATGCCGCCCATACCGCGCCAAGCGTCGGTGACGCTTGGCGGCGACGAAGTCGTTCGATTCGCTTCGCTCATCTCGCGCCTTCGTCGGTCTCCCGGAACGGCATGGGCGTCATGGGCGGCGCTGCCAAGGAAAAAGCCCCGCCTTGCGGCGGGGCCTCGATGGTCAGGAAAGGGAGGCGGCTAGTAATCCATGCCGCCCATCCCTCGCGCTTCGCGCTCGGGGAGCCGCTCTGCCGGCATCGCGGGAGACTATCCCCCGCGATCGGCGGCTTGCCGCCCCGCCTCGCGCGCAATGGCGCTCGGCGCTGCCCAGCAGCATGTGCGGCATGGGCCGGAATAAAAGAAGCGCCCCTCGCGGGGCGCCTCTTCACGCTGCTGTAACGTTGGGTGAATTAGTAGTCCATGCCCCCCATGCCCCCCATGCCGCCCATGCCGCCCATGCCGCCGCCGGCGGGGGCCGCCTTGGGCTCGGGGAGCTCGGTGATGGCGCACTCGGTGGTGAGGAGGAGGGCCGCGACGGAGGCCGCGTTCTGCAGGGCGGAGCGGGTGACCTTGGCCGGGTCGATGATGCCGGCCTTGACCATGTCGGTCCACTCCATCTTGGCGGCGTCGAAGCCGATGCCCTTCTTCTCGTTCTTCGCGCGGTCCGCGATGATGGAGCCGTCCACGCCGGCGTTCTCGGCGATCTGGCGGATGGGCTCCTCGAGGGCGCGCTTGGTGATCTTGAAGCCGACCTTCTCGTCGTCCGACATCTTGGACATGTCGGTCTTCTCGAGGGTGAGGGCGGCCTGGATGAGGGCGATGCCGCCGCCGGGGACGATGCCTTCCTCGATCGCGGCGCGGGTGGCGGAGAGGGCGTCCTCGACGCGGTGCTTCTTCTCCTTCATCTCGA
>ERZ795055.2621-NODE-2621-length-13515-cov-20.600892_pt1 | contig 13515 bp, 6 predicted proteins | sample MGYA00375139_ERZ795055 | MGnify/ENA primary metagenome ERZ795055 (study PRJEB30184, sample SAMN05720283) | anaerobic digester metagenome | isolation source: active sludge of municipal wastewater-treating anaerobic digesters | place: USA | collected 2015-01-23 ...
ATTGGCTCCCCGAACGTAACAGCATTCGAACCCGTAGGCAAAGCCCACCCGAGGTTTGGTTCCGGATTCGACACGTCGCGCCGGACGAGCACAACACCATATCCGGGGCCGAGTTGCACGAACAGGCCGTTGAGATCGCGCTCGGGCCCAAGGGAGCTTTCGAGAACGGGAGTGTGGGCACCCTGACGCGCCGCGTTACCGCTGATCGCATCGTGAACGCGGCCGCGACGGCCCGGCGGCAGGCCAAGCCCCCCGGGGAGCCGCGGACACCCAGGGTGATCGAGCTCCTCCGGAAGGCAAAAGAGTGGCGGCGGCAGCTCGACGCAGGAGAGGCCGAAACCCAGGCGGAAATAGCCCGAAGGGAGGGCATCACACGGGCCCGGGTGACCCAGGTCATGGGACTACTCCGCCTCGCTCCCGAGATTCGGCAGAGTATTCTCACTGGGCCAGCGGAGGGGGGTAGGCGGACAATCACTGAGCGAAAGTTGCGTTCCCTCGTCCCGATAGACGACACGGTTGAACAGGTGATTCTCTTCCGCAAGCTCGCCGCCACGTGCGACAACTAGCTGATAATATTGGTGTTGCCGCGCCAGCTGTCCGAGCTGCTCAAGTCGGCACGAATCTTGATCGCTCTCAGTACCAGATAGCGAGACTTGCTCTTGGGGATCCACAGAGGTACAATATGGCATTGGTCGAAGAATCGCCGCGTATGGCTACTGACCCTGCTCAGCCACGGAGCGACGCTATGTCGGTCACGACAACCATCAAGGTCGAGTTCGTGCCTGTGGGTCAGTTTCACGCGTCATTCCCGCTTGGTCCGAGCCCCTCAAGGGCCGATGAGGTTTATCCGGTTAATCGCAGTGAGGACAAGGTGCTACCACTCGGTTCAAGCACCCTCTCCCCTGGACTTCGCGTGTCTCTCCCGGAGCCTACTCGACCTTTCGCCACTGGCCGTTCCTGAACCCCGCTTCGATACCGACTATCGGAGCTTGTGATTGCAGTGCTTGCTGCACGGCCTGCTGTGCTTGTTGTAAGATCACTTGTTGTGCCTGCTCGAGAAGGCGCTGGAGCGCTGCCGTCACATCCTGGCTGACAGGAACCTGTGGCGCCTGAAGGTTCAAATTCATCGACACATTGAGATTCTGTGGCATCTTCCGACGCGCAGTCACCTCAATCTTGCCTCCAAACTCCTGCGCTGTGGCCGAAGTCTCCACAATCGCGATGACGGTGTCCTCGGACCAATTCTCCGCCTTTTCCACAGCCGCCGCGGGGTCGATCGGTCGGAGCAGATTCATGTCGGTCTCATACTCGTTCAATAGATCCCACATCAGCTTATCGAGATTCTCCTCCGCAGCTTTCGCCGGCAGACCGATTTCTGCCGCCGCACGGAGGCCGATAGCGTGACCATGCGCATATACACGCTCTGCCAACGTCTCCACGATTGTGGCCATCGTCTGCTCGCTATGTGGTTTGTTTCGGGACAACAGCATTCGACGCGCGACGTCACGAATGTGCGAATGGGTGCGATACGCACTACCGAGCGCGACCGCATCAAGTCGATCCGTAAGCTTACTAAGACTGGTCGCGAGCGCTGCCTGGTCGGATAGGCCGGCACGTTCTTGGACGAACTTCACGTACGCCATTATGTCCTCGACGCTCACAGAATCCTGCATTGGTGTTCCGGGACCTCCAGGACCAGGCATCACCCGCTGGATGTTCATGATCGGGTCGATTGGTCCAAGCTCTCCGAACCTTCCCAATACGATCTCATCGGCCCCAAGAGCCAGCAACGTCGCAGCACTATTCGCACGATACGGTATCAGCACTGACCATTCTGCAGCTACCGTTCGTAACGCCGTGACGATCCTCCACGGCACGTCAATTGCCCCACCGCGGCTGTACAGTAGAAAATCGAGTTTTTCCACCTTGCCAAACTCCCGCAGGCAGTCATACATGGGCCGTACGGCATCATCCCCAATCTGTGCTACGGCCGGCGCGCGGTCTCCGGTGATATAGCAAAGGACCCGACTTCCTCTGAGCTGCTCGATCTGCTCGATCAGCGCCTTCCGCTTCTCTCGTGACATGCTGCCTCCTCAATGACCGCTTTAGAAAGTAGCGGGCGCTAGACCCGAAGCCCGTCGTACGATGCCGTTTCCGCTCACGTGTTCGCTCCAGCACATGGCCCGTGACTTCCCGCTCTTCTTCTGCTGCCGTCCACAGTTCATCCTCCAACGGCCCTGTCTCTCATGGCCACATGGTCCTTCTCGCTACGCAGCAACCTCGCAGTACCAGAAGGAATCACTGAAGCTCAAAACCGTCTTTCAACTCCTTCAGCAGCTTGTTGAATTCTTTCACGCTTTCCTCAGCCGGCTTCTCTTTGCCATCACCCAGTTCGATCTGAACCCTGAACTTCAGCGGTGTGTTGAACCTCGCCTTCAGCTCAAGGAACCTCGGGACAATCTCGCCCAGATCCTGAACTTCGGATGGCTCCAAATCGGACTGGGCCACGAGGCACTTGGAAGGTGTCGCAGGTCCAATGCCGCCCCCGCCTCGTCGACCGTCGGGCGCGGCGGCAATCCTCAGCTTGATGGACTGCGCCGCCGGGTAGTCGCATGGCCAGTCCCCAGACGTGCCGTCAAGTTCCGTGAAGCGGGCATTGATGGACGCCGTGATCACGTCCTTAACCGTCTTCCACGGCATGGTGTGACCGATTCTTTGCGAAAGTGCTGTGGCGATCGATAGTGCCGTGGTCTGTCCCTCCGACCAGGCGTTGGGCAGGTTCTCGGGCAGGATCTCGGCAGCCGCGATCATCGCCGGCGGCTCGCGCAGGATCGCCTTGGCGGTCAAAACACCAGTGGGAATAGGCTCTGCCAATACGCTCGCCGGGCCGCTGACAAGCCATACAGTTCCCGCCTCAACAGCAGCAGTGATAGCCTTGAAAACTATGGCACCGTCCGCCTTCGGGATCGATGCCGGCTCGGTGTACCCCTCGCGCTGCACGTGCACCACTGTGGTCCCGCCAAAGTAGTCGAGGACGGCCTGTACCGTAATCTCGTCACCCGTCCACAACTCCGGCAGTCTGCGGATTGCGATAAGCTGCTGAGGCAATTCCGCGAGTTCTGCGGTTACCGGTAGCACGAGCTCCAGCGCCGGATCATTCATGGATGTGTCATCCGCGCGCGTGCGCCACCAGGTGCGAAACGAACTGTCAGGCCGCGTCAGACGGAGCACAAACGCGCCCTCTTCGCAGCCATCGGTCAGGGTATCTAGGATCGCCTGCGCCTTGAGCATTTTGGGCAAATGGGGCAGCTGTGCGAATGCCCCCGACAGATCTTTTACCCGCCGGCTGGTTTCACCTTGGCGCCATAGGTTGTACGGACCGTCTGGCAGCAATGCCTCAGCCGTAATCGACGAATCTTGAACGCGCGATCTAGGGTCGTTCTTGATGATGTTGAAGTGTGAATCATCCGTGACGTTTATCTTGAAGGCCTGAGCTTCATCCTTTTCCGAAACAGTCACGACGATGCAGTATGCCTGCTTGATTGCCTCCGGAATCCGCCCCTTCGCTTTGTCGATGCTGATGGCGAGTGTTTGCATCCGCACGGGGTCAATGTCGCCACCCTTCTCCTGCTCTTTGAGATCAGCGCGCACTTGCTCCCACGCGAGGTAGTCGCGCACCCGTGTTGAACCGACATCCAGTCCATCCTTAGATGGCGTCAGTAGGATCACCGCGTTTCGGTAAACCCGCGGCCGGTCCGATCCGGTGGTCTCATCCAAAAAGCGTCTGGCTTCGGGACTAGGCTTGCCTGAATCCGATACCGCGCTTGGCGCCAGCACGGCGAAATGGAACTGTCCATCGTCCTCGATGTCGCGGGGGCGAGTAGGCAGCGTATGCACGCGTACTCCCGCTGCGGCTGCTCCGGTAGTGAGGGATTTCACCTTTCCGATCTCGTCCAGCAGACGGGCGCGAACGACATCATCAGTGATCCGACCAGCCGCGACCGCGTGCATCTGCGTCAAGTTCGGACGATTGCCCAATCGCCATGTGCTTGGTAGCTGATTGTCTCCCATGACGGCGTGCTGGTCGTCCAGCCAGAAACTCGTCTGAGCCCAGCGGCCTAGACCCTTTTCCAGTTCGATCCGGTCAGGACGCGTTGGGCCTAACAAGACTAGCAGATCGCGCGATCTGGCACTCTGGCCAATGGGCTGTGAATGTAAAAACGTGGCGATAACGGCCTGCTCTACTTCGCGCAGTCGCAGGCCCACGGAATCACGCTGGATCTCGCGGGCGCGCCCCAACTCGCCTTCGATGACGCCCGTCCAGGCTTGTCGTCTCCCTTCGTGTTCCTCGGTGTCTGCCACGGTCACGAGTTCACGTAGGGCCTCAGAGAGGCCCTCCCGTCCGGGCGCATTGAGGAGAGCGCCCGGGCCCACCAGAGGTGAGGTATCCCACTTCTCGGCCTCACGGAGAGCTAGTGCGAAAGTACGGAGGACACCGCGGGCCTTTTGGAAACGATCAAGTTGGGTCCACTTCGTATAGAAGACCTCTGTCAAATCCGGGTGGAAGGGATAGCTTCTTAGGTAGCGCTCCTCCGCGTCCGCGCCCTGCTTCTGAGTCTGTTCATCGATTTCGCAAATGCCTTTGAGGGCCGCTTGGACATGGGAGCGGAAAGTAGCCCGATCTTTGATCGATTCGGTCGTGAAGAATCGTCGCCGCAGCAGTTCGGCTACGTCTTCCTTCACCACTGGTTCTACCGCTTCTTCGCGCTGCCGCTGAAAGATGTCATACAACTCGCCCTGAAGCCGCCGGCCGAAGACATCGTTCTTGGCCGGATCGCTCGCCAGAAGAGACGCCACAATGCAGCAGCGGTCAACCTTTGTGGCGGCTTGGGTCAGATACTGGAAAAAGTTAACAAGCCGATCCTGCCATTGCGGATTCGCAGCTGCTTTTTCGCGAGCGTACATCAGCACTTCGTCGATCAGGATGAGAACGCCAAGACCCTCCTTGATCGGCATTTCCAGCAGAGTTGTGAGCAAGCTCTCCGCGGGGGCAGTGTCGCGCTCCTCAGCCTTGTTGTCCGCGTTCAGGAGTTTCAGCCCCTCGTCACCAGCGACTTGGTATGCCAGCACACTCCAAGGTTGCTTGAGGGTGCGCACCTTGCCGTCAGGCGACCTTACCTCCATGCCCTTCTCGACATCCAACTTGTCGAAACACAGCCCGACTACCCGTGCCTGGGGCGGGACTTGCCCGATGGCCTCGATGAATTCGGCTACGGCGGGCAGTTTTGGTAGGTTACTGGGGTCTGTCACGAGATGCCACAGGGCAATCAGCGTGTGAGTTTTTCCCCCGCCGTAGTTCAATTCTAGCTGGCGGACAGCCTTGTCGTTCTTGCCTGCCACGCGTAGCACCACGTCCCGTACCAGTCTGCGCAGATTGTAGGTCGGGAAGGTGAGGGCAAAGAACTTCTCAGGATCCTCGTAGATTGGCCGTTTCCCACTCTGCATGAGGACCTCGTAGAGGTCAGCAGCGAACATGTGGAGCGGCAATTCGCCGGACCGCAGGTCCTCCCGCATATTCACGACTTCATGCCAACACTTCCACGGTAGCTTTGCCATACTGGAACTCCTTCGCCGACGACCGTGGTCGGCTAGCTAGACTTCTTCCCCGAAAGTCATCGGCACCTGGGGGTCTACCCGCTTCGTTCCTTTTGCCTGTACGTGGTTACTCAACGACTCCAATAGGGTCCGCTCGTCGCTACCCGTTGGTGATAGCTCGATGAGTGACTGCAAGAGCCGACGAAAGAGCTCTTGCCGACGTAAACCATGGTCATCCAGGTACTCATCGACCTTCGTTGCGTCTCCCGCCCGCCATAGGTGCATTAGTCGGTGGATGCGGTCAATGAGCGGCACGGGTTGGCCGCCCGGGGCCTCGTATCCCATACTCTTGTGTTTGCGTTGTGCCCAGGTCTTAAGCTTCACCTTGCTTCCGGAATCCGAGGCGTTTTCAGCGTCCGCTTCCGCATCCGGATCGGCAACTTCATCTTCATCTTCGTCCGCGCTTCTGCCTCTGCCCCCTGCATGAACCAAAATGTCCCACTTGGTTTCCAACTCTCTGTCAGACATCCCGCACGCAGTAGCGTAGAGTATGCAGGCGCCAGATGGTGCCTCCTCCAGGCCGAAGTCGTGACGATGGAGAAGGTAATACGCGGTCGGGGCGTCCATCCGTTCGGCTGCAGCGAGATCCACACTGTCACGTCCGCCCGTTAGAACACGGCCGACCACGAAATCCACGACCATCCGTCTGACATGGGAAAGGAACTCGCTCACGTCCATAGTCTTACCGGCGTCGTTTGCTTTCTTAACCACCGGGTGCTTACTGTAGGCTTCGAGCGCCGGTCCAGTTGCCGCCCATACAAAGTCTGGTCCGCGAATCCCCGCGTCCCAGAATTCCCGCAGATGCGTCGCGATATTCGTCCGCATCTCCTCCAGAACCTGGTTGTCCCAACCGGGACGGGCCTCCGGAGGTCGTTTCTTGCCAATTAACCAGACCGACGAGGCCAGGGCCGCTGATGCCTGCGCTCTCATGCGGGCTGCTTGCTCAGTCTGGATAGGCCAGCTGCCACCGACGACAAAACCAGCTCGAATGATCGCGGACACGAGCGTTTCCCATGCTTTGGGCTGTTTGTTCGCGAATACAACAACCAGCCGCCCCTCCGGCCGCAATGCCTCGGCACACTGGATAAAGACGCGGGCCATACCGTCTTCGTAGACCTGCTTGCTCTTAGTGGAATCGCCGTCATGTCGGGATGAATCGTCAATCAGTTCTCCGTCGCAATTTTCGTGGTCCCATTTCGGGGATAGCGGATCGCTATGCGTGGAATCAATGGCAATTGATAGTCCTTGAAGAACGCGTCGCTGCCAAGTGTAGAAATAGTCCATTAGGTCGGAATATGGAATCGAGTCATAATACGGTGGATCTGTCACAATCGCGTCGTAATATCCGTCATCGAGCGGCCGGACGGCACTCTGTTTCAAGATTCTTGGCGCGGCAGGCGAAGCGATACCCGCAGATTCCAGTATCGGCTGACTCTCCATCACCGCACCCAAGCACATCTCCCATCCACCACGAACAGCGTTAATGGGAACTGCTTCGCTGTAGTCCCAGGTAATAGGCAGGGCGAAGCGAACAAACGTGTGACCAATAGCCTCGACACTGGTAATCCATGACAGAGTAGCTGCATTGAAATCGAGCATTCTGTCGAATCCACATACCAGATAGGCACTAACCGCGTCGATCCACTCTGGAGAGTACCGCAGTACGGTCATCTCCCCATATGCCTTCCGCGTCGCTACTACAAACGTTCCCAAGGCCAGAAGTTGGCGCGGCGTGAAGAGCTTCTTCCATTGGTCAAAGCCATACAGTGGTACCCGAAACCCCAGCGCCTCTTTGCTGGGAAGGGGTTCCTCGGGCAATCCGAATGGAATCTGGTCAAAGACACCTGGAATTGCCTTCTCTGCTTCCCCGACCAATCGAAGCTCATGCTCAGTAGGCAGGCGGTATTCCTTTCCCTTCCGGTCATCGACAACAACGGCGGTCATGACCGCTCCCAGTCGTTGAGCTCGGCCTTCAAGGCGAATGTCTTCCATGGTCATGATGACCTGTCCTGGTTTTTGACAACACGGACACCACGCCCCAGTTCGCGACATCGTCCCCGATCCGATCCGCTTATCGTGTTCACGCTTTTGGGCTGCGTTGCCCCCTTTAACCGGCACATCGGCTTCAATTCCGAAGACTACGCCGGTCTTTCCCGGGTTCGCCTCCATCGTCAGTATCACTCGTTTCGCATCCTTCTTGCACAGCCAGCGGGTCTTAAGAAGCGGCAATGTGGCGCGGCAATTCTTACAGGTCACCGTGCGCGCCCAGAAATAGGCCACGGTGGGCTTCGCTATCCAACGCGGGTTTTTGGGGTCGGAGAGGTACTCATCGCTAAATTCGACGTTCAACGCTCCAATGTCAGGTGTCCCAATGTCTGTCGGTGGCACGAGTCGCATAGACTGCTTCTCGTAGGCCTTTCCTGGCTTGAGAGGTTCAAAGTCTGCATAGGTCGGATAGTACTTTGCCAAGTCCTGACGCGCGCGACCGAGCATCCACTTGCCCCATGCACGGACCTGCCATGCAAGGTCTGCTTCCGGTGCTTGCCCTGAGTCGGACCATCCGTTCCGGAACAGGTCGTTTTGGAACTCTCGCGCCTGACTTTTCGTTTGCTTTGCTTTGCCGACAAGTTGCGGATGGGCCTTATAAAAGGCCTTCATAAACTCTTCGTCCTCGAGAATGAACTCTGGCAGCGGGTGGGTCTTCCCGGCAAGCTTCTGCGGGTACTCCAACGTGCACTTGAGAATGAACCAGGCTACGGGGTTGATGTCCACTGCCGTTACTTCGCACCCCAGCCTCATTGCCTCAAGCGGAATTGCCCCGCCGCCTGCAAATGGGTCAAGCACTCGCGGGGCGCGCCCATCGTAGGCCTTCCGGATCTCCTGACGGATCCACTCCAATTCTCCCTCGTAGAACTCAGCCTTGCGCCGGTGTTCATCCTTCTTCTTCTTTCCACCCGAGGTTGGCACTGAGCCCATCCAATGGAGAATGCCACCTCCCGTTTCCTCCTTAATTCGATCTACGGACCGGCCACCCGGCATCTTCTTCTTCTCGATTTGTTGGACTACCTTGCCGCCGATTCGCTCGCAGAGTTCCTGCCGCTCTTCAGGCGTACCGGGATCGGGCAAGAGCGTAGCGATCAGCGCAGCACGACATGCCGCCAGCGGCCGGCGCGCCGGCCAGATGTGAAGCGTGGAAATGTGCCCGTGCCGAACGTTCTTCTCGTGGACAGAGTTCAGTGAGGCCTGCTTCAGAGGAAATGCGTGTTCGATGAGACGCGGCTTGTCTGTCATACTTCCCCCACTTCCATGACCTGCGCGTGGGCAATGCGCACGCCACCGACTTCCCGCACAGCCTCAACGACCTGCATCTTGGTGAAGGGGTGGACCAGCAGTTTCTCGAAAGGGTCCTGAACCCTGACCATCTGAGGCGTGGGCGTGGCGCAGTGATAGACCGCATATAGCCAGTACTCGTTGCGCAGGTTGCAGGCACGAGCCCATTCGTTGTCCGTGACCTGGATCTCGCCGGTGTCTGCCCTGCCCTTGACTTCGATGCAACGGCGTTCGTTGCCGGGGTAGATTGAGAGAATGTCAAAGCCGGGGTGATCAGGAAGGCCAGCGGCACGGGCCAATTCTGGCGTATGGACGAAACGCACCTTGGCACCGGCAACCTCTTCAAAGGCCCGCACTAGGTCCATGGCGACCTGCTCGATGTCGGCCTGGAGACGCTCGAGGTCCGCCTGATCAGTTGAGGGTACAACCAGCGCGTGGGCGATGAAACACACTTCGCCCGGTACAATCAGCTCCGGTTCGCGTCGCAAAATGGCAAGAGCCCGGTCACGGCGATAAGACAGCGTGCGCTGCTGATCCTTGATCTCCGAGAGATGCTGGGCAGCGGCCTTATTGCCGTCCCGCGCCTTCTGCGAGAGCTTGCCGCGGACGACGGCCAACTCGGCCTCCTGGAAGTCGAAGCCTCGTGTGACAAATGTCTCCCGTTCTTCGAGGGTGCCTAGCAGATGCGACCGGCTCTCGACTGCCATTGTTCGCGCGATCCGCTCGGCAAGATAGGCTTGAGCCACATCACGGTGTTGTTTCGCGGCCACCGCTAGACGCTGGGCTTCCCCCGGAAGGCCATGACCACCGCGAAGCAGGAGTAGGTGCTCAACCGGGCAAACAGTCACATCTGCGCCTTCCGTTTGGCGAACGCCAATTAGGCGGCACTCGACTGTCTCTTCCTGCCCGAGCTCGACGATCTCTGGATCGGCCTTCCGAACCACAGTCAGCCTCGCCAGATGAAATATGTACGGCCTCTTGGCCGTCGGATCGACGAACACCGCTCCGCGTAGGGCATCCAGACCCAGTTGGCTACGCACCAGTTCCCGGAAGCGCTCGAAGACCGGCTCACCGGGATGCATCCATACGCAGCTGTCACGATCGCCAGGTCTGACGACCGACAAACTCTGGCGCTGTTGAGAAGGGTACACATCGAGTGCTGCCAGAATGGGGTCGACCGCGCCCTTCTTCGCCGGGCGCAACGCGAAGAGCCCCCCCAAGTCGCCATCAACTTCAATACCGACCAACGGGGCGGCTGACGCGATGAAGCGCCGGACGTAGCCAGGCAGGAGGCGGAAAAACGTCTCTTGCTCGAGGCTCGCGCGCAAGCGCGGCAGCTCGCTCTTGACGTCACCGCCGTCGCCGTAGAGGCGGCGTTCGCGCTCCGCAAGCGCTATCACCTGTTCCTTGGTCAGACGTCCATCTAGCTCCCTTGCGATGGCCTCGGCATCGCCGAGTACCGCCATCTCCATGTAGGCCTTGATAGACACGTCAGCGAAGATCCGGCCGATGCTGTCGTAGACCTTGTCGCTCTTTAGCTGCTTGCGAATCTTCTCCAGCTTATCGAGCAGTGTTTTGAGAACCCGCCCCTCGCGGGTCGAGGGGGCTACAAAATTCAGGATGATCACTGGATCGTGTTTCTGGCCATAGCGGTGGATCCGGCCCATGCGCTGTTCCAGGCGGGCGGGATTCCACGGCACGTCGTAGTTGATCATGATCCAGCAGAACTGAAGGTTGATCCCTTCGGCCGCCGCGTCGGTGCAGATCATAAACCGCGCGCCTCCGTCAGCGGATGGCTTGCGGAAACGATCGACCTGCTCTTGCCGCTCCGTGTAGTGCATGCCGCCATGGATCATGGCGATCTGACCCGTGTACCCCATGCCCGCGAGTCGGCGTACGAGGAAGTCCAGTGTATCTCGGTGCTCGGTGAAGACAATCAGCTTCTCCCCGGCGAATTTGGGATCTGTGATGACGACGCGCAGCTTGTCGAATTTCGACTCCTGCCCGAGATCCTGGACCTGCCTAGCCAGGTTGAGCAGCCGCTCGACCTGCTCCCGTTCCGCAATCAGATCAGCGAGAGACGCGGCGATGACGCCCTGAAGCAGTTTGCCCTCGGCCAGTTCGTTTTCCTCCTGGCCGTTCTGTGACCCTTCATCATCTGCCATCTTGGATTCCAAGACATCGTCGGCCTCGGTGATCTTCCGCTGGATTGTCTGAAGTTGCTCCAGAGTGATCCGCCCGGATTGGACGTCGTCGATGACTGCACTCAGTTTTTCAATTCGTCGCTCGAAGGAACGCAGGAGGGCATAGGTCGAACTCGCCAACCGGCGCTGGAAGACCCCCATGGCCAAACGCGCTGCCGACTGGTTCAGAAGCTTGGCCCTGTTGTAGACGTGCTGAAGGTACTCCGTCGTCTCGTCGTAGAGCCGTTGCTCGCTCACCTCGCCCTGGGTCAGATTATAGGCAAGGGTATCGGCGATGCGCCGTGGATAGAGCGGCTCCCCGGTCAGTTTGACCATCTCCTCCTTGGTCCGCCGGATGAAGTGATCCTGCCTATGGTCAGAGGGAAACTGATCGAAGGCGTCCGGGGTGGTGAGCACATCCGGCTCAAGCAAACGCCATAGGGCGTAGTAGGGGTAGTCCTTCCCCATGTGGGGAGTTGCTGTCAGCAGCAAGAAATGGTGCGCGTGCCACGGCAGCTGCCAGGCTCGATCACCGGTATGAACCCCCGCGATGGCCTCCGCTAGCCGGTAGCGGTCCGTCTTTCGGATTCGAAAGTCAAATCCTCGGTCACACGCAAGTTTATGTGCCTCATCGAAGACGACAAGATCGTAGGGTTCGACCTCCCTCTCTTGAAGTCGAGCGAGGACGCGTTCCCCCGTCATTGTGTCCACGCTTACGATCAATCGGTTGCTCGATGGTCCAACGAAAGGGTTGCTGGTGCGCGCGTCGCCCCCGCTCACGATGTCGAATTGGAGGCTGAACAACGTCGCGAGTTCTCGCTGCCAGTTCCCGACCAGACCCGCGGGTGGCACGATCAGGACTCGCTTGAGCAGACGGCGAGAGAGCATCTCTCGAATGTAGAGGCCCGTCATGATCGTCTTGCCCGCCCCGGCATCGTCTGCCAGCAGGAAGCGCAGCCGGGCCTGCTTCAGCATGTGCTCATAGACCGCAATGCGCTGATGCGGCAGGGGGTCGATGCTGGCGGTTTCGGTCGCAAAGGCTGGATTGGCGAGGTGCCCGAAAGACAGCCGCTCGCCCTCGACGAGCGCTTGCACGACTTCTGGCCTTGCTGTGAAGTCCAAGACCGGCGGCTCGGCGGTGTACGGTGGCGGTTCGGGCTCGGAAACCTGCTTGATATCACCCTCGCCCGCCAACTTCAGAATCTGGCCCCAAGACAGCTGGGAGGGACGCGACCTTCCATTCTCCCACCGGTTGATCGTCGGGAAGGAAACGCCGAGCTTCTCCGCCAGGGCCATTTGGGTGAGGCCCAGGCGCGCCCGAAGGCGCTTGATCTGGGCCGGGTAGTCCTCGCCAGGCATGCGGTCCACGGTTCGTTCTCCTGTTGTCCGGATCTGGTCCATGGAGACCTTTATAGCAAATGATATATTTACTGTCAATGGTCCACGCGATCTATTATCGGTATTCGGCGACGGCCGCCACCGAGCGGGGCGTTCTTGCGGTTGGATCGAATGGCCGAAATGCCATCAAGTGATTGTATGGCAATTGCTTACAATATGATGATCGGTGAGGTAGGCGGCGAACCGGACTGCGGTCGATGCCCGTTTCGACAGCATGGCGCTCTATCGACTGGCGTTCCCGGAAGGGGCTGGCACCCGCTCTGTCAACTTCTCTTCATTGTCTCGACCACCCCCGGCAGGATCTTCTCTGCCGATCGCCCAATGACGTAGCCGCCCAAGCCGATCTCGACGATGTCCCACAACTTCAGGACTTCGGCTTCACCCAGGTCCGGAGCAGACCACCCCAACCACCGGGCTACGATCAGGGCGACAAATACCAGCATCGTGACCGGCCGCCAGGTCCTCTGGATCCAGCTTTGGCCCTGTGCCTCGGCCTTGACGACCTCTGCGGCTGCGCGTTCGATTTCCGAGGTCCGCTCGAGGACGGCCGCTTGTAGTGCTTGCTGAAGCTCGATCCGCTTCAGTTCGTGCTCGGGATCGGGAAAGATCCGGTCTGCGACCGAGCCGGCCACTTTCCCCAGGATGCCCAGAATCTCGCCAACCATCGCGACCCCTTTCAGGCGTAGGCCCGGTTCAGCCAGCCGCCCTGGAACACAACCTGATCAGCGCTGTGGGCGACGCGGAGCCGGTATTCCCCAGCCGCCTCGGATCGCAGCGCCGCCATGAGCGCGGTCTGATCTGCCTGCTCCGCGGCGCCGCAGGTCTCGGTTCCGGGGATTCCGTCGATCGCCACCCGCAGGCCGCAGGCGTGAAGCGCGCGTTGGAGGCACGTCACCGCCGTCTTGTGCCCCAGGTTGACCGCCAGGTCGAAGACCTTGATGGCGATCAC
>ERZ795055.2627-NODE-2627-length-13492-cov-4.631540_pt1 | contig 13492 bp, 12 predicted proteins | sample MGYA00375139_ERZ795055 | MGnify/ENA primary metagenome ERZ795055 (study PRJEB30184, sample SAMN05720283) | anaerobic digester metagenome | isolation source: active sludge of municipal wastewater-treating anaerobic digesters | place: USA | collected 2015-01-23 ...
CGAGGGCGCCGCGGCCGGAAGGGGGTTGTAGCCCTATGTTCGATACGCTGAAAGCCGATTTTCACGCAGTATTCAAACGCGATCCCGCGGCCCGTGGATGGCAGGGTGTCGCCGAGGTGATACTATGCTATCCCGGTTTCCATGCGATCATATGCCACCGCTGCATCCATTTTCTCCACACAACGCTCAGGATACCTGTGCTGCCGCGGCTGCTGGCGCAGATCGTCAGGTTTCTCACCGGCATCGAGATACACCCGGGGGCGCGAATCGGCAAGGGGTTCTTTATCGATCACGGGATGGGCGTGGTGATCGGAGAGACGACCGAGATCGGCGATAACGTGACGCTCTACCAGGGGGTCACGCTGGGCGGCGTCGGATACATTCTCGGCAAGAGGCATCCGACGATCGGCAACAACGTGACGGTCGGCGGCGGCGCAAAGGTCCTCGGCAACATCACGCTCGGCAATAACGTCAACGTGGGGTCCGGTTCGGTGGTCATCAAGTCTGTTCCCGACGACTGCACCGTCGTAGGCGTCCCTGCGGCGATCGTGAAGCGCAAAGGCGAGCGGGTCCCTCAGATCGAGCTCGACCACGTCGACCTTCCCGACCCGATCGCCGAGAGGCTCTCGCTGATCCAGAAAGAGATCGACTGCATCGACGACCACATCAAGTGCTTCAGGGAAGAGTGCAAGATACGGAAGGCGCTCGACAGGCTGAAAGAGACGGGGCGGGGAGAAGAAGAGACTCAGAGCTGATCTAGTTCTTGCCGTGATGCGGCTTTATCGGCTTCAGTCCGACCTTGTCCGCGATATCGAGGAATTCGTTCCGGGAAATGTCGTCGAGCTTTTTGCCTTTCTTGTCCAGTTCCTCGTTGAGCTTGATGACCTTCTCCTGCATTATCTCGTGCGTTTCCTGCGATCCCCCGATGAGCCGGAAGTTGTCGCCTTTGGTCACGCGCAGATGGCCGTCCTTATTGTCCAGCCCCATGCCGAGCAGCAGTTTTTTCGCGTCTTTTCTTTTCATGCGGTACCCGCTTTCCTTATATCACTTTATTTCTGTTTTTAAAAGGCAATAATCACTATAATACTCGCGGTCTCTTTGTCGCAGGAGCGAGCATATGGTATTCCATAGAAAGAAGATCCTTGCCGGCGTCCTCACCGGCCTGGCCGTTTCCCTCTTCGTGTTTATTTTCGATCTCACTCCGGTCCAGGAGATGTTCGAGCTCCGGACGCTCGATTGGCGGTTCCGCCTCCTCAGCAACCCCGCGCGGGCGAGCGGGGATATCGTCATATTCTACATCGACCAGAAAAGCCTCGACCATTACGCGAACGAGGACGGCATCAGCTGGCCGTGGCCTCGCGGTATGTACAAGCCGGTGATCGACTTCTGCAGGATGGGGGGGGTGCGCGCCATCGTTTTCGACATGCTTTACACCGAGACCTCGGCTTTCGGATCCGAAGACGACGCCGAGTTCGCGGCCGCGGTCGAGGGGCAGGGCAACGGCTTCTTCGCCTTTTTCGCCAGCGGAAAGCAGGCCGGCGAGAGTGAGCGCGATGCGATCTTCAAAGACCGTTTCTCTCTGCAGGTCGATAATGCCGCGCCTCTGAAGATACCGCCTTCGCAATCTGTCACGCTCCCCGTCCGCGAGCTTCTCACCGCGGCGCGCGGGCTCGGTAACGTCAGCGCCGATCCCGATATTGACGGCGTGTTTCGCCGGGCGCCGATCCTTTCCTCATATAAAGGAGACTACTATCCGTCTCTCGCGTTCGCCGCGGCGAGGTATGTCATGGGAGATCACCCGGTCGAGCGCCGCCGCGACGGCCTGGCCGTCGGCGGCCGCGTCATACCGGTCGACCGGGCCGGCCGGATGATGATCCGGTATCACGGCCCGCGCGGCACCTATCAGGCGTATTCGATCGGCGATATCATCCAGTCTGCGGTGCGGATCGAATCGCAGATGCGGCCCTCCTTCGACCCGGCGATCGTCCGCGGCAAGGTCGTGATCGTCGGCTGCAGCGCCCCGGGGCTCATGGACCTTAGGGTCAACCCGTTCTCATCGGTCTATCCCGGAGCGGAGGTCCATGCGACGGTGATCGATAATATCATGAAGGGCGATTTCCTTACCCGCGTCCCGAAACGGCTCGTTTATTTCTCGGCCGTCTGCCTCGCCGCCCTGACCGGCGTGATCATGTATTCGGTCGGCTCGGTGTTTCTCCTGCCGCTCCTTTTGGCGCTGCTGATCGGCGCCTTTCTGGCGGCGGACGCGTATGTCTTTATGCGGGGGATCTGGCTGGAAACGGTCATTCCGCTCGTCACGATCCTCGTGACCTATGCGGTGTCAAATACGGTCAATTACGCGATGGAGGGGAGGAAGAAACGCCAGCTCAAGCAGATGTTCTCGCAGTATTCGTCGCCCGCGGTCGTCGACGAGCTGCTCAAGCACCCCGACAAGCTCAAGCTTGGCGGCGAGCGCAAAGAGCTCTCGGTTTTTTTCTCCGACATCGCGGGGTTTACAACGATCTCGGAGAGCATGGCGCCGGAGGCGCTGGTCGATCTGCTGAACGAATATCTCAACGAGATGAGCGAGGTGATCCTCTCGTATCACGGCACCGTCGATAAATATATCGGCGATGCTATTATGGCGGTCTGGGGGGCGACGGTCGACCAGCCCGACCACGCCGTACGCGCCTGCCACGCCGCGCTCGATTGCCGCAGGCAGCTCTCCGCTTTCAGGGAGTCGCTCAGGAAACGCGGCCTGCCTGACCTCAATATGCGGATCGGGGTCAGCTCGGGTCCGATGCTGGTAGGCAACATGGGTTCGAAGCGGCGTTTCGATTATACGGTGATCGGCGATGTGGTGAACCTCGGGTCGCGGCTCGAAGGGGCGAACAAGAATTATGACACGCATGTGATGATAAACCAGCGCACGCGGGAACTGGCGGGAGATACAATTGTCGTCCGCGAGCTGGACCTGCTCCGTGTCAAGGGCAAGAACAAGCCGATCACCGTGTATGAGCTGATCGCCAAGCAGGGAGAAGCCCCTTTCGAGACGCTGGAAAAGATCCGCCTGTTTCACGGCGGTCTGGAGCACTATCGCATGATGCGGTGGGACGACGCTCTTGCCGCGTTCACCGCCGTCTTGAAAGTCGATCCGGACGACGGGCCGTCGAAGATATACGTCGATCGCGTGAACCAGTTCAGGCAGAGCCCTCCCTCTGACGGTTGGGACGGGGTGTTTGCACTGAAGACTAAATAAGGAGGCCGCATGAGAGTCGTTGCGTTCAACGGCAGCGCCCGGAAAGACGGAAATACGGCGATACTTATCCGCCATGTCTTCGTCGAGCTGGAGAAGGAGGGGATCGAAACAGAGCTGGTGCAGCTCGCCGGCCGGCAGATACGCGGCTGTATCGCCTGTTACCAGTGCTTCAAGAACAAGGACAAGCGCTGCGCGGTGAAGAACGATATTGCCAACGAGTGTATCGGCAAGATGGCTGACGCCGATGGGATCATCATCGGCTCGCCGACCTATTTTGCCGACATCACATCGGAGACGAAGGCGCTGATCGACCGCGCGGGCCTGGTCGCGCGCGCGAACGGCAACATGCTGCGCCGGAAGGCGGGCGCGGCGGTGATCGCCGTACGCAGGGGCGGGGCGATCCACGCGTTCGATTCGATCAACCACTTTTTCTTCATCGGCGAGATGATCGTGCCCGGCTCGATCTACTGGAACGTGGGGATCGGCAGGGAGATCGGCGAGGTCGAGCGCGACAACGAAGGGGTCGAGACGATGAAGCTCCTCGGTCAGAACATGGCGTGGCTGCTCAAGAAGATCAACGCGTAATCGGAGACAAACGAAAGGGGGCTCGTATGGGCGGCAAAAAGTTCACCATCGGCGAGGCGATCGGGACGGGGTGGCGGTTGACGATACGAAATATCGGACTGGTGATCGGGCTATGGGTGATCATCCTGGCGATCTTTGTGCCGATGGATCCTCTCGCCAAGATGCTGGAGGCCCGTTCTGCGCTCCTGCCGGTGATCATCAACATCGTCGCTTTTGTCCTGAACTTCCTCTTTCAGATGGGGTTGATCAAGATCGCGCTCGCCCTGATCGACGGCCGCAAAGGAATGGTGAGGGATCTCTTCAACTGCCTGCCGCGCTTTTTGTCCTACTTTATCAGCTCGATCCTCTACGGCCTCATCATTGTAGCCGGGCTTCTCCTCCTGATCGTCCCCGGTATCATCTGGGCGGTGAGGTTCCAGTTCTATCCGTATTACATCATCGAGAAAGGGCTCGGGCCTGTGGAGTCGCTGAAGATGAGCTTCCGCATCTCCAGCGGCCAGGCGTGGCATCTGTTGCTGATGGACATCGCGTTCACAGGCGTTGTAATTCTCGGCCTTCTCGCGCTGGGGGTCGGCATCATCGTGGCGGTCCCGACGATCATGATCGGCACCGCGCACGTGTACAGAAAGCTGCTCTCGTATCAGGAACAGGGAGAGCCTTCGGCGCCGGTTCCCGCATAAAAAGGGATGGGTCGAGGCCATATTGTTTGTTCAGCCGATGACGAATCTGGTAGAATCGGGCCTGTATATTGAAAGGAGGTTGCATGAAAAGAATGACGTATTTTGGAATGCACTTGTTGATCGTTTTCTGCGTCGCCGGGCAGTCCTTTGCCGGGACGGTCACGGTGCGCCAGAAGATGACAAAAGTGCGGTCGCAGCCGAAGTTCTATGCCGCGGAGGTGGCGGCTGTCCAGCGCGGCGATTGGCTGGAACAGCTCTCGAAAAGCGGCGAGTGGCTCAAGGTGAAGACGCCGTCGGGAGCCGAAGGATGGGTACACTCGTCCGCCTGTGTTTTGAAGAAGCTGAGCCTTTCCAAGGCCGAAAAGATGGGAGCGGGCGATATATCGGCCGACGAAGCAGCGCTTGCCGGCAAAGGGTTCAACCCGATGGTCGAAAAGAAATACCGGGAAACTCATCCGGAGCTGAACTACCGCCTGCTCGATCAGATAGAATCGTTCGACGTCGACGAAGCCGAGCTCCTGCAGTTCATGCAAGAGGGTAAGCTCGGGGATTTCCGAGGTGCGAAATGAAAAGTATCCTGACGATCATTGCGGTATTCGGGTTGCTGTGCAGCGCCGTTTCGCCGGCTTTTTGCGGGCTGGACGACCTGTTCTCGGCCGCGGCCGATATCGCCGGCCAGGCAGGAGGCGGCTATCTGCCTGCGGGGTCGACGCGTGCGATAGCGAAGACCGGCAGCGCCCTCTTTAAAGCGGCCGAAGGGATCACCGACGAGCAGGAATACTATCTCGGCAGGTCGGTCGCGGTCAACCTGCTCGGCATGTTCGGCTCCTACGATAATCCCGCCCTGCAGAAATATATCACCGAGGTCGGCAAGGCCGTGCTGGCAGCTTCGGAAACGCCGGAGACGTTCGGCGGGTATCATTTCGCGGTCTTGGAGTCGGAAGAGGTCAATGCGCTCGCGGTGCCGGGCGGCACCATATTCGTCACCGTGGGGACCCTGCGGCTGATCACGAACGAAGACCAGCTTGCCTGCGTACTCGCCCATGAGATCGCCCATGTGAAGCTGAAACACGGCGTCGGCACGATCAAGAGCTCGCGCATGTCGAACCTGGCGAGCGTCGTCGCCTCGGAAGCGGGAAACATGGCGATCAGCCATTATACCGATGTCGATGTCAGCAGCTTGAAAGACATCATGGAAGGCGCCATCGGGGATATCACCAAAGAGCTGGTGACCAACGGTTACAGCCGGGGTAAAGAGCTCGAAGCCGACAAGATGGCGCTCGGCATTATCGCTAAGACCGGATACAGCCCTTACGGTCTCAAGCAGTTCCTCGTTGCGATGGATAAGAATAAGGGCGGGATGTCCGGCGGATGGTTCAAAACACATCCGAAGGCGTCCGATCGGCTGGAGCGCGTGAACAAGCAGCTCCAGTCGATGAAGGCGAGCGACAGCGCGTACGAGGGACGTACCGCGCGCTTCGCGAAAGTAAAAGAGCAGACTATACAGTAAGATCAAACATGCCTGCCGGGAACGCCGCTGCAGCAGCCGGCTGCGGCCGCGTTCCCGGCAGGCCGCCGGCGCATACCGGCAACCTCATTTCCTGCCTATGGCATCTTTAGCGTTGCTTGCGGTCCTCGGATACCTGCTTTTCTTCCATGGGCTCGGGTCGTTCCCCCTGGTCGGCGACAGCGAGGGGAACTATGCCGAGATCGCGCGGGAGATGGTCGAGCTTCGTGATTTTATCGTGCCACACCTTAATTATGTCCCGTATATCGAAAAGCCGCCTTTCTTCTACTGGTTGACCGCGCTGACATACCGGATGATCGGTTATAACGAGTTTGCCGCGCGATTGTGGGCGGCCATACCGGCGTTCGGCATGACGGTCATCGCCTATCTGCTGGGCCGGCAGCTCGGCGCCAAGCGTGCCGGGCTGTTATCCGGAGTGATCCTGGCGACCAGCGCCGGCTTTATCCTGATGGCGAAGATCTCGTATATGGACATGCTCTTCTCTTTCTTGATCTCGCTGGCGCTCCTCATGTTCTTCTACGGGGTGGAATTTCGTCAGCAGCGCTATACGGTGCTATGCTATGCCGCGATGGCTCTGGCGGTCCTGACAAAAGGTTTTGCCGGCGTGATCCTCCCGGCGCTGGTGATCGGCTCGTATATCGTTGCGACGCGCCGATGGGAACTGATCAGACCTGCGTGCCCTTTCTGGGGGATCATCGTATTCCTGGCGATCACAGTTCCGTGGCATGCCGCTATCGCGGCACGGAACGGCGAGTTTCTCTGGTATTATTTCGTCAACGAGCACCTGTACCGCTATCTCGGGATCCGCTATCCGAAAGATTATTTCCACGGCCCCGTCTATTATCACCTGGTGCGGCTTTGCGCGATGCTTTTCCCCTGGAGCGTGTTTCTGCCGTACGCGGTTTATCTTCATGCGAAGAAACTGGGGAAGGACATCCGCTGGCTTTTTCCCGCCGTATGGGCTATCGCGATCCTGGTCTTCTTTTCTGTATCGCGTGCGAAGGCGAATTATTACATGCTTTCCGCGTTGGTCCCGGCCGCCGTCATTATCGGTAACGTATGGGACGGCGCCTTTGTCGACCTGCGGCGCCGTATCGAAAAGGTTTTCGCCGAATCCAGTTTTTCGCTGTACGTGATCGCAGGGTTCGCCTGTTTGGTCCTCATCTATCAATACGGCGGGCTTTTCCTGAAGCAGTTTCCGTTGACCTTCTTCATGCCGGCCGTTATCATTCTATTCTTTCTCACGCTCGGCGGCCTTGCCGCGGCGTACTTTTATTTCAGCGCGAGGCTGCAGCACGCGTTTGCCGCGTTCGCCTGCGGCGCGTTCTGCGCGGGCGCGGTGCTGTCGCAGCATATGCCGGCTTTGACGCCCGACAGGCCGGCCAAGGATCTCGCCGGTATCGTCGATCGGGAGTGCCGGGACAATGACCGGGTCGTCATCCGGGGCAAGTTCGAGAAAAATTCGTCCGCGTCGTTCTATTTAAAGAGGCGCGCGTACGTCGTCTGCGAACCGGGACGCGTTGGCGGCGACCTCGACTTCGGCAGCAGATATCCCGAGTGCCGGCAGTTCTTTCTCGACTGGAGCGAATTTAAGGAGCTGTTCGGGGGGCCTGCCCGGATATTCTTCATAACTCATGAGCCGGGCGATGCGCACCTGCTGCGCAGGCAGGGTTTCCCCGATGCGAAGGTCCTCTACAAGGCTGATGGCAGATACCTGATAACCAATCGCTGACAGATGATAGACATACAAAAACATTTCCACTTTCTGACGGACATCCTGAACCGGCGTGTGGTCGACGACGACACCGGTGCGGTTGTCGGGACGGTCATCGACCTCGTCGCCTCCGCGAAAGAGCTTTATCCCCGCATCGTGTCTGCCGTGATCCGTTCGGCGCGCGGCAAAGGCAACGCCGTCATTCCCTGGAACAAGCTGGAATTCACGGAAGAGGACGTCTATACGCTGAAAGGTGATGCCAGAGACCTCCTGCGCCCGTATGCGTCGCATGAAGGAGAGTTCCTGATCAAAGAGGAGTTCCTGGATATGCAGATCGTCGATACGAGCGGGTGCAAGGTTGTCCGCGTCAACGACCTGCATCTCCTAAAGGAGAAAGGCAACCTCTGGGTGGTCCATGCCGATATAGGACTGCGCGGGGTCGTCCGCAGGCTTGGGTGGGTGCGTGCGGTCGACGCCCTGACGGACTGGCTTTTCTCGTACCGGTTGAAGGACAGGTTCATCTCGTGGAAGTTCGTGCAGAGCCTCGCCGAGCCGGGTAAATCGGTCTCGGTCCTGAAACTGAAGGTGACCCAGGAAAAGCTGTCCCAGCTCTGGCCGGCAGACATAGCCGAGATGATCGAGGACCTCGCCGTCAGGGAGCGGATGAACCTGTTCCGCGCGCTCGACAGGGAGACTGCGGCGAACGTCATCAAGGCGGTCAACCCCGCCGTGAGACGGAGCATCTTCGAGTCTATCGGCAAGGACCGCGGAGCGCAGATCTTCAAGCATCTCACCGAGGACGAGATAGCGGATATCATCGTCGAGCTGCCGCCCCGGAAGGCCGAAGCGCTGCTGGGCACGCTCAGCGCCGCGAAAGTGAGCCGGGTCAAGGAGATAGCGGCGCTCCCGAAGAACGAGGCGGGGAGCTTCATGGAGCTGGAGTACGTCACGCTGGACCAGGAAGCGACCGTGGGGCAGGCCTTCGAGAAGATAAAAGACCTGGCGCACCGGATCGAGCATATTTATTACGTGTACGTCGTCGGCCAGGACAACACCTTGTCCGGCGTCACCACGCTGCGCAAGGTGCTCGCGAGCGAGCCGCATCAGCGGCTTGCGGACATCATGAACCCGAACGTGATCAAGGTCGAGGTCGACACCGACCGCAAAGAGGTTATCCGCATCTTCGTGAAGTATGATTTCGACGTGCTGCCGGTTACAGACGAAAACAACCGGCTTATCGGCGTTATCGCGCTCAAGAATTCCATAGAATCGATGATACCCCATCTTGCGAGGGAGAAATAATATGACCGGCGGAAAAAAACCGCACTGGTGGAAGCGGCTCGCACTCTTTTTCGCCGTCGTCGGCCCCGGCATCATCACGGCGAACGTCGACAACGATGCGGGCGGCATCACGACCTATTCGCTCTGCGGTGCCAATTTCGGCTACGTTCTCCTGTGGAGCCTCATCCCGATAGCCGTGGCGCTCATCATGGTCCAGGAGATGTGCAACCGCATGGGAGTGGTCACCGGCAAGGGGCTCTCGTCGCTGATCCGCGAGCGGTTCGGCGTGAAGATCACGTTCTATCTGATGCTCGGGATCGTTTTGACCAACCTGGGCAATATAATCGCCGAGTTCGCCGGCATCGCCGCCAGCATGGAGATGTTCGGCGTGAGCAAGTATGTCTCCGTCCCGATCAGCGCCGCTTTCGTCTGGTGGCTGGTGACGAAGGGGACGTACCGCACCGTGGAGAAGGTGTTCCTCACCGCGTGCGTCTTTTATCTGTCGTACGTCGTCTCGGGATTCCTCGCGAAGCCCGACTGGGGCGCCGTGCTCGGGCACACCGTCGTGCCGACGATGCAGCGCAACGGCGATTTCTACGTGATGCTGGTCGGGCTGATCGGGACGACGATCGCCCCCTGGATGCAGTTCTACCAGCAGGCGAGCGTCGTCGAGAAGGGGATCAAGATCGAGGATTACGCCTATTCCCGCTGGGATACGATCATAGGAGGCGTCGTCGTCTCTGTTATCGCGTTCTTTATCGTCGTTGTCTGCGGGGCGACGCTGTTCCATACGGGTGTGCAGATACAGACGGCCTCGGACGCCGCGAAGGCGCTCCGGCCGCTCGCCGGCGACTACTGCTCGCTGCTCTTCGCCTTCGGCCTGCTCAACGCATCGCTCTTCGCCGCTTCGATCCTGCCGCTCTCCACGTCGTTCTGCGTGTCCGAGGCGTTCGGCTGGGAGATCGGGGTGAACAAGAAATTCTCCGAGGCGCCGCAGTTCTACAGCCTTTACACGCTGCTGATCATCATAGGCGCCGGCCTGATCATGCTGCCGAACGCGCCGCTTATCCCGATCATGCTCATCTCGCAGGTGATCAACGGCCTCATGCTGCCATTTGTCCTGGTGTTCATGATCCTGCTTGTCAATAATAAGAAGCTTATGGGCGAGTATGTGAATTCGCCGCTCTATAACTACGTCATATGGGGCACGGTGATCCTTGTCAGCCTGGTGAGCATCATCATGCTCTGGACGTTGTTATTCTAGAGAGCCCATTCGATAAAGCAGCGCGCGGAATTCGTCTCTTGCGCTGTGAGGCGCATAAGGTTTATTATATCAAGCGCGAAACTGTTCGATACGATTTCTTCACGCGGGAAATTTATGACGAACAGGAACGACAAGAAAACAAACGGTGAATTCAAAGGTACCGGTTTTCGATACGCTTTGATCGGTATCATTATCCTCCTCGTCGCTGTACGCCTCATCAACGATTTTGTATACCCTGAAACGCGGATAATCCCTCCCGACCTGTTCTTCGCTGTCGCAATAGCCGAGATATTCATGCTCTGGTTTTACGAAGTCAAAGAGAAGCATACCATCCTGTGGGTCCAGAAGAGAAAAGACGATCTTGCCGCGATGAAAGAGAAGTTCATGAACGTCACGTCGCACGAACTGAACACGCCGGTGACCGTTATCAAGGGGTACCATGACCTGCTGAAGGAAGAGGTCCTGGGGGAACTGACCGGCGATCAGAAGAGCGCCCTGGAGGTGACGCAGAAATACCTGAACAGGCTTGGCGATATCCGCAACAAGCTCGCCAGGCTGTATCTCGGCACCTACGTCACGAGGGAAGAGGAGATGAAGCCGGGCTCTGTTCAGGAGCTGATACGGGTGACGGCGAGCGACATCGAGCCTTTCATCAGACAAAGGAATCAGACGATGGCCCTTGAGATAGAAGAGGACATTCCGCCCGTCGTGATGGATGCCGAAGAGATCCGGCAGGTCCTGGTGAACCTGCTGCTGAACGCGATCAGGTTCACTCCCGACCAGGGCAGGATCGTGGTCCGGGCCCGAGACGAAGGAGAGAGCGTCCGGGTCGAGGTCGAAGACAACGGCATCGGCATCCCCGCGGGCAAGCAGCACCTTATATTCGAGAGCTTCTTTGCGGCGGGAGACACAGCCGAGCATACCTCCGGGACCATTAAATTCAAATCGGGCGGACTGGGATTGGGCCTTACCATAGCGAAACACATCATCGACGCGCACAATGGGAAGATCTGGGCGGAGTCGGAGCAAGGCACGTTCACCAGGCTGATATTTACGCTCCCGAAACAGATAGGTTGACGACAGCCCCCGGATCCTTACCGTCGTAATGCTTTCTCGGCATCCCTTAGATCCACATTTCCATTTTCACATGGCCGCCGTTTTGGTTTCTTTGATGGTCAATTTCCCCTTCCGGGAATGACGCGCCGCTGTTCGCAGTGACGAAAGGGGAGGCTCAGGTATGCCGTGGCCGCTTGCAGGGAATAGCTGCACGATATGGACGAGTTTTGATGCCAGGCGTTTCATCTCTTTTTCCAGATCATAATGGGTCTGCAGGTTGATCCAGAACTCGGCCGATGTTCCAAAATAGCGTCCCAGCCGGAGCGCGGTGTCCGCAGAGACTGCTCGCTTTCCATGAACAATCTCATTGATCCGTCGTGCGGGTACGCTGATTGCTTTTGCCAGCCGGTATTGGGTGATGTCCATCGGCTTGAGGAATTCCTCCAGCAGGATCTCGCCGGGGTGTATCGGATCTATCATTATTTTCGTCATAAGTGCCTCCGTTTAAAGATAATCGGTTCTTTCGACGTCGAAGACATCATCCTTGTGCCACTTGAAGCATATCCGCCACTGATCGTTGATCCGTATGGAATGTTGCCCCTTCCGGTTGCCGCTCAGGGCCTCCAGACGGTTTGAAGGGGGGATCCGCAGCTCGCGCAGATCGATGGCCGCGTGCAGCATCCACAGCTTCCGCATCGCGATCCGCTGTATGTTATGCGGAAGTTTCCTTGAGAACTCCCGTTTGAATATCCTCTCGGTCTCTTTGCACGAGAACGTTTTGATCATACGAGTATAGTAACGCAACGCGTTATTACCGTCAAGCTTTATCGCTTGCCCTGTCTTTTCTGTCAGACATAGCTTTGCTCATATATGCTCGCGCTATACTTTCCGCAGTCAGGGAATGTGCTTTTTTAAGCGCAAGGGAGGAAAGTATTTATAAAATTCAACAACATGAATCGATTCATCAAGTTGGTGGTGGGGTGATAAAGCGATGATCGATATGTATCCGACGCCAATTTATTTGGCGTTTAACCCGTATTGTGGGTCGTATTGTCAGTTAAGCCAACGCGAAAATCGATGGAGAAAGCGCTCTGTCTCATGGTATCAGCATCAATATTTAGCAGGAAATCTTCAGGAAAAACACGGATAGGGGAAAACGCGGGTGCCCTTGACGAAAGCCGAAAAATCATTATCATTGGGGCTACAAAAGCGGTTTGGATATGAATACACAATCTATAACAATCAGATTGATTGTATGCGGTGCGGTTATTCACTTATTGGTAACCGCATCTCCGTTGAATTTATTTGCACTCTCCCCGAAATCTCAGGTCAAGGAAGTGTACGAAGCGGCTAAAAGAGCTGAGAAGTCGAAACCTGGTCCTGCCGAGAATGATAAGAATGATGGGATCAGGCAGATAGCCGCTTCAGGCCGTATGCTGATACGGATGATCGGTGAAAATCCTGATATGAGGGATTTCATAAAGAGTTTACTCTCCAAGAGATACATGTCATGGGGCCTGTCGGCCGATCTTGCGGAGCAGATCATCGATGCGTTGATACGCTATAAAGATGATCCGGAGACGGCCGTGCGGCAGGTGTATACGATCATTGACTTTGATGCGGACAAAAAGTGGCAACGCGCATACCGGAAGTACAAGGAAGATACAAAGTATAGCGGCACGTATTCTCATATACGATCATGTGTCGAGGACGTGCCGGACGGCGGTGTAATCGCTGATATCGGATGCGGAGATATGGCGTTAAGCAGGGAAATAGCGAAGAACAAACCGAAGATAACGGTGATAGGGACAGACATCTTCCCGCAACAACAACCGGAATTATCTAATGTTCGATATGTGCATCAGACGGAACCGCTTCATATTCCGGATATAAAAGACGGATCTGTCGATGTTGTTGTCATGAATGCCATGCTGCATCATGTGCCGGATCGAGATGTCGCTACATTGTTGGACGAGATACGCCGGATATTGAAACCGGGCGGAAGGCTGGTGTTGATAGAGGATACCCTCTCGGTGGACAAGGATCTGCTTGCCGAGGATATGTTGATGGATCGTGAGATGACGCGGAAGTTTGCCGATCTGGTGAGCAAGCATGGCACTGACTTTGC
>ERZ795055.2635-NODE-2635-length-13455-cov-9.378806_pt1 | contig 13455 bp, 13 predicted proteins | sample MGYA00375139_ERZ795055 | MGnify/ENA primary metagenome ERZ795055 (study PRJEB30184, sample SAMN05720283) | anaerobic digester metagenome | isolation source: active sludge of municipal wastewater-treating anaerobic digesters | place: USA | collected 2015-01-23 ...
TTTGAAATTTTCATGAAATTGGGTTGGGGTTTGGTGTAGGGGCGAAGCCCCTACCTACAAACTTCTCCCCCCTTTGAAGGGGGGCAGGGGGGTAGATATAAAAAACAAAAATTCCTTGTTTTTAGAGGTGCCCTTAAGGATTTACAAAAACCATCTTTTTCATTTGCCGATTTCTTTTAATGATTGGTATACATTGATCGCAACTTGGTTTTGGCATTATAAACGCTTTAAAGAATTTTCTGAAAATCTTATAATTATTTCCTCAATCCACTTTTTGCCGCTTAAAAAGCTTTGCCAGTCTATTTTTTCGTTAGACGAATGAATATTTTGCAGGTCGGCAACTCCTATAATTACGGGATTAAATTTTTCGCCATAAAAATTTGTTTTTTCGTTTGCCAAAATATGAGTTTCTGCTCCGGCATGAAAAGACGACGGAAAGCATTTTATATTAAGCTTTTGCGCTGCTTTTATAATTGTTTCGGTCAAAAAATCGTCCTGATTCCTTACAAATGGCAGAAGATGAGATTTTATTTCAACATTAATCCTTATTAAATCCTCATATTTATTATTTAAATTTTCTGTTGCCCGCTTTATCAGCTTAATCAGCTCCTGTTCGTTTTCAGGTTCAGAGCTTCTTATTGAATATGCAATTTCGGCAGTTGAGCTTATAACGTTTAATGCGGCGGACGTATTGACAGTATTCATAATATTGGCACTGGAATACTCTTTTAAAAAAGGTTTATTTTGTTTTTCCTGCTTCATATACCTCTTTAATTATTTCTGAAAGACAAGTATCCGCAGTTCCTCCAATGCAAACCCCGGCATTTATCGAAGTTATAACTTCATTTTGAGAATTATATTTATAAACGCCCTGTGGAATCATAGAATCCAGCTCGGATAATACTTTAATTGCGCTTATTCTGTCTTTTTCATGTATATTTATGCCTGAATGACCGCCTTTTCCCTGGTGTATTTTTATATAAACATCGGTAAAACCTGCTCCTTGATTATCCAGTTCGCCTAAATTCTCTCCGTCGGCTATAATTGCATATTTTGACTTTAATTTTGAAGCGTCAAGATTACGGATACCCGTCATTCCTTTTTCTTCATCACGGGTAAAAATTATTTCAAGCGGGGCATGCTCGATTTTATTTTCAGGACATGCCAAATTTATCGCCAAATCAAGTATTGCGGCGACGCCTGCTTTATTGTCGGCGCCGAGAGTCCTTGTTTTGTCTGTTTCTATATATTTTTCGTCTGCGGAAATTCTTGTAATTACTTCTTCAGAGCCTCCGACCACATCCATATGAGCGGACAAAAGCAAGGGTTGCAAGCTTTCACATCTTTTTGTTCCCGGAATTTTGGCAATTATATTTTTATATTCGTCGTATTCCGCTGATATGTTATTTTTTCTAAAAACAGAGAGGATTTTTTCTGAAACTTTTTCTTCTTTTAAAGGAGGGGAAGGAATTTCGCACAGTTCCAAAAACAGGTCTATAAGTTTGTATTTTGCTCTTAAATCTTTAATTTCCATCTTTATTTTCTTTCAAATAATGGGGGGGGAACTTCGTTAAATATAAACATATTAATGACTTTTATTATAATTCAAACTTTCTGAAAATCTCTTAACAGAAAATCTTTGTATTTTAACCTGTTCATTTTCTTTAATGCCTGACTGATATTTTGCTATTCTAATTTGCTCTTCAACGGATTTAACTTTATCCAGATCAGGCAAAAGTACGCCTTTTTTACCTGAAGCGGTTGTAAGAACAATTCCGTATTTTTTATGATTCAGTTCTGCTTTAGAATTAACTTCTTCAAGCGGTGAAAGTATATCCACCAAGTAAATAAGTTCTTTCAGTTCTTCTTTTTGAGTTCTGGGAAATCGTGGGTCTTCTGTAGCTGATGATATGGCATTTGCAATGATTTCGCTTTTAATGTCCTTGTACATAGGCTTTTCTGTGCCCATACAACCTCTTAGTTCTTTGGCATTATTGGATTTTTTATAAATTGTAACAAATACTCCCGCCTTTTTTGTTTCAACCCCAATCAAATTATTTTTTAGAATTACTTTTTTCCCATCATTTATATATGTTTCAACCGCAAGCCTCGCAAGCGATTCCGGCGTTAAGGGTTCATTCGCAAATTTTGTTTCTGTTGTTATTTTATAAAAAACAAAAAACGCGCCAAAAACTATTAAAATAATATATATGTAAATTCTATTAATTTTTTTTTTAAAAAAAAGCATAAAAACAAAAATTTATAATAAAAGAATACTTAAAGAGCAGCATAGGTATTTTATCAGGAATACTTAGAAACGTAAACAGATTAATGATGTTTCTTTAAATATTCTTAAAACACATGCCTGGTTCAATATTTTTTTCTATAAAATCTTTAGACCAAATTTTTGACAAAAACCCGTAAACCTCAATGTTTTGAGCAAAAATCGCTCTTTGAGGGTCCCCTGTTGATATAAGTAAACCTTTTCGGGTTTTTTCTAAAATTGTTCCCGGCATGCCTGCTCTTTCCTCAAGTTCTATAATTTTTGAGGAATTTATAAACAAAAAATTGTTTTCATACAACGTATAGCATTTTAGCCAAGGATAAAGACCTCTAATTTGATTATGAATATAATCAGCGGATTCATGCCAGTTAATTACCGCATTTTGTGGCGTTATAACAGGAAAATAAGACGCTTCAGATTCTTTTTGCTTTATCGGAATTAACTCCCCTCTTTCCAGCCTCTCTAAAAGTATCTTAACAGCCTCTTTAGCCTTGAATGCGCATTTCTTTTTAAGCGTTTCTCCTGTATCATCGGGTAAAATTACAACTTCTTCCTGAATAAGTATATCTCCTGCGTCTATTTTCTCATTCATGAGATGAAAAGTAATGCCGGTTTTAGTTTCTCCTTGTCGCAGGACTGAAACATAAGGATTACTGCCCCTATGCCTTGGAAGCAAAGAAGGATGGCAGTTTATAAAGGCAACTTTAGGCAGATCGATAATTTCTTTTTTTAAAATTTCTCCCCACGAAGCAACTATTATTACATCAGGCTTAAGCTTTTTAATTTCCTTCATAAATTGGATGCTGTTTGCTTTTACAGTTTTTATTTCCTTTATATTATTTGCCCTTATCATAGAAAGAAGAGTATCAGGAACAAAAACATCTCTTATAAAAGCTGTTAATCTGTTTGGATAATCTTTTTTCCATCTCATAACGCCTATAAGCTTATGTTTTGTTTGCAAAATCCCTAAAACAATGGATTGAGCAAGTTCACCATACCCTAAAACAACGATTTTTAGCATTTTATAGCTCGCTTTTGATTTTTTCCTGCTGATACGCCCACGCTGAATGATTATGAATGCTCTCAAAGGCTTCACAGTCTACTTCAAACCAGGTTATTTCCTTTATTTTCCTTAATTCCTGTATAATATCTCTTAAAAGGTCTTCAACAAATTTGGGATTATTATAAGCTAATTCTGTTACATATTTTTCATCTTCCCGTTTTAATAAAGGAAAAATCGGGCTACTGCCGCATTTCTCCGCAAGTTCTATTAAATCTTCAATCCAGATCATAGATTTAAGATCATAACTTATATTTAATTTTACGAGCGTTCTTTGATTATGAGCTCCATAATCAGAGATTTCTTTACTGCACGGGCAAAGGGTTGTAACAGGAACTTCAACGCCAAGAATAAAATCATACTCCTCTTTGTTTAAAATGCCTTCAAAAGAGCAATTATAGCCCATAGGGCTCTTTAATCCGCTACAAGGAGCTTCTTTTTCTATAAAATATTTAAATTCAAATTTTAAAGCCGCCATTTCAGAACAAAGTTTGTCCTGTATTGCTTCCAGACAGCCTTTTATGTCCACTCCGAGAAGATTTTTCTGCCCCCATTCCGCAAGTATTTCTATAAAACGGGACATGTGAGTTCCCCTGTGTTCCTTGGGAAGGGCGACGCTCATTGTTGCTTTTGCGCTTACAACCTGGCCAGCGTTATTTTTTCTCTGAATTATAAGCGGGACTTCAACATTTTTTACGCCTACATATTGAAGGTCTATGCCTCTTTTATCATAAGAGTTTTGAATATCTTTAAGTTCAGGCTTGCTCATTTATATCAATTTTTAGTTTTATTCTTCAATTTGTTCAGCTTTAGCCGCTTCTTCATCAAGTTTATCAAATTCTTTTTGTAATTCCAGGAGTTCATCCTGCGATAAAGCTTTTAAAAGCTTTTTAGCGGCTGATTTTTGGATATGCAGAGGAGCAACGCGCAGCAGTTCAATGGCTTTTATCATCAAAGGATCGCTGTCATACCATCTACTGCCTTTTCCTTCATATTTTTTCACTGTCTGATAAACTTTTTCAATAATATCAGAAGCTACAACTTCTTGCAGTTTAAGCATAAATTCTGCGGCTTTTCCTTTTGTTTCATCTGTTGAAAGATAAAGCAGTTCAATCGCTTCACATAGAGTAGGGTCCTTATCATACCATCTGCGTTCGTCCATTTATTTTCCTTTCGTTTATGAATATAAAATATAATATTTAAACAAAAATATAAAACTATTTATATTATTATATTGTTTTTTTTCAAATATATCTACACTAATCAAAATAAGTTTTCGTTAAGTAGGTAACAAAAAGTTTTCAGGTTTTTATCTACCCAACCCCAACCCCTTCCCTTCAAAGGGAAGGGGCTTTTGTTGTTTGTTTGCCTCACTCGCTTCGCTCGTTAGGCAAAATTTAATAAGAGCTGAAAATTTTTTGTCTGTTACTTAAATAATTTTATATTTGGCGTAGCGCCTGGCGAAGCCAGCCGCTATTTATTACGGGCAGACACATAGGTCTGCCCTTAGCGATTTGTAATTAATTTATAATTATATTAATCCAAATAAGTTTTCGTTAATTTGTTAAAAAGCTGATATGTACAGCCCTCGCCGCCCGAAGGGCGGCGAGGGCTGAGTAAGAGTATAGCGGGTGTTTTGCCGAAGGCAAAACACCCGCTAATTAAGGCTTTACCAAAATCATCTTTTTCATTTGCCGATTTCTTTTAATGATTGGCATAAATGTAGGGGCAAACCAACGTGTTCGCCCCTATTCAATAAAAATTAAAATAAAAAATTAAGCTATTTCATCGTTTCGACTAATTCGCAACTCAACTTATTTATTTTCTTATTTTATAAGAAAGAGGTTTTTGCTCTTTCGGCTGTTCAGGTATATTATATTCCCCCGTTAAAGCGGCAAGCGATTCTGCTTTAACATTTTCAAGATGTTGCTGACCGTTTTTAACTATTAAATGCATTTCGCTCAGATTATTATCAAGGCTGGAAAGAACGTTCTCCGCATATTTGTCCGCGCCTTCCCTTATTTTGACGGATTCGTTTATTACAGACATTTTTATTTGTTCAGCTTCTTCTCGGGCATTTGTTCTTATCGCCTCTGCTTCTGCGATAACTTCCTGTTTCAGCCTGTAAGCCTCAGCTTGAACAGCTTTTAAGAGTTCAGATTCGCTTAAGATTCTTTCCGCCTCATTTTTGGCTTCTCTTAAAAACATTTCCGCTCTTCTCTGGCTTTCGAGCTGAATTTCTTCGCTTTTTCTTATTATGCTGTGAGCTTCCTGAATTTCACCCGGTATAGAAGCTCTAATTTTATCAAGAATATCTATAATTTTTTCATGATTTACCATTACGAACGGCGAAAATGGAATAGGAGCTCCTTTAAGGATCATCATTTCCATTTTATCTAAAAGTTTGTAAATACTGTTTACGGACATACTATTCACCCCGACTTATCATTTAACTAATGTTTTAAAATATTTATTAACCGATTCAGGCACTAAGCCTGAGATATCTCCGCCGAATAAGGCAACTTCCTTTACAATGCTTGAAGCAAGAAAATTGTTTTCAACTCCCGGAACTAAAAAGATGGTTTCAAGATTTGCATCCAAAGTTTTGTTTATTTGAGCCATTTGCATTTCATATTCAAAATCTGATGTAGCTCGTAACCCTCTAATGAGGACTTTTGCGTTTTTACTTTTTGCATATTTTACGGTTAAGCCTTCAAAACTGTCAACTTCAATGTTTTTAATATCTTTTACGGATTCTTTAATAAGTTCAATCCTGTTTTCCACAGAAATAAACGATTTTTTAGCGGCATTCAGCAAGACTACCACAATAACTTTTTCAAAAAGTTTTGATGCTCTATAGAGGACATCAAAGTGCCCATTTGTAATAGGATCAAAACTTCCGGGATAAATTGCTATTGTCAAAACTTCTCACTTCCGCAAAACATGCTTAATCAATAATAATATAATACAACTATGTATAAAATAATATCAAAATAAGCTAATTATTTGTTAAATTTAACATAAAAATTTGGCAATGAATAATTTTCAACGAAACCGCCTGATACCAAGTTGCAGTCAATGTAGCATTAAATCTCCCACCCCTGCTTCCTCCACAAGGGAGGGGAAGAAGAGTTGATAAGGGTTTTGCCGGCTACGCCGGCAAAACCCTTATCAAAAAATAATACTCTTTTGATTGCAAATTAGTATGAGAGTTCCTGCCGGACATCAGTGAAATTTTGCTTGAAAACTTTTTCTTTTTTTCTTAAATTATAAAATTACTCGTTTTTATAGCCGAACTGTTTTAATACAGATGGATTTTTTCTCCATTTCTTCTTAAGTTTAACGTTTAAATCAAGAAAAACCTTCTTCTCTAAAAACTTTTCTACTTCCTGTCTTGCTTCTGTGCCTATTTTTTTAAGCATTGAACCGTTTTCGCCTATTATAATTCCTTTTTGCGATTCAAATTCCACAAAAATATTTGCCGCTATATTTGTGATATCTTCTTCTTCCCTGAAATAATCTATAATAACCGCAATACTATGAGGAACTTCCTCTTTTGTATTTCGTATAATCTTTTCTCGTATCATTTCAGCAACTATGGTTTTAAAATTTTGGTCTGTTATTTCATCTTCAGGATAATACGCAGGTCCTTTAGGCAGTTTTCTGTAGATGTTTTTTACAAGATCGTCGACGTTTCTTCCTGTTTTTGCGGAAATTTTGACATTAGTAACAGATTTATCTTTAAACAAAGCTTTATAACTTTCCACAATTTCATCGCGTTTTTCCATGGATTTTATTGTATCCACCTTGTTTAAAGCCAAAATTACATGGGTTTCCGTGTTTAACAAGTTTTCCACAATCCATTTATCGCCTCTGCCTGCAACTTCAGAGCCATCAACCACAAATAAAATCAAATCAGCTTCCGGTATAGACATTTTAGCTTCTTCCAGAAGAAATTCTCCGAGTTTATACAGCGGTTTATGAACTCCAGGCGTGTCCACAAATATAATCTGCCCTTTTTCAGACGTAAAGATGCCTTTAATGCGTCTTCTCGTGGTTTGAGGCTTGGAGCTTGTGATTACAATTTTCTGCCCAAGAATTTTATTTAATAACGTGGATTTCCCAACGTTAGGTCTTCCTATGATTGCTACAAATCCTGATTTATACGACATTTATCTCCTTATAATAATATTTAGATTTTTTTATATATTAGTTAGTATGATATAACAAAAAGACTATCAGATTTTAATTTTTTAAGAGATAATTTTATAAGTTTAAAAAAAAATAAAAAGCTATGTTGTTATATGAATTAATTCAATTACTTTTAAAAGACCCGCTGCAATTTGTAATTGCGATAATTATTCTTGTAGTTCCTCTTTTAATAAGCATTACAATCCATGAATGGGCGCATGGCTATACTGCGTATAAGTTTGGCGACCCCACTCCGGCAATGCAGGGGCGGCTTTCTTTTAATCCGTTTGCTCATCTTGATCCGATGGGCGCTTTAATGCTTTTTATAATCGGCATAGGCTGGGCAAAGCCTGTTGAAATCAATCCTAACAATATTCAGGATAAATTTAAACTTATGCTCGTTGCTCTGGCAGGACCTGCAAGTAATTTTATACTGGCGGCGATTTTTATTTTGGTTCTCTATTTTTTAGTTGCCGCTTTTAGTATAAATCCGCTTGCAAACGGAATTGTAATAGACGGGATTAAAGCTGTTACAGTGATCATGCTTATGTTGATAATCAAAATTAACCTTGCTCTTGGATTATTCAACCTTATACCGCTGCCGCCTCTTGACGGCGCAAACGCTTTAAGTAATTTATTGCCTGATAACCTGGCTGAAATATATTTTCGTCTTGCGCCGTTCAGCTTGCCTATTCTGCTTGTGTTGATGATAAGCGGCGGAATCAGTTATATCTTCGATTTTGCTTTGATAATACAAAAAACTTTACTTATATGGATTGATTCTTTGTTCTTTAATGTTTTATAAAAATAAATATACCAATCATTAAAAGAAATCAGCAAATGAAAAAGATGATTTTTGTAAATCCTTAATTTACGGGGTTTTCGGCGAAGCCGAAAACCCCGTATCAACTCTTCTTCCCCTCCCTTGGGGAGGAAGCAGGGGGAGGGAGATTTAATACTACATTGATTGCAACTTGGTATCAGCTTGCGCAAGAAATGTTACAGAATGTTTCAATTTTTTTGCTATAACGCTAAATTATTTAAAGTAACTCTCCTTAAAAACCGACAAGATTATTATGAAAAATAAATAGGGATATAAAAAGTTTTTAATTTTGCGTGTATGAACTTACTTTGTCGTTTATAAAAGGGGTAGTTATGGAAAAATTAAACCTGAAAGAACCAACTACAAATATATCTGAATCAGTGCTGTTCTTCCTGAGGGGAGCTAAAAAAAGAAGAACTATGGCGCTGGCAAAAGCCAAGATGATTCAGGGTCAGTTAGGAGTCGCGCCACGTCTTGTCGCGGTAAAATGAGGACAGATATGGGGTAAGTTTAATTTATTAATCTGCTGAAAAGCAGATTTTTTATTGGTTTTATAACAAGTAGCAATCAATGTATAGAGGCGCTCTATAGAAGCAACTTACTGTTTTATTTTATTTTTATTTAAAAATTTTGTTAAAAATAATTATTATTATATTTACTTTGATATAAACTTTCGGTTCTAATAGTAATATCTGATTAAATAAATTTAAACTTGTTAAAAAATATTAAGTTTATTTAAATAATCAGCAATATATATAGAACATGCTGTTTTTTAGTATGTAGAAACAGATACTAAACCTATAACAATTATACAAATTTGTTGACTATAAAATTGATAAATATAAAAAAAGGAGTACAAAATGTATTCAGCTCTAACAAAAGAAGAAGTAATGCAATGGCGACGTTCCACAGAAAAAATAACCCTTGAGGAATTTGCTCAACGATTGGGGAAATCGCTTAATGTTAAAAAAGAAACAAATGACTTGCACGATCTTCTTTTAAGAAAAAAGGACGAGCCGGAAGAAATTGTAAAACCTAAACTCGTAAAAAAAGAAATTAAAGAAACAATTGAAGAAAAAATTGAAGAAAAACCCGAAAAACAATCAAAACCCGATAAGCCGGATTTTGAAATAACATTGAGTTTTTCTAAAAAACTTAATAAAAGAGAAGAAGTTGTTTTAAATTATTTTTGTAAAAACAGAAAACAAAAAGTTTATGTAAACGACCTTGCCAAAGTGCTGAATCTTCCTAATGACTATGTTTATAAATACATAAAAAACCTTAGAAATAAGCTGGCTAATAATATTCTTGAAAATGCCGATAAAGGCGGATATATTTTAAATATTTAAATGATTACAGGAATAATAAATATTAATAAGCCTAAAGGTATAACTTCCCAAGACGTAGTCAGTAAATTAAGAAAAATTCTGAAAATCAAGCAAATTGGACATACAGGAACTCTTGATCCGCTTGCGACAGGAGTTCTTCCAATGTGTATAGGCAAAGCCACAAGGATTATTGAATATCTTGACACTTCAAAATCCTATAGGGCATATATTTTACTGGGTGTTGAAACTGATACTTATGATATGGAAGGCGAAATTCTTAAAAAACAGCCGATAATTCCCGATAAAGAACAAATAGAGAGCTGTCTTCAGGAATTTAAAGGCGAAATAACGCAAATTCCTCCGATTTATTCTGCTGTTCACTACAAAGGCAAGCGTCTTTATGAATATGCAAGAAAAAATATAGAAATAACGGATATCCCCGAAAGAAAAGTTACAATAAATGATATTAAATTACTGTCTATAGAAAAAATGGACAGTGAAAACCCCGCGCTGGTAGTCGATATAGATTGCTCAGGCGGAACATATATCAGATCAATAGCCTCTGATCTGGGAAAAAAACTTGGATATGGCTGTTGCCTTGAGAATTTAACGAGGACAGGGTCAGGAAATTTCAGGATAGAAGATAGTTTAACGCTGGAACAAGTTGAAGAATATTTTTCCAAAAATGAACCTGAAAAGTTTATAATACCACCTGAGAGGGTTTTGGGGCTTGAAAGAGTTATTATAGATCAGGATCAGAAAAATAAGATTAAAAACGGGCTATGTCTTTCTATTGAGAAATTTTATCCTGAAAAAAAGTTGATTCAATTGATTTTCGAAGACTCTTTATCCGCAATTGCAGAAGCTGAGGGTAATAAGATTAAACCTTTAAAAGTTTTTTGCGGGGAATAAAAAAGATAGACCGATAATATTTTTTATGTAATTTTTTAATTAACTGCTTAACGCCGCTAAAAGCGTCATGCTGAACTTGTTTGCGAAATGCGGACAGCGCCGACTGCTTCGCAACAGCATCTTTCCAGCATGCAATATAATGCTTACCGTTTCTTCATTTTCTTTCTTTTTGAACGCAAAAAGAAAGAACCCGCAAAGCGGGAAGCTTGGGACACAATCCAAGTAACATTTCCCTATTAATGCGCCTTAGGCGCGCAAAAGAAAGAAAAACTGAACCCCAAGGGGACAAGACTGTCAGGGGAGAACCCCTGAAACCCCCTATGCTTACAAATGCTTACTTTTTGTCTTTTCTTGGCTTTTTACATAAAAATATTATCGGTCATAAATTCCATGGCTTTGCCGAAGAATCTCAAATAATAAGGACTGAGATCCTTCACATTCGTTCAGGATGACCTTGAAAATTAAACGGTCAATACAATAGTATATAAAAAAATAAATGCGACACCAGGTCGCATCAGTCAAGAAAGGAATGGTTAGACTATTAACGTTTTTGATTATTACACATTTTGTTTATTAGCGCAAATAATAAAATATTGAAAAATTTTACTAAATATTTTTTTGAAAAAAATGTCATTTCTTCTTGAATTTAGACAAAATATAGCTCTAATTAAAATGCGCTTTTATGTTAATAAAAGTTAATGTATTGATAATGCCGAAATTACTCGGGTCATGTGGTTGCTATCCTTCGCTCTGCTCAGGATGACGGTTTCGGCTAATTAGAGGCTCGGGTTATTTATTATTTTTGCAAGCAGTATAAATTCAGATTGTGTTCAATTTTGATAAATTGCAGACGGGGACTTATCTGAACTACAGGGTTTATTCCCAAGCATGACAACAGTCTTTATCCGCCAAACTTTTTACTAATTCTTTTTTATTTTAACTAAAACTTATCATACAAGCATGACGTCTTTTTTAATTTTTATAATTGAATTGCCCTGCTATTTTAATTTATTGATAATTTATCATTTTTATATTAAAAATATCTAAATGAATGTTTAATAATTTTTAATGTGAGGATTTTTTATGAGCAACACTCTTTCACAAAAAAAATTGCCTGAGTTTACGATCTGGCAATTTATCAATCTTTGCATGGGGGCAGTTGGTTTGCAATTTGCCTGGTCTATGCAAATTCAGCTTACAGGTCGCGTTACAGAACCATTAGGAGCAACTCCTTTAATTTTAGGCTTAATTTGGCTCGCAGGACCTATTACCGGAATTATTGTTCAGCCTATTGTCGGAGCAATAAGCGATAATATGTGGACTGGCTTCGGAAGAAGAAGACCCTTTTTGCTTGTCGGCGCAATTTTAGGAAGTTTGGCTCTTGTAGGAATGCCTTATTCTCCTACATTGCTTATGGCAGCCAGCATGCTCTGGATAATTGATATTTGCGTAAACGTATCTCAGGGACCACACAGAGCGTTAATTCCTGATAACGTGCCTTCCAGCCAGACAGCGCTCGCTAATTCATTTATCAGTTTTGGTTTTGGACTTGGAGCGGTTATTGCTTTCGGCTTCCCGTTTATATTAAAAGAAATTTTGAATTATCAAATCGGCATAAAAGAACAGTTTATCGTCGGCGCTGTAGCTCTTACAACAGCGATGCTCTGGACAGTTATAACCACACCTGAAAACAATAAGCCTGAACCGTCAGAAGATGTCAAAAAAGACAGTCCGTTTGAATCAATAAAAATGTTCCTGATAAGTTCTCTTATTTCAGGCGGAATTCTTGCTGTCGCTATATTCGCAGCAGGTTTCCCCGGACAGTTCGATCCTTCAAACAGTAAATTTATTCAGGATGCGTTGGCATGGTTTGTTTTAATTCTAAGTTTTCCTATGTTGGGAATGGCTCTTAAAAGCTTTTACACTCCTGAAATCGGTAAACTTTGCTCAATGCAGTATTTTACCTGGTTAGGAATTATGTGTTTGTTTATTTACTTTAATAATTATGTTGTTCACAATATATATTTAACGCCTGATTTAACTGAAGCTTCTCAGGTAATAAAAGATATGTTTGAGCCAACAGTTTTAGAGGCTACAAATCTTTCAGGAATTGCCCTGGCGGCATTTAACCTGGTTTGTGTTATTGTTTCAATTCCATTAGGAATACTTTGCAATAAATTTGGCAAGAAAAATGTACATGCGTTTGCGCTTACTTGTATGGGATTAGCGTTTCTCGGCGCGGCATTTTTTGCAAAAACACCGGCAATGGTTGTTGGTTTTATTGCTCTTGCCGGAATCGGCTGGGCATCGACGCTTACAATACCGTTTGCGTTGCTAATGGATAATATGAAAAAAGGCAAAGAAGGTTCGTCTTTAGGGAAATTCAATCTGTTCGTGGCAGGACCACAGATTTTATCTTCAATAGCGGTTGGATATCTTATAAACCGCAATCCTGTAATGCTTGAGTCCGGCGGTTCAACTCATCACTGGGAATATTCCCTTATTGTAGCGGGAGGCGCGTTAATTCTTGCCGCATTAGTCGCTCTTACGCTTAAAAGAGAAATGCCATTGGAACAAAACATTATTGAAACGCAAGAACAGGAAAAAATTCCTGCAACTGTATAGAAAAAATAAATATCTAAACAATAAAAAGCCTGTGAATAAGTATTCACAGGCTTTTTATAAAGATTCAAACAAGTTTTCGTTATTATACCAATCCAAATAAGTTTTCGTTAATTGATTAAAAAGCTAATATCTACAGCCCGAGCCGCCCTGCGGGCGGCTCGGGCTGAGTAAGGGTAGAGCGGGTGTTTTGCCTTCGGCAAAACACCCGCTAATTAACTCGAATTGCTAAATA
>ERZ795055.2648-NODE-2648-length-13417-cov-4.991019_pt1 | contig 13417 bp, 10 predicted proteins | sample MGYA00375139_ERZ795055 | MGnify/ENA primary metagenome ERZ795055 (study PRJEB30184, sample SAMN05720283) | anaerobic digester metagenome | isolation source: active sludge of municipal wastewater-treating anaerobic digesters | place: USA | collected 2015-01-23 ...
CGCCTGCGATTACGCAAGCACGGCGAAGATGAGTTGGCGCATTATTCCGTCGGGTGCACGGACATCGAATACGAGTTTCCGTTCGGCTGGTCAGAACTTGAGGGGATCGCGAATCGGACGGATTTTGACCTCAAGCAGCACGCGCAGTTTTCCGGGAAGGACCTTAAATACAAGGATTCAGTGACGCAGGAAGAAGTGATCCCGTTCGTGATCGAGCCTTCGGGCGGGGTCGACCGGGCGACATTGGCATTTTTGGTCGACGCGTATCATGAAGAACAGGTCAATGACAGCCCGCGGGTCGTCTTGCGTTTTCATAAGAAACTGGCGCCGATTAAAGTGGCGGTCCTGCCGTTGTTGAAAAAGAGCTCTGAGATCGTTTCAAAGGCCAAGGCCATCAAGGCGGACCTGCAAAAGAACGTCACCTGTGTCTATGACGACACAGCCTCGATCGGGAAGCTTTACCGCCGTCAGGATGAGGTGGGGACGGTGCTGTGCGTGACCGTTGATCCGGAGTCGTTGGAAGACCAGCAAGTTACAGTCAGAGAGCGGGACAGTATGCAGCAGGTGCGCATCCCCATGGACCGCTTAAAATCATATGTGTGTGAACATTTTGGCAATTAAACCAAAAGTGTAAAGAAAGGGAAGGAAAACATGGCTACAAAGTATGTGTACGCATTCGGTGGCGGAAAAGCCGAAGGCCGGGCCCAGATGAAGGAATTGCTCGGCGGGAAGGGCGCGAACCTGGCAGAGATGACCAATATCGGCATCCCTGTTCCGGCGGGGTTTACGATCAGCACGGATGTCTGTGCTTATTATTATGAGCACGGCAAGAAGAAGCCGGCGACTCTTGATAAGGAGATCGATCAACACATCAAGGTCCTCGAGAAAAAAATGGGGGCAAAGTTCGGTGATAAAGAAAATCCCCTGTTGGTCTCTGTCCGTTCAGGCGCCGCTGTTTCGATGCCCGGCATGATGAACACGATCCTCAACCTTGGGATCAATGACGATGCCGTTGAAGGCCTTGCCAAAAAGACCAAAAATCCGCGCATGGCGTGGGATTCTTACCGACGTTTTATCAACATGTTCGGTGATGTGGTCATGGGCGTTGACCATGAGCATTTTGAAGCGGAACTTTCCCGCATCAAGCAGAAGTATGGCCGTAAACTGGATACAGATTTGACGACCGAAGAATTGAAGGAAGTCGTTGCCGCTTATAAGGAAGTTTACAAGAAAGGCGTTGGAAAGGGCTTTCCGACCAATGCGCGCGAACAGTTGAATTACGCGATCGACGCTGTCATCGGTTCATGGATGATCAACCGGGCGATCCGTTACCGTGCGATCAACAAACTCCATGGTTTAAAAGGAACGGCGGTCAACGTTCAAGCCATGGTTTTCGGCAACATGGGCGACACCTCGGGGACCGGCGTGGCCTTTACACGCAACCCGGCTAACGGTGATGATCATTTTTACGGCGAGTATCTGATCAATGCCCAGGGTGAGGACGTTGTGGCCGGTATTCGCACCCCGGACCCTATTGATACGCTCAAGAAAGCTATGCCGAAAGTCTACGATGAGCTCAACACCATCCGTTTAAAGCTTGAGAGACATTACCGTGAAATGCAGGATGTGGAGTTTACTATTCAGGAAGGCACGCTTTATATGCTGCAGACCCGTACCGGAAAGCGGACTGGTTTGGCTGCTATCAAGATCGCGGTTGATATGGTTAAAGAGAAATTGATCACCACCGAAGAGGCTTTAATGCGTATTCAGGGTGATCATTTGAACCAGCTGCTGTTCCCGATCTTTGACCTGAAAGACAAGGGCGAAGCAGTCGCGAACAAGCGTGTTTTGACCAAAGGTCTTCCGGCTGGTCCGGGTGCGGCCAACGGTTTGGTTGTCTTTACGGCCGACGAAGCGGAGAAGTGGGCCAAGGAAGGCAAGAAGGTCATCCTTGCTCGTAAAGAAACATCGCCCGAAGACGTTGCGGGGATGTGGGCTGCTCAGGCGATCTTGACCTCCACAGGCGGTATGACATCGCATGCGGCGGTTGTGGCACGCGGCTGGGGCAAGTGCTGCGTGGTCGGTTGCGGCGAGTTGGATATTGATTATAAAGCTAAAGAGATCCGGGTTAAGGGCAAGGTCATCAAAGAAGGTGACGCGATCTCGATCGATGGGTCCACCGGTGAAGTGATCCTCGGAAGCCTGAAGACTTCATCGTCTCCGGTCATCAGCGGTGTTGTTGACAAAAATGAGGAAGCGAAGAAGCATCCGATCTACAAGATGTTCGTGGAAATTATGAAATGGGCCGATGCGGCGCGTCAGATCAAGGTCCGCACCAACGCGGATTCTCCTCAGGATTCCAATAATGCCCGCGCTCTTGGGGCAGAAGGGATCGGGTTGTGCCGGACTGAGCATATGTTCTTTGAGGGCGAGCGTATCTGGGCGATCCGTGAGATGATCCTGGCCAGTGATGTGGAAGGACGTGAGAAAGCTCTTGCGAAGTTATTGCCGTATCAGCGTGATGACTTCGAAGGGATCTTCAAGGCCATGGAAGGGCTTCCTGTCACGATCCGTTTGCTGGATCCGCCATTGCATGAGTTCTTACCTCATGATGATGCCGGTCAGGCTGAAATGGCCAGACGTCTGGGAACGACCCCTGAAAAGGTCAAAGCCAAAGTCGGTCAGCTGCATGAGATGAACCCGATGTTGGGTCATCGCGGTTGCCGCTTGTCCATTACCTATCCTGAGATCTGCAAAATGCAGGTGACCGCGATCATTGAGGCGGCCTGTAATGTGGCAAAAGGCAATGTGAAAGTTCTGCCTGAGATCATGATCCCGCTTATCGGAACCAAACAGGAATACGATATCCTTGAGGTCCTGGTTCGTGAAACAGCGGATGCGATCATCAAGGCCAAGGGTGCCAAGGTCAAATACATGGTCGGAACCATGATGGAAATTCCGCGCGCAACATTGGTGGCTGATAAAGTCGCTGAGAAAGCGGAATTCTTTTCATTCGGAACCAATGACCTCACGCAGATGACCTTGGGTTACAGCCGTGACGACGTGGGATCGTTCTTGCCGGATTATATCGACAAGAAGATCTTCCGTGAAGACCCGTTCGCATCGATCGACCAGGAAGGCGTTGGTCAGTTGGTCAAGATGGGTGTGGAACGCGGCCGTTCAACACGTCCGGAACTTAAGTGCGGCGTGTGCGGTGAGCATGGTGGAGACCCGGCTTCGGTGAAGTTCTTTGCTAACGTCGGTCTGAACTATGTCAGCTGCTCGCCTTACCGTGTCCCGGTGGCCCGTTTAGCGGCAGCCCAGGCGGCCATTGAGGCCAAGAAATCGGCTTCCAATGCCAAAGGCGCAAAAAAGGCTACGAAGTCAGCCAAGCCTAAGGCAAAAGCCGTTAAAGCAAAGTCAGCGAAACCAAAGGCGAAGAAGAAGTAACCTTTGCGTATTGACATAATGGTGGTGGACGGTTAATATGAAATAACCGTCCACCACGTATTTTGATCTCAACAAAGGATTGGTTGGACGAACCCGAATTTATGGATCCAATTAAATCATACTTTAAAGATGTTCGTGATATTCCCCTTTTAACCGCTGAGCAGGAAGTTGAGCTTGCTGAGCGCGTCCAGAAAGGAGATGAAGAGGCCCGTGATACGATGATCCGGTCTAATCTTCGTCTCGTCATCAGTATTGCCAAGCGCTACATTAATCTCGGTGTGCCTTTAAGCGACCTGATCGAAGAAGGAAACATCGGCCTTATGCGCAGCGTCGAGAAGTTCGATCCTTCTAAAGGGTTTCGATTCTCAACCTACGCGGCCTGGTGGATCAAGCAGGCGATCTCCCGGGCGATCATCGATCAGGGCAAGATGATCCGTGTTCCCGTCTATATGAACGAAGAGATCATGAAGTATAAAAAGGCCGTTGAGAGCCTCACGCATAAATTAAAGCGTAAGCCCCGTGTTTCTGAGATCGCAAAAAAAATGCAGACGACCGTGGATAAGGTCCGAGAATATGAACGGTCGATCGCCAAGATGTCCAGTCTGGACGCCCCGATTGGTGAAGAAGGGGATGGCCAGGTCAAGGACATGATCGCTGATGAACGTTTAGCCAGCCCTGATCAGCAGCTCGAGCATTTTTTGAACAAAGAACGCGCGCAGGACCTTTTGGACATGTTGTCTGAGCGTGAGCGAAAGATCCTTGTTTTACGTTACGGTCTGGAAGACGGAAAGACCCACACCTTGGCTGAGATCGCCAAACAGATCTGCGTTTCGCGTGAGCGGGTTCGTCAGCTCGAAAATCAGGCTATCAAAAAGATCAAAAAAATGATCAAGGACGGGGCGACGCTCGAAGAAGTTTCTTAAAGGTCGTTTCAATTCAAAGGGGGATCCATGCAGGCTTCTGATCTGGCAAAGTTCATCCGTGACGTTCCTGATTTTCCCAAGAAGGGGATCATATTTAAGGACATTACCCCTCTGCTGCAGAATGCCCCGGCGCTTCGAAAGACCTTGAGCATCCTTGCCGGGCAGTATAAAGGGAAAAAGATCGATTATGTGGTAGCCATGGAATCGCGAGGTTTTATTTTTGGGGCGGCCCTTGCCGCCAAGCTCGGGGCCGGTTTTGTTCCGGTCCGAAAACCGGGCAAGCTTCCCTATAAAATAAAACGTGCCACGTATCAGCTCGAATATGGAACGGACACTTTGGAGATCCATCAAGATGCGTTGCCGAAAAACAGCCGTGTTTTGATCGTGGATGATCTTTTGGCGACCGGAGGGACGGCGCAAGCCGTTTTGAAACTGGTCCGGACTTTTCAGGCGGATGTTGTAGGGATCGCTTTTGTCATTGAATTGGTCTTTTTGAACGGCCGTAAAAAATTGAAGAACGCCCCCATTTTTTCGATTCTCAAATACTGATAATGAACTTTATTTTTGATAACCAAGATAAAAAAGGTCTGTATCTGGTCCTTTTGATCTTGGTTGTTTTTTTTGCGTTTATTCCGTCGCTGACAAATGATTATGTCAATTGGGATGACGGGCCGCATTTTCTTGAGAACGCGTGTGTTCAGCAGCCGCTGGGGGCCAAGGCGATCGCCTGCGCGTTCCAGCAATTTGTCAATGACAGCTATATTCCTCTTACTACGCTCTCCTTTCAGGTCGAACGCCATTTCTGGGGAATGAATCCCGCGGTGTCTCACGCGATCAATCTGGCCCTTCACGTGGGTGTTACGGTCCTGGTCTTTTTTATTATTTTAAAGCTGGGATGTTCCGCTCTTGTAAGCTTTATAACGGCGCTGTTGTTCGGTATTCATCCGATGCGGGTCGAATCGGTCGCATGGGTGACAGAACGCAAAGATGTCCTGTATGCGGTTTTTTATTTATGGGCCGTGTTTGCTTATATGCAGTTCATTCGTATGCGGGAGCATTCAGCGGGAAGGGGAAGCGGCTTGAAAAGGATGCTTTCTTTTGCGCTGGTCCTGGGGTTTTCGGGGCTGGCGGTCTTGGCCAAGCCGATGGCCTTAACGCTGCCGTTTGCGCTTATTTTGATCGACTGGTTCTTGAAACGGAAATGGACTTTGCCCCTTGTGCTGGAAAAGTGTCTGGTGGGGGCGATGGTCTGGCCGCTCACCTGGCTGACGTATCAGACGCATTTGGGAAAGGCGATGGAGGTTTCGCTTGGGCAAAAATTCCTTATTGTAATCTGGAGCGCGACATTTTATGTGCGGAAAATGGTGTTTCCGGGCTTGCAAGTGGCAGTTTATGATTTTCCTCTGCCGGTCAGCATAACGGTTTTTGAATATCAGTTGGCGGTCTTTGTTTTCGCGTTCTTGTTGGCAGGCGCTTATTTTTTGCGTAAAGACAGGCTTGCCGTTTTTGGGATCGGGTTCTATGTTTGCATGAGTTTTTATTTGTGGGGGATCGGGACCACCATCGGAAAAACGCACATTGTGGCAGATCGTTTTACCTATCTTTCTTCCGTCGGGCTGTCACTGGTCGCTGCTGTGGTTTGGGCCCGTTTTTGGGCCAGGATTAAAAACAAAAGGTTGGAAAGGATCCTTTATCTTGGGATTTCGTTGGCGGTTATTTCTATTTTTATTCTGAAAACTTCAACTCAAATTTTTGTCTGGAAAAACGGCATGACTCTTTGGTCACACCAGTATGAGCATCAGCCGCATCGCGAGCGAGAAAAGGTCCTGGCGGGTCTTATGGACGCTGTTGTTGACCAAATGGAAAGCCGGAATGAGGGCGGGGATGGATTGAGGAAGGATCGTTGTATCGAAGACGCCCTGCGGCAGATCTATCCATTAGGGGAAGGAATGGATGATGTTTCCAAGGTCAAGGTTTTGAATGCCACAGCCAGATATTACTATTATCAAGGGAAAAAGGAGCTGGCTTTGCGGTATTGGAAAGAGGCTTTAGCGCTGGATCCGGATTATTACTGGGCGCTTTACCGCGTCGCGTTTGTTGCAATGGAGGAGGGCCGGCAGGAAGAGGCCTTGCGTTTGCTTGAAGCAGCGGCTCAGCGCGCTCCGGCAGAAGACCGCCTTTTTCAGGAGAAAGTTCTTGCTGCGGTGACGGAGATAGCATCTCATCCTGACGCTCACGAATACGCTCAGGATGTTTTTAAGCATATGAAATTAAACCATTTGCATTGGTATGGGCCATAATAATTTTGGTGGTTGACTTTCTAAAAACAGAATGGTTTAATAATACACATCTTTATAATTGTTTTAAATGATTTTTGAAAAAGATAATGTTTGCGCCTGTAGCTCAGATGGATAGAGCGCGGCTCTCCTAAGGCCGGCGTCGGAGGTTCGACTCCCCCCAGGCGCATTGATTTTAAAACGGATCGCTTGACCTGTTTTTCATTGTGCTGCTCAAGCCAAAGCCGTTGTGGTTGAAACATAAGTGAATGATGGGATTGATGTTCTGTTTGAAAGTATTTTGTAAATCGTATGTGAAAAAAAATAAAAATTTTTTTGACAGTTCTTTTTAAGTGTGTGACAATAATACGGTTTTGTAAAAAACCAACTTTACCCCAGTGATGATCTTAATCTGACAAGAGGGGAGGTGATGGAAAAAATCGCGTCCGGGGTCATCGAGCAACTGGTCTTGTGAGTAATTCCCTAGGCCTATATACTAGTCATAATAGATAAAACATCAGAGTATCGATTTCAATCTTTGGAGGAGAAAAAATGAGAAAAGTCTTATTAGCGTTAGCAATTGTCGCTTTGATCGCTATGCCGGCTATGGCAAGCGTTCAGAACGTCAAGGTTAGCGGTGATATCGATGCCACGTATGTCATACGTGACAATTTCGATTTTGCCGGAAACAGCCAAAGCGTTGCCATCTCGCAAACACGTTTGCGCGTTGATTCCGATTTGACGGACAAAGTCGCCGCCACGATCGGGTTGATCAATGAAAGAGCATGGGGCGCAAATACGGTTTCAAGTTCAGACATTGACCTCAACCTCGCCTATGTCACGATGAAAGAAATGCTTTATTCACCGTTGACCGTGACCGTTGGTCGTCAGAACTTTGCTTTTGGTAACTCGTTGGTCATTGATTCTGCTGGGACAAACAACTCTGCTCCGGCTGATTCAGGGCTTAAGGGCATTGCAGAGGATTTGACCAAGCAGACAGCTCAAGATGCTGTTCGTTTGACATTCGACTACAATCCGTTAACAATCGATGTGTTGTATTCCAAGATCGATCAGGGATCTGTTGATCTTGAAAAGTTCTCTGACAACACGGATCTTTATGGTATGAATGCAACTTATCAGTTCAATGATGAGAAATCATCACTTGTGGAAGGGTATTTTTGGGTTAAGAATGCTAAAGATAAGATCTATGTTCCCGGCGTCCGTGGAAGCATGAATGTGCTGGATGGCTGGAACCTGCAGGCAGAAGTTGCCGCCCAGTTAGGCGAGATCACCTTGGCACAGGGAAAAACTGACCGTGAGGCCTATGTGGCACAGGTTCTTTCAAACTATTCGTTACCGTTTGAAAAAACCAAAAAATACGAGCCGGTTTTTGGATTAGCTTATACGATGTATTCAGGAGATAAAAATCCGGCTGGTTCAGGATCGGGTGATGACAAATACAATGCTTGGGATCCGATGTATGAAAACCAGGCTGGTGGCAAGATCTACAATTCATTATTCAATGCTACCAACTGCCAGATCTTAGGCGCAACCTTGTCATTGGTTCCGATGGAAGACGTGAAGGCGCAATTGTATTATGATAATCTTTCGTTGATGAAAGAGGTCGCTGCTTTCGCTCTTGTTCAGCCGGATGGAAGAAGCGCTACTCCAGCCCAGGATATGGAAAGAGATCTTGGGGATGAAGTTGGTTTAGTTCTGACCTATGATTACACGGAAGATGTTCAGTTCGGCGCACGCGCTGGCGTGTTCTTCCCTGGAAGTAATTACAGCGATGGCGCTGATGAGAATGCTACACAGTTGATCGTTAACACAAAAGTTGCCTTCTAATTGCTGAGCAATTAAAAGGATGCAGTTTTAAAAAGCCCCGCTTAACAGCGGGGCTTTTTTATTGTCATGCAAAAACCACGGCCATGAGGCTGTGAATGAAGCGTTTCCGAAAGCGAGCATTACAGTGGGCTTGAGGACAGGCGAACGCAAATACAAAATTTAAAAGAAGCCACGTCCGTGAGGACGTGGAGCTTCACTGTTCCCGGGAAAAATATAAAGGTGGCAGATGTAAAAATGGCGGACGCATTTTAAAACCATGAAAAGGCCCTTTATTTTTTGTCCTATTTAATTCCCGGATCAGGTCGTGATAGAAACATTGACTGCAGATGTTCCGTGCGTGAGATGGGACATGGCGCCATCAATAAACAGGATCAGCCCCGCGAACTCCAGGATCTCTTCCACGCTTGCCAGAGTAATGGCCAGCCGCTCCATTTGAAAATAATAATCATTTGAAATGACCCATCCTTGGATGGGCTCAAACCCAATGGCGCCGGTCACAAAGACAGCGCCGGCTGCAAGGATCTTGAAGCGGACGGAAGAGGGAAGTTTGAGGACAAGCGGCGCGTAGGCTGCCGTTAGAACCATGACGAGAACAGCGGCGGGGATGATCCAACTGTAATAGAGCGCGCCTTGAAAGCCCAGGGACTTTTGCAGATAAAAGGATATGCGCTCGTGAAAACAGGCCGTTTCGTCAATGCCGCAAACGATGAAAAGACCGCAGAGAAAAGACCAGTGGTTTTTGTGCGCAGCATCAGCGCTTTGGGCTATCAGGGCCGTCGAAGCGGCCGCTAGCAAGAACAGTATCGTTGAGAAAAGTGTGGGGAGATTGTTCTCTTCGAGGATATTCAAGGTTTGCGTCAACTGCTCCCCCAGCGGCAATTGAATTTGAAAGACCGACGGCAGATAGAACGCGAGCATGTAAAAAAGAAGAAGAACGCCCAAGATGGCCCACAGGGTCCGAATAAAGATTTTTGAATGGAACGCTATGATCATGTTGTTTGATTTTAAAAAGAGGCGGTGGGTTTGTCAATTGATTTATCGGGGGGGCGGATGTTATTTGATCGGGGGCGAGCGGTTCGGCAAGAACGTGAAGGATTTCAACGATTTATCCTTTAAAGGGGCGGGATATCATCGATGACCTTTAAGATCGGATATTCTCGTCGAGTAAAAACAAAAAATTGTTTTAAAAAATATTAAAAATAGTTGTTCATTAAAAATAATCTTTGTTATTATAAAAATACCTTTAGAGCGTTTCTAAGGTTAAATCGTTTGATTTCAACCTTTTAAATATTGGATGTGCGTTATGACCAGGGACGAAATTTACGATCACCTGGCGCAGGTTTACCTTGGCAAGAAGAAGCAGCAGCAAAAAACAAGGAATTCAAAAGAAGTCAGCGCCTGGTTGTTTCTGAACATCATTATTACAGTTGTGATCTTTGCGACATCGTTTTACGGATTGACAGCTTTTTTGGCAAAGAAGGGCGACTTATTCCAGAAGCGTATTATCTATGCCTTAAATAAAGGGCCGATACGAATTCCGTACAGTCTGGAGCACCCTTACCCTCAGGTCAAAACGTTTTCGCTTTCTGTTTCCGATGTCGATGCCGCCCAATACGGGTACCTTGCGTTTTCCGTTCGGGGGGCAGAAGAGGGAACGCCGGGAACCATCCGGGTCGAGGTCCGCAATCAGCGCAATGAAATTTCTTCGGTATTTGTCGACGATATCGGACTGCGCTGGAAAAGCGTTCACATTCCGCTAAAAGAGTTTGAAGGGATTTCAGATTGGTCAAGCGTTTCAGAGGTTCAGTTCGTTCTTGAATCTTGGAACGCTCTTAAAACTAAAGGGATTTTACTTATAGAGGATGTGTGCTTTTCTAGTTCAACGAAAGGCTAAAGAGCGATGAAAATCATTTCGATCGGGAACCAAAAAGGCGGATGTGGAAAAACAACAACGGCGATCAATCTTGCGGCGTCTTTTAGCCGTAACGGCAAAAAAACTTTGCTGATCGATCTGGACCCGCAGGCGCATGCTTCGCTGGGCTTGAATTTTGAAAGCCAGGACAGCATGTATAATGTTATTTCCCGTCTGGCCCCGCGCAAGCTGGGGATCACCCAGATCATTAAGCGCGTGGAAAAGAATTTTGACATTGTGCCGTCCAATCTGTTGGTCGGAACTCTTGAGCAGGAATTGGCTGATGAGATTGGGCGTGAGACGAAGCTCGTGGAGGTCTTAGAGCCGTTGGCAGATCAGTATGATTATATTTTGATCGATTGCCCGCCGAGCTTAGGGTTCTTGACGATCAACGCGATCCGGGCCAGCCAGGAGATCTATATTCCGGTCGAAACCAGCCGTTTTTCCTTGCAGGGAGTTGAACATATTCTCGACATTGTGCGCTTGATCCGGGACAGGCTCAACCATCCGGTTCAATATAAGATCCTGGTCACAATGTTCGATTCTCGTCTGCGCCATTCCTTTTCCATGCTTTCCAAGATGAGGGAGATGTTCGCGGGGGCATTGTTCGATACGATCGTCCATGTGAATGTCAAACTTAAGGAGTCCGCTGTTATGGGGAAAACGGTTGCCGCTTATGACAAATACTGCCGCGGTTCTAAGGATTATTTCTCTCTGGCTAAAGAGGTCATCATGCTTCATGACGGAGTCGCGGCCCCGGCGGACGCGGAGCTTTCTGAGCGCATGAGAGCGGTCATCCGGGAAGAAGCCCGCCAGATGCAGCGGACCATGCGTTTTACCCTGGATGCGCCGGAAGCCCGTTCGGTCTATGTCACGGGAAGCTTCAATGACTGGTCTTTGGATGAGAAATACCGCATGAATCTGCAGGATGGGGTCTGGTCAGTGGAAGTTCCGTTGAAGCCGGGAAGCTATCGATATCAATTCATTGTCGACGGGCGCTGGCGGGAAGATCCGGCGAATCCGGAGCAGGAGCGGAACTCTTTCGGCGATATTAACTCTTTGATCGAGGTGGGAGCGGGCGATGCATAATCCATCTATTGAGCAGGACACGGATGAAAAGATTTTCGGCATGCTGTCCTATCTTTCGATCCTGTGCATCTTTCCGTTATTGTTCAAGCGCGACAGCGAGTTCGTCCTTTTTCATGGGAAACAGGGCCTGGTCTTGTTTATCGGTGAAGTCGCTGTTTTCATTTTGAGCATCGTATTCCCCTGGCTGCTGAAATTAGGGCTTTTTGTCCTTTTGGGAATGTCATTTTTCGGGATCATTGATGTTTTACGAGGACGAAAAACGCCCCTGCCGGTGGTATCAGACATTGTCGGTAGAATTTCCATTTAACACTCCTTAAAGATTCACATTGGTCCGCTTATGGCTTTAGTGGAGCATCTTTTAAAAACTCTCAAAAAGATCTTTGTCCCATCCCCGCCTTTGAGCCGGCGTAAACGTTCGGCGCATCGGAAGCACAAAACATCAAGGTCCTCGGGCAGCCGTTCTTCAAAACAGGGAAAATCTCGGCCTCCGAAAAAGGCCGTAACGAGAAAGACCGCTAAAAAGGCGGTCCGTTCAACAGCATCGGGCCAACGGAAAACCGTTGTGGCCGGCGCTAAAAAGACCGTGGTAAAAGACCGTGGAAAAAGGGCCTCATCTGGATCAAAAAAAACAGGGAGCGAACCTCAAAAAGCTAAAAAGAGTTCTCGACCGGCGAAGGCGGCCGTGAAGAGCGCCGCACGGGTGAAGGCAACAGGTCAAAAAAAGCCTTTGAAAAAAGGATCGGAGCCTGAAGCCGCTGGGGTCCTGGTGGGTGATGTGACGCATTATTTCGGAAAGATCGGAGTATGCGTCCTAAGCGTGACGGGAAAGGGCCTTGTCATCAATGACAGGATCCATATCCGGGGGGTATCGACAGATCTCAAGCAAACGGTCCGCTCCATGCAGGTCGAGAGTTTGGATGTTAAGGTCGCGCGGAAAGGGCAGTTGGTAGGCTTGAAGGTTGACAAAATCGTGAAAGTAGGGGATAAAGTATATAAAATCTGAAGATCGCAATATAAGGAGTTGTGAATGAATACGGTCGATTACGTTGTCATGGCGATCCTGCTGATTGCCATGGGGCTGGGGTGGCATCGGGGGTTCTTGAAAACGGTCTTGAGGCCCATTTGCTGGGTCTTGTGCATTTATTTGGGTTATGCCTATTATTTAAGGACCAAGAGCCTCGCGGTGTCTTTGGTGATCAGCCTTATCGGACCGTTGGTCGTGCAGTTTATTTTGACTGCCTTTGTTGAGATCATTCAAAAAGCGGGCAAGAAAGATGGTAAGAAGAACGCCATTTCCATTTTTGACCGCGGTTTGGGGATGTGTGTAAGCGGTCTATGGATGACTTTTTTGATCAGCGCCGCGTTTTTCATGGTAGGGATGGTGCCCTTTAAGATACCGGGATTTGAACCGTTTCGCCGGAGTATCGTCGATTCCAAAAGTTATGGAGCGTTCAACCGGGTGGCATCGAAACAGTTTCCCCGTTTGGCAAAGACCAATGAGCCTGCGGCGATCGATTTTACCGATCCTGAAGCCGTGGAAAAATTTGACATTGAACAGATCCAGAATTCAAAAGAATTCAAGGACCTGATGAGCCATCCCCAGGTTGAGGCGCTGTTTCAGGACACCGCGTTTCAGGACAGAGTCCGCAGTGGGCAGGTCTTTGGCATCATGGAAGACGCCAGGGTCAAAGAGATCCTGCAGGACCCGCAAGTGATGAAGGATTTTTTTGCGTTTTATAACAGATTGATCCAAATGGCCCCCGCCGCAGGGACGGGGTCGGTGGACTCCATGTTGATGGGCCAGTGATCGAATCATCAGGAAAGGAAGGTTGAATATGCCGACAATTTTCACAAAGATCATAAGCGGAGAGATCCCCTGCCATAAGATCGCGGAGGATCAAAAGCACTTGGCGTTTTTG
>ERZ795055.2653-NODE-2653-length-13406-cov-3.612239_pt1 | contig 13406 bp, 6 predicted proteins | sample MGYA00375139_ERZ795055 | MGnify/ENA primary metagenome ERZ795055 (study PRJEB30184, sample SAMN05720283) | anaerobic digester metagenome | isolation source: active sludge of municipal wastewater-treating anaerobic digesters | place: USA | collected 2015-01-23 ...
ACAATATGCAAGTTAAATTCAATAGTAATATTATCAGTTTTGTTCGCATAAAACCTGAATTAGTTTGTGATTAGTTGCTATCGAAGAATTCTGGATATTTATTTTTCAACAATATTAAATAGAAAAATTGCATTAATATAAACTCCACAGCTTAAAATCACACTGTGGAGTTTACAAAACAGACTATAAATTACGGGAATTTATTCTACAATTAATTTAATATTTGATTTCGGGGTACTTAGAAAATACAACCCTTTTGCAAGTTGCAAAGGCAAAACATTAGACACAGCTGTCTGATTAATAAGTAATTTTCCGGTAAGATTATAAATTTTCACACTACCAGCATTTTCACTAAAATATAAATTTCCTTTGGAGTAATATGCCTTTATGTTACTTTGATTGATTTTGTTCAATGCCGTTGTTGTATTTGACACAATCATCTTCATTGCGGCCAGATAGAAATATTTTGAAGCATTTACATTATTCGTTCCTGCAATTGTAGTGAAAACTATTATCCCGGATTCATTAGGTTGAATATTATTAATAATTGCAACACTTCCGTTATTGCTTGAAGGATTAATGGAAGCACTACCTGTATTTAAACCTGTAAATGTATAGGTTGTTTCACGATTATCTGTAACTCCTGCTCTGGAGCCGAAAACAGTGAATGAATAATACTTGGATGAATTTAATCCGGAAAGTGTAATTGTGCCTGTTCCACCACTTTGGCCATAAATATTATCCTGAGTTTGAGTGAGAGTTGGAAAATCATTAATTGCAGGTGCTGTTGGTGCGAGCGTCCCCGAAGTATTGGCTGATGTCCAACCTGTTGACACTAAGTGTCCGATTACCACACCATTGTTATCGGTAAAATCCTGATCACCGTTTGACATAACATTATTCCATCCGGCAGGAGACTGCAATTGTCCCGGATTATAACTAAAATCAAATAAACAAGTATTGGTTACTTGTGCGTTTACAATACTGACAAAAAGAATTGCAACAATTAGTAAATAATTTTTTTTCATGTGATTTTTTTTTAAAAGTGAATAATAGATTAATATTAAAAAAAACTTCGTAGCCATTTATGACTACGAAGTTTCAGTTAGTCAGTAAAAATTTTTACTATTTAATAAACTATTAATTTAGCATTACCTGTTGTAGTAGTTACAATATAAATTCCTCTGTTAAGAGTCATTGCAATTTTACCATCGGTTGTTAATTTAGATGCAATTACTTTACCTGCCAAGTCAATAACCCGTACATTCCCTGAATAATTTGCAATTCGTATCTCACCATTGGCGTAGTATGCCGAAATGTCGGTAACTGATTTTGGAGTAAACAATCCGGTGTTTATTGATTTTACAAAACTTATTTCGTCAACAAACAATGTGTGGTTAACATTATCAGCAGCATTCTGAGAGAAGAACAAACCTTTCACCACATCTTTTGCAGTAAATTCGGCTTTCGATGCCCAAAAATCAGCCAACGGAATGGATATTTCTGTCCATTTATTTGCTACAAGATCGTTGGTGTAATTTCCTAATTCAAGTTTACCAGTTGTATTCGGATTGCCGCTATGTGCTTCTAAATGTACTTTTGGCAATGCTGTTTTAGCTAAATTAGCAGACGAATTAACCCAAAGGTTCATGTGTGTCATTTCTGATAAATCGTAAATTGCCCAGCCTAATCCGGCAACCAAAGCAGCCCAATCGCCACCGGTACCCGAAGTCCATTGTAATTTCAATGCATTTGGAGCAGATTTTACAGGTGTGGTTACGCAAGGAAGTTTATCACCATCAGGTAATCCGGCAGCTTGCCAATGTTCCTGAACCAAAGTACTCGGTGCATTTTTAAATGACCAACTTTGATCGTGGAAACGGTCGCTTGCACTATTCGTGAATAACGATGTTACTTTTTCAAGGGTTATTTCATCAATATATAATGTGTGTTCCACATCATCGGTAGCATTTTGCGAGAAAAATACACCTTTAATTACTTCTTTTGAAATAAATAATGGATTCACAGCCCACAAATCAGCCAATGGAACAACTACTTGTGTCCATGTATTTGCTGCCAAATCGTCTGTCAGGTAATTACTTAATTCAATTTTACCTGTAGCATTTGGATTACCGCTATGTGCTTCCATGTGTAATTTTGGCATTGCAGATTTTAACAATGCTACCGGTGAGTTCACCCAAAATTTCAGATGAGTCATAGTCGAAGCATCAAACGTTTTCCAGCCAACCGAAGCAACCAATGCAGCCCAATCGCCACCTGTAGCCGATTTCCACTGTAATTTCAACGCATTTGTAGCTGATTTTACAGGTGAAGTTACGCAAGGAAGTTTATCACCATCGGGTAATCCGGCAGCTTGCCAATGTTCCTGAAGTAATGTACTTGGTGCATTTTTGAACGACCAACTTTGATCGTGAAAACGATCGCTGGCACTGTTGTCGAATATTGTCAACTTTGTCGGAACAACCGGAGGTACAATAGTAGGATCGAAAACAATTTTAATATCATCTACATAAACCTTTGCTGTAGGATCGATCGGTTCGTAAAAATCGGGAAAAAATCCGAATGTGCGAATGTTTAATATCCCATTGGTGTAAATGTCAAAAACCATTGTTTCCCATTCATTCGTTTTTGATGCAGGAGTCATAGCGCCAATTTCTTTGCTTACTGCACCTTCGGGTTTAATCTTTATTTGCGATGTTGCATTTGTACGCAAATACTTAATTTCAATACGGTGATAACCTTTTGGTATTTCAGTTTTCAGAGTTGCATAAAATCCTGCCCAAACTTTGTTATCAGCTTCAGCATCGTATCTTTTCCATTCCCACACTTTGTTACTGGTATTGATCCCTGCTTTTACAGGATTATCAACCACGGCAATATCATAGTGAGCTGCAGGATTTATGTTAACCACTTCGGTGAAGTTAACCAATCCGTTTTCAAAATCGTCGAGAACAAATGTTGCTTTGTCCTGAGCCATTGTAAAAGCATTTACAAAAAATGCCATTACTAAAATAGTAAATAGTTGTTTCATAATAAATTAATTAATAAAGGTGAATAAAAATAAAATTGTTTAATGTAATCGAATTGTAATTGAATATTCTTTGTTTGCAGGCGATTTAAGTGTTACAATGTATTGTTTTCCATTCAAAATAACTTTTGAATTATTAAACTTAAAAGTATTTTCGCCTGCTACTGAAAGTATTGTTGTGTCCTTAAGTATTGAATCGTTGTTGTTTTTTATTTTAAACTGTGTATTTCCGGCAGAAGTTAAATAATATTCCAATTCAAAACTTCTTCTGTCCGGATGCCGCATCATATCGTATTCTTTTGTTTGCGTATTCGAAATTGCTTTGTGAAAACCTTCTTTAAAATCAGGTTTCACCTTCATTCCGGCCTTTGATAACCCTTTTTGAATGTCGGGGTTTTTCATTAGTAAATTCCAGATTAATCCACTGCGGTAGTTTTCCATCATAACCACTATCGGGCCCTGGTCAATCGCCAGGTGTTTTTTCTCCGAAGTAGAAGTTTCGGGCGAATATGCATCGGCAAAACCATAGGTTCCTTGCGCCAGGCTATATTCGGCTAGCCGAAACAAAACCTGTGTACTATAAAACGGAGTGTAAGGATACGATCCCAAAGCTGCTGTTGGAGCAATTACGCCATCATCGTTTTGTGGCGAACGGGCTGAATAACCCCAGGGCGGACGACCACCGTAACATGCAGTTAATCCCCAATCGCGTTCACTGTATTTAAAGTTTTTTGGAGCTTCATAAACGCAATAATGTCTGTTTATCATGGTATGTCCTACATTTTGCTGCCAATAATTGGCATAATTATCTTCCATTAAATTGGGATTTAACCCCAAAAATGAATAATGTGCAAAAAACATGGGGCCACCATACGAACCGCCTAATGGTAAATCGTAACCATAAAATTTGCCTGTACGGTTCACAATACCACCGCTGCTTAACCAACCATTATTGTAAACTTCAGAAGAAATATTCATTGGCTCAGGAGCTCCCAAAGCCAGAATATAACTTATCAGACCTTCGTTCCAGCCTTTGATGTGCATGGTCAGTCGGTTGTCCTGCGAATAATACAGCCAATTCAATGCATTGTCATTTCCGGCGTAAAAACGCCAGTCAATAGTTTTCCAGAACGAAGCAACCGAATCGCGAATTTCTTTTTCAACAGTAGTTGTTCCGGTATAATACTCACCAGCTGCTAACAATCCGGCCATCATAAATGCAGTTTCAATCAAATCGCCGGTTTTAACCTGATCGCCAAAAGGGTGCGCAGATCCATCGGGATTGTACCAATGCGACCACGCTCCTTTGAAGCGCTCGGCCTTGCCTAAAAAACGAACAATTTTCTGCATTTGGGCAGTGGATTGTTCTCTGGTTATCCATCCCCGTTCAGTGCCTACAACAATTGCCATTACGCCAAAACCACTTCCTCCGATTGCGACAACATCTCCTCTATCGTTGCCCTCATAAGCCATTCCTGTAGGCGAAGCACCTGCTACAAAATAGTTGAAAGTTTTTCGTTGCCATTCGTCCATCACCCCTTTTACTTTCTCGGGTGAGTAAGTTTCATCGTTTTTAACCACCACAATAGTTGGAGTAACCGGATCCTTGCACGAGAAAAGGAATACCCCTAACCCCTGAAGGGTGATTAATAAAGTTATGATTTGTATGTTCTTTAATAATTTCACTTTGTGTCAGTCTTTTTTTCTTTGTTCTTTACTCTTTGCTCTTTCTCTTTAATACCCCGGATTTTGTGTTAATGCGCCTTCCGATTTATCTATCTCAGTTTGTGGAATTGGGAAAAGTTCGTGTTTGCCAACTACAAATCCTGTTATTGCTGATTTGGCCTCATCCCAACGAACCAAATCGAAGAAGCGTTCCCATTCCATAGCTAATTCAATGCGTCTTTCCTGATGAATTTTTGCTCGTAATTCATCCTTATTAGTTGTTGTAATTTTTGGTAATATGCTTGCATTTCCACCACGGGCACGTTCGCGTACCATTTCGAGTTTTGCAAGTGCTTCAGTTGAATTGCCCATTTCGCAAGCTGCTTCGGCATGCATCAACAACACATCTGCATATCTTATTAAGCGGATATTCAACCAATATGCCTGAATATCAGCCGAACGACCAAAAAGTGCACGCTCAGCTATACTCACATACACTTTTTTGTTAAAGTACTTGTAACCTGCGGCATCGGCTTTAATTTTTTTACCTTCAATGGTATCTCCATCGTGAATAATGGTTGCTTTTTTGCGTGGATCACCGGTTTCGTACGAATCCATTAAAGCCTGACTCGGACCGTTAAATCCCCAACCTAAATTTGGAATTCCACGAATACCCTGAATTTGACCATATTGAGTTGAGAGATATATTTTATCTGTCGGTTTTTGTTCGCAAAACACTTCAAACACCGATTCGGGTCCATATTCATTTGCCTCAGTAAATATTTCGCTGTATGGAGTAGTCAGATTATTATCGCCTGAGCCAATAATTGCTGTTGTTTGAACCATTGCATCCGACCATTTTTTCTGATACAGATACACTTTTGCTAAAACTGCTCTTGCTGCATTTTGAGTAGCTCTGCCACTGTTACCACTGGCTGACAACATCATACGACTTGGTAAAAAAGGAATTGCTATCAATAATTCTTTTTCAATATTATTCCATATTTCTTCGCGGGTGGAGCGTGCAGGAACTTTATCGTTTGCTCCAAGCACAGTTGTAATATAAGGAACCCCACCAAAAGCCTGAGCAAGTCTGTAATACATAACTGACCGGAGAAATAATGCTTCCGCAATATAAGTCTTCTTTTTGGCAACACTATCGGCCAATGTATTGGCAATTACAAGCGCCTCGTTCGAAAGCACAATACTTGTGTAACAGCTTGCATAATAATCTTTTACCGGACCGTTACTGGAAGTATAACTCAACGATTTAAATTGCGAAACTTCACCTCCATCGCTCGGTGTACTTCCTTTTTCTGCATCCGGTGCAGTGTAACTATGCATGCCTAAACCACCCCACTGAAAGCCCCAGGCTCTCAAGGTGGCATACGCTTCGGCCAATTTACCTTCGGCTAAAATACTGGCATCAATTTTCTGGTCGGGTGTATAGTTTTTAGGATGATAATATCCTTTGGGATAAAGTTCGAGAAATTCGTCGGAACATCCGAAACCAACGAGAACTACAGCGATATATAAAATATATTTTTTCATGATTGAATAATTTAGAAGTTAACAGTTAAACCAAGTGAATAAGTTGTTGGGATAGGATAAGTTCCACCGCTATCAATTGATCCTGAAAGAATCGAACCACCAATTTCGGGCGTAAATCCACTGTTTTGTTTGAATGTCAGTAGATTCTGAGCATTGGCATAAATTCTTACTTTAGTTAAATTGATTTTTTTGATTAAACTTTGAGAGAAATTATAACCCAATTGCACCGAACGTAAACGCATATAGGCACCACTTTCGAGTAGATTAGTTGACGATTCGAAATTATGACCCTGAGCTGTATTCAATGAAGGTTCAAAAGTTGAAGTACCTTCACCATGCCAACGATTCAGCGAAGTAGTATAGAAATTGAACTGTGCATAAGTTGGTAATTTTTTAGCATTAATAATGTCGTTACCATATACTCCACTAAAATCAATATTCGTATCGAAGTTTTTGTACGCTGCATTCAGACTAAATCCATATGTAAATGTTGGGATAGTGCGGCCAATGAAATCGCGGTCGGCTGAAGTTATTTTTTCATCGCCATTTAAATCTTTATAGCGAATATCACCCGGTTTTGAAGTCCATGGTGCAGGATAATAACTACTGATCTCAGCCTGATTCTGGAAAATGCCTTCCTGTACATAGCCGTAAATAGCACCCACCGAATGACCTACTGAAGTACGGTGATATTTTCCTGAAACAATATCGGCATTGTCATTTCCAATGGCTATAACTTCATTCTGCAAAGTTGCTCCATTCAGACTAATTCCGTAATTAAATTTACCAATTTTATCGTTCCACGAAAGGATAAATTCCAAACCACTGTTCCTTATAGAGCCTATATTTGTTACATCTATATCATTAATACCAGCCGATGTTTCAAGATATGACAACATATCTGTAGTGAGTTTATTGTAATAATCGACTTCCACTTTCATACGGTTTTTAAAGAGTTGAGCTTCGAACCCCGCATCAAATTCTTTAATCACTTCCCAATGCAATGTAGTATCGGGGTGATTAGCCTGTGTTGGCAAGTAATATGTTACACCATTTACAACCACTTGTTGACCTCGGGGATTGATTTGCGGATACATCATGTAATTTCCGATTTTATCATTTCCAAATTGACCCCACGAAGCTTTTATTTTAAGATAATCAATTTTCTCTTTCAAAGGTGCAAAAAATTCTTCCTCGGAAGCCATCCACGCTAAACCAACTGAGGGAAAAAATCCCCAACGATAATTCTCAGCAAATTTGGAAGATGCATCAGCCCTAAAAGTTAATACACCAATATATTTATCAGCATACGAATAATTTAATCTGCTCAGATACGATGTAAAAGCCTCGGCTGAGTACCAGTCACCGTTACCACGATTTTGATCAGCACCGGCACTTAGCATCCAGAAATCAGTTGGCACAACCCAGGTGTCACCGCTGATAAGCGAATCGGTTGAAGCACTAAATCCCTGACTTTCCTGAATACGGGCAGTATAACCTACAAGAGCTCCTATGCGATGCAGGTCAATTTTTTTATTGTAATTTAATAAAAAATCAGCCTGGTATTTAGTGTATTCGCTCGAGTTTCTTGAAAATCTTGTTGTTTCACTTTTGTGCGAAGAATTAGAAGTTGCATTGTTTACATCAAAACGAGGAGTAAACGAACTTCCCAAACTGACTCCTATATCGCCATAACCCACTGCTTTGAAAGTAAAATCTTTCAGAAAATTAATTTCTGCATATACATTTCCCACAGCACGATATCCGTAACTTTCGGAGTTACCCTTGTTAATTTCCATCACTGCAACAGGATTGGCAACATCTTTTTGAATTCCGGGCGATGGAGTATATAACGAACCAATATTATCTGCATTATGATCTTCCAAAGGTGCATAAGGCGAATAAGTTGGTAATGCCTGTACTGCATTGGATACACTGGCAGCTGACGGGTCGGCATCCCATCGGGTCAAGGTAATATTGCTACCTACTTTAATTTTTTTCGAAATTTGATAATCTCCGGCCCAGCGCGCATTGAAACGCTGATAGGAATTATATTTTACAATACCATCCTGAAGAAAATATCCCAATGAAAAAACTGTGTTTGCTTTTTCATTTGAATTTGCCACTGTAACACCGTGATTTGTCACCATGGCCGGACGGAAAATATAGGATTGCCAGTCGGTACCACCACCCAATAAATCGCCCGACCATTCGGTAGCTGCGGGATTCATGTTTTTCAACTGTTCGTTGTAAAGCTGGGTAAACTGATCGGCATTTGTCAAACTTACTCTATCGCGGTTGTGCAACATTTGCGAACCAACATAACCATCGTAACTTACCGTCATTTTACCTTTATCGGCTCGTTTTGTAGTAATTATAATCACACCATTTGCTCCCTGAACACCAAAAATTGCTAATGAAGATGGATCTTTAAGTACTTCAGTTGATAATATATCATTCGGATTAACAAAATCAATATTATCTGTAAACATACCATCTACAATGTATAAAGGTTGGGTACCTGAATAAGTAGTTCCGATACCACGAATTTTGACATCAGGACTGCTACCTGCTGCACCACTATTGGTAACTACCAAACCGGGCACTTTTCCTTGTAATGATTTCACGGGATTGTGATCCGGCGAGGTCTTTAAACTTTCGCCACTTATAGAAACTATGGAACCGGTAAGGTCGCGTTTACGTGAAGTTCCATATCCAACTACCACAATTTCTTCCAAATCTTTTGTATTGGAATCAAGAAAAATATTAACAACTCCACTTGATTTAATTTCTCTTTCTTGCGAAGACATACCAATATAGCTAAAAATTACAATACTATTTTTTGGAATATCATTTAACTGATAATTCCCATCATAGTCAGTAATTGTACCAAGTGAAGTTCCAATCACCTTTACATTTGCTCCAATTAGGGTTTCATTGGTAACTTTGTCTTTAATAGTTCCTTTAATTGTCAATTTTTCCTGTGCCATGAGCGGAACAAGAATAATCAGTAGTGATAAAAAAATAATCGTTAGTTTTCTCATGATATAGTGATTTAAAGCGGTTTCTGTATTTTTAAATTTATGATTAAAGTTTATGTATTATATTACAAAAATAAATACTTTGAAATAGTTGATTGTTACAAAAAATCTGAAAAATCTTATATAATTCACACGTCTATAAACATTTACAACTCTTATTACCACAATTTATTCCTGTGCAGTTAAAGTCATAGTAATAAATATTGAATTTAAAATAATTCTTATCAATTCTTTCATGTTGCGTATTTTGAAATTTTCTTTCTGATTTTTATTATTATTTAAGTTTAAAATTTGCTTCTTGTACATCTCTCGAATTTCCTCCGATAAATAGTTTGTAATCACCCGGTTCTGTGCCATAACTCATATCTAACCTGTGAAAAGCGAGCATTTCCGGTGTTATTGTAAATGTCACCGTTTTACTTTCACCGGCTTTTAATGCAATTTTTTCAAAACCTTTGAGTTCCTTTACAGGTCGTGTAACACTGCCCACCAAATCACGAACATAACATTGAACCACTTCTTCGCCATCATAAGTTCCGGTATTTTTCACTGTTACGCTTGCTTTTAATTCGCCTTTATCTGTAAGTTCATTTGACGAAAGTTTAATTTCGGAATATTTAAACGTTGTATAACTTAATCCATATCCGAATGGAAAAAGCGGATCGTTTGGACTATCAATATAGCGCGATTTATATTTCGGATTTTCGATATAAATAGGACGTCCGGTATTTTTTGCATAATAATAAATTGGAACCTGACCCAAATTCAGAGGGAAAGTCATGGTTAGTTTTCCGGAGGGATTGTATTCACCAAAAAGCACTTCGGTAATGGCTTTTCCGCCCATAGTTCCCGGGAACCAGGATTCTAACATTGCGTCAGCCAATTCATTTTCTTTGGATAAAACAAGTGGACGACCATTCATTAAAACAAGAATAATCGGTTTATTCAGGGTCTTCAATTGTTTGAGCAATTCTGTTTGAACTCCCGGAATATTAATGTTTGTTCTGCTTGCAGCTTCGCCAGACCATTCAGCATCTTCGCCAATTACCAGCACTATTTTACTTGCTTTGCGGGCTGTAGCCATTGCTTTTGAAAAGCCACTTCTGTCCTCGCCCATTTTTTTACAACCCTCAGCATAGATCACATTTTGTGCGCCGTTGTATTCTTTTAGTTCGTCCAAAATTGACTTCATAAATTTCCAATCTCCTGCAGCTTTCCATGAGCCTAATAAATCACGTTTTGAATCAGCTAATTCACCAATAACAGCTATTTTTTCGCCCTTTCTCAATGGTAAAACCTGGTTTTCATTTTTAAGTAATACGATTGACTTTTTGGCCACATCCAATGCTGCATTCAAATGTTCGGGTGCATAAATCAATCTTTTTTCGCGAGTTGGATTGCAATATTTATACGGATCATCAAATAATCCCAGCATAAACTTCACACGTAACACTCTGCGAACGGCATCGTCAATCAATTTCACATCCACCAATCCATTTTCTACTTGCTTTTTCAAGTACTTTGAATAAACTTCACCTTGCATATCCATATCAACACCTGCCTTTATTGCAAGTAATCCGGCTTCATCTTCATTGGCAACCACACCGTGATTAACCATTTCGTTGATGGACGTATAATCAGTAACTACAAAACCAGTGAAACCCAATTCATTGCGAAGCAAATCTGTGAGTAAATATTTGTTTCCGGTAGAAGGAACACCATCTAATTCGTTAAAGGAAGTCATGATACTCATGGCACCTGCGTGAATTGCTGCTTTATAGGGAGGAAGATAAGTTTCTAAAAAAACACGTTTCGACATGTCCACAGTATTATAATCGCGACCGGCTTGAGGTGCTCCATAGGCTGCAAAATGCTTCACGCAAGCAAGAATGGTGAGCGAGTCGGATAGATTATTGTTCGTGCCCTGAAAACCACGGACGCGGGCTTCTGCTATTTTTGATCCTAAAAACGGATCTTCACCGGCACCTTCCGAAACACGACCCCAACGCGGCTCGACAGAAATATCGCACATGGGGGCAAAAGTCCAGTTTAAACCCGATGCTGCTGATTCGATAGCAGCTACGCGTGCTCCTTTTTCAATAGCCTCCATATCCCAGGAAGCAGATTCGCCCAACGAAATTGGGAAAATAGTTTTATGACCATGGATTACATCGTATCCAAATAGCAAAGGAATTTTCATGCGTGACTCTTCAACGGCAATTTTTTGAAGTTTGCTTACAAAAGCAACTGTATGCGCATTAAATATGTTTCCGCATTTACCTTTTCTAATATCATCAATATAATCTTCTTTTATCGTTGAACCGGTAATATCCCAACTGCTCGAATACAATACCAATTGACCAATTTTTTCGTCGATAGTCATTAAACGCAAAACTGAATCAACCCTCTGATCGGGTTGTTCATCTACGTTCGATTTTTTGAAACTAGAAAAAATCAGAACAATTGAAATCAATATTAGAAGATTTTTTTTCATTACTATCAGATTTAACTCTGCAAAGAAAGTGTTAATTATAAGTTTGAACAAATTATTAGCCCCAATAAGAACCCTACTTAAAAAAGGGATACCCTATTATAACCCTACAAAAGAAATTATTTAGTGTCAATATATTGATATATAACATTATATACATCAACTTTGTTTAATAATATTTTTTAAAATCAGACTATAAATACATTGATATTTTTGCATAAAGAACCTGATTTTTCTACAATTAAATCATTACAATTATTTCATTGTCACCTGATTTCAAAAAGCTTAAGAACTTTATCATTTGAATGATGACACCACCAGTTCTATATGGATTAGTTTCCATTTCGTAAGGAATTTTTATTCCATTTACAATAATGTTTTTTGGTGTATAATTTCCTGATTTTACCATGAAGTTCCAATGTAAATTAAAGCCTTTAAACTTAAACGATGCTTTCAGATTGTCCATATCATTTGTAAGTACCGGATCGATGACCACATAATCATTGAATGCACGAAACCCGATTAACTTTTTGATAATCAAGCTCACATAAATTCCGGGGCCACTTGAGTAAACCCGCCAACCTCCATCAACACGCATTTTTCCCGTAATAATATCATAGTATTTTTCATCCGCTTCGTACCGGGTTTTAAACGTTACATCGCTGCTTGAATAATAACAGTTGGCCTGACGCAAGTTACTATTCGGAACAATGTCTTTGTAATTTACAGGTATTGCCTGTCGCAATGCTTTTACAAATTCATCGGCTTTTCCTAAAACAGCTTGCGATTCAGCATAACGAATGTGTTCGTGGATATACATTAAACCGATTTCGCGTCCAAAGAATGTACTGCTTTCCGCACGCTGGAAAATTTCCTGAATACCTCCCTTGTATTTTAAGGGTTTATCCATTAATCGTGCACCATCGGGTCCTTTTAAGTGTTTATCAATTATAATTTGATGAAATTCCGCCTGCTCTTTTGTGAAAATTCCGCTCAAAATTCCACGATCCATGGGTAACAGGCTGTATTTAATACCGGTACGCGTATCTGTTGGATGAAGTAAAACACTAATTTTTCCATCATCTTCCACATATCCATAACCTGCCACCACATTGTCCTTCACTAAATATTGATTGAAATCAGCTTTAATTTTCTTTACAACTTCACTCAATTCATTGGCTCGTTGCAAATTTCCGGCTTTTTCGTACACTTCCACATAATCGCTGAATGCCTGATAATTCATTTCAACCGTCCAGCTCGAGATTAATCGCTTCGCCAACTCTTCGTTTTTTGGTTGTAGTGAATCGTTCCAATCGCCTCCACCGAAAGGAACTAAAGCTGTTTCACCAACGTACGAATCTTCAATCATTTTGATTAAAAGTTCAACATGTTCGTTCACAGAGAAGAGATCAGTTCCACCAAAGTAAGGCACTTTTTCATCCAAAACCTTTACATCACCGGTTACTTTCACATAACTTGCCAACGAGATGATCACCCAATAATACACATCTCCATGGCAATCGCCGGCGCGGATGTGGCTGTAACTATCGAACATCCACCACTGAGGCCAATCTCCGACTGGATTTTGGTTGGCAAAAATGGTCAATAG
>ERZ795055.2654-NODE-2654-length-13404-cov-9.604315_pt1 | contig 13404 bp, 18 predicted proteins | sample MGYA00375139_ERZ795055 | MGnify/ENA primary metagenome ERZ795055 (study PRJEB30184, sample SAMN05720283) | anaerobic digester metagenome | isolation source: active sludge of municipal wastewater-treating anaerobic digesters | place: USA | collected 2015-01-23 ...
TTGCTGCGCCAGGCACGTTACGAATTCGGAAAGGCACTCGGCAAATGAGCAAGGCATCCGCCATCGCCCTGGCGATTTTCGACCGCGCCAGCGCGATTACCACGGCCAACGGCTACGCGACCAATATCGGCGCCACCGGCTACCGCGGGAAAACCTACCTCGACCCCGAGTCGCTGCCGTGCTTCGTGCTGATCGAGGACGACGACGAGGGCCAGTCGCGCAGCGTCTCGCGCAGCCTGACGACGACGACCTACATCCTCGAAGGTTACGCGAGCTGCGACCCGGACCACCCGAACGATGCCGGCCACCTGATCGTCGCCGATCTCAAGAAGGCGATCTTCGGCAGCGACCTGACGTTCGGCCAGGGCGTCACCGACATCGCCTGGAAGGGCCGGGCGATCGAGCCGCGCGAAGAGGGCACGACGCTGGTGGCGGCCCGCATCAGGTTTGCCCTGACTTACGTCGAGAACCTGGCCGCTCCCTGAAATCCGCTCACAGGCGGCAACTACTCCGGAAAAAGACACTGAAGGCTGAGCAATAGCCCGCTTTCGTGCCCGCCCGCAAGGGCCTTTCTGGAGAACCCGTCATGTCCGCATTCATCGGCGCCGGCATCGTGTCCGTCGCACCGTGGTCCGATACCACCGCTTTCGATTCCCTGACCTTCGTCGATGTCGGCAACGTCTCGAAGCTGGTCCCGTCCTTTTCGGAAGACCGCAAGACCCTCAAGAATTTCCGCAATGCGGCCGGCGGCAACTACGCCTCGTTCGCCCGCGTCGATTCCGCCGAGCTGCAGATGGAATTCCGCGACCTTTCCGCAGACAACCTGGCGCTGGCCTTGTGGGGCGATGCGACCACGGTGACCACGACGACCACCATCGAGGCCCTGCTCAACGCCGCGCCGCTGATGGCGATCAAGTTCGTCGGCACCAACCTGGTCGACGGCAAGGACGTGACGGCCAAGTTCCACAAGGTTCGCCTCGGCGCGCCGGAAGGCCTCGACCTGATCGGCGAGGATTTCGCCAACATGACGATCAAGGGCACGATGGAAGCCGACGAGAAGATTGTCACCGCCGGCAAGTCGCAGTATTTCGCCATCCTCCTGGAAGACTAAGCAATGGCCGCGACGGCAGAAATCACCGTCGCCGGCCGCCTGATCACCGTCCGCGAGCTGACGGTGATCGAGGTCCGCGACTGGGTGACCGAGATCGAGAACGGAACGCGCCTGATCGACCCGGCCGGCGATGCGTTGTTCGAACAGATGTCGCTGGCCGACGTGGTTCTGATGTCCGACGCCCCGGCCGATTGGCTGGATACCTTCGGGCCGAGCGAACTGCAGCCGCTGGCCGACCTGTGCCGGACGGTGAATCCGCATTTTTTTCGCTTGCGGGCGGTGGTTCAGGCGGCGCGCGTGGCCCAGGTGCGCGCGCTGCTGTCCGGCGTGCCCGCGTAAATATCGAGCGCAACGCCTGCGCCCTGGTCAGCCACGGGCATGCCGGCGTCTGGTCATACCCGTGGGGAGTCTACCTGACGGCACTGGAGGTTGCGAGTGGCAAGCAAGCTGGTTGAGCTGATCCTTTCGGCGGACGCGCAGGCGCTGATCGGCGCCACCAACCAGTCGCGCGCCGCCGTCAAGAAACTCGACGGCGAGTTTCGCACCCTTGAAAACTCGGTCAAGGGTGCGCTGTCCTTCGTCGGCATCGGACTCGGCGCCTCGGAAATCATCAAGCTCGCCGACAGTTACGGGCAAATGACCGGCAAGCTCAAGCTGGCCACCCAGTACAGCGGCGATTATGCCGAGACGCAGCAGCTGCTGCGCGATTCGGCGCGCAGCACGCGCTCGGAGCTGGGCGGCACGGTGCAGCTGTACACGACGCTGAGCCCGGCGCTCAAGGGCATCGGCCTCGGCGCCAAGGAGTCGGTCGGCCTGATCACGACGATCAACCAGGCCATCGGCCTGTCCGGCGCTTCGGCGGAGGCCGCCGAAGCGGCACTGGTCCAGCTTGGCCAGGGCTTCGCCGGCGGCGCGCTGCGCGGACAGGAACTGAACAGCGTCATGGAACAGACGCCGGCCCTGGCCCAGGCGATTGCCGACGGCCTCGGCGTGCCGCGCGGCGCGCTCAAGCAGCTGGGCGAAGATGGCAAGCTGACCGCCGATGTCGTGGCCAAGGCGCTGCAGAAGGTGGCTGACCAGGTCAACGACGACTTTTCACGGATGCCGGTGACGGTCGGCCAGGCATTGACCAACCTGAAGAACGAATTCATGGTCTTCGTCGGCGCCACCGACCAGGCCGCCGGCGGCACGTCGGCGCTGGCCGGCGTGATCAATGCGATCGCCGAGGAGTTTACCAACGCCGGGCCGGCGGTCACGGCGTTCTCATTTATCATCAAGACGCTTATTGCAGGTCTTGATGGAAGCTACAGGTTGCTGAAGGCTTTAGGGCTCGGCATCGCCGGCTATGCTGCTGCACTCAAAGAATCTCTGTTTGGAGACCTTGGCGCGGCCTTCGATAAACTGGCTAACGGAGACATAAAAGGAGCAATCAGCACAGCGCTCGCGGGCGATCTGAAACGATCAAAGTTCATTTTGCAAGAGCTGTCCATTGACCTTAATGAGGTCATGGGAAAACCGCTTATTGCCAATCCATTTGATCAGGTTGATGCGGCCGGGCAAAAGGCAATTAATACCACCCGCAAGCGCCTTCAGCTGGAAGAGCAGCTCGCCGAGCAGGTCAAGAAGTTGGAGCAACTGAAGGCCTATGAGGCCGGGAAGGCCTCCGACAATGTCGCGGCCAAGGAAAAGGCCAATATCGATGCGCGGATCGCCGACCAGAAGCGCCTGGTCGATGCCGTCCGGGCCGCCTGGAAGGACTCGCTGGCTGAGGCGGAAAAGGCGACCGAAGCGGCGCAGAAGAAGCTGACCAAGGCTGCCGACATCCGCGATGCCGGCGCCAAGACGAAATTCGACCTGAGCATTGCCGGCTTGCCGGAAGAAGACCAGCTCGCCGCCAAACAGGCGCGCTTCTACGAACTGCAGGGTGATGCCGAGAGTGCCGCGCGCGCCGCACGCATCGCCGCGCTCAAGGGCGACGCCAAGTCCTTCGATGCTGCCGCAGATGTGGCGGAAAAGAAGCTGTCTGCGGCGTTCGACATGGCGAAGGAGCTCAAGGATATTTTTGCCGTCGATACCCTGACCGACCTCTCGGCGGGCATCCAGGAAGCCGGCGCCGCCATGGACCAGCAGCGCGCCGCGGCGCAGAAGGAACAGGCAGCGAGCCAGGCCGCAATCCTGGCCGACCTCCAGAAGCAGCTCGACGACATGACCAGCAAGGCGCGCACCATCGAGGTTCAGGCCGATGTCAGCCAGGCGACCCTGGCCATCGCCGGCCTCAAGGCGCAGCTCGCCGAGATCCCGGATAACACGGTCAAGACGGTGACGGTACAGACCATCACCAGCAGCGCCAATCCGGCGGTGGCACAGGCGATTGTCGACAATGGCGGGTCGCTGCCGGTATTCGCCGGCGGCGGCCGGATTCGCGGACCTGGAACAGGCACCTCGGATTCGATCCTGGCGCGCCTGTCGGATGGCGAATACGTGGTCCGCTCGGCGGCGGTCAGCCACTACGGCGCCCACCTGCTCAACCGGATCAACAGCATGCAGCTGCCGAAGTTCGCCGAGGGCGGTCTGGTCGGTCGGGCCGGCGGTAGCGGATCGACGGTCAACCTGTCGCTCGACGGGCGCAATTACCGGATGCAGGCCAGCGCTTCGGTCGCCGCCGAGCTGGTCGATGCCGTCCGCCGTGAAGCATTGAGAAAGGGCGGGCGATGAGCCTATTGATCGGCAGCATGAGCATCCCCCAGCTGGCGGCGCTCGATATTGACCAGCAATACGAACCGCTCGGCGGCGAGACCATCCTGCGCGCGGCAAGCGGCCGCGGCATCAAGCAGATGACCTATCAGCGCCTGAAGGTGACGACCAGTGGCGCCGGCTGGCTGCCGCCCGGCCTCGATGGCCTCGATTATTCGGCGCAGCACGTGCTCGGTTGCGTCACCCCGAAGCGAGTGCCGGCGGTCTTCGCCACCCGCCAGGCGACCCTGCCGGCGGCGCGCCGCAGCGATAGCGGATTTACCCCGTTCGGCACGGCCATCATTGCCGGGGGCCGGGCGCTCTCGACCCCGATCACGCTGGCCGGCAACGTGGCGACCTGCGATGCCGTCTCCGGCGCGCTGGAGTACATGGTCAGCTATTACCCGGCGCCGACCGTCTGGCTGATGCGCCCGCACGAGTCGGGCAGCCAGGGCGATGCGTCGTATCGCTGGGAACTCATCGCAGAGGAGGTTTGATGCAACACGCAAGCAATGTCAAGGAAACTACCCAGACAACGGGCACCGGTACGCTGGCGCTGGATGGCGCGGTGCCTGGTTATTTTGCATTTGGCGATATGGCCTGGGGAAGACAGATCATCTATCGCGTACAGATTGACAACATCTTTGAAATCGGCCTGGGCACCGTTCAGGACAACTTCGACGAAACGGGTTATGAGCTGACCAGAGACCTCGTGTTGATGTCGTCGGATTTCAATGGATACATCGACGGCGAAGACAATGATCTTTCTGCCATGCAGATCAGTCTGCCTGACGGCGAGAAGGATGTATTCGCCGTCGCGCTTGACTTGTCGATGGTTTCGCAGAACATTTTCATCGGCGACACACCGGCTGTCGGCTATCGTGCTGATGCTACCGGGTCGGCTGCCATGGCTGTCGGGATGAACTCGAACAGCAGCGCTCTGCGCTCTGTTGCGCTTGGATTTGGCGCTTCTGCCTCACATGAAAATTCGGCAGTGATTGGGAACACCGAAAGCCGCGGCGGCGGATTCTTCTGTTGCGGGTCGCAAAGATACGGAAACCCGAATGGATTCCCGACCTATTTCGGTGACACGCTGTTGTCGTATGTAGGCCTGTTTTCATACGGCGATACGATGCAGTTTCCTGATGCCTCGACTGACTTGATCGCCGGCAAGCTGACTATCGTCGTCGTTGACTCGACTGACGGGAATTATGTCGGCGAGTTGCGCTGGCTGGTCATTGATGGTTCGACTTTGGTAATCACCCAGGCGCTTACGCAGATTTACTCGACACGGTCTGGTCCGCCAACAATCACAATGTCGCTGGCAGCGCTGGTGGCAACCGACGAGAAAGCAGTGCGTGCCACGGTGTCAGGCGGGCTCACCGCTGAACGGATCATGATCAAGACAGAACTCTTCGGCACGCCGTGATCGCATCATCACCCATCGCCAGTTCGCCTCTTTCCGGGCCGCCGGCAACGCCGGGCGGTAGCGGTACGGCGGCCGATGGCGGGACGGTGGCGGGCGTATGGGGTATTCAGGTTCTGGTAAACGGGATTGATCTCAGCGCCGACGTGGTTGGCGAAGTCGTGGTCGAGGCTGAGGAAGGCGCGGCCCGCATTGCCGATCTGACGCTTTGTCCGGCCACCGGCAGCATTATCGATGTGCCTGGCTGGACGGGCAAGCCTGTGATCGTGCGATTTGTCAATATGCACACGGGCGTCCCGACCGATGCCCGTGTGTTGTTTTCCGGAATTGTTGATTTGCCAAGCGTCGACATGGTCACGCGCCTGCTCAAGCTGCGCTGTACAGATGATCTGCAGGGGCGTCTGGCGGCGCTGAGCAAGGCGGAAATAAATACGCTGGTAGGCGGCCTATGGTCTGCTGCCGTATTTTCTGCAGCTGCCTCGACCTATATCTATGCTCAGGACCGCCTGTCGACGCGGCCGGCAAGCGTTGATTTGTCGCCGGTCGGCGACCTGCGATTGACAGAATGGGCGGCCAAGGTCGCTGCCGATCTTGAGTTCACCGCCGACGAAATCATCGAAGGCAGTATCGCGCCTCAGCTGGCTGAACGGGCCGGGCTGACCAACCGCGTCGACCTGACGTTCAATTATCGTTTTCCACGGCAAAAGGCCGAGGGGTATGAAGTTAACTACGACTACCTTGCGCTGCACTCTACCAGCTTCGGTTACTGGGTTCGTGATGGCGGATCGTTTTTGCAGCGTGCAGCTACGCTGGCCGCGATCGAGAAAGCGGGCGGGTCAGTAGTTTCTGCGGACTGGATCGCCTTGCCGACGACCGCTCAGGTCATCCCAGGGTCGGGCGGATCACCCGCTGGCGTCTGGCTTCCGAACCCGGCTACTGACCCGGAGCTGTGCCTTGGGTTTTCAATCGTCGTTGCCTTCGACTACGGGCAGGACATTGACGAAACCTATACGATTACCGTTCACAACGAAGCCAGCATTGCCGAGCTCGGGGTGGTTCGTGAAACGATGACGGGCGCGCTGCAGGGTGAGTATGGCGATCCGGTGGCCGTCGAAACAAATGTTCTGCTTTATAAAAACAAGATTTCATCCATCCCGCCGAAGAATCTGGCGCCGGTCGTCGTCGGCCTGACCAATTCGGCAAACGTGACACTGACTACCGACAGCGATCGAGCAGCCGCCGAGGCGGCAATGGAGGTATTGATTGCGATCGCCAAGGTCAAGATATTCGCGTCTGCCCGGCGTAACCGCGTCGCCGCTTCGGTGCCGCTGAACTGTTCCATCGATGTTGACAAGACGATTTCCGTTGATGCCTCCGGGGTGCTGGCAAAGGGAAAAGTGGCGCGGGTTGTCCATCGCTTGCAGCCGGACAGCGGGCGCGCTGTAAGCGACTTCGAGCTGGCGATCTGCTCGGTGGCTGGCGTTGGTGTCACCCACCCTGAAGATGAAACAGTTGCTCCAGACGGGTCCAGCGATGGCGCCACGACCGCGCTCGATGCCCCGGAGGTGACGTGGAACGGTTTATTTGGAGAGGATCAGGTGATCACCATAGATTTCCCTGGCGTAGCGGACGCCGAGCGTGCAAAGGCTGCGGTAGCCATCACCAGGACGTACCGCGCGCCGCTGATTGAAGATGTCTTTACCATTACACTATAGGGCGCCGAAATGGCAAAAGACTTGACCGAAGCCCTTCGCCTGCTCACAGAAGGCGGCGCCGGGCAAACGTCCCGCGAAGAAAAAACACTGCCGGCTGCGCGTGTGGCGCCGGCAATACCCGCGCGCAGCGGATCAAGCCCGCCTCTGGCGCGCGGTTCATCCGGGTCGATTGCCAGCCCATTGGTAGAAACCGCTTATTCAGGGCGCAATTATTGGTCGTCTCAGATAATTACGTCGACCGATGGAATGATCACCTGGCAGATCGAGCCGATCAAAAAGATGTACTTTACCGACGCCAATAGCAGTACGGTTGAAATTGATTATGCAGAGCCCACGTGAATCTAAACCCGACCGGATTTGACAGGGCAATTCTGTTCGGACAGCCATTCCACGGCCTGTGGAAGGCGGGCAGTATCACGCTTCCGAATGCGGCGACGAAGACCTGCCCGGCGCCGCTTGATGGCTCCTGCGTCATGGTCAGGGTGCCCGGTCAGCCGGCGGTCGTTCGTTCCGATGACGAAGAAGCCGCCGACGCTTCGGCCGGTCGTGAATGGCTAAATTACGCGCTGATTTCAGGCGGGCGCTATGGACCTGTCGGTCCGATCGGAATCGATAACTCAGCCATTGTTTTCTATATTGACTCGACCAAGAAGCGCTGGCTTGTCCGATTTGAAAAGGACTCGTTCACGACGGGCGGCTTCTTTCTCAGGGTGCGGCGCTTTGGTCATATCGACGGTACGACTCAATCATGGTCGGCGGCCCAGTCGATCATGCTTCCGGCTGAAATATGGGGGGGCATCAGTTTTGCTGACAAGCTGACCGGTCATGCCCAGAACAGCACTGGCAGCGAGGCGGTGATCGGGACCAGCAAGTCGCTTCTCAGGCTGACGCTGTCGGGCGATGTCGATACGAGTGCTGCCGGCTATGGCCTGACCGTTGGCAATGAGCTGATTGAGTATGAAGGCCGGCCGTGTATCGCCAGGCAGACGCGAACGACGACGAACGGCGTGTTTACGGAAACGATGGTTGACCATTATTTTCAGCAGGACAACAGCACTGGCCTGCCGACCGGCGTGACCTATGATCGGACGCGTGTCTGGGTCGATGGTGCGCTGACCGAAGACAACGGGGCGCCGGCACCCGTTTCTGGATTCACGTGGGTTCCTGATGGACAGGACTATACGGTTACGTCGGCGAAGACAAAAATCGTCGAGTATCTGGAATCCGGCACTAAATACATTGGCGCCGGATTCCACGCTGACGCACTGCGGCTGGTTGGTCAGGAATACGCCTATACAAGCACAGAAACGACGACATGGAGCAATAACGCGACTTCCGGCCTGCTTGAGAGCTGGAAGCATACCGTCGTTACCAAACACCTGAAGTCAAAAATAGGCACCAGCGTGATCTATGACCATGCGGCAACGCTTTCTGACTCTACTGTTGGCCCGACCGCTCTGCCAAGCATTCCGCATCCAGTAGTTGGCGATCTTGAGGACGGCTATGACGACACGGTTACGTTTTACACGTTCACCTGGGAATATGTGGACCCGCTGGTTCCCTGGGAAGATTACACAGCAAGCACCGTAGCCTACAAGCGCTCAACCTACCTGATGCCACTGATCGAGCCGGTGCTGAGCGGATGGAAGAACCCGGTGATGGCGCTTGTCACGCAGGCGCGCCAGGTCGGCTATGGCCCATCGTCTGACGTTTACTCCACGCAGTCCGTTCACGCGCCTTCGCTCGCCACTCAGACGACCGCGATCGATATTGCTGATCTTCATGCATCATGGCATCCGCACACGGACCAGGTTGCTGTTGATACGGCCAAGGTTTGCTGGTTTTGAATTTCTCTTACAGGCTGCCGGCTTCGCGTCGGCCTCTGGTTCTGGCGGTACTCGAATCGTCTCTATGGGCTGACCGAGGGATATTTACACGGCCACCAACTACCACCGGCCGATGACTCCGGCCTGGCAGTCCAGCGTCTCGCTGATCGAGGCGCCCGTCAAACCCTATGCCACCTACCACCCGATCACCGGCACGGTGATCTTCAATGCCTGTGCGAGCGGGGTTGTTTGCTGGGTGTGACCAACGGCTGAAATCAGCTCACAGGCAGCCGTTCTGCTGCTTTTGGATACTCGGAGCACCAACCCATACATGGAACGACTGTGCATGGCCCTGCTTCCGGACTGGAAACTCGTCGTCAAGAAAGCATGGAGCGTTCGCTTCATGGCGCTTGCGGCCGTCCTGTCAGGGCTGGAGTCGGTAGCCGCGATTGCCGGTGACTCCATTGCCAAGCAGTTCCCGACCGGGTTGTATGCGGCGGTGGTCGGTGTCATCACGGCGCTGGCGCTGGTGGCCCGCATCCTTGCGCAGAATGAGGCCAAAGATGACAAAGAATGAGCGCATCGAAAAGTTGATGAAGGAAGTAGACGAACTGCAACTGGCTGTTTCTCTGATCGCATCAAGGGTTAAGGTGTTGGAGCGACCCGGCATTGTCTATGGCCCGCCCGATCTCTACGGTCCGGTTCCTCCGCAAATCGGAACTCCGCCTTGGAAGGTGACGTGCAATGACCCCGCGCAATAACCGGATCGCCGCGGTTGCTGCGCTGGCTACGGCCATTGTCATCCCAGCAGAGGGGCTGCGGCAGTGGGCCTACGAAGATTTGGCAAATCCGGCATTGCTCACTGTCTGTTACGGGCATACCGGGTCGGACGTGCAAAAGAATGTCAAGTACGACCTCGATAAATGTAAAGCTCTACTGACTACTGACATGCTAGCCGCAGTAGAGCAGGTAGAGCGTTGTCACCCGAATCTTCCGCAGAACGTCCATGCAGCCTTTGCGGATGCTGTGTTTAATCTTGGCCCGAAGGTAGCCTGCGACAGCACAGCGTCCGGTTTTCTTGAGCAGGGCGACTATGCCGCCGCTTGTGCGCAACTCCCCCGCTGGAATAAGGCCCGTGTCGGTGGGGTCCTTGTCCCGCTTCCGGGCCTGACCAAGCGACGCGAGAAGGAGATGGCGCTATGTTTGGCCTGAACCCGATCCCGCTCTACACGATCATCTTCCTGATCTTCAGCAACGCTTGCTCATTCCTGTTCTGGCAGTTCGCTGACAGCAAGGCCGACAAGTTTGAGGCCAAGTTGGCGACGTGCGCAGCGGAACACAAGGCGGTGATCGCCCAGGTGGATGCAATCGGGCGTATTGCCAGAGCAGATGCCAAAGCCAAGGAGGCTGAGTATGCGCAAATTGCTGATGAAACTGCAAAGGGTTGGGCAACTGCTATTGGCGTCGTTCGTGCTGATGCTGCTAAACGGGTGCGCGACGCAGCCGGTAGAGGTTCCAGTGGCGGTGGATTGTCCGCGCCCACCCAAGATTCATCCGGACATGCTCAAACCAGTACCGACCCAATACCTGCTCCCGAAAGAGTTGCAGCGGACTGCGCCGAGACAACCGTGACCGCTAACTTCCTGCAAGCGTACATCGAGAGGATTCAGCTATGAACGAGATTCGTCGTGCCGGCCTGGCACAGATCGGCGCCGAACTAGAGAGCGTCCTAACCCGCTTGACCGTGCTGCTTGATGCCGAGCGCCAGGATGTGTCAGACCTTCCAGACAATATCGAAGACTCAAACTACGGTGAGCGCATCCTGAAGCGCCCGATGTTTGAACTCGGCATCACCCGCGTCCATGTCCTCGAAGCGACGCAGCATATCGCCGCTGCAATGCGGAAAGTCGAAAGCAGCACCACCTACTAGGAGCATCAAATGGAAAACGTCACCGCGAAGTTCAAATTTACCCTGCTTGCCGCCGATGGCACCCAGCTTCACAACACTGACCTTTAGTACAACGGACTCAGCGAGCAGCAGGTGCTTTTAATGGAGCGCCATCTGCTGACGGCAATGAGCAACCTCAACGGCGAAGCAACTGAAGCCGTCAAGGGCAAGAAGAAGTAACAAGGAATGTCCTACCGCGCTCGGCTCAACTGCTGGATCGTAGCGATGGCCCTGTGGGTCGGGGCGCGGGGGAAGACGTACATCTGGATACGTCGGTCACATTCGTTCCTTGGGCTAATACCGCATTTTGGCCATACGGAGCGCCTCGGCATCAGGAAGTTTCGTAGCATCGAGTATCGCCCCCCAAAGAACAAACGCTGGAGTCCGGACGACTTGGTGCTGATATTCAACGGTCACTACGTCGTGACGCACTACCGGATTGTTGCGGTGCGGAGATGGGCGACGAAAGAGCAAGCTCTGGCCGACCATTATTTTCCAAAAAACAAGAAACGGAATGGACATGATTGATCAGATGATGGAACACATGCCCTGGCTCACGAAGCTCAACAACAACATCCGCGAATCCATCTACCAGTTCGTGATGTTCGGGATGACCGCGCCGCAGGTACTGAATACACAGACGATCGGGACGGCGGTTGTGGTTGGCATTCTGTCCGCATTTGGCGGGGCATACCTGACGGCCGAACGCACCGCCGTCGAGCTGAAGCAGTACGCCCGCGAGCAAGGAGAATTTCGCGCTGAGATGCGTACCTACATGCGCGACCAGGCTGCGGAACTTCGGGTGATCTACGATCGCCAGGCCAGAACAGAAGCGTCTATCTCGGCGATCCAGGGGCAGAACGGAATGAACGGGCAGAACGGGAATGGCCGCAAATGAGCTACCTGCACATCAACGCAGCAGCAGTGAGCGATGCGGTTGGATGGGTGATGCTCGGCTTCTTCCTGTTCGGAGCGCTATTTTTAGCGGCAGTTATGGTCGCCGGCATCGTCGAGCAGTGGTGTCGCCGCGATGACCGCTGAAATCGTCAATTTGAAACAATGGGAAGCGGAGCATCCGCCGCTGCTGCGTCTGGTGCATATTTCGCGCCACCTGATCGGTGCGGCTGCCGCCATGCAATACAACTCCTGGCGCGTCTGGTGGTCGATTTTTGTGATCCGATGATGGCATGGGCCACCAAAGCAACTCGCTGCGCCACCTCGGCATGATCGCTACCAGCGGCAGCTGGCGGCGCCATCTTTGGGCCGCGTATCGCAAGAATATCGCAGCATAGCCGCAAAACCCGCATGAATAAACGACATGCGCGGGTTCGAATCCCGCCCTCTCCGCCATAAAATCAATTACTTAGCGTGATTTGTGGCTTAAAAATACATCTGTATTCAGCTAGCTATCGCAGCTTTATCGCAGCTTTTTCCTGCGAACATTTCGACGGCCTTGGTGCCGGCTTGCGGGGCGGCGTCGGTGATCCAGCGGCCGTATTTGCGATAGATCATCCCGGTGTCTGCGTGGCCCATCTGGGCGGCGATCCATATCGGTGATTCGCCTGCCGTCAGCATCATGCTGGCAAAGGTGTGGCGGGTCTGGTAGGGACGGCGGTAACGAACCCCGGCGCGCTTCAGGATGCCTGTCCAGGCGGTGCGGATGGTGTGGTCGCCGCCCCATGGGTTTCCGGTGTGCGGATTCAGGAAGATTTCCTTGTCGGCCAGGAAGGTCAGCGCCTTCTGCGCTTCGAGCGCGGCGAGCCCTGGTGCGAGAAGCTTGACATCGCGCACGCTGCGCCGCGTCTTCGGTAGCTCGTCTTCCTTGGCTGCGGTCGTTCGACCGCGCGATACTCTCACGGTGCCGCGTAGCCAGTCGATGTCGCCCCAGCGCAGGGCGACCAGCTCGCTGGTACGCAGGCCGGTCCAGAAGGCGAAGCGGAACAGGTTGGCATGTGCCGGTTCGCGGCAGGCTTCGAAGATGGCGAGCTGCTCGGCCTGGCTGAACGGGTCGACGTCGTCGTCAGGCTTCGGCGCTTCGTTGCGCTTGTAGGTCCAGCCGTACAGAGGATTGGCATCGATCAGGTCGTCGTCCAGCGCGGCCTGCAGGGCGGTGCGCAGCACGCTCTGGATGTTGGCGAGGCGCTTGTTGGTGGCGTCTGGCAGCTGGTCGCAGAGTTCGCGGATGTCGGCGCGCTTGAGTTCGTCCAGGTGCTTGCTGCCGATGACGGGGATCAGTGTATTGAAGACGATCTTGCGATAGTCGTCGAAGGTGCTGGCCTTGACATGCTTTTCGGCGCGGGCGAGCCAGGATTCGAGGTGGACCTCGAGCTTGTAGCCTGCGCCTTTGGTTTCGGCGAACTTGAAACGGTTCTTTGATTGCGGGAAAGTGACGGCGTAGTCGAATGTTCCCTGGGCGATGGCGTGCAGGATCGCCGCCCGGTGCTGCTCGGCCCGCTTCAGGTTAGCGGGGCTGGGCTGTAGCTTGAGGCGCTCGCGGCAGTTGATGCCTTTGTAGGTGAAGCTGATCTGGATCGAGCTGTCGGACGCGGCGACGACGCCAGTCCGTTCCCGTTTTCCACCCATTCGTTATATCCCTCGATGTCGATCAGGATGGTGCCGTCTGGCGCCCGCCGCCAGACACGTCC
>ERZ795055.2656-NODE-2656-length-13399-cov-4.103267_pt1 | contig 13399 bp, 8 predicted proteins | sample MGYA00375139_ERZ795055 | MGnify/ENA primary metagenome ERZ795055 (study PRJEB30184, sample SAMN05720283) | anaerobic digester metagenome | isolation source: active sludge of municipal wastewater-treating anaerobic digesters | place: USA | collected 2015-01-23 ...
AAAAGGTGGAGCTGGCCCTTTCGGTTCAGTCTTTGGCACGCCTGATTCCAGCTCACTCACTCAGTGGCATTCATCCGGTCTTGAAGGACGAAGAAGATGTGAAATCCGGTCTGGTATCCCGCTTTGCGGCCGTCAAAAACCTGCTGGCTGAAAGATTTTCCAGCCCGACGGCAATTGCTCGTTGCGCGCGCAACGCCTTCTTGAACCGGATGGGCAGTAAGCTCGGTGGCCGGACCCGAGCAGAGTTGATTCATCGTGCTGCAATCGAACACAATGCGCAAGCCGTGGCGCTCTGGGCGCGCTACCACCCGGCGCTGAATCGCACCGAATTCCGTGCCATCGGTGGTGAAAGGAAAAGGCTGTCGCAGAGCACGGTACGAAATGGCACCACGGAGGATTGGCGGGCGATTTTCGGCGAGGTGGATCACTGTGCCTGCCCGGAAGGGAAGTCCGTGCTCAGCCCGGCCGCCTATCTGGTGGACCTGTTGGCGTTCCTGAAAGACCGAGGAGAGACGACGGTGTACACGCCGTTCGCCACACGCCGCCCGGACATCGCCGCCCTCGAACTTTCCAATGCAAACGCCCAGACGGCCTTGCCCTATGTGGACCTGGTGATCGAGCGGCTCGAGGGTGCAATCGCAGGCGTTGGCGACTATTCGATGTACCAAACGACTCGAACTGCCGACGAGCTTCTCACGGAGCCAGAGCATACGAATACCGATGCCTACACGACTCTCCGGGAAAACTGCTACCCGTGGTGCCTACCCTTCAACAAGGATTGGCTGCAACAGCGCACTTTTCTTGAGCCGCTGAAGCTTTCCGCGCACGAACTGCGGGAAGTATTCGCCGAACAGGACCGGCCCGACTGCTACGCGCAACCGGACATTGCCCGCGAGTACTTGGGCATGAATCCGGAGGAGTGGTGCCTGCTCACTCCATTGTTCATCGGTAACAGGCCCGGACAACCAGGACTACCGATGAGGGTTGCCTGGGAGCTTTGGGGGCTTGAGCAGGATCGGAATAATCTGATGATCGACGGCGTCGAAGACCTCCTTGCGGACTGGGTGGGACTCTTGCAAGTCGGTCTAGTCGTTGCCAACCGCGCCGGCATCAGCCTGCGTGACGTACTCGCATTGGGCAACTGTCAGTACATCGGCATTAAGGTTGCATCCCAATGCGGTACCCCACCTACGGTCACGCTGACCGACGTAAACGTGATCACTGCTGCTCGCATGCACAACTTTCTCAGATTGTGGCGTCATCTGGGCTGGTCGATGCGCGAACTCGACATGGCTTTGCAGAAGCTCCATCCAGTAGAGGCCGGCGCGGACCCGGAAGCAATTGTTCCGGAACCTGTGCTGGTCAAACTCTCGCTACTCAAGCGCCTGCAGGAACGCACCGGATTGCCCGTCGACGAGTTGCTTGCGTGGTGGTACGACATCGACACCTGTGCCACCTACCAGGACTACAGCGGCGAATGCCCTGTCGCCCTGCGGAGTGTCTCAGAGCGGGTATTTGGCAAGGGCTTCCAGGGTAACGATGACGACCCCATCCGTGCCGACCTGGCGACGATCTCCGCCGGCGTCCGGCTAGGCGCCAGCGACATCCTGGATTTGTGCAGCCCGAAACCCCCGGAATGGGACTGTGCGAAAGATGCAGATGGAAACGAGACAAAAGAGGCTTCGGCGAGCATCAGGAATCTTACCCGGTTGTTCCGCTTCGCGAGCCTGACCAGGGTACTGGGATTGCCGTATCGCGATGTGAAGAAGCTCTGCGAGTTGATCGGTATCAACCCGTTTGCGAGCCCCATCGAATCGCTGCGCTTCCTGCACCGATCGATGGAACTCTCTGCGAGCCGCCTGAACGTTTGGGAGTGGAGCTACCTCATAAGGGGCGAAGCGCAGCCCGGCGCGGGGATCGGTTTGGAGAAGGATCAGCTTGATTCGCTCTGGAAAGACCTGGACAAGGAAAGTGCATCGGTATCCACGTTTAAGCAAGGCGATGACCCAAGCACGCGGCTGGTTGAACCGCTGAAATCGGAAGCCGACTTCGACGCCCAGATCAAGACGATCATTGCCGGCCTTGGTGTGACCGGCGCCAAGATCGACGCCCTGTACGGACTGATCAAGGGCGCCATGCCCGACTCGGACTCCGATAGTCAGGAGTCCGGCTGGCGGCAACTCATCGGCGAACTGCCGGACATCTTTCCTCAAGTGAAGGCGGCAGAAGATCGGTTGATACCCTTCGAGCAGTGCAACAACACCGACGAGGCAAGGCTCGAAAAATGGAGAAGTCGCTGGAGTTTCGTCCGAGAGTTCATTGAGGATGGCCACCAACGTCGCAGGTATAGCGAAAGGCAACGTTGGCTCCATACCGCGTTAGCCGGCCGATTCGAGGTAAGCAAGGACGTGATGGAGCGTCTGCTACTTGATGTGCTGAAGCCCACGAAGGCAGATTGCGAGACGGTTACGGACGAATTGCTGTCCTGGATTGGCGCGGAAACCCTGGGGACGAAGGAGGAACGAAACAAGGGCCTGCGCAGAGTCGAGCGGGCCTGCAAAGTGGTTTGCCATTTCAAGTTGAACGAATTGGAGCTGAATCTCACCGGCACAGATGCTCCCTTGGAGTTCTTGGCTGCGCCGGGTTCGATAGCCAACGTTTGGAAGCTGCTGGCCTACGTTCGAGTACGCGAATCCTTGCTTCCCGATGCAAAGCTACTGGTTGGTGATCCGATGCATTGGCCGGCGTTCGACGCGATTGGCGATGCGTTGAATTGGCCGACGGATGACATTGCCAAGCTGCGTACCGAGAAAGATGGATGGATCGGCAACAAGTTGACCGATAAGCAGGCAGTAGCGCTGGAACGAATGGCGGAATGCTTCCGCGTGCTTCGGCAGTTGGGAGCCAGCGTGAACACGGTTCAAGGCTGGCTTGCCAGCGACGACTCAGCCATGGGCGCCTTTGCCAAGGATGTCGTCGGTCTGGCCCGTGGGCGTTTCCCGCCGCGGCAGTGGCGTGAACTGGCGCGCCCCTTGCGGGACAAATTGCGCGAGAAGCAGCGGGAAGCCCTGAGTGGCTATCTGCTGGCGAATCCGCCGGAGACATCCCCACCGGACACGATACCGCCGATCCGGAACTTGAGCGATCTCTCCGCGCACTACCTGATGGATGTGGAAATGAGCCCGTGCCAGCTCACGACGCGCATCAAGATGGCGACGGGCGCGGTACAGATTTTCGTGCAGCGATGCTTGATGGGCCAGGAAGCCGGTATCGACGCATCGCCGGCCAACGACAGCGGCTGGTTGCAGTGGGAGTGGCAGAAGAACTACCGCGTCTGGGAAGCGAATCGAAAGGTGTTCCTGTATCCGGAGAACTGGATCGAACCGGAGCTCCGCGACGACAAGTCGCCGTTCTTCAAAGAGCTGGAAGACGAGCTGATGCAAGGCGACCTGACGCCCGAATTGGCCGAGGCGGCCTTCCTGCACTATCTGGAAAAACTGGCCGAAGTGGCCAGGCTGGAGATCTGTGCGTTCTTGCGCGAGAAGGAATCAACGCTCGACGGCAACCCGGCGGACGAGGTTCTTCACGTCGTGGCGCGTACCTACGGCCTGCCGCAGCGATATTTCTATCGCCAGCGCGTCAAGCGCGGCAGTTCGGAACGTTGGCGGGCCTGGGAACCACTCGACATCGATGTGCAGGGCAACCATCACTTGTTTTGCGTCTGGAATCGCCAGTTGCACCTGTTCTGGCCGATCCTGACCAAAGAAGAAATACCAAACTCGAATCCGGCGAAGTGGCAATGGAAGATCGACCTGGCCTGGACGATTCGCGGCCACACCGGGCAGTGGCAGGCGCGGAGGATCAGCGCCGATTCGCTTCCCGATCCCACGGCAAGGCCAGAGTCGACGCTGAGGCTGGAATGCCAAATGACCGACAGCGAATTGCGCATTCCGGTTGAAGGTATTGGCAGCTTCGTCATGGATGATGCCAGCGGCACCGTAAGGGCATTGATTGCGAATGGCGCATCTCGCTTCCCGCAACAGACGCTTCCAAAAACAAGGCGCGTCTATAGCCGTCTCGAAGAGTATGGCTATTGGACCAATGCTGCATGGAGTGCTGAACTAATCCAGTTGATCCAGGAGCGGGTGAAGAGTCTTGTGGACTTGCTTTGCCAGATCTATCCATCTTCTCAGCAGTGGATGACCGACTGGTACGAAGGCTGGTCGAAACTGGCTTCTAGTAAGGAAATCACTTCTGACTGGCTCTGGCAATGGGCCAGCCTGCTCGCCATTGTGGGCTTTTCGGAGGCGCTGTCTTCTGCACAACAGAATGCCCTGGCTACAGCGATACAAAACGTCCGTCAGGTAATTCCGGTGGATCCGCTTGTGCTCGGCACCGCGAGATCAGACACTGGACCAATTCACCCTATTGGAGTGCTGGGGGCAACGCCCAGTCAATTCTCGTTGTGGCAAGAACGACTGCTCCATTTCGGTGATAACTCCGCGCCCATGTTCTATGCAGATGGCACCAGCACGTTTCTTGTCGAGCCGACGGACGTTCACTTCCGGCCCGATCGGGTGCTGCAGCACGCCATCGATTCCGCCCCAAGTCCTGCGATCGAGGCGAATGCCGGATGGCCACGTCTGGCCAAGCTGATGCCTGGTCAGCAGTACGGCACGCTAGAAACACCCGAGAAGCCCGGGGATCGGCCGCCGCCGACCGCGAAGCAGGACGATGGCACAGTGAGCACACCAACCCAGCCAGACAAATCGCTGTTTCACCCATTCGCAGGCGAGTTGGTACTGGCGGGACACTACGACGCGAAATATGCGTTTCGACGGTTCTATCATCCCTTCGTCGCCACCATGCAGCGTACCCTTCGCCGCCATGGCGTCGCGGGGCTGCTGCAAAGAGACCTGCAGGGAAATCCCGCTCTGTTCTCACAACCGGGCGACGTCGGCCGACTTGACTTTGCGCTCACGTATCAACCAGACACCAGTGTTTGTATCCCTCCCGCAGACGCCGGTGTGATGGACTTCTCAGGGGCGGGTGCCTATGCACAATACAACTGGGAAATCTTCTTCCACATTCCTTATCTGATTGCGGATCGCCTCTCCAAGAACCAGAGGTTCGAGGCGGCAAGACGCTGGTGGCACTACATATTCGACCCGACAGGAGCGGGAACGGACGCCACCACATCGGTGAAGCAGCTTTGGCGCTTCTGGGAGTTCCATCGATTGACTGGCGAAACTCCGCCCGCGTCCATCAACGACATTTTGGTAGCCATGGCGCAGGGCGGCAAAGAGTTCGTCGCTCAGGTTCAGCAGTCGATGGAGAACCCGTTCAATCCGCACGCCATCGCGCGCTTGCGCGTGTCCGCCTATCAGCGGTCCGTGGTCATGCGTTACCTGGACAACCTGATTGCCTGGGGTGACCTTTTGTTCACGGGGGCTCGCGACTTCGAGCATGTTCAGGAGGCAACCCAGATCTACTCGCTGGCGCAGGGAATCCTTGGGCGAACGCCGGAGGATCTGCCGTATACAGGGGAGGTGGCAGGTCCGAACGTAGGCACGGTTGTCTCGGGAGACAGCGTTTGCATGGACGCGCTTGCAATGGGTGGCAGCACCGGCATGTCAGCGGCTTGCGATCCCTTCGTCGTTCCCCCGTCGCTACTGAGTACGGCCTTCTGTGTACCGGAGAACAAGAAGGTCATTTCCTATTGGGCGAGGGTTGCGGATCGCCTGTTCAAGATTCGCCATTGCCAGGATATCGAAGGACGGCAGCGCCAATTGCCGCTCTACGAACCGGCAATCGACCCGGGCCTGCTGGTACGGGCGCGGGCTGCGGGCGTGGATATCGGCGCGGCACTGGCCGAGGCGGCCGCGCCGCTCCCGGCCTATCGCTTCAGCTTCATGCTGCAAAAGGCTCTCGACCTCTGCAATGAGGTACGCAGCCTGGGCGGCGCCATGCTGGCCGCCATCGAGAAGAAGGATGGGGAAGCCTTATCGCTGCTAAGGTCGAGCCACGAGCTACAGATGAACGAAGCCATGAAGGCCGTGAAGACGAAGCAGTTGGACGAAGCGAAGTCGAGCCTTGAGGGCACCAAGTTGTCGCGCAAGATCGCAGAAGTCCGGCGCGATTTCTACGCAAAGCTGCCTTTCATGAATGCGGGCGAGAAACTGCAACAAGACCTCCAGGGGACGGCCCAGGTAATGAGCGCAATCAAGGCCTATGCGGATTACCTAGCGAACATCCTATTTCTTGTTCCGGAGACATCAGCAGGCGCGCCATGCAGTTCAGTCACGACCGGGGGGCAACACCTTGGTGGTGCGCTGCGGGCCTACAGCGGCTATTTCGGAGAAATGATCGGGCAAGTGTCACAGCAGGCATCCATGGCTGGAGTCCAAGGAGGTTACCAACATCGTTTCGATGAATGGAAGCTGCAGGAAAAGCTGGCGACTCAGGAAATCGAGCAGATCGACAAACAGATCATTGCCGCCGAAATCCGTGTCGCCATCGCCGAGCATGAAGTTGCGATTCACGACGAGCAGATCGCGCATACCAAGGAAGTCGATGATTTCCTGCGCAGCAAGTTCTCCAACCGGGATCTCTATCAATGGATGCTCACCCAACTGTCGGGCTTGTATTTCCGTGCGTACCAGTTGGCGATCGGTGTGGCTCGGCGCACGGAGCGCTGCTTCCAGTTCGAGAAAGGGGTTGATTCGTCCAACTACATCCAGTTCGGCAATTGGGACAGCCTGCGCAAGGGACTGCTGGCCGGCGAGCGACTGTTCCTGGATCTGAAGCGGCTTGAGTTGGCCTACATGGAAGAATCGCCCACCGAGTTTGAATTGATCAAACATGTGTCGTTGCGCTCCTTGACGTCCTTTACTCAAGACGACTGGGATGCGGCCACTAAAGGAACCACGAATTTAAACGGCAGCGTAGGCAATCCGCCCACCAAGAAGTTCACCATTAGCCTTAACAGGCAATTGTTTGTTGATGATTTCCCTGGCCATTGCTTCCGGCGCATCCGGAGCGTGAGCATCACCATTCCTTGTGTGGTCGGCCCCTTCACCACCGTTTCCGGAACCTTGCGATTGCTTTCGAGTAAGCTACACAGGACCACTCTAGAGACCGATCAGGGGGAAACACAGTACGTCCACACTGCGGCAATCGCAACCAGCAGCGGCCAGAACGACAGCGGCCGCTTCGAGTTGAACTTCCGGGATGAGCGTTACTTGCCATTTGAAGGCGCTGGCATCGAGTCCGAGTGGGAGTTTGAACTGTCCGGCAAGGGCATTAAGCTCGAGACGATCACCGACGTGATTCTCCACATCCGCTATACGGCAAGGGAGGCAACGCAATGAGCAGCATCAAACTCAGCTTAGGTTTGAATAGAGGTCTCGCGCCAATGTCTGGGGATAATGTCAAACGAAGTGGGGTAGGGGAGCGCACCTTAATTCCGCTCCTCGGCCATAGCTGACCTTGGACCTCAGGCCAGAATTAGGCGGCAACGCAGTGGTTACCTGCCGTTCAGCTGCTGCAGGTTGTCAATGGCTACTTTCGTCATCGGTATCCGATGTCGAGCGGCCATCTTAATGACCGGTTCGTAGAGACTGCGACCGGCCGCAGTTGGCTGATTGCCGCCCTTGTCAGTACCAAACTAAGCCCTCTTCGGCGCACGCGGTATCATTTCGTCTTTGCTTCCGATTGACCGCACCATGACCATTACTAAGGCCGACCTCTCTGAACAGCTCTACGAAAAAGTAGGGTTCAACAATCGCGAAGCCAAAGAGATGGTCGAAACCTTCTTTAAGGAAATTTCTGACTGCCTCGTGCGCGGCGAAGAGGTCAAACTGGCTGGGTTCGGCGCTTTTTCCTTGCGCGACAAACCAGAACGACCTGGACGCAACCCGAAAACCGGCGAAGAGGTATCGATTTCGGCCCGACGGGTTGTTACGTTCCACGCCAGCGGTTGTCTGAAGGATGCCGTCGATGCCAGCCCCACCCTTATCCTTCATGACGCGAAGGCAGCCTAGGTATGGTCAGCTTGAAGGCAAAATTGGCGCAATGGGCCAAAGCGTTCAAGCAACAAACGTTAGTAGTCTACTTTTCCGCTCGAGACCCGAGGACACCTCTCCTTGTTCGACTTCTCGCGCTCTTGGTCGCTGCCTATGCGTTGAGCCCAATCGACCTCATTCCTGATTTCATCCCGGTCATTGGCTACCTGGATGATTTGATACTGCTGCCCCTCGGAATAGCACTCATAGTCAAGTTCACTCCAGCGGAAGTCATCAGTGATGCCAAGGTGCGAGCGGCCAACTTGGCTGAGAGACCGACAAGCTACTTTGCCGCTACTGTGATTGTCACCATCTGGCTGGCGCTTGGGCTGCTCTGCTACCAATGGCTGGCCAGACTTTGAGTAAGGCCGAACTCCTGACCTACGGGCGATAATGTCAAACGAAGTGGGGCAGGAGAGCAGACCCTGCTTCCGCTCCTCGGCCTCAGCGGTCATTGGGTGCCAGCTGCATGAGCGACTGGTGCAAGCTCCATTGCTGCCGTTCAAGGTTAGTCAGCGAAACTTTAAGCCTGATCAATTTGAGCAGTTGATTACTAAAGTGCAATCAGGCTGTTTGCATCGCTCAGTTGGGCCTGACCAGGACATAGGAGCTGCGAAATCTTACTCCTTTGATTTTCGACACATCGAAGGAGCTTCCTGGGGTGAGCAGTTTTACATGCCCGACAGCCTCGGCAGTCCCGCCATCCATTGTTGTTTCCTTCATCTCGACAATGAGCGGTTCAGGCGCAATTAGCCGCAATTCAAGCGTCGTATTTGGAAGGCCTGTTGGTGAAAACTTTACGGTCGAATTGGCACCAAGAAAAGAGATGGACTGGTTCAACTGACCAGCCAGGTAAATGTCAATTTTGGCCACGTCTGCAGCAACTGCATGGATGGGGACCGCCAGCAAAGCGGCAAGGATCAGAGGCAGGTATTTCATTGTGTTGTTCCGGTTATGAGCAGGTGGTGTGCTGGGCAGCAGTCAGGACTAATTCAATGCGGTATTGCGGAGAGGACAGTTTCGCTTGCAGGCAGGCTCGTACCGGGGCGCTCCCTTCTGGCAACCAGTTTTCCCAGACAACATTCATGGCATCGTAGTCAGCCATATCTGCCAGATATATTGTCACCATCAGCAGTCGGGACTTGTCACTGTGAGCCTCAATCAATTGCTGCTCAACGCTGGCCAACAGGTTTTCTGTCTGCGCGGTGATGTCAGCATCAAGGTTGGCTGGTACTTCGACAAGGTAAACGGTGCTGTTCTGGGCGACCATATGGGAGTAACGGCGTGTGGTGCCGTAGCGCTGGATATTCATGTGAACTCCTGAAATATTGAAGCTCATGCAGCACAGCCATGAGCTTCTCCGATATCAGCCCTGACGAAATTGTCCAAGGCCGGTCGCATAACACCTCGCATCAAGCTTTTTTGACAAACTCCGACTTCAACTGCATGGCGCCGATGCCATCGATCTTGCAGTCGATGTCATGGTCGCCGTCGATCAGGCGAATGTTCTTGACCTTGGTGCCAACCTTGACGACGGAGGAGGAGCCCTTGATCTTCAAGTCCTTGATGACGGTGACGCTATCACCGTCCTGGAGCACGTTGCCGTTCGCATCCTTCCAAACCCGTGCAGTTTCGACATTCGCTGCGCCGGAATCCTTGCTCCATTCATGGGCGCATTCAGGACAGATGTACTGGCTGCCATCTTCGTAGGTGAATTCGGAATTGCACTGCGGACAGTTGGGTAGTTTGCTCATCTTAAAAAAACTCCATTTTGGAAAAATATTGTTCAATACGACTCTTCAATCGCTGATTCCCAGCAAGTCGAGAATGCCGCTGATAAAGGAAAGCGGGTGGGTTGGGCAACCCGGGACGTAAAGCGCCGGCTTGAATTTGTCGAGAAAGGCGCGATCCACTTCATTGCATTCAGCAAAAATGCCGCCAGAAATCGCGCAAGCACCTACCGCAATCACCAACTTGGGTTCGGGAATGGCATCCCAGGCAATTTGCAAGGCGTCCGCCATATTCCGGCTGATCGGGCCGGAAAGTACCAAACCATCGGCGTGTCGGGGCGAAGCAACCATGTCGATCCCGTAGCGGCCCAAATCGAAATTGACGTTGCTCAGCGCGTTGATTTCCATCTCACAGCCGTTGCAGCCACCCGCCGAAACAGAGCGCAGTTTGAGTGAGCGACCAAAGCGCTTGTGCAGTGCTTCGGAGACCTTGATCGGGTCGATGTCGGGGTGCGCGGAGCTGATGGTCAGGGCATCACGGTCAGTGCTGGCTAGTTTGAAATCGTTGTTGAAGCTGAGTTTTTCACTTGGGCAAACCGGTTCGCAGTCACCACACAAAACACAGCGCCCCATGTCGATTCGTACGGGATCGAGGGAAATGGCACGACTGGGGCATGCCTCTAGGCAAGCGTTGCAGCCGTTGGCACAGGCAGCCTCGCTGATCACCGGCTTGCCACGGAAACCGATGGGATTGGCGGCGCGCAGATCCGGGATGTACTGGCTGCCTTGGGATTTTCGGACGAGAATGGATTTGATCATGGCGATGGCTAAAGATCGTTGCCGCAGTAGGAAAGGTCGAAACTCTTGTTGCAGATGGGGAAGTCCGAGATGTCGTTGTCACGGAGGGCCATGGCCAGACCAAACCAGTTAGGAAGCGACGGGTCTTGCACCTTGTAGTGCAGGAGTTGTCCTTGCGATGAGGTTTCGAGTACCTGAACGACCGGCCCTCTTGTGCCTTCAATCAAGGAAAGACAGAGCGTCTCAGGGGCCAGGGGCTTGCCGAGGGCGTCCGGAGCGGCACTGCCGCTTAAGTCGAGCGCAGTATCTCCCAGTACCTTCAGAAGCCATTGCACTGAGGCATCGGCTTCACGCATGCGCTGCTTCATCCGCGCCCAGCAATCGCCAGACGATTCGGTAATCAGCTCAGCGGGAAAACGCTCATAAACCCGGCCCGGTAACTGTACGCGCGTGTCGATCTCGACACCACTGGCCCGCGCCACAACGCCAACCAAGCCCAACTCTTGAGCAGTTTTTGTGCTGACGATGCCAGTACCTTGAAACCTGGCTTTCACGCTGAGACTGGCCAGCATCAGTTCATTAATTTCGGTGAAGTCACGGGCAAACGCCGTCAGCGTTTGTATCAGATTCTGGCGCAGTACCTCGGTCAATCCACGGGCTCGTCCGGGTCGTAACCAGCCACGCCCGAAACGGTTGCCGCAAACCCGCTGGGTGGCGTTGATGATGGCCGTGCGCAACCGGCCGTAAGTTCCCCCGCCCTGCAAGAAGGCAACATCCGTCGCCAACCCGTTCAGGGTTGCGACATGCATGGCGATACGTTCGATTTCTAGGGCGATGCCGCGTAGCAAATCTGTTTCCAGGCTGACCTGCGAGTTGGACAGCGCCTCTACGGCGGCGCAGTAGCCCCAGGCGTAAGCGACACTCGAATCGCCACAAATGGACTCCACGATCGAGGCCAAAGCCATGGGAGGCCGGCGGAGCAGCAAGGCTTCGACGCCACGATGCTGGTAGCCCAACTGAATTTCAAGATGATGAACCCTCTCACCCAGGCACATGAATCGGAAGTGCCCCGGTTCGATTACGCCAGCGTGAATCGGTCCGACACCGACTTCATGGACCTCTCGGCCACGTACCTTGAAAAATGGGTAGTCCGTCATCCGTTGCTGGCGTTCGCCCTCGAAGCGGACCTGCTTTAGCCAAGGGTGTCCGTCGGGTTGCAGACCGGTCTGCTCCCACAGTTCGCGCTCAAAAATATTCGCCACAGGATAGGTATGGGCCAGTGACGGGTAATGCTTTCCGTCTTCAGCCTGGCACCTGAATACCTTCAACTCGCCCGAAGGCGTCTGATATACCGCCGTGATAATCGTTCCCCAATGGCGATTACTTTTCTCGTGGCGGCCAAATAGCGTGATCAGGCGGTCCCCGGCGTCCAGGCTGTCGGCACAGCGTTGGGAAAATTCGTGCGACGACTTGGGTGGGGATAAACGCAAGTCCGCGATTAATACCGCTTTACTTGTTTTCATCAAATGCCCCCAATCGATTGCGCCACAGCGCGCAGTAACTGGGTGACTGGTTCCGGAGTATAGGTTCCCAGCATGCTCAACACCCCGACAAACCCGACTTTCGGGATGATGGCAACCATTGACTCCTTCACGGGCGGCATCGCCTGAGTCGGCGTTCCCCAAAGCATGGGAAACACCGTGCGTCCTGTTGCCACAAAAATGACGGTCAGCATCACGCACATCAACGTGAAAGCCATTAAATTACCCGCCTGCACAATGCCCGACAAAATCAGCATTTCTGCCAGAAAACTGGCGAATGGCGGGAAACCCAACAGGGCAAAAATTCCTCCGGCGAACAACAGGCCAGCAAATGGCAGGACGCGGATAACCCCATTGAGTGCTACGACTTCATTGGTTCCATAAACAGAGCGCATTCGACCGGCAGTAATGAACAACAAGGACTTCACGAATACGTTGCTGACGATATAGAGCACCACGCCATAGGCGGCGGCTTTGCCGACGGACAAGCCCAGGGCGATCACTCCGGACGAGCTAATGCAGGCGTAGGCAATTAGTCGCTTGTAGTTGCGGGCTGCCATGATTTGCACGGCGGCAACGATCAGGGAGACGTAACCCATGACCAGCAGTTCTTGGGAAACAAAACTCGCATCGAAGCCGTGAAATATTTGAAACACGCGGAACATCGCGACCACACTGATATTGAACTGCACCGCTGCCAAGAGTGCGCTGGTACTGGTCGGTGCTGCCTCATAGGTTTCCGGTAGCCAGCTATAGAGCGGTGCCAGGCCCAGTTTTCCGCCCAGGCCGAAGAGCATGAAGGCCAGCCCGAGGCGTTGCCAGCCATCCTTGGCTGTTGTCAGGGACGCACCGAGTTGATCTACCTGAAAGCTGATCTCGACACCGCGCAGGCCTGCCGACTGAACCAGGCACATGAAGCCCAGAAAAGTGATGGCCAGCGTCATTGACGAATAGAGCATGTAGCGCCAGGCCACCGGCTTGGGTGCCCCGAATTCGCCACAGACCATCATCAGTGCGGCGCACGCCGTGCTCACTTCGATCAAGGCCCAGAGCAAGATCAGATGGTTGGCCATCACCCCGATGTTCAGGACCAGCATGAAAATCAGGGTCAGGGCGGCGCGTGTGCGAATGTCCTGGGTCAGCTCGGGCGAGCTGCGCTCCCGGGAAAGCATGTACACACTGATGCCCAGAAACACCGTATTGATGACCAACACGAACAACAACGATGTTGGGTCAAGCACCAGGTAACGATGGGCAAAATATCGCG
>ERZ795055.2657-NODE-2657-length-13396-cov-4.898583_pt1 | contig 13396 bp, 10 predicted proteins | sample MGYA00375139_ERZ795055 | MGnify/ENA primary metagenome ERZ795055 (study PRJEB30184, sample SAMN05720283) | anaerobic digester metagenome | isolation source: active sludge of municipal wastewater-treating anaerobic digesters | place: USA | collected 2015-01-23 ...
TAAGGAAGAAAATTGCAAACCACAGCGATATCAGAAGAAGAAGACCACCCAGAAGTTTCGACCGGCGGGTCATGTTTTTATAGAAGAGTATAACTATACCGGCAATTGAACCGATTACAGCCAGCATAGAAGGCAGCGTAAAGAACAGATTGGTTACCGGACCTACTTGTTTTACAGTGTAGTCCCTTGCGAACAAAGTAAGGGTAAGCCCGTTCTGGTGAAATGACATCCAGAAGAATACGACCACGATGAAAACCAGAACGAGGGCGGTTACACGGGCTCTTTCCTCCTTGCTGGAGGTCAGAATGATCCATGTTATGAAGCCGGCAAACAGTCCGAATGCAAAACCTGTTGCCACATCAATCTGTGCTGAAAGCTGAAGCAGGAAAGCTGTAACTCCCATTGCCACAATGGCAGAAACTACAGGCATAGGTTTGAAATCTATCTTTTCAGATGCATTGGTCGTAGCTTTGACCTCCTTGTTTGGAAGAAGGCGGTTGAAGATAATGTATACCAGCAATGAGATAACCATTGCTACCGCAGCAATTCCGAAAGCATAATTGTACCCTTTCGAGAAAACTTCAAGGTAACTGTGGGCAAAGGCCTGCAGATCGGTGACGGGGCCTGACAGGCTTACGTTGTTGGCAAGCTGTTGAAAAACAGAAGTATCCGTCAATGTGCCGTTTATATACTGATGACAAAGTGATGGAATGCTTGCGTCGTGTGCGAAACCATTGGTTTTCAGCCACCAGTTTCTCATACCATTGGCAGCGTAGGGAGCAAAGAAAGCTCCGACATTAATCCCCATGTAAAAGATCATAAAAGCGGTATCCCTCAGCTTCGAATATTTCGGATCATCATACATCTGTCCTACGACGGCCTGCAGGTTCCCCTTGAAGAGCCCGTTTCCAAGGGCAATTATCATCAGCCCAATTACAGTTACCGTCAGTGTCATGCCGGGTACTGCCATGATAACATAGCCGGCGAACATGATAATTATACCGGCAAGGATTACAAGCTTATACTTCTTTGTAGCATCAGCCAGGATCCCGCCAAGCAGTGCAAGGGCATATATGCCGAAATAGAACCAGCTGTATATTCCTCCGGCTTTTTCAGCTGAAAGTCCGAACTTGGCCTGGAGGAAGAGCACCAGGATTGCCATCATGGTATAAAAGCCGAACCTTTCTCCCATATTTGAGAAAAAGGCTACGAGCAGACCTTTTGGGTGATTTTTTAGCATATTGAAATATTTAGTGGTTTTAAAATTACTATCAGGTCAGGAATAATGAACATCCGCTTTGATTTTCCCAATCTTCTGAACCGTAGCAAATATATTAATCTTTTTTACAACGGGATAAAATCACGCAACTTTGTCACCAGCCAATGAGCACAGAGATTTTCTGACAGACGGCAGTCTGACGATTTTTCCTTACTCTTCAGGCAACTTTGGGATTGATTGATTATTTTTGAAACCAGGGATGAAAACAGGACCGTATGAAAATATTCAACTCTTCACAGATAAGGGAACTGGACTCGCTCACTATTAGTGAGGAGAAAATAGAGTCTGTCGGTCTTATGGAAAGAGCGGCAGGCAAGCTTTTCGAATGGATATCCGGCAGGTTTGACAGGTCGCACAGGTTCATTATCCTTGCCGGATGCGGGAACAATGGAGGTGACGGCCTGGCCCTTGCAAGGATTATGGCTGCAAACCGTTATGATACCGGTGTCTTTATTGTGAAGGCCTCAGACAGGACAACCGATGACTGGAAACATAATTATGAAAGGCTGAAAAAGGAAAGCGGGATTTTTCCTGAGACCATTGATGACATTGAAAAGTTTCCCCTTACCTCTCCGGGCGACATTATTATAGATGCAATATTCGGATCAGGTCTCACACGTCCGGTTACGGGCACGGGAGCAGATGTAATAAGGAAAATCAACGGGTCGGGACTCACTGTGATTTCTGTTGACATTCCATCGGGCCTGTTCGGAGAGGATAATAGCGGGAATACACCCGATACCATTGTAAGGGCCACCTTTACTCTTTGTTTTCAATTCCCCCGGCTCAGCTTTCTGCTCCCCGACTCCGGAATTTATGCAGGCGACTGGCATGTACTTCCAATCGGTCTGAGCGGCAATGGAATTGCTGACATGTCATCACCCTGGGAGTACCTTGAAAAGGCTTATGTGGCTTCTCTCCTGAAAAAAAGATCCCGGTTTGATCACAAGGGAATATTCGGGCATGGACTTCTGGTAGCCGGTTCACATGGAAGGATAGGAGCGGCAGTTCTCGGAGCACGGGCAGCCATGAAGACAGGAATTGGTCTGATTACCTGCCATGTTCCCGGCTGTGGATATGAGATAATCCAGACATCAGTGCCTGAGGCCATGTCGCGTGTCGACATCGACAGTTCATGCATCAGTTCTGTGGATGACTATGAAAGTTTTGACGCAATAGGAGCTGGTCCGGGAATTGGTACAGAAACGGTTACCAGGATGGCTTTCCTCGGTCTTGTTGAAAACTGCGGAAAGCCGCTGGTTATTGATGCTGACGGTATAAATATCCTGGGTCTGGAAAAACATAATCTTCCGCTTTTTCCGGAAAAATGTATCCTTACTCCTCATGTAAAAGAATTTGAGAGGATTGCAGGAAAAACATCTGGCGGATTTCAACGCCTGTTGTTGCAGGCGGAATACGCCGGAAAGCATAAATGCGTTGTTGTTCTTAAAGGAGCCTATACTTCAGTGGCAACACCGGGAGGAAGGATATTCTTCAACAGTACCGGAAACCCGGGTATGGCTACAGCCGGAAGCGGAGATGTGCTTACCGGGATTATCCTTGCCCTGCTGGCAAGGGGATACCAGCCTGCTGATGCATCAGTTCTGGGAGTCTACATCCATGGGCTCGCAGGCGATATGGCTGCCCGCCGTTCCGGCCAGGAGTCGCTTACAGCTTCCGATATTATTGATAATATATCAAATGCGTTTATTGAATTGGAAGAGAAAAATCAATAAAAACCAGTAATATGCAAAATCAGTTAAAGTTTATCTGTCTGGCAACGATTGCTGTAATGGTTTCTTCATGCAGCGCCAACCGGCTGAGCAGATCAGGTGTTACGGTTTCACCGCTGCAGGGAATGACTTCCGTTGCTGAAGGAAGCCTCGTCTATGCGCTGCCGATGTCGATTGTCGACATAGAGTTTGAAGCCGAGCATGTGATAGAAAAACCAGGGCCTTATTCGCGCTACGCTAATGATTTGCTTGGTCTCAGAGATGTAATAACCAGTGAAACGGAATACTGGACCATAACCGGTCTTGCCATTGGAACCCACGAAGAACTTGATCCGGACCAGTTTTACGTGATTTCCGCCGGATCAGAGTTCCGGACCAACATTCTGGCCTTGAAAAAGCAGGGGCTTATTCTTGATCTCAATCCTGACCTTTACAGAACGGTCGGCCGTTTCTCCCTGGAAGATGAAATTGATTCCGAAAGGCTCAATGTTTATGATCTTGGATCCGATGAGTATTTTCTTCAAAAGAAGGATACACTCTACAGGGTTGTAAATCTGGATACTACATTTATAAGAGTTCCTTATCTGGTTGAGAAAAAGCAGAAACTGACCATCGACCAGCTGGCTGAAAAAGCAGCGATAAGGCTTATGGAGCTCAGGGATGGAAAACATCTGATACTTACCGGCGAAACTAATCTCTTTCCGCAGGATGAGGCTGCTATAAATGAAATGAACCGTTTGGAAAAGGAATATACTGAGCTCTTCACCGGTAAGACCTCGTCTGAAAAGAGAAGTTTCAGATATCAGGTCATCCCACGCAAAGACAAAGCGGGAGAGAAGCTTATCCTTTGCAGATTCTCAGAGACTGGCGGATTTCTCGACCCTTCATCAAATTCCGGATTGCCGGTGGAAATAGAATTCATACCTGAGAGAAAAACCGGCGGACTGAATCTGGCCCAGGGTAAATCAGTTTCATCGTCTGTACAGGCTGATAAGTTGTATTTCAGGGTGCCCGATGTGGTCAGTGTAAGAATATCTGTGGGAAACAAGGTTCTGAATTCAGCCCGAAAACTGATTTTCCAATCAGGTGAAATTATCAGACTGCCTTCAAATTATCTTATTGACAGATAAAATTTTGTTATAACAATGTTATAACATATGTTATAACATTGTTATAACATGCTCAAAGCTTTAAGTGAACGTAGTACGGAACTGCCCGTGTATTTTGAGGCCTTGTCTGAAGGAAGCAGGGGCAATTACTCAATTTTCCCCTTGAAAGAGGCGGAATACTCCTGCCAGTTTCCGTTTTCCCAGGCTTTGTCGGCAAAGAAACCGAGAAGCATCTCCATGTCCTTTGGCTGACGGTATCCGGGAACCGGCGACACCTGGAATTTATCTCCCTGTTTTGTGAGGAAGACCACGGTGGGGTATGAAAGCTGGCCGTTGAGCAGCGCAATTGCGAGCTGATGAGCTTTTCCTGATTTTCCGTCATTTACGAATTTCTGACCTAAGAAAGTTACATCTTCTTTTCCTTCCGCATTGAATTTGACCGGATAGAACCTGGTATTCAATATTTCTGCGATTACAGGATTTGTGAAAGTATCCTGGTCCATTTTCTTGCACCATCCGCACCAGTCGGTGTAAGCATCAATGAACATTGGTCTGAATGATTGTTTTGAAAGCTTTTCGGCTTCCTCAATTGTGAGCCACTTAACATTTCCATTCTGCGAAACGGCGTTAAGTGTAAGCGTTGCAAGAAAAAATATTATTAACGACTTTCTCATAGTAATATTTCAGATACAAAAATACATGTTTGTTTTTAAATTACATACTGCTCCGGATTTGCCCCGGCAAAGCGGATTCTCACCGATATAAACGACAAAAGGCCATTTTATGTTCATTTTAACACATTAATTTCAGAATGATCACAGAAATTATTTTCTACATTTACTGATCTTTAAAACGAACTTATTTATCAGATGGAAACAATCACGAATACTTTGCGCGACTCCAAGGCGGCCCGGTGGACTGCTCTTGCTGTAGTTGCTTTCACAATGCTGTGCGGCTACTGGCTTACTGATGTAATGGCGCCGCTAAAACCCATGCTCGAGAAAGAACTTTTGTGGAACAGTGCCGAATACGGATTCTTCACGAGTGCTTACGGGTGGTTTAACGTATTTCTGCTGATGCTCATTCTCGGCGGTATTATACTCGACAAGATGGGAGTGAGGTTTACCGGTATCATGTCGACGACAATAATGGTTATCGGGACTGCCGTCAAGTACTGGGCTGTTTCCACTCATGCGCTCGACGGTCAGACACTTCTTGGTATGAAAGCCCAGGTGGTTATTGCAGGGCTTGGGTTTGCTATTTTCGGAGTCGGTGTGGAGACTGCCGGGATCACTGTGTCAAAGATAATTGTCAAATGGTTCAAGGGCAAGGAACTGGCTTTAGCCATGGGACTTGAGATGGCAACGGCCAGGATAGGTACCACCATGGCAATGGTGACATCGGTTCCCATTGCCAGAGCTCTCGGCGGAGTTTCGAAGCCCATTCTTGTATGTCTGATCATGCTTTGCATCGGGATGATTTCCTTTATTGTCTACACCTTTATGGATAAAAAACTGGATAAGTCGATAGCTGATGAGCTTGACCGGACAAAATCGACTGAAAGTGAGGAATCCTTTAATTTGAGAGATATATGGTTCATTATAAGCAATAAAGGTTGGTGGTACATTGCTCTTTTATGTGTTTTGTTCTATTCAGCCGTTTTCCCATTTCTGAAATATGCTTCCGACCTCATGGTAAACAAGTTTAATGTTGATCCCGATCTGGCCGGAATAATTCCGGGCATGCTTCCTTTCGGGACAATGATCCTGACGCCGCTGTTCGGTAACCTTTATGACCGGAAAGGGAAGGGGGCCTCGATAATGATACTTGGAGCTCTCCTGCTGATCTTCGTTCATGCAATGTATTCAATTCCCTTCCTGAGGGCTACGCCCATTGCCATCTTCCTGATCATTGTTCTTGGCATTGGGTTTTCGCTGGTGCCATCAGCAATGTGGCCTTCAGTGCCGAAGATAATTCCCGAGAAGCAGCTTGGGACCGCCTATGCTCTCATCTTCTGGGTTCAGAATATAGGTCTTATGGGTGTGCCGGCGCTGATAGGCTGGGTTCTTAATAAATACTGCATCACAGGAACTCATCTTATTGACGGAAGTCCGGTACCCAGTTATAATTACACCCTTCCGATGATAATATTCACTGCTTTCGGCATTATTGCCCTCGTATTTGCTCTGCTGCTAAAGGCTGAGGACAGGAAAAAGGGATATGGGCTGGAGATGCCCAATATAAAGAAGTAATACCGGCAGATAAAAAAAGCAGGATCGTTTATCAGGCGATCCTGCTTTTTTTTGAGTCGGATTTCAGGAATAAGTGAATTCCCTCTTATGCCATTTTAATAAGAATTGACTTTATAGTGTCAGTGACATCTTCCTCCTCGTCAACGCATCTTTCCAGTATCTCAAGGATCTTGTTGTTTTTGAGGAGTTCTGAAGGGTCCTTTTCCTGTTCAAAGAGTTCCGATACAGCCACAAAATAGTAATCATCGGCTTTGTGTTCAATTTCCTTCACTCTGTCGCATGCCCTGGTTATCTCATCTTTATTGGCTGCAGCATCGTTAAGGCAGTGAATGCATTTCCTGATCTCCGTGGCGCCCTCCAGGATCATTTTTGCCATTTCAATATAGACCGGCAAAAGCTTTTTTGGTCTGTAAAGGCAGATTCTCCTGCCGATCCCGTTTATAGAGTCGACTACATTATCAATATTTGCTGTAAGTTCATGTATGTCCTCCCTGTCAAAAGGAGTGATAAACGATTTGTTGAGCTGGTGGTATGTGGTATCGGTTATCTCATCTCCGATATGTTCCACTTCCTTTATTCTCTGATAGATCCTTTCGTGGTCGGCCTGGTCGGTCGTTGCCAGAAGTTCCTGGAGCAGTTCGGCAGCCAGAACGAGGTTTGCTGCATCCTTCTCAAAAAGAGGGTAGAAAGAATGATCTTTCGGAACGAAGAACTTGAGAATTTTATCTATGTTCATATTGTTGTTTTTATGTAAAGGAAATCATTCTAGTGGAAAAACCATTTGAATATCAGGAAAACTAATGCGCCGAATGCTCCTGATACCGGAATTGTCAGAATCCAGGCCCAGAAAATTTTTGTGGTCACTCCCCATTTAACTGCCGACATGCCTTTTCGTGATCCGACTCCGATAATTGCTCCGGTAATAGTATGTGTTGTACTTACAGGGATCCCGAAGTGAGTGGCGCCAAAAAGGGTAAGAGCGCCTGCCGTTTCAGCACAGAATCCCTCGAAGGGCTTGAGTTTTGTGATTTTCTGGCCCATAGTTTTCACTATTCTCCATCCTCCGAAAAGAGTTCCCATCGCAATTGCAGCCTGGCATGAAAGGATAACCCAAAGGGGTGGCCGGGCAGCATCTTTTGTAGTAACCCCGTACACTATCAGGGCAATCCAGATTATACCCATGGATTTCTGGGCGTCGTTACCGCCATGTCCGAGACTGAAGGCTGCAGCTGAAAGAAGCTGAAGCCTTCTGAAATGTTTGTCGACACCGAATGGGCTGTGATTCCGGGCAAGGTATTGAACAAGTGATGAGATAAAAAATCCGAAGATCATGCCAAGAAGGGGAGAAATGACAATGAAAGCAACGATCTTAATGACCCCGCCTGAAATGATTGATCCTGGTCCGGAGCTGACAAGGGCGGCGCCCACCAGGCCGCCTACAAGAGTATGAGAGGAGCTGGATGGCAATCCCCACCACCAGGTGAGCAGGTTCCATGTTATTGCAGCTATAAGCGCTGCGGCAATAACAGTAAGATTCAGAACATCGGGTTCGACGACACCTTTCCCCATTGTGGCCGCAACCTTCAGTGGGAAAATGGTAAAAGCTATAAAATTAAAAAACGCTGCCATGGAAACAGCAGCGAAAGGTGACAATACTTTTGTCGATACAACAGTTGCAATTGAATTTGCCGAATCGTGAAATCCGTTTATAAAGTCAAAAATGAGAACCAGGCCAACAATAATATATAACGTAGTCATCTTTTGTCTTTTTGAGTTTACGTCCTTGTTTTTAATTATGTAACTGGCTGGTTCGTAAAGATTTAAAATCCTTGGTCATCAGGTCTGGATAATTTGATCAGGTGCCCAAAATTATAAAATAATTATTACTTTTATGAATTAATCATTTTAAAAAATTAAAAGCCAAACGATATGAACAACTTACAGAATCTTGAACCAAAGCAGGTATGGGGGATATTTCATGAGATTACACAGATCCCTCGCCCGTCGAAGAAAGAACAGAAAATTGCTGACTATGTAAAGAAATTTGCAGCTGACCATAAGCTGGAAACGGTTGTTGACAAGACCGGCAATGTAATAATAAAGAAATCGGCCACAAAGGGCATGGAGAACCGCAAGGGTGTCATCCTGCAGGCGCATCTCGACATGGTACCGCAGAAGAACAGCGACAAGAAGCATGATTTTGAAAAGGATCCGATCGAAGCGCTTGTTGATGGTGAATGGGTGAGGGCCAACGGTACGACACTGGGAGCCGACAACGGAATTGGTGTAGCTGCTGCCATGGCGGTACTGGCATCAAAGGATATTCCACACGGCCCGATTGAGGTGCTTTTTACGATTGATGAAGAGACCGGCATGACAGGTGCTTTCGGTCTCAAAAAAGGGCTTCTCAGGGGCGACATACTTATCAACCTGGATTCCGAAGACGAGGGAGAGCTTTATGTTGGTTGTGCCGGAGGAATTGATGTTGCTGCAACAAAAAAGTATACCGAGGAGAAAACTCCGGGGGCAATGGCTGCTTATGAGATATTTGCCCGGGGTCTTAAGGGAGGACATTCAGGAGTTGACATTCCCCTTGGCAGGGCCAATTCAAACAAGATCATGTTCAGGTTTTTTATGCAGGCTGAATCTGATTTCAGAATAAGAATTGCTGAAGCCGAAGGTGGAGACCTGAGGAATGCCATACCCCGTGAATCTCATGCCGTTATCGTTGTCCCCAGGAAAAGCGCCCCTGAATTCGAGAAGTTTGTAAAAAACTATGAAAAGATGTACAGGAAGGAATTTGCAGAAACAGAGCCAACGCTCTCGTTCAAATGCAAAAAGACAGATCTTCCTGAAAAAGTGATGAACAGGGATGACCAGTTCGGCATAATCAGGGCAGTATTCGCCTGTCCTAATGGAGTTCAGAGAATGAGCCAGGCTATGAAAGGACTTGTGGAAACATCAAACAACCTGGCAATTGTAAGATGCAAAAAAGGAAAATTCGAAGCATATAACCTTACAAGAAGCTCTGTCGACTCATCAAAAGAATCCACTGCATGGAAGATTGCAGCAGTGTTTCATCTGATAGGGGCAAAAGTAAGCCTTTCGGGCAGTTATCCGGGATGGAAACCCAATATGGAATCCCCCATTCTCAAAACAATGAGCGGAGTTTACAAAAAAATGTACAACAAGGTACCTGATATAAAGGCGATCCATGCAGGTCTTGAATGCGGTCTGCTGGGAGGAGTATATCCCGGACTCGACATGATTTCATTCGGTCCTACGATACGATATCCTCACAGTCCTGATGAAAAGGTACACATAGAGTCTGTAAAGAAATTCTTTGATTTTCTTTGTGCCACACTGAAAGAAATACCGGTGAAATAAACAATAATTCTCACCCCTTAGCCAGGGGTGGGAATTACTCAACTTTTATTTCAATCAGAAGGTCGTCCTTCATGACGTTTGTGCCTCCTTTTGCCGGGATCCTTGTTACATGACCATTGACAGGCGAATGTATCTCATTCTGCATTTTCATGGCTTCAAGAATTAACAGTGGTTCACCGCGAAGTACTGTTGCGCCTTCGCGAACGAGTATGTCAATTATCTTTCCAGGCATGGGGGCTTTTATAAGTTCGGTTTCTGCTTTACCTGTGGATTGCTTAAGGACTTTAAGGCGCTTCAGTGAAAAAGGAGTCTCAATTGTGAAAATGTAGCTTATGTCATTAAACAGGATCTCATACCTGTTCTGCCTCGATCTGATAATTTCAACAGGGTATTTCCTGTTCTTCCACAGAATGTGAGTGCCGTATTTTTCATCTGACTTGAGTTTTACCTCATAGCTTCTTTTTCCTATCCTGATTTTATGTCTGAGAGGCAGAGTAAAAGTAAACCTTCTGTTTTCGGATGAAAGAGCGTGCAGCTTCTTTATTGCCGGTTTCTCATCGTTCATGATTACAGCGGATTTTAGAACTGATTAATTCTTTTGTTAAGGAGCCAGGGACTCATATCACTGTTGTTCCCGTTATCGGCGGCAGGGCTTTTCCCGATCAGATTCTCGTCTTCAAACAGTTTTGTTGCAAGCCACGCTGCCAGCATCTCCTCATATTCACTGTTAAGGTAGTATTTATCGAGATCCTTCTCGATAAAAGCTGTGGTAAATGAGCCATCTATAAACTTGGGATTCCTCACCAGCATTCTGAAGAAGGGGAGGGTCGTCTTAACCCCTTTTATCCATACCCTGTCGAGAGCCAGTTTGCACTTCCGAATAGCATCCTTTCTGTCTGTCCCGGTGATGATCAGCTTTGCGATCATGGAGTCGTAGCTCGATACTATTGATGATCCGGACCTTACTCCGGTATCTGCCCTTACAAAGGAATCAGAGGGCAGAATAAGCTTCTCAATCTTTCCGGGGTCCGGGGCAAAACCCGCCTGTACATCCTCAGCATTTATCCGGCATTCAATCGACCATCCCTGAATCCTGACATCCTTCTGCCCGAAAGCGAGCGTCTCACCCCTGGCAATGCGTATCTGTTGTTCTATCAGATCTATTCCTGTAATCATTTCCGTAACCGGATGTTCGACCTGGATACGGGTGTTCATTTCCATGAAGTAGAAATTTCTCTCCGAATCGAGAAGAAATTCTACGGTACCGGCCGAATAATATCCTACTGCTGCTGCAATTCTGACAGCCATTGAGCCCATCAGGTTTCTGAGATCATCATCCAGGGCTGACGAAGGGGCTTCTTCAAGGAGTTTCTGATGCTTTCTTTGGATTGAGCACTCTCTTTCTCCCAGATGTACTATATTGCCTGCAGTGTCGCCCAGTATCTGGAATTCAATGTGTTTGGGATTCTCGATATACTTTTCGATAAAGACCGATGGATCGTTAAAAGCTTTTTCGGCTTCCTTGCTTGCAATGAGGAACATTTTTTCCATTTCCTCAGGCTTTCTGACAATTCTCATCCCTCGTCCGCCTCCTCCTGAGGCAGCCTTGATGATTACCGGATAACCGATGTTTTTTGCCATTGCTGCAGCCTCTTCCTCATTTCCTATGTTGCCCTGGCTGCCCATGGCCATTGGAATTCCCTGTTTCATAGCCAGTTCCCGGGCAATAGTCTTGTTACCCATCTTGTAGATGGCATCGGGTGACGGGCCAATAAAGACAATATTGTTTTCAATGCACTTCTGGGCGAAGTAAGCGTTCTCAGCAAGAAAGCCATAACCTGGATGAACAGCATCGCATGAAGTTTCAAGCGCTATATCGATCAGTCTGTCGATGTTAAGGAAAACGGGGATATCTGCAGGGTCTTCCGTATTGTCGAAAACAATATCGGCAAGCGAAACATACAATGCATCAGGTTCTGTCGCATTCCTGACAACCACCGTTTCAATGTTCATCTTTCGGGCCGTACTGATGATCCTTACCGCTATTTCACCGCGGTTTGCAATGAATATTCGTCTGATCTTCATATTTAAGGTCTTATAAGGGCATGTTGCCGTGTTTCCTTGCAGGGACTTTTACCCATTTATTGCTCAGGGCGCTGAAAGCCGAGATGATTTTTTTTCGTGTGAGTGCCGGATCTATTACTTCATCTATATAACCAAGTTCATCAGCAATAAAAGGATTGGCAATTTTGTCCCTGTATTTTCTTACCAGTTCCTTTTTTAATTCCGCAGGATTCTTTGACTCTGCCAGCTCGCGCCGGTAAAGTATTGCAACCGCTCCGTCGGGTCCCATAACTGCAATTTCCGCTGTGGGCCAGGCAAAGCTGAAGTCTCCTCCCAGACTCTTGCTGTTCATTACAATATATGCTCCTCCGTATGCTTTTCTAAGGATAACCGTTATTCTGGGAACCGTGGCCTCACTGTAGGCGAACAATAGTTTTGCTCCATGCCTTATGATGCCCGAGTGTTCCTGATCCTTTCCCGGAAGGAAACCCGGGACATCCTCAAGAGTAAGCAGGGGAATGTTGAATGCATCGCAGAACCTGATGAACCTGGCTCCTTTGGTTGACGAGTCGATGTCGAGCACACCGGCAAGAACCTTAGGCTGATTGGCAACAATCCCTATTGTCTTTCCCCTGAGCCGGGCGAATCCTGTAACAAGGTTAGGGGCATATAGTTCTGCAGTCTCGAAGAAACTGTTTCTGTCGACGATCAGATTTATTACATCCTTGACATCATAAGCTTTGTTGGGATCGTCGGGAACAATATCGCGAAGTTTTTCATTTATATCAGGAGTCAGTCCGTCGTCGGCAACCACAGGTGGATTTTCCACGTTGTTGGAAGGGAGGTAGGCCAGAAATTTTTTCAGCGCCATTATTGTATTTTCCTCGTCCTCATATATCATGTGGGCAACACCGCTCTTGCGTCCATGAACTTCAGCGCCTCCAAGTTCTTCCGAAGTAACTTCTTCGTTGAGAACTTCCTTCACAACATTTGGTCCCGTAACAAACATGTAACTGGTCCTGTTGACCATGAAGACGAAATCGGTGAGTGCGGGAGAATAAACGGCTCCTCCTGCAGCCGGACCCATGATGACGCAAATCTGCGGGATGATCCCCGATGAATTGATGATATTATGGAATATGGCAGCATATCCGCTCAGACTGGCAACACCTTCCTGTATCCTGGCGCCTCCCGAATCCATCATGCCTATTATGGGAGAGCCCATCTTAAGTGCCATTTCCTGAATCTTGGCAATCTTCCTTGCATGGACCAGTCCGAGTGACCCTCCCATAACAGTAAAATCCTGGGCGAATCCAAAGACCAGCCGGCCATTGATCTTTCCGTGACCAACAATAACTCCGTCACCGTAGGTGCGTTCGACCTTGCCGAATTCAACAGGCTGATTTGCAGGAGTGACAAAAGCGTCAATCTCTTCAAAAGTGCCGGCATCGAATAACAGACTGACGCGTTCCCTCGCAGTAAGTTTACCCTTCGAATGCTGTTTTTCTGCCTGCCCCGGGCCGTATTGTTTTTTCAGAGCTTCCTGGCGTTCAGTGAAAGCCTTGTAGTTTT
>ERZ795055.2661-NODE-2661-length-13391-cov-10.722930_pt1 | contig 13391 bp, 10 predicted proteins | sample MGYA00375139_ERZ795055 | MGnify/ENA primary metagenome ERZ795055 (study PRJEB30184, sample SAMN05720283) | anaerobic digester metagenome | isolation source: active sludge of municipal wastewater-treating anaerobic digesters | place: USA | collected 2015-01-23 ...
TAAATAATTTTATATTTGGCGTAGCGGCTGGCGAAGCCAGCCGCTACGCCTTCTTGAGGGCATGGGGCTCGCAGGCAAAGCCTGCGAGCCCCATAAAAAATTAAAATAAAATTTCAAGCTATTCTAGCGTTTCGGCTAATTAACTTGAGTCGCTAATTAAGACTTTACAAAAACAGTCTTTTTTATTTAACGATTTCTTTTTAATATCACTATAACGCTTTGTTAATTTAATTCATTGGGTTGAGCGAGCGTAGCGAGCGAAACCCAAAAACAAACAGAAGCCCCTTCCCTTTGAAGGGAAGGGGTTGGGGATGGGTAGATAAAAAAATAAAATCCTTTAATTTAACTGAGCGCTACACAACTGTGTAATTGTTTTTTTGTATTTTAATAAATTGATAGTTGAACTGTTTAGGTTAAACATTACTCCTGCTCCTTTAAAATCAATGATCCTCTAATCCCTTAACATCAGCCAGGAGAGTTATATCAAAGTATTATTTATTTCATAGAATAAATATAACCGCATTAATTTTAATAAAGGAGAAAATAAAATGCTTACAAATTTGAATTTTCAAGCGCCATATATAGAAATGACAAATCTTAATAACCTGTGGTTTCAAATTACCGGATTTATCTGTAATTTGAAATGCAAACACTGCTATTTAAGCTGTAATTCCACGAATAAAACAAGAAATTTTCTTAATCTGGATAAAATTCGTAAAACTCTTGATCAGGTAAATAAAAAGACTTTGGAAGAAATATATTTAACCGGCGGTGAGCCTCTTTTACACAGAGATATAAACAATATAATAAGATATTGCATAAAATATGCTGATGTAAATATTATAACAAACGGAACACTTATTAATGATAAAAAAGCTCGTTTTTTAAGGCAAATTGAAATAGACAATGATTATGAAATTATTTTCAGAATAAGTCTTGATCATTATAAAGAACAAAAAAATGATGACATAAGAGGTAAAGGTTCTTATAGAAAGACTTTGAGCGGAATTAAAAGCTTGATAAATAATGGTTTCAATCCGGTAATAAATGCGGTGAATTTGTGGCAGGAAGACGAATCCCAATTTAGAGAAGGATTTTTTGATTTTTTATCACAGTTTAATTTTGAACCGTCTGAAATAAATTTAAAAATAACTCCGCCGGTTAAAACAGGAGAATTTGCAAAAAATTTCTCGGTTTACAACGAAAACGATCTTGTTACAGTTGAATCCCTGAAAAAAAATAACTGTAGTTTAAAAAACTTTGACTGTTATAATACTCGAGTAATTACCGATGACGGTGTATATGCATGTCCTGCCCTGGTCAATGACCCCAGAGGAAAAACGGGGGAAACTCTCGCTGATTCCGCAAATAAATTTTTCCTGGAGCTTAATGCATGTTTTTCATGCCAGCAGGCTAACAAAAAATTATTCAATAACGAATGGAATTTATAAAGTCGCGTCTTCTGAAGTTTCTACCAGAAGGTCTAAAACAAGATAAACCTGTACTTTCTTGAAATTGTACTGTTCAAGTCCTGTAAGAGAAACGGTATGAATTCGCGCCATATAATCCATTAAAAATACATCGTTCAGGATATTTTGAACAACATCGTAAGAGCTTACAAGTTCCAGTTTTAGGCTTAAGATATTGTGATTTTTTGACTCCACGCCCATTCTGTCAGTTAAAGGCTTTTTTTCAAATTCAAGCGCTGAAATTTGATTTTCTCCATTTTTATTAATAATTGAAATAATTTCATTTATTAATTCAGCCGCCGCATCTTCCAGTTCCATGTTTTTATAAGGTATTTTGTATATTTTAATTGCCAAAGCTTTTTTATTGATAGAATTCTTGGATTCCAGAGCCCTTGCCGCAAATCTTTTTTCCATATTTTCGACGGATTCACTTTTTTTAAGATATTCCTCAATGTTTTTTGCCAAAGAAGATATTCCCGGAACTAAGAACCTAAAAACGCCATATATTAATATCGCTAATAATAAAACCAAATAAATAACGGCTTCTTTATCAAAAGAAGCTTTTATTTTCAGTAGTTTTTCTTTTATTTTCTCGGCATCAATTTTCATGTTTTTTAATTAGCTTTCCCGTTTTTAATATTATTTTCCAACAATGATATTTTTTACAAAATCAGGCAAGTTTTTTATGCCCGGGTCTTCTTTTCCGGCTACTTCATAATTGCTAAAAGTAAATTGATAATAATTTTTTTTGGGAATTAAAACATTATCAAAACTATTTATACCGGATGCCGGAGAAGTTTCTGAACCCGGTATTGGCGGCGGCGGTAAACTTATATCGCTTGAACCTGCGGCAAGGTTCATCTGTATAGTTTGATCGGGGCTGGTCGCAGGACTTTTTGAAGAACCGCCGGAAGATATCGTTTCTATGCTTTTGATTTTTAAATTATTAAATTTAGCCATATTTTTAAGGTTTTCGTAATAAGTAAAAATATCTTCTATATTATAAGATTTGCCTTTTAGTTGAATATTAAGGTCATCATTTACAAGAAAAGATTCCAGCCAGAGTTTCTCCGGAATAACTGCGCCGAGGGCGTCATAAGAAGATAAAAAGTCTGAATTTTTTGAATATATAAAACTCATTGTTTCGTTCAAGTCAAATTTCTTTGCTGAAGTAACGTTTAATTTTTTAAGTTCGTCAATTTTAGAAACCTTACTTGCTATTTGAAAAATAAAATAATTATTTAAACCAAATAAAATTAAATTAAGACTAATCAGTAAAAATAGCGTTAAAATAATGCCGCTAAATAAATAAAGGTGAAGAGTTTTTTTAATCCCGATTTTGCCGAGAATGCCCTGAAATTCATTTTTAGTGTCCAGACTGCTAAAATTAAAGTTCAAATTTATCTTTGAAAGATTCCAGCTTGCGGCGCCGACGCTTTCGAGGCTAATAGTGTCTACTGAAGGCATTTTGCTTACAAATAAAGGGTTTTTATTAAATTTATTTCTGTCTATTGTATGAATATTACACATAAGTTTTAAATATTCAGCCAATTTTGCCGCCACAAAATCCTGTGTTTGACTAACAATATAAAGATTACTCAATTTTTCATATTGCAATTTTTCAAAAATAGTATTATTTAAAGTTTGATATAAAACATCCGGCTCAATTGATCTTAGAGCCAAGGGACTTTCTAGAATATTAAGCAGTTTTGGACCTTCAAACTTAGCTATCAGGTAATTATTAACAGATATTGTTATGAGGCACCATTTTAAATTTTCATCAATATTCTGATTTATTAAACCTGCGGTTTCGAGCCCTCTTAATAACGAAGTAAATGAAACGTCAATCGCAAGAAGTGTAAGATTATTTTTTGCGCAAATTTCATCAATTTTTTCAGCCTGATTTTTTTGAATTATTGAATAAAGATAGAGATTATTAAGCGTTTGTTCATTTTCATCAATTAAAACCCAGCTTGGTTTTGGTTCAGTTTTTTTAAAGATATAAGATTTTTCCGATTCAGAAGCTAAAGCAACTTCAATTTCAGCGTCTTCAAGATCAGAAGGGAAAGATTTTAATGACGTTAAAATGTTTGGCAGACAAATGCATATCGGGGTTGAAGGAGGAGCTTCAATCGATTTTATTAAAGCCAGCAGGGATGTTTCAAAATCCGTCAGATTAATTTCTCTAAGCACATGATTATATTGAAAATCAATTTTTTTGCATTGAAATATTTCCCGTGAATCAGAGTTATAATAAACCGCTTCCATTTTAGAATCAGCGGATATATATATTCCTATCCTTTCAGGAGAAATAGTACTAAATTTTTTGGCAAAATTCTTAATAAATTCCATCTGTCAAACTTCTAACTAACTTTAAATAAGTTTATAAAATACTTAACACGCATTAATTTAAATAGTTTAATTTATTTATTATACTTATAGCAAGTTTTTTACAATATTTAAAAGACGATTTTTGTATACCGCTCCCAAAATAAATTCGAACGAAGCCCAATGAATTAATTTAACAAAGCGCTACTCGTTTTTTAACCAGTGTTGCAAAAACTTCATAAAATTTATAAAAAGTGTTTAAAAATTATAAATTAAACTTAAATCATGATTTAATAGAAACTACACGATATTAATTAAAATAAAAAACTGTAATTTATAAAAACAGTGGAACAAAAGGCGGACCAGGTTATGAATGCAACTAAAGATTTTCTGGAACAACAAAATCCTGTTTTAGACAATAACAGAATGACAAATCCAATTGAAACAGGCTCAGATACCTGTTTTGAAAACCTGCCGCTTGAAACAATAAGGCATGGTTTTTTAAGAAGAAATAATTTTTATCTTAGAAGAGGCGTCCCTGAATCTCATAGAAGGGTTGCTGATAACATAATGATCATTAAAAAAATATTTGGTCATCCTGTGGTACAGCCTGAAATCACTTCTCAAGAGTCAGAATTGCTTGCAAAATATGATTTTAATCTTCTTGAATATTCAACTTCAAAACAAATTGAAGATGAAATTGTTTATCTTAAAAGATGGAGCTATTCAAGAGATCGGGAACTTCAGGAAGCGGCTGACAATATAATAAAAATCAGGGCTAAAGAATTAAAATATTTAATTGCGACAAAGTATGTAAAAATCACAAATAATGTTTATAACGGTCATGTAATTCTTGAAAAATATTTTGAAGAAATTTCAAAATATTTTTCCGCAAATTAAAAGTTTATAAAATATATCTGTAGCCCGCTCGCCCTATGTAGGGTTATAGCAGGCGTAAATATCAGTCTTTCAACCAATTAACGAAAACTTGTTTGGATTGGTATAATTAGTTTTGTCGTTTAGTATATTATATTAAAATTAATGTAAAGTATTTTAATAGGGATTTAATATGAAAATAGCAAAAAACATAACGGAATTAATAGGGAATACGCCTCTTGTCTATATAAACAGACTTTCAGAAGGTTGTTTTGCGAAAATAGCAGTAAAACTTGAAAGTTTTAATCCGGCAAATTCAGTTAAAGACAGGATTGCTCTTAGCATGATTGAATCAGCAGAAAAAGAAAAGCAAATAACGCCTGGTAGAACTACTTTAATCGAGCCTACCAGCGGAAATACAGGAATTGGCTTAGCTTTTGTTTCTGCGGTAAAAGGCTACAGGCTTATACTTACTATGCCGGAAACAATGAGCATTGAAAGAAGAATGTTGCTTAAGGCTTATGGCGCAGAGGTTGTTCTAACTCCGGGAAATCTTGGAATGAAAGGCGCAATAGATAAAGCAAGGGAGCTTACTCAAGAAATTGAGGATTCTTACATGCTTATGCAGTTTTCAAATAAAGCTAACCCGGAAATTCACAGAAAAACCACCGCTGAAGAAATTTGGAACGATACAAACGGGCAGGTTGATATAATTGTATTCGGCGTGGGCACTGGCGGAACACTTACAGGAGTGGCTGAAACATTGAAGCCAAGAAGACCCTGCTTGAAAATTATAGCCGTAGAGCCTTCTGAAAGTCCTGTTCTTTCTGGAGGAAAGCCTGCTCCTCATAAAATTCAGGGAATTGGCGCCGGTTTTGCGCCTGATGTATTAAATATAGCCATGATTGATGAAATTTTACAGGTTACAGACGATCAGGCAATAGAAACGGCAAAACAATTGGCGCAAAAAGAAGGTATACTTTCCGGAATTTCATGTGGAGCCGCAATGTATGCCGCTATTCAGGCAGCAAAAAGACCGGAGAACACAAATAAGCTTATAGTGGTAATTTTGCCTGATTTTGGAGAAAGATATCTTAGCACCGCCCTATTTCAACATTTGCAGGAAGCAAAAGTATAAGATTTATACAAACTCATATCTACAGCCCGAGCCGCCCTGCGGGCGGCTCGGGCTGAGTAAGGGTATTAGCGGGTGTTTTGCCGAAGGCAAAACACCCGCTAATTAACTCGAATTGCTAATTAGTCGAAACGCTGAAATAGATTGAAATTTTATTTTAATTTTTTATGCGGCTCGCAGGCTTTGCCTGCGAGCCGCATGCTCTTAAAACGGCGTAGCGGCTGGCGAAGCTAGCCGCTACGCCAAATATAAAATTATTTATTTAGCAATTCGAGTTAATTAAGGGCATACAAAAATCATCTTTTTCATTTGCCGATTTTTTTAATGACTGGTATAAGTGTTGACAAATAAAAAATAATTGGTATACTGGTACTAGTTAGTTAATTAAAGAAACTTTGAATTTTATGGGAAACGTATTAAAAATTTCTGAAGCGGCTTCGATTGCGCTACATGCAATGTTTGTGATGTCGCAAATAAAGGATGAGCTGATATCGGTCAAGGAAATTGCAGAAATTTTGGATATTTCAGCGAATCATCTTTCAAAAGTTCTTCAAAGACTGGTTAAAGCAGAACTTGTTGTTTCGGTAAAAGGTTTTAACGGGGGCTTTAAGCTCGCCAAAAACCCTGAAAATATAACATTTTTAGATATTTACGAAGCAATTGACGGCAGATTTCACCCTTCAAGCTGCCTTTTAAATAAGCTTGAATGTCAACATATATGTATAATGGGCGGTTTCCTTAAATCTCTTAATTCTCAAGTCGAAGAATTTTTCAGTAAAACCAAATTGTCAGAGTTTAGTACAAAAAAAGAGTGAAATTTTTTTAAAAACAATAAGATAATGAATACCTATTTGCTTAATTAGAAGGAGCTGATAAATGAAAAGAAAAATAATTAAAATTAACGAAGAAAAATGTAACGGCTGCGGATTATGTATTCCCGACTGTCCGGAAGGAGCTTTGCAGGTCATTGACGGCAAGGCAAGGCTAATCAGCGATTTATTTTGCGACGGGCTTGGCGCATGCATAAAAACCTGTCCGCAGGATGCAATGACCACTGAAGAAAGAGAAGCGGAAGCTTATGATGAGTATAAAGTTATGGAAAACGTGGTTAAAGGCGGAATAAACGTTATAAAAGCCCATTTGTTGCATTTAAAAGAGCATGGCGAAGAAAAGTTTTATGAACAGGCAGTCGATTATCTTAAAAAAAACGATCTGGAAGTTCCAGAAATTGAGCTAAAACCACTGCCTTGCGGATGCCCGGGCACTATGCAGAAGGATTTAAGCAAAGAAAAAAAGAGAACCGCTCATGCGCAAAATACAAATCTTCAATCAGAGCTTAATAACTGGCCCATTCAGCTAAAACTTTTAAATCCCAACGCCCCGTATTTAAAAAACGCTGATTTAGTAATTGCGGCGGATTGTACGGCTTTTTCATACGCTAATTTTCATCAAAAATTCCTGAAAGACAGAGTTTTAATAATGCTTTGCCCCAAGCTGGACAGCGATTTAAGCCATTATGTCGATAAATTGACAATGATTTTTGACAAACAAGAGATTAAATCAGTAACGCTGGTGCATATGGAAGTGCCTTGTTGCGGCGGTGTTGAAATGATAATAAAAGAAGCGATGCAAAAAGCAGGTAAAAATATAATTATTAAAGATTATACGGTTTCAATATCAGGTGAATTAGTTTAACAGAGAGGAAAAAAATGGTTTTTGAAAAATTATTCGGAAATTTTTGTAAAAGTAAAAGTAATTGTAAAAGTAATGGAGGAACTAAAATGAACATGTTTTGTTATCAATGTGAACAAACGGCAAAAGGAACAGGCTGTACATCAGTCGGAGTTTGCGGAAAGCAGGCTACAACATCAGATTTGCAGGATTTAATTATTTATGCGCTGAAGGGACTCGGCTCTTATTACCATAAAGCCAGACAACTCGGCGTAAAAGACGCTGAAATTGACCATATAATCCTGGAAGGGCTTTTTACCACGGTTACAAACGTGAATTTTGACGATAACAGGTTAATTGCCGTTCTTAATAAAGTTGCGGATTTAAAAGACAAAGCAAAAAACCTTTATGAGCAGGCGGCAAAAAATGCAGGTCAAAATTCTGTTGTTTTAAATGAATTTACAGAATTTAAACCGGCAAAAACCAAAGAAGAACTTGTTAAACAGGCAGAAGAAATATCAATTCCCAAAAGAAAAGAAAAACTCGGCGAAGATATCATTGGGCTACAGGAGCTTTTAACGTATGGGCTCAAGGGAACTGCGGCTTATGCAGATCATGCCCTTGTTCTGGGAAGAGAAGACGATGAGGTATACGCCTATTTTACCGATGCGTTGGACTTTTTAACGAAAGAAAATCCTTCAGTAGATGAGCTTCTTGCTTATAACCTGAAATGCGGAGAAATAAACCTTAAAGTTATGGGGCTTTTAGACTCAGCTAACACCAAAACTTATGGCAATCCTGAACCTACGCAGGTAAGAATTACTCCTGTTAAAGGTAAAGCGATACTTGTGTCGGGTCATGACCTGAAAGACCTTGAAGAGCTTTTAAAACAGACAGAAGGAATAGGCATAAATGTTTATACACACGGAGAAATGCTGCCATGTAACGCATATCCCGAGTTAAAAAAGTATAAACACCTTGTCGGAAACTATGGAGGAGCTTGGCAGGATCAGAAAAAGGAATTTGCGGAGTTTCCCGGCTCAATACTTATGACCACAAACTGTATTCAAAACCCTGAAACCTATATGGACAGAATTTTTACCTGCGGACTTGTTGCATGGTCAGGCGTAAAACATATTTCTGACAGGAATTTCAAGCCTGTTATTGATGCTGCGCTTGCGCAGGAAGGTTTTGCGAAAGACGAAGAAGAAAAATTCATTACGATCGGATTTGGGCATAATGCTGTTTTAGGCGTGGCTGATAAAGTTATTAACGCTGTAAAAGCCGGACAAATCAGACATTTTTTCCTTATCGGAGGATGCGACGGCGCAAAATCAGGCAGGAACTATTATACAGAGCTGGCTCAAAAAGTTCCCCAGGACTGCGTAATTTTAACCCTTGCGTGCGGAAAATACAGGTTTAACAAGCTTGAATTCGGAGATATTGGCGGAATTCCAAGATTGCTGGACATCGGACAGTGCAATGACGCTTATTCAGCCATACAAATTGCTGTTGCTTTGTCAAAAGCCTTTAATACAGATGTAAACAGCTTGCCGTTATCCATGATCTTGTCGTGGTATGAGCAAAAAGCGGTTTGTATTCTGTTAACGCTTTTACATCTTGGAATAAAAAATATCAGGCTGGGACCAACTTTGCCGGCATTTGTTACTCCTGCGGCATTAAACGTATTGGTGGAAAAGTTCAATATTGCTCCTGTAACAACTGCTGATGAGGATTTAAAAGCGATATTAAAATAATTAAAAATTTTAAATTAATTATATTTTTGTAGGGACAGACCCATGTGTCTGTCCCTATTTATCAGGGCGAACACTTAGGTTCGCCCTTACTTTTAATAATGCTGAATTATACCAATCAATTTAAAAAACCGTTAAATAAAAAAGATGGTTTTGGTAAAGCCTTAATTAGCGGGTGTTTTGCCTTCGGCAAAACACCCGCTCAACCCTTCCTCAGTCCGCGCCGCCCGCAGGGCGGCGCGGACTGAGGATATTAGCTTTTTAACAAATTAACGAAAACTTATTTGTCTTGGTATAACGAAAAATTTCTATGATTGGTATAGTATTAAAAAACCATTATAATAAATTTAAATATTAATTAATGGGGTTGTCTATAATTTACTTGAATAAAAAACTGGTTATAACTTTGTGCGCTTCTTCCCTGCTTTGTTTTTCGACAATAAAAGCAGGGGCGGAATCAATTAACATTGAAAAACTTAATTTTGATCTGGGCGTAAAAAGCCTTAATGAAAATCAATTGAACGAAGCTGTAAAGTATTTTAACCTTGTTTTAACCAAAGACCCCAATAACGTTGAAGCTCACTATAACATAGCTGTTGCCCACAAAAAGCTCGGCAATCACGCAAAATCCCTGTATCACTTTGATAAAGTGGTTGAACTCCTGAATTCTCCTAAAATAGATGTTCCTGACGTGATTAATATTTCAAATTCCCAAGCCAAAAAACAGTATACCGAAGATAATCAACAAGAAAGCCTTAATAGATTTGATGTTTATACGGAAGTAAAGTCAAAAGAGAATGATTATATTGATCTTGGGGATATGCATGCTGATAGTTCACAGTATAAAGAAGCTATGGAATATTATAATCTTGCGCTTAAAGTTAATCCGTACAATGACAACACTTATTTTAAAATTTGTAAATGCCACCTTGAGCTCGGGAACTATCTTAACGCTGAACCCTATATAAAACGAGCGATTGAGCTGGATCCGAATAATTCACAATATGATTATTATAAAAATAAAATTTCACAGAAACTTGACTCTGAATACGGAAGCTCTATACGAAAAAGAGAGGAGCTTGTGTTTAAAAACCTTAATGATAAAGACCCTTTGGAAGAATTTGAACGTAAACATTACAATAAAAAGCTTTTTGAGGATGAATGGGCAGGTGAAAATAAACAGGCAAGCTCGATTGACAAAACAAATTATGAGCAAAAACAAAAAAAAGATGCTGATCAAAAAACAAAAATTACAGACTATTACGGAGATTCAAGCAAAAGAAAGGTTCTGGAAGAACTTTCAAAGCAGGAATACAATGACTTTTCCTATAAACAATCACAAGAGCTTGATTATCTCGATCTTGGCGACTTGCATTTCGACAATCAAGAGCATGAAACAGCTGTTGAATACTATAAAATGGCTCTAAGCATTAATCCTAACAATGATTATACCTATTATAAGCTTTCACGCTGCTATCTGGAAGCGAAAGATTTTAAAAAAGCCGATGAGTACATACAAAAAGCGTTAAATTTATCTGATAAAAACAGAGAATATGTGTATTTTAAAAATCAGATAACCGATAAACTCGCTAAAAAATTGCCTTCAGAGAAAGAAGAGTTCTATTCTCCACGAGTAGAAGACCCTAACAAGTTTTATGTCGATGAAATAGCCCAGGAGCCAACAGAATTTACCCCTGTGGAAAAAACTTCCGCCATAAACAAAATGAAAACAGCGATTTCATCAATAAAGAAGCCTGAAATTCCTGAAATTACTTTTAAAATGCCGAAAATCTCAAAACTTCCCGAGAAAATAATGAACCCGCTGGAAGGCAAAGTAGAGAAGTTTTCTGAAAGAAGAAAGGAGAAACAGGAGAAAATAGCCGGAAAAACCTCTGAAACAGTCTTTAACAAGCCGCATGAATATTATGAGATAAAAGAAACAGCTTCTGAATCTGAATATAAGCAAGCAGAAATGACCGCAACCAATTTTCAGGAGCCAATCAGCCCTGTGGAACAAGAAAAAGAACTGTATTCAGCGAACTATTACAATGAAAAAGGAATAGAATTTTTCAAAAGAGATAATCTGGAAAAAGCCGAAGGATTCTTTAAAAAGGCTGTTGAGCTTAAGCCTATGTATGCAAGGGGCTATAACAACCTTGCAAACGTTGAGTTTAAACGAGAAAATTATCTAAAAGCAACAGAATATGCCCTTAAAGCAGTTGAAGTAGACCCTGAATTCGCTGAAGGCTATTATAATCTTGCTTTAATCAGCAAAAAACAGAAAAATTTTGATAATGAAATTTTATATTTAAACAAAACAATAACGGTTGATCCCAAGTATTATGAGGCGTATTTTGCCAGAGGACTTGCTTATTACAAGGCAGGCAACTACGATAAAGCCAAATATAATTTTAGCGAAGTCTTAAAATTCAGAAACGATCACTATTTAGCCAGTCAAAATCTTGGAATCATATACGCAAACGAGCTGAATTACGATCAAGCTGAAAAATATCTTAATTTGGCGGTAAAATTAAACAGAGAAAATCCGCAAACATATTTCCATCTTGGAATTATAAGACAAAATTCCGGCGATATCCTTTCTGCCATTGAGGATTTTCAAAAAACTATTGAGCTTGATTCTTCAAACTACAAGGCGTACCTTGCTCTTAGCAAATGTTATGAACAGAATAACCAGCCTGAAAAGGCAATTCAGACTTTAAGAATGGCGGCGGAAAATAATCCTGAAAACGCTGAAATCTATAATTACCTTGGCTTATTAAGTTTAAGCTTTGATAAATACGAAGAAGCCTGTCTGGCATTTAAAAAAGCCGTTGAAAAAAATTCAAAAAGAGCTATATACCATTATAATTTAAGTCAATGTTATTTATGCATGGGCAAAAGAAAGGAATCAAACGTTACATTTCAGCGAGCAGTAAGCGTAATACCTGTTTCAGTTCAGGATTATACTGATCTTGCACAAATTTTTTATGACAGAGGAATGGCAAGTTACTCTATACAGGTATTAAAACAGGGTATTACAAATTTGCCTCAAAATGATTATTTATTTTTAGTTCTGTCTGATTTTTACGAAAAAACCGGCGCGGTAAAAGCGGCGAAAGATATTCTTACAGAGTATCTGACAACAAAATCAAATCAGGGCACTTTCAGCCTGCTTGTAAAGAAAAGGTTAGACGGGCTTGAAAATTAAAACTTTTTTATACTAAATTTAGTTAAAAAAAATAAGAAGCAACAAAATGAAAAAAATTATTGAAAATACAATCAAAAAATTTATAAACGAAAATATTGAATTTAACGAAGCTAAAATTGAAATTAGTCAGCTCGTTGAGCATGTTTTTGGTTTCACAAAAAAGGATATTATGCTCAATCCTTCTTTAAAAGCTTCTGGCGACAAATTAAATCAATTTAACAGTCTTGTAAAAAAACGGTTAAAGCAAAAAATGCCGGTTCAATATTTGATAAACAAAGCAAATTTCATGGGGGAATGGTTTTATGTGGATGAAAACGTCCTTATTCCAAGACCTGAAACAGAAATTCTTGTGGAAACTGTTTTAAAATATGCTGATAAGGCATCTAAAATTATAGATATTGGCTCAGGGTCAGGCTGTATTGCAATAATGCTTGCAAAAAACGCTGATTTTATTGTAACAGCTTCTGATATTTCTGAAAAAGCCCTTGAAACAGCGGCATTTAACGCAAATAAGCTTGGAATTAAAGAGAGGATCAAATTTATTCGATCTGATCTTTTTAAAAATATTGAAGAAGAAGAAAAATTTGATGTTATAGTGTCCAATCCGCCGTACATTTCGCCGGAAGAAAAAGAGAACCTGCAACCTGAAGTTGTTTTACATGAACCGCATACAGCGCTTTTTGCCGAAGATAAAGAAGGAGTTTCTTTTTATGAAAAACTTGCGCAGCAGGCTGTTTCCAGGCTTAATCCCGGCGGATTTATAGCGGTTGAGGTCGGATTTTCTCAGGCAGATAAAGTTAAAGACATATTTATGAAAAACAGGTTTAAGGATATAAGTCTTATACAAGATTTTTCAGGAATACAAAGAGTTGTGATTGCATGGATTTAAAAGGCTCATTAACTCGAATTGCTAATTAGTCGAAACGCTGAAATAGATTGAAATTTTATTT
>ERZ795055.2662-NODE-2662-length-13388-cov-4.659791_pt1 | contig 13388 bp, 10 predicted proteins | sample MGYA00375139_ERZ795055 | MGnify/ENA primary metagenome ERZ795055 (study PRJEB30184, sample SAMN05720283) | anaerobic digester metagenome | isolation source: active sludge of municipal wastewater-treating anaerobic digesters | place: USA | collected 2015-01-23 ...
ACGACGCCTCCACCGACGAATCGCTGCAAATCATCAGGGCGCAATTTCCTCAAGTAGAAATTCTGGCCAGCAAGGAAAATGTTGGCTTCTGCATCAGCAACAACCGCATGGTCGCCCACTCCAGAGGCAAGTACGTCCTGCTACTCAACAACGATGCAGTACTCCGTGCAGGAAGCCTCAAGGCATTTAGAGACTATGCTGCCATGCAACCAATACCGGGCATACTGGGCCTGCCGCAATACACTCTTCATGATGGCTCGCTTGTCGACCGCGGCTACGAGTTCGACCTGTTCATGAATCCGATACCGGCCTTTGCAGAAGGGCCAACGGAAGTAAGTACCGTGACCGGTGCCTGTCTCTGGATACCGCGCAAGGTATGGGATGAAATCGGCGGCTTCCCCGACTGGTTCGAATCGGTCGCCGAGGATATCTATCTATGCCATGCTGCTCGGTTACTCGGATACCCTGTGGTCGTACTGGCGGCCCCTGGCTTTGATCACTGGATCGGGCGCAATCTGGGTGGCGGAAAGATCATATCCGAAGGATTGATGTCAACCACCCGCCGCCGCGCCCTGAGCGAGCGAAACAAGACATGGGTGATGATGATTTGCTACCCATTGACCGCGCTTCTATTTCTCTTGCCGCTACATTTCGTGCTACTCGCCGTCGAGACCATCGCTCTCCTCGTAACAGGCACACCTTGGGGCAAAGTCACGGCCATCTACATCTCCCTGCCATCCCAACTGTTAGGAGGATGGGCACATCTCACAAGTGCCAGGCGCCATATCCAGCGTTGCCGACGCATCCGCTATGCAGATTATTTGCGGCGTTTCCGCCTCCTGCCATGGAAACTCGTCATGCTATGGAGACACGGCATGCCAAAATTGACGTAATTTTATCTTAAAGCGTCTGCTTACTACTTGTTGCTCCTTGTAAGAGCATGCGGTTCCCAAAACCATGCCAATCACCTCAAAGCCGCTCTATATATCTGCGGAACAACTCCGCTAGCGAAATTTCAGAGAACGCTTCCGGACAAGTACCAATAGGGGCTGGTGTTCCAGCGACTTCAAGAAAATCGCATGCTTCCGATCTGGACGGTTCACCGCCTGATGCGATGAGAAAAGCCTGCGGGAGATTTTCGCAAGCCTGCCAAGTGGCGCTATTTCTTTCAGTCACGACCAAGATGGGGCGATGCGCCACAATATATTCAAACAACTTGCTAGGTATCGCAGCCCGGGATGCCGAAATCAAGAGCAAGCCACTGGCCTTTGGTAAAACCTGCAGCAACTGACCTCGCGGCATGGATCCTGGGCATTCGATGCGCCAGCCCATTTCTTCAAATCGAGCGCTGTATTTGGCAATTTCAGCAAATTCTTCCGTAGGGAGCGGGCCAATCAAGCGAACAATCCCCCGCGTTCGTTTTTTCCGAATGGCGTTTAGCAAAGGTGCAAGAAGGATATCGGGGGTGCGCCGTCTGTCAGACCCCGAAAAACGTCCCGCGTGAATCAATACCAAACCATCCTCTGCCGGCACAGAGTTGATTATTGCCTCACCGCACTCCACTTGCTTAGGATAGCCGTTGGTCAACACTGCGGTTTTGTTAGCGATGATCGGCAGGCGTTGGCATAATAGTTCGCGCCAGACATCCGATGTAACGAATACGCGGACCGCATTGGTAAGTATTCTGGCTTCTAGGCGCTCCTCCAGCCAGCGGCGCAGGGCTGACTTGATGAGAATAGGTTTAAGCGGTTCATCCAGCCAGCCATCACGCATATCCACGATGTGCGGGCGATTGAGCTTTCTTGCCAGCATCCAAGCGCCGACATGCGCGGACTCCGGTGGGCTGGAGGAAAGAATGAAATCGGCATCCGCTACTGCCGCTTGAACACTTAATTTGGCCGCCGCGGCACGCGCCCACATGATGCTCGGGTCCGGATTGAAAAGCCAGTAGGCAAGCCAATACACGAACTTGTTCGGCTTGCGCTGTGCAGGCGTTTCACCTTCAGAAACCACGTCGCGATAAAGCCCTAATGGGTCGCGCACCGTCAGTTCCACCCCCCATGCAGTCTCGCGGCGTTCATTCTGGGTGCCCGCCCGGATCATGACCACCTGATAACCATCTTCAGCCAACCACCGCACAAAGCGATCAACGCGGTTATTTCCGACATGACCTGGCCGCCTCCAGAATGGGGCAAAAATGGCTGCTTTTTTCATGCCTCCAACACCCTTTGATAGTGCGCTACCAGGCGTTCTGCCTGACGCACCCGATGGTATTCTGTTTCGATACGCTGCCGACCGGCGCGCGCCAACACTTCCCAAACTTCGGGCTGTTCGATCAGGCGGGTCAGCGCAGCGGCCAAACCTTCGATATCGCGCTCATTTGCCAGATATGCGTGATGCGTTGTACCAACGACCTCGGGAATATCGCAGTGCCAAGTACTTACCACTGGCATACCCGTCGCCAGCATTTCTGTGATGCAAACAGGCGCACCTCCTTCGGTATCGCCATCTGTTGCGGTCACGCTGGGGTGGAGAAAAACATGATGCGCATATGCCTCCCGCAACATGCTGGCGTGGGATTGATACCCAAGCAGGCGCGTATGCGTGTCCAACCCCGTTTGCTTCAATGCCGCTAGTATTCTGGATTTCTCTGCCTGTTCATCAAGCTTTGAACCCGCATCACCAATGATTGTAACTTCGATCGCCAAGCGATTTCTCAGCTTGCCCAATGCTTCGATAGCGTAGGGAATTCCCTTTTTTTCCCGGAATGATGCCGCAATCAACACCTTGAGGGTCTCGCCAAATTGCCAGCGCCGCGGCTGAAAACCAATCTGGTCAACATCGACGCCCAAGTGCTGGACATATGCCTTGGCGGCCGGGCAGCCCAAATTCACAAGGCTTTGCGCCATATAAGAACCTTCGCAAAGAAATAAATCTGCCCTTTCAAAAAGCTCGGCGTAACGATTCCGCCAGATGGGTCGTTGCATGGGCAGTTTATTCACATCCAACCCATAGAACGTAACCACGTGCTTGGCGCGCATGCTCCTGAGTGCTCCCAAGTTCGCCCATCCCGCATTGCCGAAATGCGAATGCACAATGTTCGCGTCAATTTCCTGCCCCACCCGCACCAGGTTCCCAAGATGCCGCCTTAGGCGAAGTATTCGTAACCCCCTGCCCCAAACCTGCCGCCATTTTGGTTCGTCGGCAAGTGAGTGAATATTCCCGACCTCGAACTGATCAAGATTTTCGGTACGCTCACAGGCTACATGGACGTCTACACCCAAGCGCTGAAGCTCAAGTACCTGGCTGTACATCCATGTCTGCGTCTGGGGCAGCCATACCGGAGAGGCATGGAGAACCGTAAATTTCAAACTCATAACGAACTGATAGATTTATTTTCGATCACCCGACGCCACCACAGTATCACCGACAGCAAGCGCCACAACGTAATGGGGGCCACTTTGACAAAGTCATCGTAATTTGCAAATAGGGCTGTCGTGCTTATGTAGGGGCAATCCACCCCTTCTGAATTTTTCCTGGCGACCTCCCGGCTTGCTGACAACCATTCGCGATACGGGAAGGGAAAACCCATCTTTCTGCGCCGCCACGTTACCTCATCGGGCAAGTAATCCTTGACTGCCTCTCGCAGAACATATTTGTGCCAGCCATTGTGGATGAGATATTCGGGAGGAAGCTGGCAACAGTATTCCACCACCCGGTAGTCGAGAAAGGGCGCCCTAGATTCGATGGGTATACCATAATCGGATTTCGCTCCGGAACGCAGCCAGTAATTCATCAAACGATGGGTCATGTTAGCAAGCGTTCGGCCATGAAAGGAGGACTCGCTCCTAACGCTGGGCTTGCGCAATGGCGCATCCATAACCTGTGGCCGGAGCACCTTTTTCAATAACTGGAACTCCCCGCTACGCCATTTGGCAAACAAGGTTTTTTCCTCTTCCGACAAAGCCAGATCAAGAACCAGACCAGCCAAGCTGTGTCGAACAGGTACCTCGGTGTTACAGCGCATCTCTTGCCAGAAACTGCCCAGCTCTCCCTTGTTCAACAGGTAACGGAGGTAAGGAGCCATGGAATCACCAGCATAGCCCGCCAGCATTTCATCGCCTGCCGCGCCTGTAACTACCACATGTATGCCCTGGTTTTTGAACAATCGCCGCAAGTACTGATTAGTATGTAAATTGGGGGCGTGGAAGGGCTCCTCCTGCAGCCAGACAAAATCATTGGCGTCTTGCCAGAAATGCGCCTCTGGAGGCTTGCTCACACGGTAATCAATTTGGTCTGGATATCTTTGCGCCACCGCCCGTGCATAAGGCTCTTCATTGGAATGCACCTCCTCGAACTCGATGGTGCAAGTAGTGAATTTGCGACCTAAAGCACCTGCTGCAAGGCCGACCAAAGCGGAGGAATCCATGCCACCACTAAGTTCGAAGGCGACAGGAACATCGGCCCGCAATCGTAACGTAAGTGCATTACACAAAAGCTCCCGCAGACCATTTGCCGCTTCAGCTAACGAAAGGTTCCCGGGCCCCCAACGACGCTCCGGCAAGCTCCAGTATCGCTGTGGATTCCATGTGCCAGAACCATCCAGCCACACAAAGTGCGCGGGCGGAAAGTCTTCTGCCTGCCGCCAGAATGTGCCGCCACGATCACGCCGGTTGAACAGCACAAAATCTGTGACCGCCGGGATATCCACCTCGGCGGCCTCCACGCACCCAGCCGCCAGCAAGGCCTTGATTTCCGATGCCCAGTGAATGCCCCTGACTGGGTCCCGATGTACATAGAGATGCGCGACACCCAGCCTATCCCGTGCAAGCAAGACCGCACGTTTACGCAGATCGTACAATGCAACGGCAAAGAAGCCGTTGAGCCTGGAAAACACCCGATCTCCCCACGCAAGATAGCCCATCAGCAGGACTTCAGTATCCGACTGAGTTCGGAATTCAACTCCTTGTGCAATCAACTCTTCGCGTAGTTCGATGTAGTTGTAAATTTCGCCATTGAAGGTTAGGCATACGCTGCCACAGGGGCTCCGCATCGGTTGGTGCCCAGCGGCGCTCAGGTCGATGATGGAATAACGCACATGCGCCATACCGACATGGTGGCTTCCTACTTCACGACTTGAAGCAAGCGGCGGCCAGCGCGCCGCCACCACGGCGGGAGAACGAATGGAAGAAAATAATTCGACACAATCTGAATCCAGGAGGGCGAAAGCGAAGCCCTCATCGTCTGGACCGCGATGTGCAATAGACGACGACATCGCCACCAGCCTAGAAGTGCTATCAATAGGTTGATCAAGAAAATATCCAGAAATCCCACACATATTCTATATCTATCTGGAATAAATTAATTGTACGGTTCCGCGCACCAGACCCCGCTCTGTCAGCCAGACAACAGCAAGAAACACGGCCAGCGCGATAGAGGCCTCGACCAAATCTGCCCCTCTGCTGACACTTAGCGTGAAACTTCGATACATGAACACCAGAATGATCGGCATCGAGACCGCGGCAAGGAGTGGCCCCAATGCCCGTAAATACTCGACGACAGACATTCTTATCAACATCCAGCGAAGCAGAAATTCGAGCGGGAAAAGCAGGCAGGCTGCAGCGGCGACAAAACCAATGGCGACCCCAATCACACCGAAGCCACTACCGATATAAATAGCGACTGCATAGGCAAGCAAAGCAACCACGTTGTAATAGAAACCCAAATCCGCGCGCCCTTTTGCCAGCAAAAGACTTCCTATCGGATTGCACAGAGAAAAAACAAAACCCAGGATGCTCAGCACCTGAAGTACCGGGCCAGCATCTTTCCATTGCGGTCCAAGCAAAATAAAAATCAAGGAATCCGCCGCGAGCATCATCACCAAGTAAATTGGAAACGAAAGCAATGCGATCGTGCGCACCATCTGCAGGTATCCCCGCTGCAGGCGCTGGTCATCGTCCTGAATGGATGCGAAAACTGGCAGCGCCACCCGCGTAAAAATCGGATTTAGGATAGAAAACGGCCGCAGGACCAACTGATAAGCCACCGAATAGATGCCAAGACTGCCCTCGCCAAGCATGCGCCCGATAATGACCTTGTCGACATTCCAGCCCGCGAAATTAAGCAAACGCTCCCCAGTTTGAAATGCGCCAAACCGTAAGGCTGCTGCCAGATCAGCGCCCCACACCGGCCGTTGAAACCTCACCAAGTCACGAGAACACCCCCAACAAAAAGCCGATTTGAAGACGGCGACCGTAAATTGAGCCGCAATCAGTGACCAAATCCCCAACTCCGCAAAGGCGCAAAAAACGCCCGCAAATAGGCCGGCCAGCCCGGAAATCAGTTCTGCCAATGCAAGCTCACGAAAGCGCATGGCTCTTTGGAGTAGCGCCGTACCAATCTGGCTGGCGGCCGACAACACGACCAATGCCCCCAGGACGGGAAGCAATTCCAGCAGCAAAGGCGTCTTAAAGTAAGCTGAAACCCAAGTAGCCGACGCCACAACAGCAGAAGCCAACAATCCAGAACAACCAAAGCTGATAAGCAGCAAGCCGGTAAACTGCCCTCCAGCAAGCGACTTGGCACGAACGATATGATTCGATATGCCAAAATCTGCGAGCGTGGATGCCAATCCAATCACCACCATCATCATGGCCATGAGGCCAAAATCATCAGGAGACAACAATCTCCCTAGAATGGCTAGCTGAGCGAACTGAATAACGATGCTCGCCATAGCCGAAATGGCTGTCCAGCGCCCTCCGGCAGCAGCCTTCGATGTCAGCGAATCGGCACTCGCCGTCACGCGCCATCCCGGCTAGCCGCTTTACTCTGGTCGGTATGTTCGTCAAGTAGGCTTTCAGGCTTCCGTGCTACGACCATATACATCCATGTCCACTGCTCGGTGCGGTCGACCCGATCCAGCAGATAGAAAATGCCTTGCGCCAACAAACCCAAGCCGTCGATGATGCGTAGCCATTTCAACGGACCGCGATTCAGTCGATACAGGTTATAAACCAGCAACTGGCCGAATGTTACCCAAAAACCCGAGAGAGCCTTGATCTCGACGATCTCAAAGCCAGTTTTTTCAAACAGGTAGCGCAAGCCGTATTTGCTGAACCGATAAAAATCACGCGGCTCTTCATGAAGGTGCCAGATGAAGGGCACGCTGTAAATTGCCACACCACCGGGCTTCAAGATTCGGTGGCACTCCCGCAAGGCAAACTCGGGCTCTTCAAGATGTTCGAGAACGGCCGTGCAGAGCGCCGAATCGAATGCATCGTCGGGCGAGGGAATAGCGTAAGCAGTGCCAACCAGGTCGACATTATCCTTGCTGTGAAACGAGCCTTCGTGGTCAACACCGATATGCTCATTAACATAGGGTTTGACCAAATCCAGGTAAGGCTTGGTGCCGCAACCAATATCAACGAGACGTCCGGAGAAAGATGTTTTGACATAGTCAAGTAACTGCTTGTCGTGAATGGCATTGATCAGCGTATTTTTTAGCTCTTTTGCCATTCTTCATACCAAACTCTAATTTGCGGATCGGCAAGGTATTTGGCGTCCAGTTTACGCGTATCCCCATCACGACCGCCGGATTTCCCGAAACGATCTGGAAGTCGCCGACCTCCCGACTGACTATCGAACCCGCAGCAACCAGCGCGCCCCTGCCAATCGAAACTCCAGGCAAAACCTTGGCTCCAGCACCAATGAATGCATAGCGTCCAATTTTCACCTTATTGATTGGGTAGCCCCGCTTCTCGCTTTCCGGGACTTCAGAGTAATGATTCCCATACAGCCTGATAGCAATGTGCGAACTGTGGGTAAAGACTCCAACCCATGCACCTATCTGGACACCTTCATCAATCTCGAGAAAACCCGTTCCGTCCAGTATGGTGTAGTGCCACACAAACACATTGTCAGCTACGCTTATGCGCTCAGGATGATAGAAAAAAACGGTATCACTAATCCTGGTTCTCGACCGCCAACTACCCGATTGGTCCTGATATCCCCATAGCATCCTAGGTGCCTTGAGCTTACGCTGCCCTGTCTGAATCCATTTTCGCAGACTGAGTAGAATGCCAGCCGGAATCAAGAAACGGAGAAACTGCTTCATGTCATTAGACTCTTGGTGACAGCCTGAATGACGTCAGCAACATCACCGTCGGCGAGTTTTGCCGATATCGGCAAACTTACGGTCCCACGCCCGATTCGCATGGCATTTGGGTAATCTTCTGGCCGCCAGCCTAATGCGCTCTGGTAGTATGGATGTTCCGGCAGGCTGAGGTAATGAACGCCAACGCCAATACCTTCAGCGTTCATGCGATCAAGGAACCGATCCCGGGAAATACCGGTTCGTTTCTCATCAACAAAAATGTTGAATAAATGGTAGGCATGGCGTGTATTTTCTTCGACAGGGTCTGGCAAGCCAATGGGCAAATCTCGGAAGGCTTCCATATAGCGTTGCCAGATTTGACCACGCCGCTGCCAATAGCGATCCACCCGTTTGAGTTGATGAATTCCCAGTGCGGCCTGCATATCCATCATATTATATTTGAAGCCGCATTCGATAACCTGATAGTGCTTGAAGCCTTCGTCGCCAAAGCGCTTCCAAGCATCCTTGGTCATCCCATGCAGCCCCAAGACTTTGAGACGTGCAATGTCATCATGACTCTTGGCTAGCACCATGCCGCCCTCGCCAGTGACGATATTTTTGGTGGAATAGAAACTGAAGCAACCAAAATCACCCAAGGTGCCTGCTCTTTGGCCTTTGTATTCAGTTTCGATTGCATGAGCACAGTCCTCGATAATCTTCAGATCATGCCGGCGTGCGATGTCCATGATGGCATTCATGTCGCAAGCGCGCCCGGCAAAATGAACGGGAACGATGGCGCGGGTACGCGGAGTGATGCGACGCTCAATCTCGTTGGGGTCGATATTCATGGTCGCCGGATCGATATCCGCCAGCACCGGCGTGGCGCCGGCGTGGATAATGGCATTGGCAGTGGCGCAGAATGTCAGTGGTGTAGTGATTACTTCGGCATCCGGCCCCAAGTCTGCCGCCAGCAGACTTAAATGCAGGGCTGCAGTGCAGGAGTTCAGTGCAACCGCATTGAACACCCCTTTATAGGCTGCAAAATCCGCCTCGAATTGAGCGACACGCGGACCCGTGCCAATCCATGCACTTTTCAGACAAGCAACGACTTCTTCAATTTCCGCATCTTCTATGAACGGAGAACCGAAAACGAGGAAATCTTCTTTATTGCGAACAACTTTGGAATCAGGCACAAGCCACCTCCCCAAGTAGGTTTTCGCCAAGCCACCGCATGCCCTTGGAATGCAGACACCATACGGCCAGCCAGCAACTTATACAGGCGCCCGTCGCAGCCATGAATTACCCAGTAGTCCAACTCATCGTATCCGTCCGCGATCTCAACTAAAGCGAACATGTTACTCAGGGAAGTTGAGGCGCTGTGTAATGTAACGTGTCAATTAGCACCAAAAAATCCAAAGTTTATAAGAAGCACACCTTCGGTAGCCTTATCGGCGTCACTGCCGAAGGCGGCAGCACCATTCTCGCTTAATGTACCAACACCAACAGATAAACAATGCCCACGAAACTCGCATCTTCTATCGAGCGCAGGAGTGATTTGCGCCTCACATTGCTTTCTGGGGATATTTAAGCATCTGCATTCTTACGGTTGCCTTCCATTCGACGGCCTATACATCAGTTGCGTTATTTGTTCTGAAACTAGGCCTATCAGAAATATCGTGATGGAAGAACTCAGCAAAAAGATTGTTGCCAAGGACAGGCGTCCATGCTCTAAAAAAGTGAATGCATAGTAGCCTAGGCCAACCAGCGCATGGGCCAATGCAACGGGCGCAAACAGTTTCAACGGCGAATACAACGTTCCGATCTTGAAAATAATCAACAGAAAGCGGATGCCATCGCGCCACAGACGTATATGACTCTCCGTTCCCTGAGTTCTTGACTGCACATCGATGGCCTCGTAGGTGACCGCGTAACCTGCCCGAAAAAAGGCCATGGTGATTGTGGTCGGATACGAAAAGCCATTTGGCAGCAGATACAAAAACTCAAGAAACCTCTCACGGCGAACCGCCCTGAATCCCGAGGTAAGATCCTTTACGGCATACCCAACCATCCACGAAGCAAGGCGGTTATAGAAGCCATTAGCCAAGCCACGATGACGGCTTGCCTGGCCGGCACCGTCACGTGCACCGACCACCATGTCATAGCCGGTTTCCAACTTATCGATCAATTTTGAAATATCTTCCGGAGAATGCTGCCCATCAGCATCCATGAAAACCAGCATATCTCCAGTTGCATTTCGAGCGCCAGCTTTGATCGCGGCACCGTTTCCCATTGGATACGGATTACTGAGCAACCTGACGCCGAATTCAGCCACAACCAGTTCAGTATCATCGGTAGATCCATCACTAACCACGATGATTTCAGCTTCCGGGTAAAGGCTTGCAAGACGCGGCAGGAGAGCCCTCAAAGAGGGCGCCTCATTTCTGGCGGGCAATACGATGCTAATTTTCATCACAATCCATTTGAAACGACGCCTTGTGCGGCCAATTCATTAATGACATCTTGGACCAACGCTCGATCCTGGCGCGACAAACGCCTCCTTTGCAGATCAGCGAGAAGTGTTAAGGCTCCTTTCTTGTCACCCTGCAATCTTGACAGCTGCAAAAGGTTTATCCGGTTGAGAACATCGTCTTCGTTGTCAGCAACAGCCTTGGCCAACACATTGCGCGCTGCCACGTAATCCTTCTGCCCTAACCAAAGATATAGCACGTAGTCTGATCGAATTACTGAGCGATCCTCAGACGACGTGTACCTATTCCCCACCGCTACCGCAAATAATTCATCGATTTGTTCGCGACTAAGGCAAATCGTACCTTCATTCGCCATTTCAGCGATCCCATGCATTACCGTTCTGTCAAATGGTATCCATTTACCATCTTCCAAACGACGCTTTAACTCTTCGAAAACTTCGGCTCTAGCAGACCTATCGTACAGGCAATCGAGTTGCAACATCCCGACCAGCCCCAATTTGTAGGTGGGATCGAGCTCGTTAACACGCTTGAAATATTTATCTGCAAATCCAGCCAGGATTTGTGCGCGATGCTGGTTGTACATATTGACCCTCAACGCTCCAGCTTCATACTGCGACCGAACCGACTCGGAACGGTAGTCCGCCTCGATTTGCGTACGCCGAAAATCATCACCATACAAATCAGCGCGCAAGTGGGTTATCAACGCAAAATAAAAGAAGAGCGCCAAAATACCGCCCGAGATCAGTAGCCTAAACTTTGGCTCTGCCATTCTTTTCGAAGTAAGAACGGCACCGATAACAAGCATAATTCCGAGACTTGGCAGATAATTGCGATGCTCATGCATAAGTTCCAACGGGAAAATTGTCGATTCCAGACTGTGGCCGACCAAAAACCAAAAAACCCCGAAAGACACAATCGGCGCTCTGATTCGTGCGAACCAAGCAAACGCGCCCAAGATCACCAGGCCAAGAATCGCAAAAACGGTTCCGATGGGTTTAAGCATCCCGGTCGAAACAACAAAATCATCGTGATACAAACCAAAGTTCGGCAGACTTGGCATGAGAATCAAACCAATGTAGGCCCAGATGATCCTGAATTCACTCAATACTCGCTCGGTAAGCGTGAAGGCTCTATCCCTATACCCTCCTAACAGACCAAGCCCGGGGCCAAGACCAAGATAAAGCAGAAGTCCAAGGCAGGCCAGACCAAGCAGCACAAGATAGAGTTTCGCGGAGCGATCAAGGCCACCTGCGAAATTCCTACGCAGTAGTGCCTCGTAGGCCGCCACGTAGAGGAGATACAAAATGCCAGTTTCCTTGCTCAACACCGCCAAGGGCAATAGCACTCCCCACGCTGCCACATAGCAGGCCACATTCGCCCAAGACCAGCCTTGTCGTTGCCGCGCCCATATGTGCAAGATCAGCGCCATCAACACGAACATGGAGGAAAGACTGGTCATGCGCTGAACAACATAGAGTACCGATGTCACTTGAATCGGGTTGAACGCCCACAGCGCGGCGACCACTGCCGCTATCAGCCGAGCGCTGTGCAACCGATCTATTGATGGACTTGCTGCACGTACCAAAAATAAGCTCAAAAAATAGACCAACACCGCATTCCCGCAGTGAATGAGCAAATTGGTCAATTTGAAAAAAAACGGGGAAAATCCGGAAAGATAATAATTCGCAGCAAAGGTCAGCATACTGACCGGTCGCCGCAAAGGCCCACCGACACCACTTTCCCATACATTCAACAGCGACTCCCGGGAAATACTCTTTAGTTGAACGCCTGCCGGCTCAAGAATATTGACCGAGTCATCAAAGAAAAAGCCACCACTTAAGCCGGGCCAGTAGATTGCGACCCCTAGCAGAAGCAGAGCACATCCAACGACGAATCTGGCTGCGAAGGGGTAATTCTTGATAAGTTTCTTCACTCGGCTTTCCAGACAAAAAAGGGCGCCCAAATGGGCGCCCCTCGTAACACCGACTTACAAATTACTTGCAAACAGACGGCAAGTATTTGTTTTCAATAGTTGTGGCCTGAGTCATCGTCATCCCAGTCCTGTTCCCACAGATCCAGTCGATCTGCCCAGCACCAATCGTCGACACGTCGCCGGTAGTTTGAGCCGTAAGGGTAAGGAATTTGCCAACAATCTTTGGCTCAGTTGCACCCTCGGCAAGAATTTGAGTACCGTTCCATCTTACAGATTTTACGTATTTTGAACTCGTACCAATCGAGATTGAATTGTTCGGAGGCATAGCCCCTTTCGACTGATACCATTCGGCGATGTCAGTCTTCATCCCTGAAGCAGCCAACATAACCTCCGAAACCTTGGCGCGTACAGTGTAATCCTGATAAGCCGGCAACGCAATGGCGGCCAAAATACCGATAATCGCGACAACGATCATCAGTTCTATAAGCGTAAAGCCCTGTTGAACACGTTTCATTTGAATCTCCTTTTGCGAAAGAAGCGGAAAGCCGCTGTGCATACACTAACACAATCCGTGCCAGCATCATGGCATAGGCCATTTCGCGCACCAACAGCCGCATTTACTTTGTCATTCATACAACAGTGCGGTTCTAGAATGCTTCTAATGTGACGAAAATCGTCAGTTCCATATGGCGTAAATGGACAACCACTCAAGTTTCAAATAGCACGCTGCGGATGCGTACTGCCTTGAATCGGGAAGCCGCTTCAGTCTGCGCGCCGCATTGATTGCCGCAGCGAGACTGCTACACTTGCGCCATGCTCGCCACGAGGATTGCGCCATGCCCCCCTTGCCTGCCATAAACACCTTTATTTCTGT
>ERZ795055.2663-NODE-2663-length-13386-cov-3.778486_pt1 | contig 13386 bp, 17 predicted proteins | sample MGYA00375139_ERZ795055 | MGnify/ENA primary metagenome ERZ795055 (study PRJEB30184, sample SAMN05720283) | anaerobic digester metagenome | isolation source: active sludge of municipal wastewater-treating anaerobic digesters | place: USA | collected 2015-01-23 ...
GACCCCGCGTCACCCATGAATATCTTAGCGGGATTGAAATTGTATATCAGAAAGCCGACCACAGCTCCGGCCAGTGCGGCTGAAACGAGTGCCACGAACATGGTGCCGTTCGCTATGGAAAGAGTCATTATGGTTATGCAGGCAAAGAACGATACGCCTGAAGAAAGCCCGTCCATTCCGTCTATCAGATTGAAAGCATTAATGATCCCTACGATCCATAATATTGTGACGAAGGTCCCCAACCATCCAAGATTTATAACTCCGAAGGGTGACGAAACGACAGATATTTCAAATCCGGCATACCACGCGCCGGCGGCAAGAAGGACTTGAAATGCAAGCTTGATCTTCGCGTTGACACCTTTAATGTCATCATAAAGTCCGAAAATGCTTATTGCAAGGCCTCCGAAAATTATAACACAGACATTCTGAAATGAATTAAAAAGTATTTTTGACACTTCGTTTTTGTAAAAGAAAAAAAGAAGAAAAAGGGGGAACATGGTGCCTAGAGCTATCCCTATACCTCCGATCCTGGGTATCAAGCCCTGATGGATTTTCCTTCTGTTGACGGTGTCCACAAACCCGTACTTTATGCCGGCTTTTATGAGAAAAGGTGTTATCGCAACGACAAAAATGAACGAAGCGATGAACGATGTAAGATATGTTTTCATTCAAAAAGATCTCCTAAACAGGAACATGTCAGGGATTCTATAATATGAGTGCATTTAAATCAAATAATTGAGCACATTGTTAAATGATTATTGTTGACCGGAAAATCAATAAAAGGTAAAATGATAAAACTCTTCCAATGGAGGAAAGATGACAGGCGAACCCCGTAAAGTGGAAACGCTTGACTTTGCAGGAGCCTTTGAGCAGGGATGGATCCAGTACAGGTCTAATTTCTTTAAGTTTTTTATTGCAGGTGTGCCTGTTTCTGTGCCGGCATATCTGTTTTTTAGTGATATAGCTGCCGGGATCTTTTTAACATTGGCTCTTCAAGGGTTTTTTTTCATGCTGCTTGCCGATGTGATATCCGGTACTTCAAGCGGAAGGGGCCTTAAGTTCCTGAATATAAAGTCTGCGTGCGTTTTTTTTGTCAGGGGTTTTTTTATATCCCTTTTTCTTCTTCCTTTCCTTGCAGCAGGGTTTGCTCTGCTTGTGATCCCGGGAGTATTCCTTTTCAGCGTGTTCATGTTCTCTTTTTTCTATGCTTCCATTAACGGTCTGGGAGCTGTTGATTCATGTCTGGAAAGTATGAGATGCGGTGCAGGCTACAGGCTGTCACTGTTCCTTTTTTCATTGATATTCTTTTCTTCAATGGCGGTCGCTTTCATGATCTCTGAACTTTTCCCGCCTTTGTTCATATTTCTGGGAGCACTGCTTTTTCCTTATTTTTTTTCAGTCATATTTGAATTTTACGAACAGTTGGAGAATAAATGATGGACAGATCTATAGAACTGATCTCCTATGCACTTCTTTCAAGTTATAAAAAAAGGAAAGTCTTTGATTTTAAAGCCGAACCGCTTTTCGGCGATGCTTCAGGGCGACAGTATTTCAGAATAACATTTGACGAAGGTTCCGCCATTCTCATGAAAGTTGCGGATGTGAAGCCGGGGGAGTTCGGAAGGGGTGATTCATTCTTTGATTTCATAGCTATAAGGGCGCTTTTTGAAGAATGCGGCATCAAAGTCCCGAAAATATACTCCGTCATGGAGGACCAGAAAGCTCTTCTTCTCGAGGACCTCGGTGATGTGACGATGTTTAAGATGGTGGAATCGGACAGAGCCAATAAAATGAAGTATGTAAAGTCTGCAGTTGAACTTCTTGCAAAAACGCAAACTGCCCTTTACAAGCGGGAAAGGTTTGATTCGCCTGCTGACAGAAGAGTGTTCGGAACATCACTTTTCATGGATGAATTCTATCATTTTTATGAATATATGATCGCGAAAAGGGTGTATGACAGACCTTTCAATCATTTGTGGCCCAAGCTTGAGAAGAAGTTCAAAAGAATATCCGCAGAGCTTTCAAAAGCTCCGTATTTCTTTTCACACAGGGATTTTCAGTCAAAGAACATAATGATAAAGAATGGAAAAAGCTATCTCATAGACTTTCAGGACGCTCTGATGGCTCCGGCAGTTTATGATCTGGTGGCACTTCTGCGTGATTCATACATTGTTCTTTCCGATGAAGAGGTCGAGATAATGCTGAAACATTTCTGGAATATCAACGGTGTCGCAAGAGAGCTTTTCTCCGATTATGAGTTTTTTGAAAGAACTTTTTACATTCAGACCCTTCAGAGAAAAATGAAAGATGCGGGAAGGTTCATCTACCTCAATCAGGTAAAGGGTAAAGAATGGTTCATACCTTATGTTGTTCCGACTCTCGGATATGTCAGGAGCACAATAATAAAGCTTGACATGGAAGACCTTCTTGACATTCTGGGTCCGTACATACCCGAACTTTCACCGGGAGACAGGAAAAAATGAAAGCTCTGATACTCGCAGCCGGCTTCGGGACGAGGCTTTCCCCCGTGACGGACATTATTCCCAAGCCCCTTATTCCTGTACTTAACAGACCGGTGATAGAGTATAACATCAATTTTCTCAAACATTACGGCATAAAGGACATTTTTATAAATCTTCACCATAACGGCGAAAAAATAGAGAAATATCTGGGCAACGGAAAAAAATACGGTGTCAGGATAAAATATATGAAGGAAAAGGATATCCTCGGGACAGGCGGAGCGATAGGCAACATGAGAGGTGTGGCTGATACGCCGTTCATGGTGATAAACTCCGACACGATATTCGATTTCGACCTGGATGAAATGATCAACAGCCATGACAGATCTAAAAGCAGGGTCACTCTCGGAGTAATATCATCTTCCCACAAAGACCCGAGAGCCGTGATAACCGTTGATGAGAATTCCAAGATAGTCAGAATGCTCGACGCATCTTTCACCAAGACAGTTCCTGAAGGAAATGCGATATTTACCGGGGTTCACATAATAGATCCTTCCATACTTGAGTACATTCCGGAAAACATCTTTACATCGATAACAGGCTATGTCTACAGAAGGATGGTCCAGCATCAGGAACAGATAAACGCTGTTTTCGTTGACGGAAAATGGTGGGACATGGGGACTCCCGATGATTACCTCGAGTGTAATTTTGAACTGATCAAAAGCCTGCCGCTTCATTATTTCGATCCTTTTGAAAAATATACTCTCAAACCTGAAGTCATTGAACACGAAACCCTTGTTGTGATGGGCAGGAATGTAAAAGCGCCTGCAATTCCGCTTAAACCTCCGCTGATCGTAGGGAACGGAGCCGACCTTGAAAAGATAGACAGGGCCGGACCTAATCTTGTTCTCGGAGAAAAGGTGAAAATCCCGAAAGGAGCTGACACCTCGAACGCTATTTATCTTGACGGGTCTGACGGAAGCAGGTTCCTTCCGGGGAAAAAAGGAAAGATCTATTATTAACTGTTTCGGGAGTATACAATGACCGCAAAAAAACAGACAGCCTCAGGCGGCTGGGAAAAATTGACGGACCGGAACATCATATCAATGGTCATTGACGGAAAGCTTACCAGGAACAGACATTTTGAATTTTTCAAGACAGTCAGGGGCATAGAGCTTTTCAAGAAAGCCACAATACTTAAGGGTTTTCTGAAAGATCTCGAAAAAGGGGCGAAAATAACAGATCTGAACATTGAAAAAGACAATGTTTTTATAACGATAGAGAATAAAACAGAAAAATACAAAAGAACTGTACTTATGGATAGAAATATGTATTCTGTTTTCAGCTTAGTTAAATAGCTATTTGAAATATTTACACTGCACTATGGAGAAGAAAATGGTCGAGACCAGAAAGGAAATGCTTGAAAATGTTATTAAAAATGTTGAAAAACAGTATGGGAAAGGATCCATCATGATCCTCGGTGATGAAAATACTGTAGATATTCCTGTTATACCTTCGGGTGCTTTGAGCCTTGACATTGCAATGGGTGTGGGCGGATATCCGAGAGGCAGGATCGTAGAGATCTTCGGACCTGAATCTTCAGGAAAGACGACCCTTGCTCTTCATGCCATCGCCGAAGCCCAGAAAAAAGGCGGAGCCGCTGCTTTTATCGATGCCGAGCACGCTTTTGACATAAACTATGCAAGAAAGCTCGGGATCCAGATTGACACACTCGTGGTTTCCCAGCCCGATTATGCTGAACAGGCTCTTGAAATAGCAGAAACCCTCGTCAGGAGCAACGCCGTTGACATCGTTGTCATTGACTCCGTGGCCGCACTTGTTCCCAGAAGTGAGATAGAAGGTGAGATGGGTGACAGTCACATGGGCGTCCAGGCAAGATTGATGTCTCAGGCCCTCAGAAAGCTGACCGCGGCGGTATCAAAATCAAAGACATGTCTCATTTTTATTAACCAGCTCAGAAGCAAGATAGGGGTAATGTTCGGCAATCCTGAGACCACAACCGGCGGAAATGCGCTGAAATTCTATGCTTCGATGAGGATCGACATAAGAAAGATAGCGAGCATCAAGGAAAAAGAAGATGTTATCGGCAATCAGGTTAAAGTGAAGATCCAGAAGAACAAAATGTTCCCGCCTTTCAGAGAGGCGATATTTGATATAATTTACGGAAAAGGGATAGACAGGCTTGCCGACATGGTCACTGTAGCTGAGACCGACGGGTTGATAAACAAGAGCGGAAGCTGGTACACATACGGCGATGAAAAACTTGGTCAGGGGCTTGGCAATGCCGCGAAAACACTGAAGGAAAAGCCCGAGATCATAAAGGAGATCGTTGCAAAGATAAAAGAAAAACATAATCTTATAAAAGATGAAGAACCGGCAGAAACGAAAGAGCCGGCAGAAGAGAAAACAAAGAAAAAAGCCTCCGGGAGCAAATGATGAGCGAACACCTTGAAAAGCTTAATGAACTTCTTCAGCTGGCATCAAAAGTAGGCGCTTCCGATGTTCATTTGAAAACATACACCGCACCTGTGCTCAGGATCAACGGAACTTTGAGCAAGCTTGATGAATTCGGGATACTTAAGCCTGAAAGGTTGAACCCGATGATCGCAGGGATTCTCAGCGAGGACCAGAGGAAAACGCTCAAGGAGAACAACGAGGTGGACCTTTCCTACAGTGTTTCGGGTGTGGGCAGGTTCAGGGTCAATGTTTTCAGGCAGAGAAGCAGTCTGGGCGTTGTTTTCAGAACAATTCCGTTTGCCGTAAAAGGTATTGATGAGCTTGTGCTTCCACCGATAATTAAAAAGATAGCAAACTACAGAAGAGGCCTTGTTCTTGTAACAGGCACCACCGGAAGCGGAAAATCGACCACGATGGCGTCAATGATAGATTTCATAAACAACACAAGAGCCTGTAACATAATTACGATCGAGGATCCGATAGAGTTCCTTATAAGAGACAAAAAGAGCATTATCAGTCAGCGTGAAGTAGGGATTGATACAAAGTCTTTTTCAACTGCGCTAAGAGGCTCTCTGAGACAGGATCCCGATGTAATTATGGTCGGCGAGATGAGAGACCTTGAGACCATTGAGATAGCTCTTACCGCCGCAGAGACAGGACATCTTGTCATAAGCACTCTTCACACTCTTAATGCCGCAGAAACAATAAACAGGATAATTGCAGTGTTCCCTTCACACAATCAGTCTCAGATAAGGCAGCAGCTTGCGAGCGTTTTTGCCGCCGCAATAAGCCAGAGGCTCATGAAAAGAAAGGATGACAGAGCAAGGGTTCCGGCTGTCGAGGTCCTCGTAGCCTCCCAGCTTGTCAAGGAGATAATACTTGACGAAACAAGGTTTAAAGAACTTCACGATGTAATTGAAAAAGGACATGAAACATATGGAATGCAGACTTTTGACCAGTCCATTTTCCAGCTTTTTCATGACGGACACATTTCAGAAAAAGAAGCTCTTGAGAATGCAACAAGTCCTGACGACCTGATACTGAGAATGCAGGGAGTCAGCATTTCAGGTGACGGTGACTGGAAATCTTTTGACAAGGAAAGCGGACAGTATCAGCCGACAGATTTCGATTATGATCCAGAAGAACAGCAGTGATATTAAAGAACTGATCCGTTTTGCTCTGAAGCTTCTTGCAAGAAGGGACCATTTTGAGATTGAGATAAAAAACAGACTGAAAGATAGAGGAGCAACGAAAGTAGAAATGGAGCAGGTTGTAGAATATCTCAATAAATTCAAGTATATAAATGATCAAAAAACCCTCGGGAAATATATTGCTGAAATGGCCCGGAAAGGAAAAGGGGTCAACTATTTGAAAAAGAAACTTTATGAAAAAGGCTGCAGCGATCTTTTGCGTGATGCTGAACGCCTGTATGCTCCGTCAATTGAGGAAAGTGCGGCAATAAATGTCTGCTCAAAATTGAAAAATGAAGATGCTGAAAAGATAAGAAAAAAACTTAACTCTTCGGGATTTTCTTATCAGACAATATCGAGGGTGCTGAAATACATGAAAAAAAATGAAATAAATGAAGATAGTTACGATATTTGAAGATAACCATCTGATGGTGGTGATAAAGCCGCAGGGAGTTCCTGTGCAGAAAGATTCTTCCGGAGATCCCGATCTTCAGACGGCCGTAATGGACTTTTTAAAAAGTAAATACAATAAACCGGGCAATGTATTTCTTGGCATAGTTCACAGGCTTGACAGACCTGTCGGCGGAGCGGTCGTTTTTGCCAAAACATCAAAAGCCGCTTCAAGGCTGAGCGAACAGATAAGAAATAATGTCTGGAAAAAACAATATGTTGCGATAGTTGACGGCGTGCCTTACCCCGACAGCGGAACTTTGGAAGATCATCTTATCAAAGACAGCGGTACAAACATGGTATCTATTGTCGACAGCGCTGTAAAAGGGGCAAAAAAAGCGGTTCTGAAGTATTCTGTGGTTGATAAGAATGATCAAAAAGCAATGCTTTCAATAGACCTGTTGACGGGCAGAAGCCATCAGATAAGGGTTCAGCTTGCATCAAGAGGCTGGCCGATAGTGAACGATCACAGATATAACAGCAAAACTGTGGCCGGCGGAAGCATAATGCTGTGGGCGCACATTCTTGAAATAAAGCATCCTGTAAGCGGAAATGTAATGCAGTTTAAGGCGGAAGTTCCTGAAATATTTAACAATATTATTCATTCCGGAGGTTGATCATGGCAAAAGAAAGGATCCTTGCGGTAGATGATGAAGAGGACATCCTGAACCTTATAAAATATAATCTTGAAAGAGAAGGTTTTAAGGTTGAGACGGCTGCAAACGGGGAAATGGCCGTAAGAATAGCAAGAGAGAACGCTCCCGATCTCATATTGCTGGATCTTATGCTTCCGGGAATGGACGGACTAGATGTGTGCAGGATACTTAAAAATGACAGGAATACATCGAAAGTACCCATAGTAATGCTGACCGCAAGAGGGGAGGAGAGCGATATCGTAACAGGTCTTGAGATCGGCGCTGATGACTATATTACAAAACCTTTCAGTCCGAGAGTGCTGATAGCAAGGATAAAAACAATTCTCAGGAGAGATTCAAAAAAAGAGGATGCCGCCAGAAATCCCGTGATAAGAATAGGCGAAATGGAAATTGACACAACAAAATATAAAGTTGCTGTGAACGGTGAAAATGTTGATCTGACCGCAACAGAGTTCAGCATTCTGATCTATCTTGTAAAAAGACCGGGATGGGTCTTTACCAGAAGCCAGATAATAAATTCGGTGAAAGGGGATGATTACCCGGTGACAGACAGATCGGTCGATGTGCAGATCCTTAATTTAAGGAAGAAACTCGGGGATATAGGCAACCTGATAGAGACAGTAAGAGGCGTCGGCTACAGGTTTAAAGATCAATGATATTTTTAAGGTCTCCAAGAGATCCTGTTACATATGCGCCTGTTGCGGAAAGCCGCTCCGGACTGTTGTGTCCTCTTGATATCAGCACGGTTTGACAGCCGATCTCATTTGCGACATCAAAATCATGAGTGGTATCGCCGATGAAAAGAAGCTCTTGACCTTTTAGACCTGTGTCAGCCAGAAGTTTTCTGCCAAGATGCGATTTACCTTCCGCATAATAATTCTCGATCCCTTGTACAAATTTGAAAAAATGATCGATCCTCAGCATTTTCACATGTCTGTTAAGCCCTTCATGCTGCATTGCTGAAAGTATGCCTGTCTCGACCCCTTTTGTTTTGAGATATCCTATTGTGTCGACAACATCGTGGAAAAGTTTTATTTTTTCAAGACTGCCGAGGTAGCAGTCGATGAACTCGCCTGCGATGCCTTCCCAGTCATTTTCAGTATCAAGTCCGAGCTGTTTATAATATTTCTTTACAGGAAAATCGAAAATTTCTTTGTATCTTTCTGTGGTTATAAGCGGCATGTTCCTTCTTTCGAGTATGAGATTGATGGCGTTGACGCTTAACCAGACATCATCAATGAGAGTTCCGTTCCAGTCAAAAATGATAAATTTGGGTTTGAACATGTCAGCTCCGGTGTTTTTTCAGAAGTTTTTCCGCTATCTCGTCAAGAGTATCCGTCACAGCTTCAATTCCGTCTGTTGTGTCAATTATATGGTCGGCAAGGAGGCTTTTTTCCTCAAACGGCATCTGGGCGCTGATCCTTGCAAGAGCCTCAGTTTCAGATATCCGGTCTCTTGAAATTATGCGTTTCAGCTGAATGGACGGGTCACAAGTGGTAAGTATGACAGTTTCAAAATTTTTATGCCATCCGGCTTCAAAAAGCACTGCCGCCTCAAATATTACCGGAGTTTCAAAGGAAAGTCTTGTTATCAGAGCAATGGAATCTTTTATGAGCACCGGATGGACGATCTCATTGAGTCTATTCAGTTTTTTTCTGTCGGAGAATACGGCCCTGCCCAGAAGTTTGCGGTCCACAATGCCGTCAGCAACAATGGCTTTTCCAAATTCGACCCTGATAAGTTCAGCAATGTCAGACCTCTCCAGAACGGAATGCCCGATCTTGTCTGCATCCACGATACTGAAACCGTACTCTCTGCTGAAATAATTTGAAACGAAGCTTTTTCCTGTTGCAATTGAGCCGGTAAGTGCGGCGACCCTATTTTTTGTCAGATCCATCTCTATTCCGCAGACTAATTTTAATGTAATAAGGCCTTTCACCTTCAATGTGCTTTACTTTTATCAGCTGTCCGTCGTAAAGTTTTTCAGGCATTTTGTAAGTGACCACGGTCCCGTTCGGCAGCTGAATGGTCTGCGGCACACCCTGTCTGACCTCGTCAACATATATGATCTGATCAAGCACCACCGCATCTTCAGGAAGTTTCTGGTCGACCTGGACTTTGCATGAAAGCAGGAAAAGGACTGTGGAAACTAAAATTAAAGCGAATGTTTTTTTCAAGATATCCTCCGGTAATGATAACTGAGGTATTATATCTGCAAAACGGTTCCAGTTCAAATAATTTGGAATGGAAAAAAGTGCTTTCAACCTATTTTGTTGACATAAAGGACGGCTCTTTTTATACTGACCCGAATGTTGGCGTGTTTAACTTTAAACGAGGATCGTTATGAGAAGATTTTCAATTATTTTCACAGTTTTCGTGATGGCGTTCTGTGCATTTATGATCTCCTGCTCTTCAGGAAAAAGCGGTGCGGAAAAAACTCTCGAAACCTATCTGGACCTGCTCAAACAGAAAAACTTCGCAAGAGCTTGGGACATGGTGGACAAGGAATCCCAGGAGATAGTGGGACAGGAAAAATTCCTTGAAGATGCAAAATATATAAGCCTTAACACAATGTTCCTCAAGACTCTTCCTGCAAAGATCAACGCTGAAGGGACCAAGGTCATCATAGAGACCGAATATACCGGCCAGAAAGTCGCGATGAACAGCATGCCGGAGGCTAAAATAAATTTCTATGTGAACAAGAACGGTGACAAATGGGAGATAAACCTCAAAGAGAGAATAGATAAGATAAAAGAAGAACAGAAGAAAGATGCGATAGAGATCCCGATAGACCCTGAACTTCTTGAGACAGCTAAACTTTACAAGGATAAAATAGAGGTAAAAGACCTGAGGAACGGTGAAGTTGAATTTGCCAACGGTCAGAGCCAGTATATGATGGATGCTACAGTGAAAAACAATACTGATAAACATCTCAGCTATGTGGGCGTTCTGGTAAAATTCATGGATGAGAAAGATGAAAAGGTCCTTTTTGAAAAGACTTTCTTCGTTATCTACACAAGACAGATCGAAGAGATATATCCGATAGCTCCGGGTGAAGAAAGAAGCATAATAATACCCGGTTATGATGCGGGCGACATAGACGGTAACTGGACAGGAAAGCTCAGGTGGGAGGTCAGTGCTGTTAAAGTGGCCACTCCTGCAGAAATGATAAAGATAGAAGATCTCAATCTTCCCAAAAAATAATCCGGAACCTTAATGGGCATTGCTCAACAGGCGTCAGCTCTGATAATTAAGATCGAAAAGCTCGAACATGCTTTTAATTTCTATTTTTCCGGTGTGGACAAAAAACCGCCGCTGAATGAGCTCAATTCATTGAAAAAGCAGGTGGACAGGCTCATGATGGAAGCTCAGGATTCAAAGAACAGCACTGAAAGGTTCCTTGTTTCCCAGATCGTTGCAAGATTCACGGTCTACAGGACAAAATGGGAAAGAGGGGTGCGTGATATCGAGGAGGGAAGGGCGAAACCGGGACAGAACTTTTTCGGCGGAATGCCCAGCGGGGCCCTGAACGATCTGAAGAGTTCGGCTTCAGAGATCGAAAAAAAGGATGCTGAAGCTTTCAGATTGAACGCCATCATCAATGAAACGGCCGACAGATATATTGAAATGAACAGAAAGTATACAGGAAAGACTTTCAGCAGGGAATCTGTTTCAGAGATGCTTGAAAAGAAGATAGATGAAGTCAGAAAGAAATTCGGAGACAGGTTCTCTTTTAAAGTCTATTTTGAAGACGGAAAGGTAAAGATAAAACCGGAAAAGGATTAAGTGTCCGCATTATTTGATTTTTTAGCTGAAAAATGAGAAAATGCCCTGCTAAAACTGAGTAAATATTACCAATAGAGGTGAAAAATGACAAAATTTGAAGTGCTTGTCCCGATGCCTGAGAGCGGAAAGGAAGTTGTGGTAAGAGAGGAGGGGCCGAACTGGTTCTGCGCTCTTGAGTCGGCTTTATCCGGACTTGGCATGGCGGATTCAATGAAAAACATAGTCTGTGATGTAAAAGAGGACGGTACGATAAACATAACCGATGCCGCTTCAGGAAGAAAATTCCTTATCAGGGAGCTTGATCTTACAAGGAATATTCAGCAGCCCGTTCAGGAAAAGAAAGAGCCTCCCAAGGTCACAAGGAAGGATGAAATGCTTGCAGACCTTTTCACTGATGTCATGGATGCCTGGAACCTGAGCGAAGTTGAAAGTTCCGATTTCTTTCTCGACCTTGCTATGAAATATATTCCATGCGAGAGCGGGTCTTATGCAAAGTCCACGCTTAATTCAACAGACCTTGAATTTGTCTCATGCAGAGGTCCGAAAGGTCAGGATGTGAAGGGGCTGAAAATAAAAGTGGGACAGGGGCTTGTCGGATTCTCTGCGAAACACGGCTGTTTCATAGCGGTCGGTGATGTTCAGAAGGATCCCAGATTTTTTAAGGAGATCAGCGAAAAGATAGGTTATGAGACCACATCGATAGCATGTGCGCCTGTCAGGTCGCTTGAAACAAATATAACATTCGGGGTCATTGAGCTGATAAACAAGAAGAACAGCTACAGATTCAATGAGGACGATCTTGAATTCTTAAGGTTCATTGCCGATAAGATGGCGGAACTTCTCCACACAAAGTGGGTCGAGTCAAACAATAATTTTGAAGAATAGCGGTCTATTTCTTGTTTTCTCCGGTCTTTTTTTCCGGTTTTCTGTCGGGAACAGTTGATTTAACAGGGGAATATTTAATTGCGCCTGATAATTTCTGAATATTCATCTTTATCAGTTCTATCTCATAATCTGTGAGTCCGGAAGTGTATTCTCTGAAAAGTTCTTCATTAGATTTTTTGTATGCTTCGAGAGCCTGTTCATACTGTTTTTCGGTCATTTCCTGAGACTGAAGGAGTTTTGTTTTTCTTTCAAGAGCCTCCGGTCCTGTCTCATAAAATGCAAGATAACTTTTAAGTATTTTTTTCGATTTTCTCATGAAAACTATAGGATCGAGTCCTTTTGATTCAAGATATCTGTTGATCTCCGTTTTTCCGTTTTCAATTATCTGAGCTTTCGCCTGGTTACTGCTTTTCTGAAGTTCGCGGTCATATTTTCCGGTGATCATGTCTATCTGGTCTTTGTGCGTTACAAGAAGGTCTATGTCGTTCTGTGAAAGGGTCAGATCTGCGTTTTCATTGTTCTTTCGTCTGCATGAGAAGATCAGAATATTCATGACCAGAAAAGATATTATCAGGATAAATGTGATCTTTTTCATTCAATTCCCAAAAAAAGCCCCGGCTGCACAATCCGCAGTATGGTACAATAAAGTGATTTCAAAAACAATTTTATTGATCTTAAAACTCTAAAATTGACCGCTTAAAAATTTAAGGTTATATTATACGGTCACAGGAGACGAGGTCTTGCCCGGAATGGAAAAAGTAAAAGGATACATCGAATCACTTTCATCAATGCTCAATGATGTATTTAATGAAACTGAAGCTACAGTGATAAGCTGCACAGGAACGGTTGCTTTGGGAAGGGACGGAGATGTTTTCTCAATAAAGAGCGGAAGCAGGATGGATATTCTTGTAGGCTCGCTCAGGGAATCTGTCAACGGCATTTCAACACTTTTTCAGTTCGGCGACATAATTGATCAGAGCTTTGAAAGTTTCGGAGTCATTTTTGAGGAGATAAACCATTTCAGGAACAATGATGTAAAACTTTCTTATGATAACGCCGAAAGGTTCTCAAAACTTATAGGCGCCGTTTCAACGAACACTTTTTCACTTATCGGAACGACGCTGCTTCAGTTGAAGGAAAAGCTTGAAAATGCAAAAAAGATCCTGCTTCTGATAAAAGAGGAGCTGGAACAGAACAGGGAAAGATGTGTTCTTCGCGGAGATGCCGGCAGGTTCACGGTCGGTATCAATAAAAGCATTGAGTCTGTGGAAAAGAACATCAGAAAGATAGAGACTTCAGCAAGGTTCGCGGTGCTAAGCACGGAAAGCGTGGGGCTTTTCTGCATTGAAACGATAGCTTCGCAGAAAGACAACATAAACAATGAGATCCTGACCGCTAAACTTTATGAAAAGTTCAGGGTGAGAGAGCATTTGAGAATATTGAACAGTATCTTCCCGTCATCAAGGGAATATTCAGAAACAG
>ERZ795055.2667-NODE-2667-length-13368-cov-4.491625_pt1 | contig 13368 bp, 11 predicted proteins | sample MGYA00375139_ERZ795055 | MGnify/ENA primary metagenome ERZ795055 (study PRJEB30184, sample SAMN05720283) | anaerobic digester metagenome | isolation source: active sludge of municipal wastewater-treating anaerobic digesters | place: USA | collected 2015-01-23 ...
CTCAAAAACTTCACATTAAATTAAATTGCTCAGTGAAAATATGAAAACTTCATACAATAACAGATTTTGTTCACTTTAGATTAATTGACTGAACTTTTCTGTGATTGTATCGGAGGATTATGTTTTTTTAATTTTGAATAATACAAAAATCTCATTATCTTAGTACAATTTTTAAAACTATAAAATACAAGCTTTAAATATTTAAGTATCATGCAGAATAATTATTGTATCATAATGGCAGGAGGCGTTGGAAGTCGCTTTTGGCCTTTCAGCCGAAATGATCGTCCCAAACAGTTTCTTGATTTTTTTGGTACCGGTCGCTCATTACTTCAAATGACTTTCGATCGTTTCAGACATGTGGTTCCTGTCGAAAACATCCTTATCGTATCAAATGTAATTTATAAGGATCTGATTTTGGAGCAATTGCCTGAGATAAAAACAAATCAGGTATTGCTTGAACCAAACAGACGTAATACCGCTCCATGCATTGCTTATGCAGTCAATCGCATCAAAGCAATGACCAATAAAGCCAATATTATTGTTGCTCCATCCGATCATTTGATTGTACGTGAACTCGATTTTATTGAAACTATAAAAACAGGAATCGATTTTATTGAAAAAAACGATTATTTGCTCACATTGGGTATAAAACCCAGCCGTCCCGAAACCGGATACGGTTACATTCAGATTGATGATGGCGAAACAAGCCTGAGAAAAGTAAAAACGTTTACTGAAAAACCGAACGCTGAATTGGCTCAAATATTTTTTGAAACCGGTGAGTTTTACTGGAATTCAGGTATATTTTTATGGAGCCTTCAGACCATTGACAATGCATTTAACACTTTATTGCCCGATGTAGCCAATCGATTTAATGAAGGTGCTCAGTTCTTCAATACACCTGATGAACAAGTATTTATTGATAAAATGTTTCCTTCGTGCCCCAATATTTCCATCGATTATGGAATAATGGAAAAAGCTCAGAATGTATATGTTTTATGTTCTGATTTTGGATGGACAGATTTGGGAACCTGGGGCTCATTGTACGAAATGTCGCCTAAAGACGATAAAGGGAATGTGGCTCTGAAGTGTAAAACATTGTTTTACGAAAGCAGCAATAATATCATTGCGTTACCAACCGAGAAATTAGCGGTGGTGCAAGGTTTGGACGATTTCATTGTGGCCGAATCAGACAACGTGTTACTGATTTGTAAAAAAGAAGAAGAACAGCGCATTCGTCAGTTTGTAAACGATGTTACACTTAGTTTTAATGGTAAATATAATTGATTTATAACACATTAGAATAAAGATTAAAGAGCAAAGAGCAAAGATAGTTCGACGATAGTAATCGCTCCGATGCATCGGGACGGTAGACCTAATTTCAAATTAACATTACAATAGAATTAAAACTTAAAATTATGGGATTTTTCAATTTATATAAACCTAAAGAATATAAATACAGGTATATTTATTACGATCCTAAAAAAGAGGCTCTGAAGGAACGCGAAAAGCAGGAAACAATTGCCGAACAAGTACGCAATGGCGAATACAAACCAACTATTCGTCGGGGCACGTTTCGTGAAATGGCCGATAAAAATAAAAACTTCAGGAATCAGCAAACTCGCCAGTCAAATATCAGGATTGTCATTATTATCATAATATTGCTGGCCATTGCTTATTTTTTGCTGAAATAAATATATGAGTGATATAATCCATTTATTGCCCGATTCAGTTGCCAATCAGATAGCTGCAGGCGAAGTAATTCAACGACCTGCATCTGTGTTAAAAGAATTAGTTGAGAATGCTATTGATGCCGGAGCTGATTTTATACGGATTATAATTAAAGACGCCGGAAAAACGCTCATACAAGTCATTGATAATGGCAAAGGTATGAGCGAAACCGATGCCCGCATGGCTTTCGAGCGTCATGCTACCTCAAAAATCAAAGAAGCCTCCGATTTATTTTCCTTACGTACCATGGGTTTCCGGGGCGAAGCGCTGGCTTCGATTGCCGCTATTGCACAGGTTGAACTTCGAACCCGCAGGGCAGAAGATGAGCTTGGCGTCATGGTGGAAATTGCCGGGACCAGGGTATTTAAACAGGAGGCAATTCATTGTGATTCAGGAACTTCATTTCTGATAAAAAATCTCTTTTTCAATGTTCCCGCCCGACGACGGTTTTTGAAAAGTGATAATGTTGAGAAATCACATTTGTTAAACGAATTTTATCACATTGTGCTGGTTAATCCGCAGGTCGAATTTTCGTTGTACGATGGCGATGATGAAATATTCCGTTTGCCACCCTCTAATTACAAAATCAGGATTGAAAACGTATTTGGCAAAAACCTGAAGAAAAGACTTCAGCAACAACTGCTTACGATTGAAACATCAACCAATATTATTTCTATAAATGGTTTTGTTGGCAAACCAGAGTTTGCTCAGAAATCGCCTTATCAGTACTTTTTTGTGAATGGACGTTACATGCGGCATCCTTATTTTCACAAAGCTGTTATGCTGGCTTACAATCAGTTAATACAAGCATCCGAAAGTCCTAATTATTTTATTTATTTCGAAGTTGACCCGGGAAGCATAGATATAAATATCCATCCCACCAAAACAGAAATTAAATTCGAAAACGAACAGGCCATTTGGTCCATTCTGAATGCTACCGTTAAAGAAGCGCTGGGAAAGTTCAATATTATTCCATCCATCGATTTTGATCAGGAAGGTGCCCCTGAAATTCCAATGGCCGGTTCAGTTGAAAATATTCTACCTCCGCAAACCAATTTTAATCCCCATTACAATCCGTTCCGGGCTTCCACGTATAAACGACCCGACATGGATTGGGATAAGTTGTACGGCGGTTTTGAACAAAAAAATGAACCAATCCTTCCCGAAAACACGGATTACAAAAGAGATGATATTTTTGCTTCAAAATCGGAAACGATAGATCAACAGCAAACGATTGAAGATGAAGACATTATTTCGTCATCTAATTTTCAGTTTAAAAATAAATATATTCTTACGAATGTAAAATCAGGAATGTTGCTGATTGATCAACACAGAGCGCATGTGCGGATTTTATTCGAAATGTATTTGAGTCAGATTCAAAATCGAAAGGGAATGTCACAACAAATTCTTTTTCCGGAAGTTTTAGTGCTTGATTCAGAAAGTAGTTTGTTTTTCGATCAGATAAAAAATGAATTAATTACCGTTGGTTTCGATTTCGAAAATGCCGGTGAAAACTCATATCATGTGACGGCCATTCCTTCGCAACTTGGTTCTGTGAGCGTCATCAGTTTGCTGAATGAAATGATTGCGGCTATCAAACAAACCCAACAAAATCCGGTGCGTTCGTTCCATGAATCGCTTGCACTGTCGCTAGCTAATGCAACCGCTTTAAAATCAGGTCAATCCCTATCGTCAGAAGAAATGAATGATTTGATTAATAAACTTTTTTCGTGTTCCAATCACAACTATACGCCTGATGGCAAAGTAGTTCTGTCGATCATTACCAACGAAGAGCTTCAATCAAAATTCAGGTAAACAGCTTTAGTTTTCAAACCAAAAAAGCATATTGATGTTGGTCAATATGCTTTTTTTTATAATATTTTGAATCAAATTTTTACTTGCTTGACGAATGTTTTTTCTTCAATGCTTTAAATAAAATGAAAATATTAGTCAGCATGTAAGCAAAAAACACCCAAAGCCATATTATTTTACTTCGAATTGCAAGTACCGAATAGTCTCTTTGCCATTTGTTTGGTGTATAGTTTTCAGGGTCATAATTCAACGACAAATAACTATCAACAAGTTGAAAACCAACCAGAACTAATAGCATAAATGAAATAATGATCATTACTTTAAAGGTGACTTTCATATGAAATAAAATTTATTTTTTTTAATGTAGTTAATAAATTGTTGCAAAAATAATATATTTGATTTAAAAAATCTTTATCAAAAAAAATTTTTTTAATAAATGTTGAATTGTTTCTGAGAACCGGCTCATTACATAACCGGTTCTCAGATTTATTTTTAATACCTGTAATGTTCCGGTTTGTAAGGACCATTTTCGTTAACACCTATATACTGAGCCTGTTCGGGTGTTAATTTGGTGAGTTTTACACCCAATTGTTCAAGATGCAAACGCGCTACTTCTTCATCCAAATGTTTTGGCAATCGATATACATCAATCTCGTATTTTTTGGTGAAAAGTTCAATTTGCGCCAGTGTTTGATTGGTAAACGAGTTGCTCATTACAAATGATGGGTGACCCGTTGCACAACCAAGATTTACCAAACGACCGTCGGCAAGTAGTAAAATACTGTGTCCGTCAGGGAAAATGTATTTATCAACCTGTGGTTTGATATTTACCAGTTTGATGCCTTCGAATTTTTTTAGTTTTTCAACCTGAATCTCGTTATCGAAGTGACCAATATTGCAAATAATTGCGCCATCTTTCATTTTTTCGATATGCTCAATGCGAATAATATCTTTGTTTCCGGTAGTTGTAACATACAAGTTGCCTTCTGCCAACGCATCTTCAATCGTTGTTACTTTGAAACCTTCCATAGAAGCTTGTAAAGCACAAATTGGGTCAATTTCAGTTACAATTACACGTGCTCCGTAAGCCAACATTGATTTTGCACAACCTTTACCCACATCACCATACCCACAAACTACCACCACTTTACCCGCCAACATAACGTCGGTAGCACGTTTGATACCATCGGCCAGCGACTCGCGACAACCGTATAAATTATCGAATTTCGATTTTGTAACCGAGTCGTTTACATTGAATGCAGGGAACAGCAATGATCCTTCTTCCAACATTTGATATAAACGGTGAACACCGGTTGTAGTTTCTTCAGAAACACCGCGGATTCCCGGAATCATGCAACCCCAAATTGTGCTGTCTTCTTTTAAAACATCTTTCAGAATGATATTCAATAAACGTTCGTCATCGGTATCAGTATGTTTGTCAAGAATTGATGCGTCTTTTTCTGCCGCTCCACCTACGTGAATCATCATGGTAGCATCGCCACCATCATCTACAATTACTGTTGGTCCCTGATGACCTTCGAAAGTCAACGCCTGAAGTGTACACCACCAATATTCTTGGAGGGTTTCGCCTTTCCAGGCAAAAACCGGAACACCAGTAGCTGCAATGGCTGCCGCAGCATGGTCTTGTGTTGAATAAATATTACAACTACACCAGCGCACTTCTGCACCTAGCTCAACCAATGTTTCGATAAGTACTGCTGTTTGGATGGTCATGTGTAACGAACCCATGATGCGAGCGCCTTTCAGTGGTTTTTCCTGACCATATTTTAAACGAAGCGACATTAAGCCGGGCATTTCTTTTTCGGCTAATTCAATTTCTTTGCGACCATATTCGGCCAACGACATATCAGCTACTTTATAAGGTAATGTGCTGAATAGATTTGATGTATCCATTTTATATTTATTTTCTGATTTTTTTATTAGGGAGTGCAAAGATACGAAATATCAGCGGAAAAATATACTTTTGTAAGCACATTCCTGTTTTCGCCTATGTTCGTTGATATTCATACACATAATATTTTTTCGGATGATCAAATTCGTGTTCGGAATTTGTCGGTAACTGAATGTGCCGTAGTGCTTGAAAATGCAGATTCGGGTTTATTTTCTATCGGCATTCATCCGTGGGAAATTGAAAAATCTGATTCAAACGCGCTGGATTTGCTCAGCCATTTTGCTAAAAATGACCGGGTCGTAGCCATCGGGGAGTGCGGCCTCGATAAAAACATCACCATTTCGTTTGACAAACAACTTGAATTATTTGAAAAGCAAATCCAAATTTCCGAAACAATTAAAAAACCATTGATCATACATTGTGTGGGTTTTTTCAACGAATTAATGGCTTTATGTAAAAAAATAAAACCTCAGCAAAAATGGATTGTTCACGCATTCAGAGGAAAACCACAATTGGCTCAGCAATTACTGAAATCAGGGATTTCGTTATCCTTTGCCGATAAATTTAATCCCGATAGTTTGAAAATCACACCTTTAACCGAACTTTATATCGAAACCGACGAGAGTGTAATTCCTATTGCAGAAATTTATAACAGAATAGCCGAAATAAAGAATTGCGATGTTTCCGATTTGAATGCCGGGTATAATTTGGTAAAAAAATATTGGTAGAATAATGTTTTATTAAACTCATAACTATACACAAATTGCATATTATCAACAGAATAAAATTATAGTATTGATTGATAAAGCCTGTGAATAAAATAAATTACATAATGTTAAGAAGTGCTATAAGTTACCTGCTAATACAAAAAAGATTTATACACATAAACTTGTTTTAGTATTTTTGTAATCCTTTTTTAAAAATATAAACTTTTGAAATTATTACTGATGAAAAAAATCCTTATTATATTAACACTGTTACTTTCCATTTTCTTCGTTGATGCTCAGAACTTTCAACCCTCACAACAGTTGCAGCAGCGCAAATTTGTAAATGCCATGTCGGCCATTTCGAATTTTTATGTGGATAGTATAAATGATAAAAAACTTGTTGAAACGGCTATCGTTGCGATGCTCAAAGAACTTGATCCACATTCTTCGTACATTCCGAAAGAAGAAGTAGAACGGGTGAATGAACCGCTGGAAGGCAGTTTCGAAGGTGTTGGAATCCAGTTTCAGATTCTGGAAGATACGCTACTTGTTGTTCAGACCATTTCGGGCTGTCCGGCCGAAAAAGTGGGAGTTCTGCCCGGCGATAGAATTTTGTATATAAATGAAGAATTGATAGCCGGTGTAAAAGTCCAGAATTCAGACATTATGAAAAAGTTAAGAGGCCCGAAAGGATCAGAAGTAACTGTTAAAATTCTTCGTGCTGATATCACAGAATTGTTGACTTTTAAAATTACCAGGGATAAAATTCCAATTAAGAGTGTTGATGCAACTTATATGATTGGCAAAGAAATTGGGTATATTAAAATTAATAATTTTGGAAGCAACACGATTGCTGAATACAAACAAGCTTTTGCTTCGCTCAAAAAGAAAGGCATGAAACACCTGATTCTCAGCCTTCAGGGAAATGGTGGTGGCTATTTGAATGCTGCTATCGAACTTGCCGATGAATTTTTGGGCAGAGACCAGCTGATCGTTTATACGCAGGGATTGAGACAACCTAAAAAAATATCGAATGCCACAGGAATTGGTGGTTTTGAAAAGGGGAAAATTATTGTGCTGGTGGATGAATATTCTGCATCGGCCAGCGAAATTGTTTCCGGTGCCATTCAGGATTGGGACAGAGGGATTATCATTGGTCGCCGCACTTTTGGTAAAGGGTTGGTTCAGGGTCAGTTGCCATTAGTCGACGGTTCGGTAATGCGCTTAACTACAGCACGTTATTATACACCTTCAGGCAGATGCATTCAGAAACCATACAAAAATGGATTGGATAAATATCAGAAAGACATTGCTGAACGTATCAAAAATGGCGAGTTACTTCACAGCGACAGCATTCATTTTCCCGATTCATTGCGCTACGAAACCCTCCGACTGAAAAGAACGGTTTATGGCGGCGGTGGAATTATGCCTGACGTTTTTGTACCTTTTGACACAACCAGATATACCGATTATCATCGTCATTTGGTTTCGAAGGGAATAATAAACAAAGTGACAACTCAGTATGTAAATTCGAACAGATCGAAATTAAAAAAGGAGTTTACAACTTTCGATAAATTCAATAAAAGCTTTGTGGTCAACGAACAGTTTTTAACTGATCTCAAAAATGCAGGCACCAAGGATAAAATTGAATTCAACGAAACTCAATACAACACTTCGATTGAGTTGATAAAACTTCAATTAAAAGCACTTGTAGCACGCGACCTGTGGGATATGAATGAATATTACCGGGTAATTGATGCCGAAAACGAATCGCTTCAGAAAGCTGTCGAGATTCTGAATTCAAAGGATGCTTATGAAAAAATACTGCCATTGTAGTATTCTTCCAAAATAAAATGCAGAATTATATTCAAAACAACTGGGTTGAAATTTCCGGAGCCATTTTAAGTCTTATTTACTTGTATTTGTCGATAAAACAAAAGGCAAGTCTGTGGATTTTCGGATTAATGAGTTCGGTTCTTTATGTTGTGGTTTTCATCCAAAGTAAACTGTATGCTGACATGAGTTTACAGTTTTACTACGTTTTTATAAGTATTTACGGGTGGATAAACTGGAAATTTGGCAGGGAAGTAGTTGAAAATGAACTGCCGGTAAAACGACTGAGCCGCAAAATGATTCTAATTCTCATTGGCATTACCATTTTGATTTATGGCGCTTATTTCGTGTTGCTGAATTATTTTACAGATTCTAAAGTTCCTAAATTCGATTCGTTGATTGGTGCGCTAAGTGTTGTTGCCACCTGGATGCTTGCCCGCAAGTACATCGAAAACTGGTTGGTTTGGATTGTTGCCGATGGATTGGCCATTGGGTTATTTGTTTATAAAGAACTCTATCCCACTGCAATATTATTTATTGTGTATACTGTAATGTCAGTGGTTGGTTACCGCCAATGGTCGAAACCGACAGTCAGATAACCATGGTCATAATTTCGTAAATATTACTACAAAAATGTTAGGTATAACCTTATGAGACGACTACTAACGATAATATCTCTTCTAACATTCGGATTTGCAATCGGACAAGATTTCTCTTATCCTAATATTAACAACCAAGGTAAAGACATTAATAGTTTCATACCAAACGGTTGGATACTATTGGACTCAACACAAGGCGACCTAAATAAAGACAATCATAATGACTTGGCTTTAATTATTCAACACAAAGACAGTGTAACAGTAATTAAAAAAGACTTTGACTTCAACGACACTGTTTTAACGCAACCAAGAATTTTAATAGTTCTATTTTACAACCAAACAACAAATCAATATCAGTTAGTTGAACAAAGTAATAGTTTCATACTTAATCATGACAACTCAAATATGGAAGACCCTTACCAAGACATTTCTATTGACAAAGGTGTTCTAAAAATCGACTTTCATATTTTCATGAATATGGGTGGTTGGGGTATGTCAAACAACTGTTATAAATTTCGCTACCAAAACAATGAATTTGCTCTTATTGGTGCAGACTATAATTCTGTCAACCGTGGTTCAGGAGAAACCGAAGTCAGAAGTTACAACTTCATGAGAAAAAAAGTAAAAGTAGCAATAGGAACTATTGAAAATGTCAAACAAAAAATCGCTTGGCGAACCATTGACCTTAATGAACTCAAAACAATCAAAACATTTAAACAACCATTTACTTGGGAAGTTGAAAAGGACTATTGCTTATGAGAAGATAGGCTAAACATAACAGGCGTTTGACAAAAAAACGGGTTCAGTGCTGGCAGACAGTTTTGTACTTCGAAATTCGTTTCTTCGCTAAACGCTAAAACGCTAGATTCAAAGAAGCTACAAACGATTAGACTTCGTTGATTTTCGTTTCCCGGTTATTGGAGATTTTAAAGTTTGAGGGTTAAATTAAGTTGATCATTATTTATAAACTACATCTTTACTAATCTCATCTCTAACCAAAATACTAACATTTATCTAAATACAATCCATCCTGAGCGATTATTATTCTTACCCCAAACTATTTATTTCTTCTGCAAATATTTATTTATACGCTTAATTTCTTAATTTTGCTGATTGTAATTTATTAATGTGGTTCGTTTAAATCAAACATTTGGAATGCAGATTATTAAAACAACTGATTTAAGAAAACTGACCGAAATAAAAAATTTATACACTGAGGCTTTTTCGGGTGGTATTTCGAAGCAATGGATTGATAATGACGAATTAGATAACTATATTCGAACATTATTATCAACCGGATATGCACTTATTATACTTGAAAATAACATAATCATCGGTGCAATCCTTTCTTGTCCGCTTACTTTTGATACTTTGTTACCCGAAAAGATTAGTCGGGAATATCCTCCGGAGTCAAGTATTTATATAGCCGAAATGATGGTGAGTGAAAACTTTCGCGGACAAGGAATTGGCAAGAAGTTGTTGACTGAATTTATGAAAACAGTTGATAAAACCCAGTTCACAGATGCTTTTATCCGCGTTTGGGACAAGAATATCCCGGCTCTGACATTGTACGAAAAAACCGGATTTAAGCAAATTGCTACCATCGAACAAGTTAAAACCAAAGCTGATGGAACAGAAAAATTCGTAATGAATAAAATATATTTACACCAAAAATTGAACTAAGCAATGCATAATTTAGTAAGCAAAACAATTGATTTACGGACTGGTACACCTGAAGAAAAGCGCAGAGAAATCCGGAATTATTTTGAAAAAACATGGGCCATTGACGAAAAGTTGTACTCGCAATTGAAATCCGATGAAGTATTTTATCGTCGGGGCGATCCTTTGCGGCACATCATCCTTTTTTATCTCGGGCATACAGCCGTTTTTTTCATCAATAAACTGTTTCTTGCCAAAATTATAGATACGCGTATCAATCCGGCTTTCGAATCCATTTTTGCAATAGGCGTGGATGAAATGAGTTGGGACGATTTGAACGAAAAAAATTATAACTGGCCTCCGGTTTCTGAAGTTCGTACCTATCGCGATAAAGCGAAAGAGCTTATCCTGCAAGTAATTGACAATGCAACTATTAAATTACCAATAGAATGGGAAGATCCGTTTTGGCTCATCATTATGGGCATTGAACATGAGCGTATTCATCTCGAAACATCATCGGTATTGATTCGTCAATTACCATTGAATGAGGTAGTTGCCGGCAGGTTCGGGGAAATTTGCAAGGAATGTGGTATGACTCCGCAAAATGAAATGCAAACTGTTTTAGGAGCCGAAATGCATTTAGGAAAATCGTTAGACCATCCGCTTTATGGTTGGGACAATGAATATGGAAATTTAGTTACAAAAGTGGAAGATTTCAGCGCATCGAAAATGCTGATTTCGAACGGAGAATTTTTAGAATTTGTAAAAGAAAAAGGATATGGCCAAAAAGAACTATGGACCGAAGAAGGTTGGAATTGGTGCACTTTCAAACAAGCGGAAATGCCTCTTTTTTGGCGAAAAGAAAATGAAAACTATTTTCTGCGTTTAGTTGCCGAAGAAATTGAAATGCCATGGAACTGGCCTGTAGAAGTGAATTATTTGGAAGCGAAAGCATTTTGCAACTGGAAAACAGCTAAAACAGGAAAAACTTTCCGTTTGCCTACCGAAGCCGAATGGATGCGTTTAGCGGATGTTTGTAACATTCCGGATGAGTTGGAATGGGAAATTGCTCCGGGGAATATTAATCTGGAACATTTCGCTTCACCTTGTCCGGTTGATAAGTTTAAATCAGGTGATTTTTATGATGTTATCGGCAATGTGTGGCAATGGACTGAAACGCCGATAACAGGTTATGCCGGCTTTAAAGTTCACCCTATGTACGATGATTTCTCGACACCCACTTTCGATGGCAAGCACAATATGATCAAGGGCGGTTCGTGGATTTCGACAGGAAATGAAGCCACACGCCATGCACGCTATGCTTTTCGCCGTCATTTTTATCAACATGCAGGTTTCAGGATTGTACAGTCTGAATCTCCTTTGATTATCGAAACCAACGAATATGAAACTGATATTGATGTGGCCAATTCGTGCGAAAATATGTGGGGAAACACTTCGGGCTCTAATTTTTCGAAACTGTTGGCAACTGAAATTCTGGAAATTGCCGGTCAGCCCAAAGATATGACTTTGCTCGATTTGAACACAGATACCGGCCGATTGGCTTTTGAATTGGCACCCTATTTCAAACAAATAACGGCTCTCGATTTTACTGCAAGATACATTCGATTGCCCATTCAGCTTCAGGAAAAGGGGTTTATGCGTTATATTGTGCAGGACGAAGGCGAATTAGTTTTGTATCGAGAAGTTGTGCTGAGTGAAACAGGATTGGGCGAAGGTGCTGAGAAAATTACTTTTATGCAGGACAATGCCAACAATCTGAAACCAATTTATACAGGATTTGATCTGATTGTTGCGCCCAATTTATTGGAGGAATTAAATTGTCCGATATTATTTTTACAAACCATTCATGAACGCCTCAATGACAATGGGTTGCTTTTAATTGCATCCACTTACGACTGGCAGAAAAACAACATAAAACCCGAACATTGGCCGGGAGGTTTCAAACGCGATGGCGAACCTGTCACCTCATTCGATGGCATAAAAGACATTTTGGAAAAACATTTCAATTTAGAAAAAGTTCCATTTAATCTTCCCATGACCGTTCGAAAATCAACCCGAAGTTCTGAGCATTATTTTTGTGAAATAACTGTTTGGAGAAAGAAATAAACGGATAAAAATAAACAGGAATTCAGCTTAAAAAGTTGAATTCTTGTTTTTTTATTGAAATGATTTATTTTTCTTTGTCTCAATAACGCATAAGATGGATTTTTGAAAAGTAGATAATGGCTCAAAAAGTAGTGCCAAATACGATTTCAATATTAAATAGCGACAAGCGGTTTCCTTACCGCTTGATGATTGATTTCAAGCGGTAAGGAAACCGCTTGTCCCTCATCAATTCTTTAAAAAAAATGGTTTAAAAAACTTCTTCTTGCAATTTACCAACTCAAATCGTTTTAGAACCAATTTTTTCAACTCACCGTCATTTCGCCACAAATGCTTACGCTCAATTTATTTTTAACATCATATACTGCCTCAAATTCGCCCAAAAGACACATTAGTTTTGTAACAATGGCTTCGGTGGTACAATCATAAGCACTTAACAATCCGGCATTTACCAGGTTAATACTTGTTTCGTATCGTCCCATTTCAACTGAGCCTGTACTACATTGCGATTTGTTTACAATAATAATTCCACGATCGGCAGCTTCTTTCAACGCATTAAAAAACCAGGTGCGTCGGGGTGCGTTTCCGGCGCCAAAGCTCTCGAGTACAATAGCTTTCAGCCCTTTAATATTCAATATGGCATGTACCGTTTGTTCCGTTATTCCCGGAAAGAGTTTCAAAATAGCCACATTTCGGTCCACTTTTGTGCGCAATACTAATTTGGTGCCTGGCGAAGGATAATGAATGTAATTGCGGAAATATTTGATATGTACTCCGGCTTTGGCCAGCGGAGGATAATTATACGAATTAAAAGCACTGAAATGTTCGGCGTTCTTTTTTGTGGTTCGATTTCCCCTGAAAAGTGTATCTTCGAAAAAAATACAAACTTCGGGTACAATGGCATACCCATTTTCTTTGGCAGTGGCAATTTCTACAGCCGTTAGTAAATTTTCTTTCGCATCTGATCGCATCATGCCAATGGGCAACTGTGCTC
>ERZ795055.2669-NODE-2669-length-13343-cov-8.008353_pt1 | contig 13343 bp, 14 predicted proteins | sample MGYA00375139_ERZ795055 | MGnify/ENA primary metagenome ERZ795055 (study PRJEB30184, sample SAMN05720283) | anaerobic digester metagenome | isolation source: active sludge of municipal wastewater-treating anaerobic digesters | place: USA | collected 2015-01-23 ...
GAATTTCTCTTTCATCACCTGAGGCACAGGTTTTTCAGTAATCTCCGGCGTGCCAACATTGACATACAGGGTCTTGTCGGTGTACCCCTTGTCCAGGGCCGTCCAGTTGTAGTTCCATCTCTTGAGAAGCTTATGCTTCGACCTGATTTCGCTGATGTCCATATAGTATTTGTAAAGTTTGCGGTTAAAGAAACAAATATCGCCAATAAAGATCCGCAATCATATGATAATAATCAATATGCAAATGATTGCCAAACGAAGTGAAATTGGGATTTGCGAATTGCGATTTGCATGATACCTTTGCAATCATGGAGATCACGCTGAACAATGAGCCGATGACCCTTGGTGGTGAAAGCATCACGGTTGAGAAACTGCTTGAGATGAAGAGATATACCTTCAGACTCAGGATTGTCAAGGTCAACGGGCGGATTATTGACCGTGACACCTATGCACGCGAAATGATCCATGACGGTGATACTGTTCAGGTGATATATCTGATGAGCGGAGGATGACGGATCAGGAGAACAGCGGCAGCGGTGAAAACCGCAAAGGCGATTTCTGGCAGCGGTTTACCCTTGCGGCCATTATTGAGAGAATGCCGGCATGGATGAAAAACAAGTATATCCTAACCTTGCTGGTCTTCATCGTCTGGATCTTTCTGCTTGATCCCAACAACCTCATTTCGCGGGTACGCGAGATAAAAAACCGAAACAGGCTGAAACAGGAGAAGGAGTACTACATGAGCCGCATCGAGGAAGACCGCAGCAAGCTCAATGAACTGAGAACCAGCAACGAGAACCTCGAGAAGTACGCCCGGGAACAGTACCGCATGAAGAAGCCTGACGAGGACCTTTTCATTATAGTCACGCCGGAGCAGGAGCGAAAGATCAGGCGTGAACGGAAGGTGTCAAAAACACCGAAGCCCGCTCGGAAGCAGGCTTCGGGAAAATCACAGAAAGAGTAATTATTTCTTTGCCTTTTCAGCATTGTATTTGGCATTCAGCCCGGCGATAACGTCAGTAGTGACATCAAGTGTTGTATCGCTGAACAAAACGGGACCGGGGAACTGTTTGGCCAGTATGTACTGGTATCCGCGGTCTGCGTTGAACTCGACAAGATAAGTGTTGATATACTCCAGCACCTGCCTCTGGGCCACCAGGCTTTCCTCATTGAGGTTATATGCCATCTCGTCACGTCTGGCCAGCAGTGTCTGCTGCTGCTGCTGCAGTGTCTGTTCCATCTCGGCGGCAGTAGCCCTGGTCACAAGTCCCTTCTGGACCTTGTTCTGGAAATCCCTGACGTCACGGTCAAAGGCCTGCGATTTTGAAGCCAGTTCAGCCTCTGAGCTCTTGGTCTTCTCCTCCAGCTCGGTAGTTTTGTCCTTTGCCATGTCAAAATTGGCGATAACTGAATCCAGCTCAACGTATGCTATACCGCCATTGTGTTTCTTAACAACGGAATCATCGGCGCCGGCCGGTTTATTCTTGCCGCAACCGGAAGTCATCAAGGCTACCGAGGCAATCATCACTGCTATAATCAGGGTGTTCCTTGCTACAGATATTTTATTCATTTCAGAAATTAGGTTATGGTTCAACAAATTGTTGCACAAACATACACAAATTTTGAATACGCAAAAGAGAAACGGAAACTGCAGCCGGAAGTGATCCCGGATGGCGTGATCAGATTGACAGTGAAGGGAGATGTGTTATGATGACCTGTGATTGAGAATGTGCAAAGCCCTGATCAGAACTCCGGGCAGGGGATCGCGTGGATTCTGCCGCCTCGCTTAACCTGCGATGAGGTGAACGAATAGATCAGGGAGATTTCATATGCACCGCCGGAGGAGGTAATCAGGTTAGATATTGTGAAGTCATAGCTCAGCCCTATGTTCAGTTGATCGGTCTTGATGCCCAGCATTCCGATGATTGCATCGCCCGCCTGGGCAGATACATCTTTCGAGGTGGCAAAGGGAATACCCCTGTACCATACGCCAAAGACAAGAGGATTCTTGTAATAATAAACGCCGATGTCTGATTGGAAGAAGTCAGCCTGGAACATGACATTGGCTGCAACAGACAAAACTTCTTCGAGTTTTTTCTTCAGTCTTCCGCGGCTTATGATCTGGAATCCGCCAAAGAGGTCGAGCTTGATCGGCACCGACGTACTCTCGCCCCAGAATGATGTTTTTGGTCTCAGCAGGTGGTCAACATTGAAACCGCCCCATGTTTTCTCATTATAGGCAAGACCTGATACTGCGAAGTCGATATCAGCCACGTTATCGAATGGAGGAGGTGTGATGGGGGGAAGTGTTCCTCCTGTTGTTATCTGGCTGTTCCAGACCAGCTTTGTAAGGTCGAGGCCGAGGTATGTGAACTTGAAATTGACTCCGGGTCTGATATGCCATTCATCATTTACCTGGATGTCATACGAGTAAAGCAGTCCTAGGTTGGTTGTGCTCAGGTCGCCCGAGCCTGCCACGTCATATGTTGCGAGGAATCCGATTCCCGAGTTGAAATTCGGTACCGCCTTGTCGAATGAAAAACTGTATGTGTGAAATACTCCGGGAATTGAAGGCCACTGGTTGCGCCAGTTGAGTGCCAGACGGTAGTCTTCCGTTGCTCCTGCAAAAGACGGCGCCAGGTACAGCTGGTTGGCATAGAACTGCGAGAACTGTGGGTCCTGACTATTCGCGAAGAGCGAGAATGTTAGAAGCAGACCTGTCAGATATTTAGCTCGTAATGGCAAACCGGATCCGATTTTAGTTACACAAAGTAGCTAATTATACGGCCAAACTTCAGGAAGGTTACATCAAATTATATCAACAATCAGCCCATAAAATGGGCAAGATATCAACAAATCCTTCGCAAATAATTATATGTCAATATTTTAAAAGCGTTACATCGCCTGCCATAATAAATTCCTGACCGTTCCGGTACGAGCCCCGGACCTTCCATACATAGACGCCTGGAGCGCACAGTTCGCCTTTGTGATAGCCATCCCAACCCAGTTCGGTATCGCTGCTTTCGAAGACCAGCAATCCGGTCTTGCTGTATATTTTTAGATTGTAATCAGCGACGCCTGCAGCGACCGGATGAAACACCGAACTCTCCTCGTCAGTACGCAGATTGTAGTAACCGCCTGTGGGGCCTCCCTCATTGGGGACGAAAGCGTTGGGGAACCTGATGTACATTCCCCTGTCGGTGAAGAGGTCGCTGACAATGACTGAGTCAGCGCATCCTTCAGCTGACCAGGCAACGAGCCTGACATTGTAAGTACCCATCTCTGCGTACCTGTGTGACGGGTCAGGGAGTGTCGAGCCTATCCCGTCACCGAAATCCCAGAGGTAATCAACCGCACCTGCTGACAGGTTCACGAACAGCACCCTGTCTCCTTCATTCCACGGTTCATCTCTTCTTATCTCGAAGGCGGCTTCAGGCCTTCCATACACCTCGATCACGGTGCCGGCCGATGAGGTCCGGCCCCTCTTGTCTGTTACCGTCAGTGTAACCTTGTATGTACCAGGTAAATCAAAGATATAATCCGGGTTCAGCATGGATGATGTTCCCCCGTCGCCGAAGTTCCACGAGATCTTCTGATAATCCTGCGCGTTACACGAGAAGCTTACATTCAGCGGTACGCATCCGGCGGCAACCGATGATTCCACAGACAGAAAGGTCACCGGTGACGCAGAAGCAATATTCCCGGTGCCTGCGGTGCTTACTTTGACTGTTTCTGCATCATGGCGTCGGTAGTTCAGTTCCGGTTCGCGGCTTACCGGCCTGTCAGAAGCCTCAACGGCTGATTCAGTTGTGACGGAAGATTCATTTACCTGCGGAGATGATGCCTGCACGGAATCGACACCAGTATTCTCACCTTCTCCGGCAATTACTGACTCACCAGGTATCTCAATCACCATCTCCGGCTGCATCCCGGCGCCTGAAGGTTGTGGCTCATCGTCACGGCCGGACAGCAGGATCACTCCTGCAACCGTCAGGGCGGTAATGGCCGCAGTGAGATAATAGACATTGAACCTCGAAAAATTGAAACGGAAGAACTCGAACCGTTCCAGGCGGCGCATTACACGGCCCTCCAGGTCACTGCCGGCAACCATCTCATTCTCTTCCAGCTTGCTGCGGAAGAGATTCTCAAGACCGTTATCTCTTTGTTCTTCTGTCATTTAATTATCTGTCGTGTGCTTTCCTGTTATCTCCTGAAACCAATTCTGCAATTCTGTCATCTTCTGTTCATGAAAACTTTCCCTTCATCCTTGCCAGGTCCTCGAGCTTTTTTCTGAGAATCGCCCTCGCCCTGCTGTATTGTGATTTTGAAGTATTTACGTCTATCCCCAGCATCTCAGCAATCTCATGGTGCTTATATCCGTCAATAGTATAAAGGTTAAAGACCATCCTGTATCCTGGTGACAGTTCACCCAGGACCCTGCAGAGATCCTCGGCATTGTAAAAATCCTCCTCGAAACCGGCGGTACCGGTTTCAGTGCTGACGTATTCATCGATGTCAACCTGGTGTTTGTGCCGCAGGTTCCTGTGATAATACGTTATCGCAGTGTTTACTGTCACTTTTCTGAGCCATCCCCTGAAAGAACCCGTGCCCGAATATTCTCTGACGTTGAAGTATATTTTCAGGAAGGCTTCCTGCAACATATCCTCGGCCTCGGGCCGGTCAGTGGCGTATCTCATGCAGACGCCCAGCAGGTATCCGGAATATTGTTTCCACAGGGCCTGCTGCGCTTTTCTGTTGTGCCTGATACAGCCATCAATGATATGTTGTTCACTCATCATCAGCTGAGCACTACGAGAAGACAAGGGTGACTGGAAAATGGTTGCAAGGGGTGGTATTTTTTTTCAAAATAAGGAAAAAAATGTATTAAATCATGGAATGCTTCTGATATACGTCATTGAAATAAGGGGATTGTCAGGACTATTTTTGAAAGTTGAATTTAAATGTGAAAGATAATCAGATGACCAGAATAATACAGCACCCGATACTTGAGATACCGCGCAACGAGGAGACCGCCTTTAGATATAACGGAGCATTCGTGAACGGGATGAAGGGATTTACAATTGCCGCTGCTCTGCATCAGGCGGGATATCCTGTACATACACACAGTCTTGACAACCGTAACAGGAGCCTGGAGTGCGGTATAGGCAAGTGCGGAGCGTGCGAGATGCTCGTCGATGGCGTGGTAAAGCGCATATGCATCACCCCGGTTGACGGTGTCAGGGAAGTATCTGAGATTCCTTCCGGATACAATCCGGCAACAGCAGTAAAAGCAAACGGCGCCGCGCGGAAGGTATACCGCACCACCGTAGCAATAGCAGGTGCCGGCCCGGCAGGGCTGGCAGCCAGGGAGATGCTGAACAGGCATGGCGTATCGAACCTGGTGATCGACAGCAATGATCACATCGGCGGTCAGTTCCTGATGCAGACTCACCAGTTCTTCTTCTTCGAGAAGGAAAAACAGTTCGGCGGGATGAGGGGATTTGACATTGCGAAGAACCTGGCGGGCGAATCACACGAAGGTATCATGCTCAACTCGACAATTTGGGACATACTCGAGGGTAACCGGATTGCTGCAAAAAACATGCGTACCGGGGAAATATTCTACGTTGACGCCCTGTACATGATCGTCGCCACCGGCGCAGTCCCCTTTATGCCTGCCTTCGGGAACGATGACCTGCCGGGTGTCTATACCGCCGCGGTGATCCAGAAGATGATGAACCAGGAATTCACTCTCCTGGGCAAAAACATCCTTACAGTAGGTGCCGGAAACATCGGTTACCTCACCTCCTACCAGCTGATGCAGGCCGGCGCAAAGGTAAAAGCAATCATCGAGGCGATGCCTTACGAGGGTGGGTTCCCGGTGCAGGCCAACAGGGTCAGAAGGCTGGGCATACCTGTCATCCTTTCACACACACTTGTAAGAGCAATTCCCAACGGCACAAATGACGGGATATGCGGTGCAGTAATTGCTGAGAGCCGCAACTTTTCACCCGTTCCGGGAACGGAAAAGATAATCGAAGGCATTGACGCAATCAACATATGTACCGGTCTTATACCCGACAACCAGCTCCTGATCAAGGGTCGTGAGGTGTTCGGCACGAAGGTGTATGCCGCAGGTGACGCCATGCGCATCGGCGAAGGCACGACGGCAGTGCTTCGCGGTAAACAGGCTGCCATGGAGATCATTCAGGAGATGGGCGTGCGCAGCAACTATAGCGAATATCTCTCATTATCAAAGGAATACATTGACTCACAACAGCATCCGACAAGAGTCATCGAGAACCCGTGGATGCCTGACGAGGCAAGAATGAAAGCCAGGCCGTTCGTAATAATCGACTGTCTTTACAGTTTCGCCTGTAACCCGTGCCAGTTCGCATGCCCTCACGGGGCGATAACCAAAGCATCGCCTGATACCGTGCCGGCTATAGACTATGAAAAGTGCACAGGCTGCCTGGCATGCGTCTACCAGTGCCCGGGGCTGGCGATCTTCGGATACAACACAGCAAAGAACCAGCTGTTCCTGCCGGTTGAATACTTCGTAGAAGAAGGCAGTGAGGTCTGGCTCGTTGACAACGACGGAAAGAAGGTTGGAGAAGGGATCATTGAAAAGGTGATGATGAAACCCAACAGGACCAATGTTGCAAGGGTGAAGGCCATAACACCCATAGGGACTGACATTGTCAATGCAAGGGGTTTCATCGCGAAGGAGAACTACCCGGCATCCGTGACCTTTACCCCTGCTGCCACAATGGAGGCAAAGGAGTATGTCTGCCACTGCGAGGATGTGAAGCTGGAAGAGATAATGGCAGTCATCGGTGACAGGAAATACATATCGGTTGACGAGATCAAGCACACAACGCGCCTCGGGATGGGTCCGTGCCGTGGCAAGCGCTGCATAAAAAGGCTCTCGATGCTTCTCAGGCCTGCGGGGATAGAGATAGTCGGGGATGCAACTCCCAGGGCACCGCTGTCGAACCAGATCACAATGGGAGAGCTCTGCCCGCAGCAAACACCTGAGATAATTGTTACCCAGGGTGATAACAGGAAAGTAAAGGTAGGGGCGCTTGTTGCCGGAGGAGGCATCACCGGAAGCGCCCTGATGCGATACCTCGCCGAAGCAGGGATGAAACCGGTGCTGATAAACCATGACCGAGGTTCCTCATGGCGCAATATTGCCGGGGGAAGACCAAACTTCAGCGTCCCGGAGCTCTCTGACATTGCACGGCATAACCACGAGATCTTCAAGGAGCTGCAGAAAACCGCCGAGACAAACTACCGGGAGATAAAATATGTGACCTTCGCCCATGACGATGCAATGATGAGCCAGCTAGAGGCTTCACTTGCATGGTCAGACGGAGAGATTGTGAAGCCGGCCGACTATGCAGCAAAGATCGCCCCTGGCATCAATCCGGAACTGAAAAAGACCTACAGGGCGGCACTCCTGACCAATGACTGCTGGCAGGCAACACCCGGCAGGGTCATTGACCTTATAAGGCACCTGGGTACAATGGCAGGAGGCATGGTGGAGGAGGACAGCACAGTCACTGCGGTTTCCCGCAACGGAAGAGATTACACTGTAACTGTTCAGAACCACAGAGGTGAGTACGTCGAATATGAGACTCCTCTCTTCATCAATGCGATGGGCGCTCAAGGAGAACAGTTCGCACGCAGCCTGGGGATCTATACAGGCACCTACGGCGTTCGGCACCAGGCTTTCATCACCAGGCGACTGCCGATGATGGGACCGGGCAACACACCGCTGCCGATGCTTATCGACCGACGCAACTACAAGGGATTCATAGCAGTATACGGACAGCAGCTGGGTGAGACCGGACAGATAATCGGTTGTGCATCACCGGCAGCTGACCCTGCTGAAGCGGGACGAAACCTGAAGATAAACAGCAAGGAGTTCATGGAGATAGTGTCAGAGGTATTCACTTCATGGCTCCCCGAACTCTCAACAGCAGGATTCCAGTCACTCTGGAGCGGTTACTACACTGAACCACGCATGTATATCGATCCGGATCATGGACTCTTCCTGGGTCTGCGAGGCCAGGGATTCATGCTTGGGCAATACCTGGCGAAACTATACGTCGACAAGCTGATGGGGCGTGAGGTGCCCGAATACTTCAGCAGGCTGTCACTCAAGGGAGACGGGCTGCCGGAAAAGGCGTTCAAATAGGGCTCTGACTTGCATATCAAGCTTTTTCATATCTTTGAGCGCCAAAAAATAAAAGCGCTCAAAGATGTTCAATAAATTCATTGCCTCAATCCTGCCGTATTTCCCGAAAAAATTCATCTGGATTTTCTCCCGTGCCTATATATCCGGAGTGACAATGGCTGATGCCATGCGGGTATCACGTGAGCTGAACGCTCAGGGTGTCAGGGTGACCCTCGACGTGCTGGGAGAGTTCATCAAGTCACTCGATGAGGCCGAAGCCAACAAGCAGGAATATCTTGACCTGATTGAGGAAACCCAGAAAAGCGGTATCAACGGAAACTATTCACTCAAACCAACAAGCTTCGGGTTGCTTCTTGACAAAGAGGCCTGCTACCGTCTGATGCGAGAGATAGTGGCCAAAGCAGCGTCATACGACAACTTCTGCAGGATAGACATGGAAGACTCTCCCTGTACTGACCTGGAAATTGAACTTTACAGACGTCTTCATGCTGAGTTCCCGCGGAACGTAGGACTGGTGGTGCAGGCGTACCTGAAGCGGACATACAACGACCTGGAGAAGATGCTTGACATGAACACTCCCGGTATACCAACAAATTACCGTCTCTGCAAGGGCATCTACATTGAGCCGGCTGAAATAGCATACAAGAAGTACGAGGAGATCAATCAGCACTATCTCGAAGACCTGGAATTCATGTTCCGGAATAAAATATATGTCGGTATTGCCACCCATGACAGGCCACTGATCGAGGGGGCATATGAGCTGATAAGGAAATACAATGTTCCCAAAAACATGTATGAATTCCAGATGCTCTACGGGGTCACCCCGAAGCTGCGCCAGAGCATCGTTGACGGCGGTCATGTAATGAGGGTGTACGTCCCCTTCGGGGAAAAGTGGTTCGGCTACTCAACAAGGAGACTGAAAGAGAATCCGAAGATAGCCAGTCATATAATAAAGGCGCTGTTCGTAAAGGGGTGATTTTCAGGAAGAGGCAGTAGGCAGTAGTGGAAGACTGCCTCCGGGCATTATCCGCATGAATATTGTCAACACTATTGCCTATTGCCTACTGCCTAATGCCTCATAAGAAGGCTATCATTCAGATGCCGGAGGTAATCCATCTCACGTGCTGATACGTGGGGGGCGGGAGGTTCCGGATCTTCCGGCGGACCCTTGGCAATCACATATAATATAGGTATCAGTGTAAAAGGGCTCAGCCCTATCATCCTGTCTGAAGGGATCTGTCCCTTGTCATAGGCTTCCATCCTCTGCCTCTGCCTGAGTATCTCGTAATTCGTAGCCGGGTCGCCCAGTGCCGGGGGATTGGCAAGACCCTGGTATACGGCCATCCTCAGGTTATTGGTGGCATTTATCGCATCCTGATTCGTGGCAGGCCGTTCGGCCATTATCTCAGCCCGCATGTTCCCCAGCCGCGGGATGATGACCACTGCAGGGATCATGGTTGTGTCACCTGTAAGGTATATACCGGCAGTGTACTCACCTGCCCGGAGGGTATCAGCCACCGTCATTGTATGGTGCCTGTAGCCTATGCATGTAAAAGTCACTGTATCATAATAGTGTGCATAGAAGGAGAACATGCCCCTGCTGTCAGTTGCGCCGGCTGACCGGTGACTGATGTTCCAGTGGGCATCAGGCAGGGGCTGGCGCGTGGTGGCGTCGAGGATAACGCCATGGAAGAGTATCGGTTCATGCTGCTGGGCGGTAACGCCCTGCAGTATAAGAGTGAAGAGAACGGATAACAGCAGGAGTGACCTTGCGGGTTTACCTGTGCAGAATGATCTCGTCAAGCGTTCTCTTCGGCACATGGTGAACGCTTTTGCCATCTCTCCAGTATTTCACATCGTTATTCCTTATGGTTTCTATTACCACCTCCTCCACCGGTTTGCCGAGGGCCAGAACGAGAAGTATCTCATACTGCTTCGGGATGTCAAAGGCGGTTCTCAGTCTCTCCTTCTTTACGGAAGCAATTATGCAACCTCCCAGACCGGCTTCGGTTGCTCCGAGCATGATACTCTGTGCGGCAATGCCATGATCAACGCCAAATGATTCTGAAATTTCCTTGTCGCCCAGTATCACAATGTATGCAGTTGGTCTCTCATCCTTGTCAGGTCCCTCCCAGGTTGTAAGGTATCCTGCCCAGGCGAGACACGGATAGATGGCTTCGCGCTCTGCGGGATCTGTTACAAGAATATACTTAAGTGGCTGACGATTGGCGGCAGAGGCTGACTTGCGGGCCAGATCGACAAGAGAGACCAGGGTGTCTGATGTTATATCATATTTCCCGTCAAATCTTCGGTAGGTGCGTGTCTTCTCAATCAGGTCATGGAGGTTCATAGCAGAAATTTTGCGTAAAGATAGGGAAAAAAGAATGTGTTGGTTTGAAATGAAGCAGCCCCTGACCGGGGCTGCCCTTTATCTTTATAAGGAGGCTGTCTGCTTATGAACAGTGGCAGCCGCCGGGGAGATTATTTCTTGAGTGATTCATCATACCGCTCTCCTATTACCTTCCAGTCGAGCAGATCCCAGAATGCCTTGATATAGTCAGGACGCCTGTTCCGGTAGTCGATATAATAGGCATGCTCCCATACATCGCAGGTCATCAGCGGCATCAGTCCTGATCTTAACGGGTTTCCGGCATTTGATTCCTGTGTTATTACAAGCCGGCCGTCAGGTTTCATGCATAGCCATGCCCATCCTGATCCGAACAGGGTTGTGGCGGCTTTGGTGAATGCTTCCCTGAAACCCTCGAAAGAGCCATATTCGGCTTCAATAGCTTTTGCAATGGTTCCTGACGGGATTCTTTTGCCTGTGGGTGACAGTGAAGCAAAATAAAATGTATGATTCCAGACCTGTGCAGCATTGTTGAAAACAGCGCCCTCAGCCTTTCGGATCATGGTTTCGAGGGAGGCCTCCTCGAAGGCTGAACCAGGGAGCAGGTTGTTAAGGTTATTTACATAGGCAAGGTGATGCTTGCCATGATGATATTCAAGGGTCTCTGCGCTCAGGTGCGGTGCAAGGTCACCTGCTTCATACTTCAACGGGGGTAGTTCAAATTTCATAATCCGGACAGATTTTAGAATTACCTGTAAATATACTAAAATAGCTTCGTTTTGCCCCGGTTATTTCAGAAATATCCTTGCAGGGAGCGGGTTTGCAGCTCCTTTTTCCACAGCCATGGCAAACAGTTTTTCAATGGCCCGGCGTCCCTCCTCTCCCAGTGACAGGCTGAAATCATTGACATATAACTTTATGTGTTCGCGGGTCACATCGGCATCAGTCTCGCTTGCATGTTGCCTTATGAAGTCAACTGATTCCTGGGGACTTGATAATGCATAGCTGATGCTTCGCCGTATGGTTCGCTCCACTTTCGACGCAACAGAAGGCTCGATGGTGCGACTGATCACTATGCCTCCCAGAGGCACAGGCAGCCCGGTCAGATTCTCCCACAAAGCGCCGGTATCTGCCACCATTGTCAGGCCCATTGAGCTGTAGGTAAAGCGTGTCTCGTGAATTATGAGTCCTGCATCGGCTTCTCCTGAAAGCACTGCTCCGGGGATATCCGAGAAGAGGTATTCGCGTTTGCGTGTTGCCCTGGGCCAGAAGATGCTGAAGAGCAGATTGGCGGTGGTGTATCTCCCTGGTATTGCAATCAGGGCGTCGTCAAGCTCGTAAGGCTGTATCTGCCCGCGGCTCACCACCAGCGGGCCGTTACTCCGCCCGAGGGCGCTGCCGGAATCGAGTATCAGGTATTTTTCCGCAGTCCGGGCATATGCGTGGAAGCTCATCTTTGTGATGTCAACACTTCCCTCGACAGCTCTTTTATTAAGTTCCTCGACATCAGCCAGAAACCAGTCGAACTCAAGGCCCTCGGTATCTACCCTTCCGTGTACCATGGCTTCGAAAATAAAAGTATCGTTGGGGCAGGGTGAAAAACCAAGTGTAAGCTTCATGATCTGGCTATAATTTCAAGCAATTGAATCATTTTTTCCTTAAGGCTGTCAAGAGCCAGCTGTATCTTCCAGTTCTTCATGTTGCGCGGTTCCACCATGTTTGAAACTGCCCTGACCGATAACCACGGTACACCGGACATTGCGCATGTATATGCCAGCCAGGCTCCTTCCATCGTTTCTATCTCCGGGTCCCATGCCCTCCGGATCCGTTCGATGGCTGCCTGTGACCCTGAAACCATGTTTACGGTAGCACCCCTGACGGCAGGCATCAGACTGGCTGCAAGATCGAACCACCTCCCGCTGCATGGTATCCGTCCGCCTCTGAAAGGGGGTGTGTCAGGATCGGCGAGGCCGGCACCAAAAAGCGGTACGAATTTGCCGTTGTCATCCAGACCCATATCGGCGAAGCAGTCGGAAGCCGTTGTGACAACAGTGCCGGGACCGATTGACTCCACGTAGCTTCCTGCAATGCCTGCCCCGATCACAAGTGATGGAAGAGATGATGGCATGAGGTTTCCGGTTTGTGAGGCCTGGTCATGCCCAGCGGTCGAGGTGGTTACACCCTCCCGGCCGGTTTCCGATGCCCTGACATGGCTGCCGGGGAGCATACCCGGAGAAAACCTCTTCTGCAGCGCCCATGACATCGCAGCACCGCCCACACCGGTTACGATTATCTCACATCGGCAACCTGCACTCAATGCCGCCTTCTTCACGGCCTCCTCCTCGGACGGGTGTGCCACGGCAATGAGAATATCTCCTGAAGCTTTGTTCATAGACTGTATAAGTTCAAGCGATAAATATATTATTTTTGAACAAAATAGCCCCTTTTCAGGTCTACCAATTAACTTAGCGGATATGATCTACCTGACGAGAAGAGAGCGGTTCAGCGCCGCGCACAGAATGTTCCGCCCGGAGCTTACTGACGAGGAGAACATGCACATCTACGGAAAGTGCTCCAATCCCCTGTGGCACGGGCATAACTACGTCCTCAAGGTAACAGTGAGAGGCGAACCTGACACTGAAACAGGATATTTCATGAACGCAACCAGGCTGAAGGAGATAATGACAGAGCGGGTCATCGAAAAGCTGGACCACAAAAACATGAACCTCGAGACTGACTTCATGGCAGGAAAGGTGGCCACCACAGAGAACCTTGCCATGGCGATATGGGATG
>ERZ795055.2673-NODE-2673-length-13333-cov-6.363835_pt1 | contig 13333 bp, 14 predicted proteins | sample MGYA00375139_ERZ795055 | MGnify/ENA primary metagenome ERZ795055 (study PRJEB30184, sample SAMN05720283) | anaerobic digester metagenome | isolation source: active sludge of municipal wastewater-treating anaerobic digesters | place: USA | collected 2015-01-23 ...
CATCTTTTCGGAGCTGCTGTCGTGGATTGACAAAGAAGCAACCGCCTCATTTGTTGGCGCCCACCATCCTGCAAAGACTGCCAGTGCAATTGCAGCACCCTCAGACAATGGTTTTGATAGTGAATAATTTGAAGTCAGTATCCCATCAACGCCAAGGATATTGCACAGATCAGCTGGTCCAAGAAGTTTCCCATCATAAAATCCGGCATTAAAAAGCCTGGAATTTGTTGTCTCAACATCCTGGATATCAACGAAGATATTCCCCTGCATTTTTCTTTTAAGCATCCAGCTGTACATTTCTTTCTGGAAATTTACTGATTCTGTTTTTTGTTGTTCAATCAATGCGGCAGCATCGACCTTCCTTCTTGCAGCAATAGATACTTCGGGAGGTACTATGGCAATGATTTTCTCAGTATTTGCAAGGTATCTGGCATCGGGAGTGTAAAATACCTTTGCGCAACTTTGCAACAAAAGTGTTGCGACTATAAATAAGACTAATGACTTTTTCATAACTGTCAGAGATTTTAATTATATAATAAACCCTTTAAAATGAAATTTTTCAACCGGATTGATTGAAATAAGTATCAGGTTATAATCCCTGATAATATTCAGGATCCCATGCATATGTGCCTCATCCTTTAGACACCCTGTCAGAATTGTATTGTTCCCTTCATAGCTTATCTCCATACCCTCAAAGCAATCCTTCCATTTGCCATTAAGATGCCCCTGAATTTTAATGATGACCTTCCCTTTCATTTTCCTGCAGATTTAATTCCTGTACAAAATTCGGGAGGACCCATTAAAAAAAAATCACCCTCGGGGGTGACTCAGGCGGGTGATTTTTTGGAAAGTGAATTTATCAGAAGTCGTTAATTCTGATTGGAAGTTATATTAATCCATGCTCTTTTGCTTTATCTACAGCTTTTGTGCGATTATCAACGTCAAGCTTCAGGAAAACATTCTTTAAATGAGATTTAACTGTATTAGCGGAAATAAACAATCTGTCAGCAATTTCCTGATTTGTTAAATCTTCTGCGATAAGTTTCAGAGTATCGAGTTCGCGATCGCTTAATCCCGATTCCAAATTAATTATCTTAAGTTTTTCTCTCTTTTCAATTGCAAGTTTAAGCTTGTCAGTCAGCCTTTTAGGAATATTTGTTTTTGCAGTGGCCTGTCTCTTAAACACATCTGTCAATAAATCTTTTATTCTGTCATGATAATAGATAAATGACATTAGAATATTTTCATCAGCAGCGTATTCCAATGCTTCAAGCAGGTTCGCAACAGCTTTTTCCTTATCCCCTGTATGTTTATATAAAATGGCATAAATTATTTTCACCGCAATCAAGGTTTCGACCCAGTTTGCAGCATAAGACATGGTCTGTAATCCGGTAAGAATTTTTTCAGCTTCTTTAAATTTTAATTCCGCTATCAGTAATAATACAAATGATAAATAGCCACGATTTTCCAGATATGAAATTTCCTTATCAGTTCCCAGTCCATTTTCCTTAAAAAAATTACCGGCTTTTTCAAGTTCATTCCGTTCAATAAGGATTTTTCCTTTCATGTCAATATAAACAGCTCTGGCAGCCGGAGATATTATATTATCTTTTATAATATCATCTATCTCATTTAACAACTTAAAAATCCCGGCATTATCCCCGCGTCCGAATAAAATGAGCGCATAAATTAATCGAACCCAGACCTTATATGAACTGTTGGAAAAATTTCTGCTTGAGCTATAGGCAATCTTTATATTTGCCAGAGCCTCTTCAAAATCTGTACGCATACATTCAATTTCTGCCATACAGGCATATAGCTCAACATAGGTGGGTTCCGATCTGGTAATCTCAGAATATCCGCTATCTTTCATGTATTCTATAAGTTCGGAACATTTCCTGTATGCAGAAGTATATTGCCCCATACGCTGCTCCATATAAGCTACATTATAGGCATTGGTAGATATAAGATAGATACTGCCAGATTTTTTGGCATAGGCAAGCGCCTTTTCAAAAGCACCGACACATTCAGCGATATTTCCGCAAACCTCTTTTGCCCATCCGACAGAGTACCATGCCCAGCTGTTCCAGAACGGTTCATCCTCCTTCAGGTTCTTCAAAGCTTCCGTACAAAAGCTTAAAGCTTTTTCCGGGTTTGCTTTCATTGAGTAGAGGTATGCAAATGCAACACATATTTTTCCTGACAGTATCTTATTTTCCTGAATTTCACAATCTGATGAGCTCTTATCATTAATTGAATTATTCGCAATTATTCCGGCACTCACCAAAAATGGTTCAGCTTTCTGAATCTGACCGGCTATGATCAATATCCATGCATAGAATAAACAAAAATCTGCATTCTTTTTAATTAATTCATCTGGCAGTAAATCACCATATTTCAATATGGCAGCATGTTGTCCGTTTTTCCACATTGTCTCTACTATTTCTCCAAGAAACAGAATGCTCTTCTCGAAATTCCCTATCACTATTGCATGTTCAATTGCAAATAGCGGCATTGAGTTAATTCTGAACCAATCACTTGCCTTATTATGAAGTTCAGCAATGGCAGTTTTGCTTCTAAGATGAAGTCTTTGCTTTAACAGGTCCGCAAAGAGGTGATGGTATCTGTACCAGTTCCTTTCATTATCCAGGGGGATTAAAAACATGTTGTTTTTTTCCAGCATCTCGAGAATTTGCTGACTGTCATTCCTGTTCAGAACAGAATTGCACAGAGGAGCAGATATTTGCTCCAGTATGGATGTCTGAAGTAAAAATTCCTTGACATCATCCGTTTGGATCTTAAGTACCTCCTCCAGGAGATAGTCCATGATGTAGCGATTATCTCCGGCCAGGCCCTGAATATATCCGGAAATATCTTCCCGTCCCTGCATGGATAAGGCTGTGAGCTGTAAACCTGCAATCCAGCCTTCGGTTTTTGTTTCAAGAGAATAAACATCGTCAACAGATAATCCCAATTTCAGCTTTTTGTTGAAGAGTACCGAAATATCATTTGCCGAAAAACTAAGATCAGATAACCTTAATTCAACAAGTTGTTGCTGACTCCTTAACCTGGAGACAGAAAGTGCCGGATCGGAACGGGTCAGGATTACTATATGGATATTACCTGGAATATGATCCAATAAATAGCTTACAATTCTTAGAACCTCGTTACTTTTAATCAAATGAAAATCGTCGAGTACTAATAAAAAGTTATGTTTGATGTCGAGTATTTCATTGATTAACAAACTTGTAGTTGATTCGAAAGATGGAGAATCCGGTGAATTCAAAAGCTGCAGGGCGCTTCGTCCGAAGTCTGCATGGATATTTTGAATTCCTGAAATTATATAGCCTAAAAAAACTGCAGGGTCATTATCACCGTTGTCGATGGAAAACCATACTGTGGGGATCTTTTTCTGATCAATCCAGTCACTAACAACGGTTGTTTTGCCAAATCCGGCAGGAGCTGAAACGAGAATCAGGTTTCTCTCCAGTCCGGAGTTCAGTTTCTCGAACAATGCTGTCCGGTGAACAATGTTTTGACCGGAGGAGGGAATATGCAGTTTTGTTAAAAGCATGTGTGAAGTTATTAGATATTTTGATCACTGTGAATCAAAATATATCCATTTATCCGAAATACATATTTCGGATCCCATCACCCGAAACCTCTGATCTCAGGTATCCCGAATGAAAAGATGATCATTTCATCTGGACTCAGTTATTTATTGTCAGTTCCCCTGAAGATAAGTCCCGGAAGTGGGATAATCTCGTTAACTGACTTCTCATATTTATCGTATTCTTCTCCAAAGATCTTTCGTAATACACTGGTTTCTCCGTGAATTGAGATCTTGAATCCTATGTATAAAACCAGAGCAATGGAAAGCGTTAAGCCGGAATGAAAAATTATTCCCAGAGCAGGTATAATGAACACTATTATGGAGGAATAAATTGGATTCCTGCAAATAGCAAACGGCCCTTTGGTAAGCAGTGTGCCTGGTTTAAAGTATTTGATGAAATAAACAGCTGAATATCCCCAGAAGATCAGTCCCATTCCTAACCATATAACTCCTATGACCTTAAGAAGTGTAAGATCAAGAAATCGAAGATCAAGAAACTCGGGATACCTGATCATTATTGTCAATGAAAGTATGATATAGGGTAAACATAACAGTGCAAGCCTGGGCCCGCAACCAAAAAGGGTCATAGATGTTTTCATTGTTAACTTCTTATTATCTGAATTGCAAGTTTGTCGAAAATTTTACCTGTCATTTTCTTGATCGGATTTAGTTTCACCGGATAGAAATAATCTGAATCAAACCACCCTTTATCCCTGTAGTAAGTATAGTCGCGGCAGCTCTCATCAAGCATTTTATACATACTTGTCCTTCCCATTCTGAATACCATTAACCACCATAATGAAGGAGAAGGAAATTCCTGTTTCACAAGTTGTGAATAGAATTTCCTGCTCTGTAAGTCAATGATCCTGTCAAATTTCTCCTGTGATTTATCAGTCATTGGTTCAAGGGTCTTCAGGCAGCATCCCTTAACCACATTAAATCCCAGTCCTTTACCCACGAAGTCGAGATATTTCACTATTCCTTTTCCCTTTCCGATTCCCTGAACCACAATACTGGTAAAGGTTTTTCCAAAAAAATCAGGGCGATGAAAGCCAAACCCGAGCCTGTCAAGGAAGACTTTCATCAATCCTGATACCTGGAAGGAATAATTGGGTGATGCAAATATCACCCCATCTGAATCATTCATCTTCCCGATTAGTTTATCCCTGTCATCCTTGAACGGGCAATATTCTTCCCCTTTATCGAAGCAGATCCTGCATCCTTTACAGGTTCCAAGATTGTACTCGCTCAGCCTTACCATCTCATATTCCACACCACCAAGAGTGTGCAGATTCTGAAGGAATTTTTCACAGGCTATGTAAGAATGCCTTTTCCTTCCGCTGCCAATAAATGCTGTTACTCTCATAATTTCATTTGATTTTAGTTGTCAGCCAGAGTTGTTGATCTGTTCAGTACATCCTTAATTAAGATTTCCTTAAGTCGCTGTGGTTCTTCAAACATCGGACTATGAGCCGATTCGTTAAAAGTGTAAAATCCTTTAACAGGAGCCTCTATTTTTTCCAGGTATTCTTTTGACAGATCCTTATTAACAGTCAGGTCATATTTTCCACTGAAGAAATATACCGGGATTTCAAGACGGGGTACTTTAGCCGGAATATCAGCAAGAAATACCTCCTTTCTCAGTCCGGTTTTTTTCTGAAATGAAAATTTTGAAACCCAGATATTCACTTTCTCCCTGACAGTGTAAGCTTTGCAGGTCCAAACCGGTACAAACACATCTTTGATTATTGATTTCATGTTATGCATGGTACCGATGCCAAGATCGTGCTGTGCCTTATCTCTCAAAACGGAATTGAAAAATGGGAGTAAAAGTGAGTCATTCTCAAGGATCGGGTATTTTTTTAATTCAGCAACCATTTTTGAATTACCATCGGCCAGGTACCGGTTCATCATATATTTGTAACAGAGTGCCTCTGATTCAGCCTGACGGGTAATCTGTGCGATTCCCATATATGCATGATATAATTGCGGATAACTCTCAACAGCTTGTATTGCGAAAGCCGAACCACCGGAGTGAGCCAGAATATAAATCCGTTCTTTGTTAAAACGGCTCCGCAGGTAATTCGTCACCTCGACTGCATCGGAAGCCAGTTTTTCCAGAGTCATGCTCTCCGGAGTCACTTCGGGGGTATATGAAATCCCGCCACCCCGTTGTTCCCAGTAACAAACAGTAAAATGATCCTCCAGACCGACCGGATATTTTTCAACCAGAAAATACTCGGGGAAGGAAGGTCCTCCGTGCACAAATAAAAGGACCGGATTATTTGTATCCTTTCCTCTTATAAACATCCCCTGTTTTACCCCTCCGATATTTACAAATATTTTTTCGGAAATACTCCCGGCCAGAACCTGGCCTTTCTGATCCTTAAAAGGTTTAAGTTTGCCCGGACTGATTATAAATAAGGCGGTTAATAAAGTCAACAGGCCCAATAAAATAACTGAAAGCACAACTGCCATAAGTGATCTTTTTTTTTGAAATCTGGTCATATTTACTCACTCTTCAATTTTTCAAAAAGCCGGATGATCCGATTAGCTAATTTTTACGTTTATCATATTCTGAATATCAAGTGAATCTGCAACATTTGCTATATCTTGATTTCCCTTGTACAATTCCAGTCCTTCAATTCTGTCTGTATAATATGTATTGAAGAGATGAGACCTGGTTGATCTCATGAAAGTTATGATACATTTTATGAAAATCAAAATCAAAATTAACAGACCGGATTATTTCTATTGCCGTTTTACTTTTAAGAAGAGGGTTCTCTTCTGTGGTTTCACCAGTTCCTGCACCGGCAGCATGGATACAGATGGACGTGTTTTTATGAACATCTCCGGAAATATTAAAATATTGTAAGACTCATTCGACATGAAATTTTGTTCATGTCGAATTTTATTCATATATTCGACATGAAATAATTGATATGCCGGGTGATAAAGTCGACAGAGATTATAAGGTTGAACTAATATTAATAATCGACACAATGACCTACAATAGAACACTTCCATATAATGATCTCCCTGATCTTCCTCCGGTATTTGATGCAGCTACCAGTGAATTACTAATCAATCATGCTATTAAAGCAGCAAGAAGCCTTGCAGAACTCAAGGGACTTTGTGAGACACTTCCCCGGGAATCACTTTTTAATCTTCTGATAAATACAATTGTACTGCAGGAAAGTAAAGATAGTTCTGCTATAGAAAACATTGTTACTACCCAGGATGAACTATACATGGCTGCGGCTGAAGAAGCCGGAACAACTTCAGCAACCAAAGAGGTGCTGGGATATCGGACCGCATTGTATGCAGGACTTAAATATATGAAAGAGCAGAACAACATAATATCAACCAACCTTATGGTAAATGTTGCTCAGAAGATTTCTCAGAATACAAGTGGCATCAGAAGGACTCCGGGGACCGCACTGAAAAACAATATCACCGGCGAAATCGTATATACTCCACCATGCTGTGAAGATCTCTTAAGAGAGAAACTTAAACATCTTGAGATATTTATAAACGACCCGGACTTTTGTAAACTTGATCCGATAATTAAACTGGCACTTCTTCATTATCAATTTGAATCGATCCACCCTTTTGGTGATGGTGATGGAAGAACAGGCAGAATATTAAACAGCCTTTACCTGGTACAACAAAATCTGCTGTCTTCTCCTGTAATATACCTGAGTTCTTATATAATAGACAACAAGCAGGACTATTATCGGTTATTGCATGAAGTGACTGAGAAGCAAAACTGGCGTGATTGGATAATGTTTATGACTACTGCAGTAAATGAAACCGCAAATCTTACAAACCGAAAAATCCGGGGGATTATCCAGTTAAGGAAAGAGATGGAGGAGAAAACTATGCAGGTTTTGGAAAAATTCAACAAAAGGCATGAACTATACGACTTAATGTTTACCATCCCCTATCTTAAAATAGAAATAGTCGTAAAGAAGGGCATCGCTCACAGGCAAACTGCTGCCGTTTATCTTAAAGTACTGGCAGCTAATTCAATACTAAAGCCCATAAAACTTGGCAAAACAACATATTATGTTAATCACAAATTGTTAGACCTGATTACACAACGATAATAAATACTGAGACCGGTTTCGGCCATACCAGGAATTAATAAGAAACACAATGGTGATGTCTGAGATTATTACGAATAGCGATGCGAGTTACGCCTTAAGTATTGTTAAAAAGATCTGCAGTGAGGTTGGTCCGGGTCTGGCAGGCAGTCCCCAGGAAAGTGAAAGGGCCGATATCATAAAAAAGGAATTGGAATCGCACCTTGGTAGGGATAATGTAGCAATTGAAGAATTTAAGTTTGCACCTGGGGCATTCCTGAGTTCATATCCCATTTGTGGTCTTTTCATACTTTTTGCCGTCCTGTCAAATATCTCTATGGGGCAAATTTTATGGGTTTCACCCTGGTTGACCTCCATTTCCGCGCTTGCATTTTCCCTCATGGCACCGTTCCCGTTTATCTTCGAGTTCGTCCTGTCCTATGAACTGCTTGATCCATTATTCAGAAAGAAGAAGTCAATAAATGTGATCGGGACGCTGTCCAGAACCGGAACTAAAACTGCAAAGCGATTGCTTATTATCAGTGGACACCATGACAGTGCTCCTGAAAATACATGGCTTCGTTTTCTGGGTTACGGATTCTTTATACTCCTGGCAACTTTCTTTATAGGATATGTATCCATACTTGTGATGAGTATTATCCAGTTTTGGGGTTTAATTGCAGAAAATGCCAGCATGGTTCGTGACGGAACCCTGGGATGGTTAATGATGGTTTATCCTATCATGCCTGCTGTGATATTTGCATTGTTCTTTACCCGTAAAGGGAAAGATGGAGGTAACGTACCGGGTGCTGCAGACAATCTCTCAGCATGTGCTTTATCGGTGGCAATGTGCAGGTTTCTTGAAAAAAATCCCGCTTACATCCCCGAAAATACTGAAATCAGATTTATATCCTTTGGAGGCGAAGAATCAGGGTATAGAGGATCAAGACGTTATGTAAAACGCCACCTTGAAGAGTTAAAACGACTTGATGCAAGGATGCTTAATATCGAAACAGTCGTCCATCCGGAGTTCGTCATCCTTACTTCGGATATTAACGGCACTGTCAAGAATTCGCCTGAGATAGTGAAAAGTGTAATCGAAGCGGCCGAGCGTGCCGGAGTTCCCTTTAAGGTGAAACCTGCCACCCTGGGCACTGCAAACGATTCAGGTCCCTTCAGCCAGACAGGACTGAAATCAATTACTATCCTTGGATTTAAGATACCTCAACAAATGGTGGCCTTTTATCATCAGAAACGGGACAAACCTGAAATCCTGACTTTAGAACCTTTATTAAATGCGCTGAAATTGACCTTCGAATGGGTCAGCAAGGGTGGATAATAGACTTATAAATGCAGTAGCTCAATTATATACATTCTCCGGAATGGATAACGAATACTACAGGATCAAGGATAAATGCAGAAAAGGTCTGCTGAAATACATGGTAAAAGCTTTTTCCTTAATTCCTGAATTTCATGATCCGGAAATACTGGATATTGGATGCGGAACTGGTGTCCCGACTATCTGGGTTGCGGAAAACTTTGGTGGAATAATAACTGCCATTGACATTGATGAAAATGCGTTGGAATGGCTGAATACGAAAACAATTAAGTATAAACTTGAAAATCAAATTATCACAATAAATATTTCAATCTGTGACCTTAAAGCAGAGCCACTTAGCTTTGATATCATTCTGGCAGAAGGATTTCTTAATATCATCGGATTCAAAGAGGGGTTTGTCAGGGTGATGGATCTGTTAAAGGAAGGTGGGTATTTTGTGATTCATGATGAATACAAAGACCATGAAATTAAATGTGAATTCATCAGGGAACATAAGTGCGATCTGATAGGTACAATTTTCCTTGATGAAAGTATCTGGTGGGAGGACTATTACAAGCAACTTTCGACAGAAATTAACTCAATAAAGATCAGAAAGACCATGGATTCCTATAAAGCTGACCTGAAAGAGATAGAATTTTACAAGAAGGATCCATCATCTTTTAAATCAATATATTATGTGGCAAGAAAGAAATTCATTTAACGGTGGGGAAGCCGATGCCTTTGTCTAATTCTAATGGAGTTTTAACCTAAAAAATCTGCATAGTTTATTAAGATCGAGAATGCTCTATAGTGTAAATCTTCTCAAAACTCATAATGATACTTTTTGCAAAAGATGCGGCATCAGAGATGTTATTCTCATTAGGGAAACCAACAGAAAAATGACGCAGCATTCCAAAAGATCTAAGTTGTGGATCAGGACTTTTGATTAATGCGTCTGCTGTCTTTTCTGATAACTCTCCCGGGCAGTCAAATACACCTAAGATATTCGAGTTTTGCGCGCAAGCTTTACAATTACTGATAGTTAGATTATAGAGTTGTGTGATTTGCTCATTGACAGGTACTGAAGTCAAAGCCATGGTCATGAAAAGAGCAATGTTTTTCCCATATAAGTGGTTTCTAATAAATTCTTTAACCTGGGAAGGAGGTTCAAAGTTATAGATTGGGAAGCCGAGAAAGATTACTTTATATAGATCTGCACTATCGACTTCTGAAAGCTTTCTGATATCTTTTTCCACAGGTAAACATTGATAAATTGATCTTGCAATTCTTTCAGTATTGCCAGTTTGCGTGTAAAATGTGACCAGTGTTTTTGCCATAATCCTTAATTATTTAATTATAAATTACATTTTTGCTTATGACAAAAGTGATCCAAAAAGAAGAATTGCCAAATAGTCAGAATTCATCATTTTTTTCAAGGAACAATCCAGTTATATTATACCGATTCTCTTTGCAAAGATTAATGCTTGTGATGTATTGCCTGATCTGGTTTTGTTTAAGATATTCTGACGGTGGTTATTAACAGTATTCATGCTTATAAAAAGTCTGTCTGAAATATTCTTACTGTCAAGACCCTGAGAGATTAAGTCAAGAACCTGTATTTCCCTGCTTGTAAGTACTTTGGAAGTCGGAATCTCATAATCATCATTAAATAGATGAAGTTTCCATGTCTTAAGATTTACCAGTTTTCTCTGTGGAGGTTCCTCACCAGCATTTTCAGATGCCAGGTCAAAAAGTTTCAATAAAAGCCATATCTCACCGTTTTTGTCAAGTTCAAGAATAACCATTTGCTGAATAAATCGCAGGTATGCTCCAGTGATACTTCTAAGCCTGTAATCTACAATCAGCTTGTAATCAGTTCTTTCGGATGGAGGTAGACTTTCCCAAAACTTATAAGTACGGCAAGCAGTATCAATTACAAAGTTAAAATCACCCGGGTGACAATATTTTGAAAAGAAATCTGGTGATATTTTTTTCTCATAATTAAGCTGGTAGCCAATTATTTTATCAAACTTTGAACAGGATAAGATGTAATGATTCTTATTAGTATCAAAAACTGCCAGTGCACTGTTTTCCACTTTAGCAATTTTCAGAAGTAACTGCTTTTGTAATTCGAATCTTTTATAGTCATCATCATCGACGCAACAGCGATGATTCTCAAAATAATCAATGTGATGCTGAAGGTTATATGATGAGGAGGTAATCATAAAACTTGATGAAAATTAACTATTTCAATTCTTTTTAAGAGGTTTTACTTTCGAATTGTAAACATAAAATTAAAAACAAGCTATGAAAAATGCAATTATCATTTACAAATCAAGAAAAGGGACTACAAAGAATTTCAGTGAGAATATCTCAGATTTTCTAAGTAAATACGGATTGCAGGTCCATGTAAAGTCACTGGAGGCTACTGATCCTTCTGAAGTTTCCTCTTATGATTTTATTTTTCTTGGATGTTGGACGAAAGGTCTCTACTTCATTTTACAACACCCTGAGAAGGAGTGGATTAAATTCGCTGAGAAACTTGGCCCATTGAACAGAAATAAAACAGTTCTCTTTACAACATATAAGCTTCGGACAGGAACTATGTTTAAAGAAATGATCAAATGTCTTAAATTTGGAGATCCCGGAGGCAATATACAGACTATAAAATCGAGAACAGGAGAGTTGCCAGATTCAGAGAGGCAGATATTATCAGACTTTATACTTGCTGAAAGATGAAGAGATAAATATGAAAAATCTGTTAATGAGATCATTCCATTTCCAGGGTATCTATTCAGGGGAACTGAGAAACAGGATCGGGGTCGGACCAGGCTATAATATTGTTAATCAAACAATACATTGACGTGCGAAGATGAGGCTTTACCCCGGAACCATGTTCACCGAAGCCCTTGCCATAAATTCTGAATATTTTCTTATAATAATGTATATTTTATTTGACATTATGTATAATTTTATTATCTTTGTGTCGTAATATATTTACATATAGTATATATTAACATACACATGGAGGTAAAATTATGGGACACCACGAAAAACAATCGATCGTATCCATTATCGGCTCGGTGCTGGTTATTGGATTCTACTCGCTCTATGTTTACAGGAACTACATTCAGGCAGATATGGAGTTGTTGAACGATTTCCGGTTCTGGGGGAAATCGTTTCTTTATCTGATACCGGTGGCAATTGTCGTGCAGATTGTGATCCAGATCCTGTTTGCCATTGCAAACCGCATCATCACGCAGGAGGATTTGCCCGACATCACCGACGAGCGCGACAAGCTCATTGAACTTAAATGCATCCGGATATCGCACTGGATCTTCATTGCCGGGTTTATGCTGGCCATGGGGTCACTGGCCATGGGAATGAAACCCTGGGTAATGTTTCTGATCCTTATCTCATCAGGATTTGTGGCCAGCCTGGCATCGGAGGTTGCTAAAATCATCTATTACAGAATGGGGGCATAATATGAACGACGAAGAGTTATATATCAGCAACACCATCCGCAGGCTCCGTTTCTTTGCAAGTGAGATGACCCAGCAGGAGCTGGCAGACAGAACCGGGGTTACCCGCCAGACAATTGTGGCAATCGAGAACGGGAAGTACTTCCCGTCACTGGAGCTGGCATTCCGGATTGCACACACATTCAATGTTCCATTGTCCGATGTATTTACATACTATCCTGAGAATGACCCTGTGAATAAAAAAATAAATGCCAGACAGGTCAAAAAAGAAAAAAAGTAAGGTGAAAGCAATTGTCATAATGCATCGAAACATATTGTCCAGTTTATAGGACCTATTTCTTAACCATATGATTATATTGTCCGGATAAACACACCGTTTTCCTTCCGTAATTCGGTTTTGCCTTTGTTGGTTGTAACGAGAATATCTTTCCCACTGAATCTTGCTGATGCTGCGTCTCCATTTCCAATGGCTCTGATATATGTAACATTTTCTTTACGCAGTTCCACTTTACCCCGGGCAGCATTAGATCCGGCCCGGGTTGAAAAAGATTAACCTGCAATCCGGGAAAAACAATCCCGCCCGGGGAAAATAAACACCTCACTTTGGGATTCTCCCCGCTGTCATTTTTTACTTAAAGACTAATTTGCAAAAGCTTATTTTCCTAATTTAGATACTTTCCTGACTTGTGACAATTAGTGCGTCTGGTATGTGATCAGACTCATTATATACCAACCCGACCGAGTCCCGATAGCTATCGGGATGACGGCAGGAAAGGCGGAACTGATTGTATTCCTGTAAGCCAATATCGCCGATTCTTGAACATTTCATCATGTT
>ERZ795055.2684-NODE-2684-length-13284-cov-12.370247_pt1 | contig 13284 bp, 11 predicted proteins | sample MGYA00375139_ERZ795055 | MGnify/ENA primary metagenome ERZ795055 (study PRJEB30184, sample SAMN05720283) | anaerobic digester metagenome | isolation source: active sludge of municipal wastewater-treating anaerobic digesters | place: USA | collected 2015-01-23 ...
TCTTCTCCCGAAGATAAACAAAATATTCTTGATAAATTAAATAATTCAAATATTCCTGTTAATGTATTGCTTGGCGGCACAAATATTACAATAGAAGATTTTTTGGATTTAAAGGTTGGAGATGTTTTAAGACTGGATAATTCGATAAATGATAATCTTATAATCAATGTAAAACATAAACCCAAATTTTTAGGACGTCCCGGAACTAAAAAAAATAAACTTGCTGTAACAATAACAGATGAAATTTTAAATATAGAAAATTTAAAAAAATATAAAGGGGTATAAAAAAAAATGAAAGATAAAAATCAGGAAGATATTGATCAAACTTTAAATGAAAATAATGAAACCCTTGCCCAAAATGATATTGATACTATTGGCGAAATAGGCAATATTTTTATGGGATCAGCTTCGACGACCCTTTCAGTTTTATTGAAAAACAAAGTTGAAATTACAACTCCGCTGGTTGAAGTGTTCGACAGCATAGAGGAATGTAATGTTATAAAAAATGATTATGTAATGGTTGAAATAAATTATACAGAAGGTCTTGGGGGTAAAGTTATACTTGCTTTAAAACAACAGGATGCGGCAATTATGGCAGATCTTCTGATGGAAGGAAGCGGAAAGCCTGCCACCTCAGAACTTGACGAGATGAAAATCAGCGCAGTTGAAGAAGCGATGAATCAAATGATAGGAACTGCTTCTACAGCCATGTCTGGCATGCTTAATATGAAAATTATCATGTCGCCTCCAAAAATAAGTTTATCTGAAAAAACAAAAAAAGCAGAAATAAATAAGGATTTAATTAATGGAGCTATTATTTCAACAAAATTTAATTTTAAAGTCGGCGAACTTATCTCCAGTGAACTCATACAGTTAATTTCCGTTGCTTCGGCAAAATTACAGATATTAAAAATTACCGAAAATATTAAAAATATGACGGATAATTTAAAAGATATTTCTTCTCAATCAATTGTAGACAGCTTTATAATGGAAGAAAAACACCAAAATGACCATAATTTTAATGAAACGTCATCATTAAATCCTAATGAAGAAGCGTTTAACAGGGCTTTTGCGCAACAACAGGCTCAACAGCAAAATCAGGTAATGGTTCAGCCGGTTCAATTTGCGTCTTTTGATAAAACACAGCATCTTTCAGGAAGCATGAATCAAAATCTTAATCTTGTAATGGATGTTACGCTTGGACTTACTGTAGAGCTAGGCAGAGCAGAACTTCCCATTAAAAACATATTGGAATTGACCAGAGGTTCTATAATAGAGCTTGATAAAATTGCCGGAGAACCTGTTGAATTATATGCGAACGGAAAATTAATAGCTAAAGGTGAAGTTGTAGTTATTGAAGACAATTTCGGGCTTAGAATTACCAATATAATAAGTCCTGAGCAAAGACTCAAGCATTTATAAAGAAGACAAAATTTTAAAAAAATAAACCGATAATATTTTTTATACCAATTCAAATAAATTTTTGTTAATTGATTAAAAAGCTGAGTAATACTAAGTTGCAATCAATGCAGTATTAAATCACCCCTCCCCTCGAGAGAAGGGAGTAAAGATTTGATGTCTTTTTCGGCGGCTTCGCCGCCGAAAAAGACATCAAACAAATAATACTCGATTAAATGCAAATTGGTATAAGAGTATAGCGGGTTTTTTGCCAAAGGCAAAAAACCCGCTATACCAATCTAAATAAGTTTTCGTTAATTGGTAAAAAGCTGATATTTACAGCCTGCGCCGCCCGCAGGGCGGCGCAGGCTGAGCAAAGGATATAGCGAGAGTTTCGACGAAGCCGAAACTCTCGCTAATTAAGAGCTTACAAAAATCATCTTTTTCATTTACCGATTTCTTTTAATGATTGGTATAACGATTTCTTTTTAATATCATTATAAAATTAAAATGTCCTTCATGTCCCTAACAGCTTTTTCCATTCCGGTAAAAACAGCTCGGGATATAATTGTATGACCGATATTAAGTTCATACAGAAATGGGATTGTTAAAATCCTTTTTACATTCCAATAATTAAGCCCATGCCCCGCATTAACTTTTAATCCAAGCTTATTAGCAAGTTTTGCAGCTTCTTCAAGCTCTTTGAAAGCTTCATCTTCCTTTTTTGTATCAAAAAGCTCGGCATACCTGCCAGTGTGTAGTTCTATAAACTCAACACCTGTTTCATAAGCGGCTTTTACCTGTTCAACAGACGGGTCAATAAACAAACTCACTATAATATTTTGCTCCATCAACGCTTTTACATATTCCTGAAGATCTTTTTTTTGTTTTACAACATCAAGACCGCCTTCTGTTGTCAACTCTTCTCTTTTCTCAGGAACAAGACACACGCTGTGCGGCAATATATCCAGCGCAATTTTTTTCATTTCCTCTGTAGCCGCCATTTCTAAATTCATGCGTGTTTTTATTGTCCGGCTTAAAACTTCTACGTCCCTGTCATTTATATGTCTTCTGTCTTCACGAAGATGAACTGTAATTGAATCCGCTCCTGCTTGCTCCGCTAAAGCTGCGGCAGTAACAGGATCAGGTTCTTTGCCGCCTCTTGCCTGTCTTATAGTCGCCACATGATCTATATTAACACCAAGTTTTACCATTGTTATTCTCTCTTACTTAATTATTACAGTTTATGCTTTTTCTTTATTTCCTCAATATCCTGATTTTTTTCCGAATTAATAAGGAAATTTGTGTAATAAATATTATTCTCATCTTTTGTTAAATACTCAGGATAATGTGTCTGTATATGGTTATAAATTTTTAAAATACGGCTGGATACTTTAGGATGCGTGTCAATCGGCAATATAAACAGATTGCTCATATCAATCATGTATAAAATAAATTTATAAAAATCACTGCTTTCACTTAACGCCTTATTATAAAACGTAATCATAGCAACAGGATTATATCCGGCTTTCGCCATAAGGTCCAAGCCTGTTAAATCAGCGTCGTATTCATAATATTTAGGAGCCTGATTCATTTTAATTCTTTTCCAAAGCCAGTTCCCTTCGCTCAATTGTTTTACATGGGCAATTTCATGAGCTAAAACTGCGGCTAATTCATCATCGTTATCAATATAATAAAGCATGCCGGAATAAATAATGATGGTTCCGTCAATATATCTTGCTTCAGCGTTTAAAATTCTTTTTTTAGCAATAAAAAAACGCGCTCTATGTGGAAAATTATTCGCATTTAATATTTTAAATCCAACTTCATTTACTTTTTGAGAAAATTTACCTGTTTTTTCCCATAATTTATAGTCATAGGGATGTTTCTCGTTTTCAGAATAAAACTCGACAGAATATTCTTGAAACTCTACGCTTTGAGCATAAACGTTCCGGCTGGTTATCAGCAAAAAGCATGACAAAATTAACCAAAACACATACTCCTTCTTTAAAAACACGCCAAACTCCTTATGAATAAAGATTATTATGATTGATTTTAATCCAGATAAAAGACTGTAACGACTTTGTGTCCTTCTTCAGCGTAAGCGACGGCTTTATGAAGAGTTCCGCTGGTATGCGAAAGGAAACAAATCAGTTGCTGGCATTGATCGATAATTTCTCTGTTACAAACGCGGCTTGCGTCTGCAAGTGTCATCATAGCTCTGTCGGCATGCTCTATAATATTTGGAATACCTATAAGCTGGTCCTGAACATCGGAAGGTTGCTGACCAATGGTTTGAGGAAGCACAACCTGAAGCGAATGAGGATTAGCTTTCATTGCTCCTCTAATTGCGGCGGCGTTTGTTCCGCTTGATCCGCCGCTTGTGATAATTGAATTTCCTTGAATAACCAAAGCGTAAGCGAGTGTTTCAATAATTTGCTGATGTGTAATCGGGAGATTTCTGCTTCCTATAATGGCAATTTTTTTAGCTGTTTGTTGAATTGTAGCCAATTCATGCGCTAATTGATCAGATGCTTCCGCTAAATCATCCGCGTCGTCAAGATCATCTATCGGCACTGTTATTGAAGGTCGTTCTTTTTCTTCTGTCATTCCAGAGTTTCCTATATTAACTAAAAACTAATTTATAATATTTAATTTTCTCATGAATTATAATTTAAAACATGTCTTTAAATTATAATACTTAATGATAAAGTTATACAATAGTATTTTGTTAAATTAATAAAGAATTTTATTGTTTATATCTACCCCCCTGCCCTTCTTCAAAGGGGGTGGAAGTCTGTGGGTAGGCGCTTTGCTACGAAATGCGGACAACGCCGACTGCTTCGCGCCCCTACACCAAACCCCAATCAAATTTTGTAAAAAATTCAAAAAATCGAGTTTTTAGAGGCGCCGGCTAGGTAAGGGCGTAGCGGGCGTTTTGCCAAAGGCAAAACGCCCGCAAATTAAGGATTTACAAAAAACGTCTTTTTTATTTACCGGCTTCTTTCAATAATTGATATAATGATTTATAAAAACCGCCTTTTTATTTGCCTGTTTTTTTCAATCCTTGATATATAATGGAATTTAAGGAGATTAATACAATAAACATTCTTAAACAAAAAGCCGCTGAATTTAATATAGAGCTTGATAATGAACAAATTGAAAAATTCAGGATTTACCTGGACTTTTTGACTGAATATAATCAACATACAAATCTTGTAAGCTCAACAGAGCCGGAAACAATGATTTCAAAGCATTTTGTTGATTCTCTAGCGTTGGGACTTGCGGCAAAAGAATTAAATTTAAATCGAAAACTAAATTTTATCGATATAGGAATTGGAGGCGGATTCCCTGGCATACCGCTTTTAATTGCTTTTCCCGAGTGGAAATTATGCGCGGTTGATTCTGTAGAAAAAAAATTAACGTTTATAAAAATTTTATGCGAAAAACTCGACATTTCCAAAAGAGTAGAAATCATATCGGCAAGAGCGGAAGAGCTTGCAAGAAATCCCGCAAAAAGGAATTTCTTTGACCTTGCTGTAGTCAGAGCGGTTGCAAAGATGAATATAATTTCGGAATATTGTCTTCCTTTTGTAAAAAAAAACGGATATTTTGCCGCATATAAAGCCAAAACCGCTGAAGAGGAACTTAAAGACGCTCAAAAAGCTATTTCTCTTTTAGGAGGAAGGTTTATATCAAAAATTAAATACACACTTTCAGGAGAAGAGGACAGGAATTTAATTTTAATAAAAAAAATATCTTCAACTTCTGATAAATATCCGAGAAAAACAGGCATTCCGACCAAGAATCCTTTATAATAACAATCCAAATAATACAAAGTTGCAATCAAAAGAGTATTATTTTTTAATAAGGGTTTTGCCGGCGTAGCCGGCAAAACCCTTATTAACTCTTCTTCCCCTCCCTTAGGGAGGGAAAGGGAGATTTAATACTACTTCGTTATACCAATCCAAATAAGTTTTCGTTAATTTGTTAATTAACTCGAATTGCTAATTAGTCGAAACGCTGAAATAGATTGAAATTTTATTTTAATTTTTTATGCGGCTCGCAGGCAAAGCCTGCGAGCCGCATGCCCTTAAAACGGCGTAGCGGCTGGCGAAGCCAGCCGCTACGCCAAATATAAAATTATTTATTTAGCAATTCGAGTTAATTAAGGTTTGCCGAACATTACTTGGCTATTTCAGTTGTTCTGACTTCTCTTACAACGGTAACTCTTATCTGACCCGGATAATCCATTTCAGCTTCGATTCTCTTTGCGATATCTCTTGCGAGTTTGTTCGCTCCGGCATCGTCAAAAACCTGCGGCTGTATTATAACACGGACTTCACGTCCTGCCTGCACCGCAAATGACCGCTTTATTCCTTCATAGCTTGTTGCAATTTCTTCAAGCTTTTTGATTCTCTTAATATAAATTTCAAGCGTATCCCGTCTTGCGCCTGGTCTTCCTGCGCTTAAAGCGTCGCCTATTTTGATAAGTTCAGCTTCTACGGTATTCGCAGACACGTTGTCGTGGTGCGCTTCTATACAGTGGATTATTTCTTCGCTTTCGCCGAATTTTCTCGCAAAATCAACGCCGAGCTGAATATGTGTTCCTTCCTGGTTCTGATCAAGAGCTTTTCCTATATCATGCAAAAGTCCCGCTCTTTTTGCCAGCTCAACATTAGCGCCAATTTCCAGGGCTATTGAAGCCGCAATTTGTCCGACTTCCATTGAGTGTTTAAGAACATTTTGTCCGTAACTGGTTCTATAATGCAGTCTACCGAGTGTTTTAACAACTTCAGGATGAAGATTCATTATGCCTAGACTTAAATAAGCCGCTTCGCCTTCTTTTTGCATTATCAGCTCAATTTCTTCCTGCGCTTTATTGACCATGTCTTCAATTCGCACAGGGTGAATACGTCCGTCGCTTATTAGTTTTTCCAGCGCAACTCTCGCAATTTCCCTTCTTATTGGATCAAATGAAGAAAGAACAACTGCTTCCGGCGTGTCGTCTATGATTAAATCAACACCGGTAAGCGTTTCAAGGGCTCTTATATTTCTGCCTTCTCTTCCTATTATTCTGCCTTTCATTTCATCATTAGGCAAATTAACCACAGAAACCGTGGATTCTACAACCTGGTCAATTGCGCATCTCTGCATTGCTGAAGAAAGAATCTCTCTTGCTTTTGCGTTAGACGTTTCTTTTACATAATTTTCATTATCGCGAATTAATTGCGCCGCTTCCATTTTTAATTCTTTTTCCATTTGTTCAAGCAGTATTCTTTTTGCTTCCTCACAAGAAATTCCCGATATTCTTTCAAGTTCTCTTGTTTGTTTTTCAACTAATTCCGCAAGATAATCCTCTTTTTCATATAATTCATCAAGTTTTTTTGCCAGAGATTGCTCCCTGTCTGTTACAGCCTGTATTTTAGACTCAATTTTTTCTTCTTTTTCAAGAAGTCTGTTTTCTAATCTGCTTAATTCCTGTCTTCTTTGCTTTACTTCCTGTTCAAATTCCTGTCTTTCTGATTGCAGGGCTTCTTTTGCAGAAATTAACGCTTCTTTTTTCTGAATTCTTGACTTTTCTTCAGCTTCCGCAATTTTTTTTTGCGATTCTTCGCTGATTTTGGATACTTTATCCGCAAATACATCCAGCTGATCGTTCTGTTTGTTTATTTTCATATGAAGAAAAACAATATATCCGACCAGTAAAACTAATACTATAGTAATAGCTATAATAATCAATATAAAAATATCTATTGTTCTGTACCTCTTTTTTCAATATATAACTATAAAAATGATAAAAAACTGTTTAAAGATAACTATTTTTTTTGATATCAATATTATGATAAAAGTCATTAATATATTTACATTTAACGAGTTTTCATCATTATTCGCAATAAATTTACGTTAATTAGTTTTGTCGTTTAGTATAGCATAATATAAACTATTTTATATACAGTAATCTAATTACTTTAAATATTTTTTTATTGCTTATATTTCAAATATCAAAAGTTATTTTATATTATCCTTCTTTTGTTTCAACTGTTTCCTCAGTCTTTTCACGAGATTGTTTAATTTTAGCTCTTACAAGACCGTCTATTTCTTCCAACATTTTAGGACTGGAGGCGAGAAGTTCAACAGATTTTTCTCTTCCCTGACCGAGTTTTTCTTCTTTATAGCTATACCAGCTTCCTGATTTGTTTATAATATTCATGTCAACGGCTACGTCAAGGATACAACCTATTTTAGAAGCTCCCAGCCCGTAGATTATATCAAATTCCGCAACTTTAAAAGGAGGAGCGACTTTATTTTTAAGCACTCTTACTTTTACTCTGTTGCCGTATTCTTCCCCGTCTTTTTTTAGGGTTTCAACTTTTCTTATGTCAAGACGTAAACTTGCGTAATACTTTAAAGCGTTGCCGCCGGTTGTTGTTTCGGGGTTGCCGTAAAACACGCCTATTTTTTGACGAAGCTGATTTATAAATATAACTGTAGTTCTTGTTTTGCCGACTACGCCGGTAAGTTTTCTTAGAGCCTGACTCATAAGCCTTGCTTGAAGACCCATATGGGAATCGCCCATTTCTCCGTCAATTTCTGCTTTTGGAACAAGCGCCGCAACTGAATCTATTACAATAACATCAATTGCGCCTGATCTTACAAGCTCTTCCGTTATATCAAGAGCTTGTTCGCCTGTATCAGGCTGACTAACAAGCAGTTCATCTATTTTAACTCCAAGTTTTGCCGCATATTCAGGATCAAGGGCATGCTCTGCATCTATAAAAGCGGCGATTCCTCCTTTGGCTTGGGCTTCCGCAATAATATGCTGAGCAAGAGTAGTTTTGCCGCTGCTTTCAGGTCCGAATATTTCAACGATTCTTCCTCTTGGAACTCCGCCTACACCTAATGCCACGTCCAATGAAAGCACTCCTGTAGGGATTGCTTCTATCGACACCGAGCTTTTATCGCCGAGCGACATTATAGCGCCTTTGCCAAAGTCTTTTTCTATCTTATTAATAGTTGATTCCAATGACCTCTTTTTTTCGGGATCAACGTGATTAAACATTTTTTTTTCCTGAGCTTTTTCAGGAGTCTTTTCTTTCTCTTTTTCTTTTACTGTCATTTAAACACCTCTAAATATATTCAAAATTATATAATACAAGTATTATGATTATACTCTAAAAGTTTTATAGTAAACAAAATAAGTTTTCGTTAATTTATTAAAAAGTTGATATCTAATGTCCGTGCCGCCCTGCGGGCGGCGCGGACTGAGTAAGGGTTATCTGGAGTTTCGGCAAAGCCGAAACTCCAGATAGTTAAGGATTTACAAAAACCGCATTTAACCTTTAACAGCGGTTTTTATTTCTTTTAATTCTCTTAATTCACTCTGGAATGGAGAAATTGAATTTAATTTGTTAATTACCGCCGGTATTTTGTCAATAACATAATCTATATCGCTGTCAGTAGTGTAACGGCTTAAACTAAATCTTATACTGCCATGCACAGCCGTGTATGGTATGCCCATTGCCCTTAATACATGACTTGGTTCAAGATTTCCGCTTGTGCATGCGCTTCCTGAACTTGCGCAAATGTTTAAATCGCTTAAATGTAGAAGAATTAATTCGCCTTCAATATATTCAAAACTTATGTTTGTTGTGTTTGGAACCCGTTTGATTCTTGAACCGTTAATTCTTGAATTAAATGTTTTTTCAAGAATCCCTCTTTCAAGGCGATCTCTAAGTTTTTTCACTCTGCTAACTTCATCGTCAAGGTACCTGAGAGCCTGTTCGGAAGCTGCGCCAAGAGCTACAATGCCGGGCACATTTTCAGTTCCGCCTCTTTTTCCTCTTTCCTGATGACCTCCAAGCATAAACGGGGTTATTAAAGTCCCTTTTTTTATATATATAGCTCCTACCCCTTTTGGAGCATGGATTTTATGCCCTGAGATTCCCAGCATGTCTATTTTTGTGTTTTTAACATTAACAGGAATTTTGCCTGCTGACTGAACTGCGTCTGTAAAAAATAATACTTTCGGATTCTTTTCTTTTGCGATTTCAGCCATTTTTTCTACCGGAAAAATAACTCCGGTTTCATTATTAGCCCACATTACAGCTATAAGTCCGGTATCTTCTCTTATACTGTCTTTATATTCGTCTAAATCCAGCTCGCCTTCAGAATTTACGCCAAGATAAGTTATTTCATATCCATGATGTTTTTCAAGATGTTTGGCAACGTTTAAAACACAGGGATGCTCAACTTTTGTTGTTATAATATGTCTTTTGCGAGGATCAGTCAGCCCTCTTAATGCCATATTGCTATTTTCAGTGCCGCATCCGGTAAAGACAATTTCCTGCGGATCAGCTGCGCCGATTAATTCGCTTACCTGCTCACGGGCTTTCTTTATATAAGCTCCCACTTCGCCGCCAAAAGTATGCATGCTTGAAGGGTTACCGTATTTTTCCGAGAAAAACGGCATCATCGCCTGCACTGCTTCATCACAGCTTTTTGTTGTCGCATTATTATCCAGATATATAATTTTTTCAGACATTTTTCTTCTCTTTATGCTTCTATTACTTCTATATTTTCGCCAATATGTTCTTTAAGGATGTTCTCCACGAAGTTTTTAAGCGTTAAATTGCTGCTTGGGCAGTTTTTACAAGCTCCTTGAAGATTCACATATATTTTATTCTCTTCAATATCAACCAATTCGATATCTCCGCCGTCTTTTCTCAGCTCGGGAGCTACATAAGTTTCCAATATATTGTTAACTTTTAGTATTTGTTGAGTTTTAGTAAGGGGCTTGTCTTTTTTGCCGTTATTTCTTTTTGATATTTCTTCAGCAAGGATTTTGCGAAGGTCGTCTTTACATTTTCCGCAACCGCCGCCGGCTTTGGTGTAATTTGTTATTTCTTCAATATAATTTAACTGGTTATCCTGCACAACCTCTCTGATTTTGTCTTCAGTTACGCCAAAACAACCGCAGATAATTTTCCCTTTGATTTTCTTTTCTTTAGGTTCGCCTTTAAAATTGGAAATAGCCGCTTCAAGAGCTTCTCTGCCCATAACGCTGCAATGCATTTTTTGTTCGGGAAGCCCTCCTAGCATGTCCGCAATATCCTGATTTGAGATTTCTTCCGCTTCCAGAACCGTTTTGCCTATTAACATTTCCGTAAGAATACTTGCGCTTGCAACTGCTGATCCGCATCCGAAGGTTTGGAATTTAGCGTCTGTTATAATTCCGTTTTTATCTATTTTTAAAAATAATTTAAGCGCGTCTCCGCAGGTTATACTGCCGACTTCTCCGATTGCGTCAGCATCTTCTATGATCCCTACATTTTTGGGGTTTTTATAATGTTCTTTTACTTTTTCAGTATATTCCCACATGTATTTTTATCCTTTTACATTTTAAAAATCTTATTTATTATATTCAATTAAATTATATTATTAAAATTTTATTATTTCAGAAATTTTATTATTTATTTATACTTATATTTATACTTACCCGAATTGCTAATTAACCTGAGTCGCTAAATATGCAAATCTGTCACCGTGAGCAAAGCGAAGGATCGCAGCCAATTCCCAAAATAATGAGATTCTTCGGGCTATATTAAACGACAAAACTGCTTAACATTAACTTTTTGCGAAATAACGGGGAAAACTCGTTAAGTGTAAACATATTAATGATTTTTATTATAAGACCCTCAGAATGACGATTTAAAAAAATAAAAAAAAATCCCCGATTACTATCGGAGATTTAAATCTTACCTTTTTAATCGCTAAAACCCCTATAATCCCGCAATACTGCAAAGATTATCTCTGTTAATGCCCACTACATGTATTTTCTATGTTATATTTAAATTTGTATTATTATTAATATCTGTGCTGTAAATATTATTTTCAAGACTGGCAACATTAATTTCTGAATTTTTGATCTCTGGAATTTCAGAAGTTTCTGTCGCTAATTCTTTTGGAATTTCCTTAGTTATATTTTCATCAGGAAGAATCTCGTTAGTTGTCGTTGTATCTGTAGCAGTAGTTTTATTGACTTCCTCCAGCGGTTTATCCGTTGTTGGATTAGTTGTTTCGACTAATTCAGCAGAAGAATCAGCAAAGGTTTTTTCAGTATTTTGAATCGAATTTGAAATATTTGCGGAAACTTCCGGTGTATTTTTATTATTAGTTTTTAAGTTTGTAACCGCTTGATCGACATTTTTTATTGCATTAGTAATTACCTGCTGTCCATACGCAAGAGTTGCCTGGATTGTTGATATTGCTTCTGATTTTGCCGCATCTGACAGTCCCGGCAACGCCAGAAGTTCCTGTCCTGAAGTTTGTGACCATGAAATCAAAGATTGAAGTTCCTGTACATTTCCATTTACATTGTTGCAAAGCATTGAAGCATAACTGCTGTTTGTTTTTAAATCTAAAAATGACAGCTCATTACTTTTAAGGTTACATTTTTCTGCTGTTTTTTGAATATTTTGTCTAGTTTCAAATCCAAAAATGGAAATTGACGTTTTTGTTGCGTCAAAACCTTCTCCATTATTGGCTTGACCGGAATTTTGAGTTGTTATTTGTTGTTTATGCGATTCAAGCGCCACAGCGCTGCCAAAATTTAGCATAGTAAGAACTCCTCTAAAATCCGTTGTTATAATAAAAGTCATTAATATGTTTACATCTAACGAGTTTTCCTAATTACTCCGTAAGCAATTCATGTTAATTAGTTTTTTCGTTTAGTGTAAATACATTTTAAAAACCGCAATCAAAAGATTGTTTATTCGCCAGACATCTCTGTTTCTATTCAGAATACAGGTTACGAAAGGTTTTTGACTGCGCATTTAAATAACGTTGCATTTTTGCTTAATCTCAATATAACAACGGCTGTTATTATATTGAAAAAAATCTTGAATTTTCTTTTAAACTTGTTGATATCTCCTCATATTTATAAAAACAAATTTAGACGTTTAAATTTAAAAAAATAAATATCCTTAACATTTTGTTACAAAAAGATGACTAATTGAACAATAAATGAGCTTTAGAGGTTTTTATAAATATAGGGTAGAAAATGGGGAAATATTTTTTATGAAGTATAAGCAATTTTTTTTAATATTGAAGCAACTGGCGGATATTTTATTAAAAAAAAAAATAACACCCGCAGAAAAAAACGAGCAATTTATAAAAAACATTTCCCGTAATGGCATTAAAGATTGTTTTACAGGGGACGATACGCTTTCTATCAGGGGCAAACAGGAATTTATAAAAGCGGATATCAATAAAGAAGCGTATTCTATAATAAAAAAAGGAATGGAAAATCAGGAAATTTTGTTTAATTTTATAGAATCAAAAGGGGCTATAATTGTAAAATCTCGTTATATGGATAAAATTCTTAGATTTTTCGGCGAAAAAGAAGGTTTTATCACACCCATAAGCGGATACAGGGCTTTATTTTTTATATTAATCATTAATATGTTTTGCTCTGTTAAATTAAATATCGGGCTTAAAACACCTGCATTATTTGCTTTAAAAGACGAGCCCGTAAATATTTACACTTTTTCGCATCAGTTTCATTTATGGTTTTCTTATATAAATAATTTACCCGGATTTGAAGAAAAAACAATGCAAAATTTTAAAAATTTCTGGGAAGCAGAGCCCGATGCGTTGAATATGTCTTATCTTTCGGTTGATGAAGTAATTTCGTTAAAAGATATTATTTCGAGGGAATTAGAAGCTATAAATTTTGTAAAAGAAATGGCAAGAGAATTAGTGGGTCAAAAAAATTCTCTTAAAATGCTTCGTGATGGTAAAAGTATAAATTTATAATTTTGCTATACCCAAATTTGTTAAAAAGCTGATATTTACAGCCCGCGCCGCCCTGCGGGCGGCGCGGGC
>ERZ795055.2689-NODE-2689-length-13278-cov-4.676775_pt1 | contig 13278 bp, 12 predicted proteins | sample MGYA00375139_ERZ795055 | MGnify/ENA primary metagenome ERZ795055 (study PRJEB30184, sample SAMN05720283) | anaerobic digester metagenome | isolation source: active sludge of municipal wastewater-treating anaerobic digesters | place: USA | collected 2015-01-23 ...
GGGGTTGGTGGTGACGCCTCGTATTAGCTTTAAGCGCCAGCAGCCATGGCGGGTCACAGAACCGACGGCGCTGGACTACTACATGAAGACCTCCGACCGTACCCTTGGCAACCTCACCCTCGCCTATAACGTTGCCGAGGGTGTAGGGCCGTTATCCGACCTGACCGTTTTGGTAGGGGTCGAGGCGTATCAACGGCGAGCGCGCCTGGATGCGCCCGCGGCCTGTGACACGTCGTTTCAGTGCCCGTTTTTAGACGTCGACAATCCTAGCAACACCGACGGCAAGACGCGCGTCAGCTATCGCAATATCGCGGTGTTCCTCCAGGCGCTCGCCGTCAGTGAGTATGGCTCATTGACGTTGGGGGGCCGCGCCGAGAAGCACTCCACCGCTGGCAGCTCTGTGGTGCCGCGGGCTGCCTACACCTTGGCGTTTGGGGGACTGCACGGCAAACTCATGGCCAGTCAGGCGTTTCGTGCACCAGGAATCGAAAACATTAATATGGTACCGACGTCTGTGAACGGGCGCCCAGTGGAGACGAAGCCCGAAAAGACCACCGTCTATGAGGCTGAGCTGGGCTATAAGCTGAACAACCTCGCCATCGTCACCGTGAACGCTTTCGACATCACGATTCGGGACCCGATCTCTTACTACTACGACACCGCCACCGAGAGTGAAGGTTACAAGAACTTCAGCAAGACCGGCTCGCGCGGCGCAGAGCTTGAGCTACGCGTGCGCGATACGCACGGTTTTGTGACGCTCGGCTATTCCTACTACAACACCGCCGGCAAGAATGAGGTTCCGCAGTATGCCGTCCCTGTCGCGACACCGGTGGATCCTGACGTCAGCGACTTGGGCCAGAGCGATCGCTATCGTCAGAACGTGTTGTTGGGTTTCCCTCAGCACAAAGTCACCGCTTACGGCGGCGTCGAGTTGTGGTCGGATGTGTGGTTTTCGGGGTCACTGCTGTATTTGTCAAAGCGCTATGGCTTCAACTCGGCCACCCTCACAGACGCTGGCGAGATCGATCACTTCAATATCGAGGCCGAAGCTCCCGCTACGGTGGCCTCGGTGTTTATGTCACTCAAGAATTTGGGTATGACGGGCATGCATCTCATGGCAGGCGTGCACAACGTGGCCGACGCACGTTGGCGTTACGTAGAAGCTTACGATGGCGGTCATGCGCCAACGCCGGCACCGACACGGCAGTACTTTGTGCGCCTGACCATTGATGAGAGTGCTCGGGACGCCAGTGCAGATCCTGGCATGTCGGCAAGCGATCGTTAGCGCAACGTTGGCCGATGGCACCCGCAGTCATCGAGTTCCTGCGAGTTATTAAGCTTGACCTCCTCTGCGGTCTCTCTGCTGAGCGCCCCAAGCGACGCTTACACCTCGGTTGTTCGTAACCTTTACGAGTGCTACCGTAACAACATCGTGGCGCTGGCGCAGCCCGTCAACTTCGCGCCGCGTCAACGGTAGATACGGGAGGACCTATGGCCGAGCTGACCCTCAAGATTTCTGCGTTTCAGGACGTCGACGCCTACCGTGAACAGAACTGGACTGGGACATTTGAGGATTACCTGCAAGTTGTCCGGAAGAATCCCAACATTGCGCGCAACGCGTTTCAACGTATCTATGACATGATTTTGTCTTACGGTCGTGAGGAGTACATCGATTCTAAGAAGAAGTTGGTGCACTATTTCTTCTTCGATGACCCCACGAGTGACGGCGCCGATGGTATCTATGGTCTAGATATTCCGCTCATGCGTTTGGTGAACGTCTTCAAGAGCGCCGCCAATCGCTATGGTACCGAGCGACGGGTCATCCTGCTGCACGGCCCGGTGGGCAGTTCCAAGTCGACGATTGTGCGCCTGTTAAAGAAGGGGCTCGAAGCCTACTCACAAAAACCCGATGGCGCTCTCTACACATTCGATTGGTACCTGGATGATGTGCGCGAGGATGGCACGCCGTTCCGCGAACACATGCCGTGCCCCATGCATGAGGAGCCGCTACGGCTGATCCCGGCCGAATGGCGCACCAAAGCATTTGAAGAGTTGGGCCTGACCGGCGGCACCTATCCGCTCAATGTTGAGGGCGATTTGTGTCCGGCCTGCCGCTACGTGTTTCGCCAGTTGATGAGTCGCTACAAAGGTGACTTCAACAAAGTCATGGAGCACGTCAAAGTGCGACGCTTCATGATGTCAGAGAAGGACCGTCAAGGTATCGGCACCTTCCAGCCTAAAGATGAGAAAAACCAGGACTCCACCGAGCTTACCGGCGACATCAACTATCGCAAGATCGCTATCTACGGCTCCGATTCCGACCCGCGCGCGTTCAACTTCGATGGCGAGTTCCATATCGCCAACCGCGGCATTATCGAGTTTATCGAGGTGCTCAAGCTGGACGTCGCGTTCCTGTACGATTTATTGGGTGCTTCGCAAGAACACAAAATCAAGCCTAAGAAGTTCGCGCAGACGGACATCGACGAGGTCATCATCGGTCACACCAACGAGGCCGAATACAAGAAGCTTTTGAACAACGAGTTCATGGAAGCGTTGCGCGATCGCACCGTCAAGATTGATATTCCGTACATTACGAAGCTGTCGCAAGAGGTTCGGATTTACGAGAAGGACTACAACAAGAAGAAGATCGTCGGTAAGCATATTGCGCCGCACACGCTCGAAATGGCGGCGATGTGGGCGGTGGCTACCCGCTTAGAAGACCCGAAGAAGGCCAACCTTTCGGTGACGCAGAAACTCAAGCTTTACGATGGCAAGATGCTGCCTGGGTTTACCGAGGAGAGCGTCAAAGAGCTGCGCAAAGAGACGGAGCGTGAGGGGCTCGACGGCATCAGCCCGCGCTACATCCAAGACAAGATCTCCAATGCGTTGGTCAGCGAGAAGGCATCGGGTTGCATCAACCCATTCTTGTTGTTGAATGAGTTGGACAGCGGCTTGGCGGGTCATTCGCTTATCAACCGCGAGGATGATCGCAAGCGGTTCCGCGAGCTGATCGCCACAGTGAAGCAAGAGTACGAAGACCTGGTGAAGAGCGAGGTCCAACGCGCGATCTCCGCCGATGAGGAAGCGTTGGGTAAGCTGTGCGCCAACTACATCGACAACATCAAGGCGTACACGCAAAAAGAAAAGGTGAAGAACAAATACACCGGCCAGTTCGAGGAGCCCGACGAACGTTTGATGCGCTCCATCGAAGAGAAGATCGATATTGCCGAAAGTCGCAAGGACGATTTTCGCCGCGAGATCATGAACTATATCGGTGCCTTAGCGGTGGAAGGGAAGAAGTTCGATTTTCGCACCAACGAACGCTTGTACAAGGCGTTGGAGCTGAAACTGTTCGAGGATCAAAAGGACTCGATCAAGTTGACCACCTTGGTGTCCAACGTGGTCGACCGCGAGACGCAGGAGAAAATCGACGTTGTCAAACAACGGATGGTGCGTAACTACGGCTACTGCGACGTGTGTGCCACCGACGTGTTGAATTTTGTAGCCTCGATTTTTGCGCGTGGCGACGCCAAGGATTAAGGTCGCCGTCGGGAGTTTTGGATGGCGCGGCGCAAGAAGCTCGAACCACCTCCAGTCGGTACGTTTCGTCCCGGCGTTCCACAGGACGCCAGCGACGTCGTGTTGACTTACCTCATTGGCGCACGGGTTGTGTGCGAGAAACCCGAGGCGCTGACCCAGGTCTCGGAGACTTTGCAGCATTTGGCTGCGCGCTTGTTGCCGCCGGTGCAACTGGCTGCCGACGAGTGTGCGCGCTTGTGGGTTTATTTTGTGCGTGCCGCTGCCACTGGCAAACCGTCGCTGACGATGGAAGCAGGCCAGGCGTTGCTGCGCGATTTGGACGTGTTAGGGCAACGGCTAGATTTAGCGCCTCTGCTGTCCTGGGAACGCATCCCCAATGCGGTGGATGACCCAAACGCGGAGGTGCTGTCGGCGGATGACGATGATGACTCCGGGGCGAGCGCGGCCACGATTCGACGTCGCGCCAAGCGGCGTTTGGGCAAAAAGAAGCGGTTGCCGATCCCTGAGGTTGTGGATCTACTCGCAGCGTTGGCCAGTTCGGAGCGCGCCCAGGTGTTCAACCAGATGGTGGGTGAGGGGAAACTCGATCGTACCGCCGCCACTCTCGTACAACAACGTCTGCAAAAGGGTGACAAAGTCAAAAGCGATGACGAAGCTTTGATCAATGTGCTTCATCAGGTAGGCGCTTGGCTCGTAGCCTAGTTCCCGCGGCGCAGCTCAGCGGGGCTTGAGGTCTGGTTCATGGCCGATTGCAAACGTTTGGAAAAGTGTCCCTTCTTCAACGACCGCATGGCCGCACGTCCCGCCACGGCCGAGTTGTTCAAGATTGAGTATTGCCGCAGTGAGCCGGAACGTTGCGCGCGCTATCGCGTGGCTGAGGTCCTCGGGCCCGAGCGGGTCCCGGGCGATTTGTTTCCCAGCCAGGTAGAGCGCGTCGATGAACTTTTGGGTTTGAATAAGCCATCATAGCAAGTTGTCTCCGGCTCACCCGTAGGAGACGTCGGTATGGTCGCATTCGTTTGTATCGTCGTTGGGTTAGCGCTCCCAGCGGATGATGGCGATCGGTTGACGCCTGCTGTGCCATACGGTTTTGACGAGGCAGCGCCTGCTGTGCCGCTGTTGGGCGATTCTAATGCTCCCCTCCATGACGCACCCCGCGGTTTGTTGCTAGCGATGGGGGTCGACACTGATTGGAGCCGCATGGCCGACGGTGTGGGACGGGCGGTTGTCGTGTCGGGCATTTGGGCCGGGCGTGAGGTAGGTGCTGCAGTGACGCTCATCGCCACGCGGCCATTGGGAATGCGCTTGCAGGGTGAATGGTATCCGTGGGCACGCGGGGCGCTTAGACCCTTTGTGGGAGTCGGCACCTCGCTGTTTTTGCCAGATATTTCGGTACGGACGTCCACTGGCCTGCTCTGGAAAATGTGGGACCCCTGGGTCATGACCGCCGACTTGGCATACGAGCGCTTCATCAAACGTGCCCCTGACTTTCGCCCTCAACTGCTCGTGGTTGGTTTGGGCATGGGCTACAACGGTTGGGTCTACTGATGCCGGCGTTTGAACCAGAACACCCATCCGACGCACACAAATATCGCCGCAGTGGGGTTCGCCACCTGTGCACAGCTCAGGTGTGAGCGCTCCGAGGCTAGCTCCCAGGTGTCAGCTCTGAGTTCGTTGCCTGTCAGGCCGCCGAACAGCAACCCCCGTCGTCGACCGGAATCGTAGCCTGTCGCTGCGAGGCGCCGGGCCGGTAGCTTGCCATCCACATCGAGGGCTCGCCAATCGCTGCCGTCCCATTCCCAAGTGTCGGCCAGGTCGCGGTGCAGCTCAACGGTGCCTGTGTAGTAGTTGCTGACCCCGCCCACCAGCAGAGCGCGTTCACGGTGGCTGTCGTAGAAGAAGGCGTGCATAGCCCGCGCGGTTGGCCTCTCGGAGGGTGCTGCTGGCCGCCAAGTCGCGCCGTCAAACAACCACGTGTCGTCGTAGTACAGGGCGCCCAGGTGGCCGCCAAACAGCACCAACTCGCCCCGGACCGCGTCAAAGGTCATTGCCGCTCCGGTGCGTGCGGAAGGGCCTGAGGCATCGACCCATTGCCAGACGCCGTCCAACCAGAGCCAGGTTTCGGCCGATGGGCCCTGGTCGTCTAGGCCTCCGAACAGTACGGCCTGGTGCCGGTGGCTGTCATACGCGAATGCGAAAAGCTCGCGGGCGCTCGGACCACTTGTGCTTTGGATCTCCCAGGTGTCGTCGTGCAGGCTCCAGGTATCGCCGAACAAGGTTGCCGAGATGTCGCCGCTGCCGTCGGCACCGCCAAACAGCAGCAGCGCCTCTTGGTCGTCGTCGTAGATCAGCCCTCCGTAGGTCCGCGCCGTTGGGCCGAGGGTATCAAGCCGTTGCCAGCTTGCATCTGTGTAGCTCCAGCTATCTGCGGCAACCCCGAGCAGGGTGATGCCGCCGAACACTACCCAACGGTCGCCTACCACGTCGTAGGCTGCCATGGCACCCGCGCGGGCGCGGGGAACCTCGTTTGGTTCGACGTCTAGCCAGTGGTGGGTGGCACTGAGTGCAGAGATTGCAAGGAGTAACGCAGCGGCCATGGGGACCTCACAGGGCAAGTGTGGCGTGTTTGGCGGGGCCGTGGCAATGCCGCTGTTGCGCCGCTCAAGCCGGTGTTACATTGAAAGGGCCATGGCTCTGCGCATCAAACAAGACCATTCGCGTTTTCGCCAAATTGTGCGGGGGCGCATCAAGCAGAACCTCAAGAAGTACATTTCCCAAGGGGAGATGATCGGTAAGCAGGGGAAAGACCTCATCAGCATCCCCGTGCCCCAGATCGATCTGCCTCATTTTGTATTTGGCCACAAAGAGAAAGGTGGTGTGGGCCAAGGCGAGGGTGACGTCGGCGACGTGTTGCAGCCCGGCAACTTGGAGCAAGGCGACGGGCACGAAGCCGGCAAAGATCCAGGCGAACATTCGCTGGAGGTGGAGGTCAGCTTCGATGAGCTTGCCGAGATGTTGGGCGAGGCATTAGAGCTGCCCAGCATCAAGCCTAAAGGCAGCGATAAGATCACCACCGAGCACTATCGTTTCACCGGCGTACATCGCACCGGTCCAGAGTCGCTGCGACACTTCAAGCGGACGTTCAAGCAGGCGCTCAGGCGCCAATTGTCGATGGGTCAGTACGATCACAAGAATCCAATCATCGTCCCCACCCGTGAAGACCGTCGTTACCGCAGCTGGCGCGTGCGCGAAGATCCGCAGTTCAACGCGGTGATCATTTACATGATGGATGTCTCGGGTTCGATGGGCGACGAACAAAAGGAGATCGTGCGCATCGAGTCGTTCTGGATCGATACCTGGCTTCGGCACAACTACAAGGGGCTCGAAACCCGCTTCATTATTCACGACGCGCAGGCCAAAGAGGTCGATCGTGAGACCTTTTTTCACACCCGTGAGTCAGGCGGCACGATGATTTCGTCAGCGTATAAGCTTGCCGCTGAGATAATCGAAGCCGAGTACCCGTCATCGCAGTGGAACATCTATCCGTTTCATTTTTCGGATGGCGACAACTGGTCGGCAGATGACACCCGACTGTGTTTGGACGTCATCAAGACGCGCCTGTTGCCGCACGTAAACGCCTTTTGCTATGGCCAGGTCGAAAGTCCCTATGGCTCCGGGCAGTTCATCAAAGATGTGCGCGAGGGTTTTGGCCAAGACGAGCGCGTGCTGATCTCCGAGATTCCCAACAAGGACGCGATCTATAAATCGATCAAGGACTTTTTAGGGAAGGGCAAGTAAACGAGGCTGGCGCCAGCGCTGGGGCCCAGGCGGTCAGCAGCGTCGCATGCGTTCCATACACACACAACTCGACGTTCTTGTGGGGGCTTTGCAACAGCGGCGGTAGCGCGTCGGTTTGGGATATCAGGAACAACGCCGGAATTCCGGCTGCGACAACCGCGCCCGCCTCCACCCACATGCTGCTCATCCGCGGCACTGAATCGTAGGCATAGAACACTGCTTGGTGGCTTGCCCGCAGGGCGTCGATGTCGGCCACGAGGTGCGGGGCGGGTGTGCCGAACTCGGCCTGCGTCGTCGCCGCTATGGCTTCGCAGAAGGTGCGGAGCAAACCGCGAGCTTTGAGACCTTGGTCGATAGCCAGGAGGTGGGAGCGATTCTCCTCGTATTGTTCAGGGGTCAATCCTGACATCATGCAGCCCAGGAAAGTGTCAAACTGCGTCGGTGCTGACGCCTGGGGTTTGCGCTGGGCAACGGCGAATTGCGCGGCGGCCTGGTTGGCACTGTCGCTCGCCGCGGTGGCGCGGAGGAACCGGAACAATTGGCCTGGGTAACTTTTTTCGGCCTCGCGTAGGAACCAAGGGAGGTCGGTTTCTTGGTCGATCAGGAAGGCCGTTGGCACGCCATGGTAGAGTGCGCCGCCGATCAGCACCAGCGCGTCATCGGCCCGTGGGCGCTGCAGTCGTACCACCAAGTGTTGTGCGTTTGGGAGCGCCGCCCAGGCCTTTGCTGCTGTCAGTGGTTGGCCATCCACGCTTACCGACTGCGGCGGGAGGGTCCATCCTGTTGCGATCAGATCGGGGATGGGGGTCGTTGGTTTGGCACAGGCATTTAGCAAAAACAGGGACATAACAGGGAGATAGCGGCGCATGCGGGCTCTCTTTTTAGGTCGATGAGCTACTTTCGCGCCAGCGCCGGGTGTGGCGCAAGTTTTGGCGGGATTCTACATTGCGTCACACGCTAAGAATCCAACGCTGGTTGTGATTGTCGCAAGTGGCGCGATTATGGCAATGTGCCCCCACTCTTAGCCCGGGAGATGAACAATGAGCGAGTTCCTGAAAGTGGGCACAGCGCAGCCGCCATCGTCCGTGTCCTTGGGGGAGGGTGGGGCACCCAACCCACCGACGCACGCTCCTGCTGGCGAATTTGTCAACGAGGTCATTCCCGAGCTTGCGACGCCTGCAACCAAGCTCACGGCAGCACCTGATCCCCAGGGTCCCACGTTATTGGTACCGGGGAGCAGTCGACCGGTGCGTGTGACTCCGGCCGCGAATCAGGCAAATGTCAGGTTTGCGAGTCCGAGCGCGGTGATGGTTGCAGGCACGGAGCTGGGTGCTGCGGCGCTGGCGAGTCAGGTCGATCAACAAGTGCAGCGCTTCCTTGTGAGCCTAAGGGATCGCAGCGTTGGCGCAGGGATGCTCGGTGAGCAGTTCGCGGAACTTCAGCACGTCTCCCATGCGTTGAATGCTATGGGCCCGTCGTACCACGCCACCGCCCGAGCGTTATTGCCGCTTGTCGGTCAGGAGGTCACGGAGCTGCTGTTGGCGCGCGGCATGATGTCGAAGGAACGCTTTGCTGCAGCGGGAGATTGGTCCACCAACACCAGTCAGACGGTGTCGTTCATGGCCGCGAGTCTGTTTGCGTTGGCTACGCGTAGCGACGCTGAGGGTGACTCTGTGGCGTTGCGCGCGCTGGCGAAGGACGTGGTGATGACCTACGCCAGGGCGGTGGCGGTGTTACCGTCCGAGGAACGTGAGCACACAGCCCACGTGACGCTGCCGCGCTATCTTGCGGTGCTCGCGCCGGAGTGGGTGCAACGCCGCGACGGCCAGCATGACGTCGGACAAAAGGTATTGCGATCCGCAGAGCTTACACTTACGCAGGATGCGGCGGGTCACGCCACGTTCGGGTTGACCGATCCGCTTGTCAGCCGAACGGGCACCACCGAGTTGCCAGTGTTTGGGGAGGCGCTCAACGCAGCGCTTAGTAAGCTCGGGAGCGGTTGGCTAGAAAAGGGTCGGCTGCAGGCTGCCGCGACTCTCGTCGCACACATTGCGACGTTGCCCTAACCCGGCGATCTTTGCGAAGGTGCTGGCCATGACGGTCGAAGCGCCTTTCAAAATAGACCTGCGCGTCTACCTAGAAGACAGCGATGCGCAGGGGATTGTCTACCACGCCAACTACCTGAATTACTTTGAGCGAGCGCGTACGGAGCTGTTTGCGCTGCGGGGGCCCGGCATGCGTGCGGCGCTGGATCGCGGCCACCTGTTCGTGGTGCACGAGGCGCGGCTCAAGTATCTGAAACCTGGACGGGTAGGGGACCTGATCACCATCGAGACGCGGGTAGAGCGTACCTCGCCCTATCGCTTGGCGTTCAAGCAGGATGCCTTTCGCTCTCCTGAACGGGAGTTGTTGTGCAAAGCCGAAATCGATGTCGTCTGCATCGATAAGCAGGGCAACTTGTTCGAGGTGGATGCCCAAACGTTGGCGGCGGTAGATAGCTAGGCGAAGGATTCGCACCGTTGTGGGAGGCTGTTGGCTCTAAGCCTACAGACCGGTGACAAAGCTGCGCCCGCGGCGGGCGTTGGGTGCTCACATGCTAAATGTTGACTACGGCTTTACGCGAACCTTTCCGAAGACATCACTGACGGTTGCACGCGAACGGATCACTGCGGCGTTGGCCAAGGAGGGGTTCGGCATCATCACCGAAATCGACATTGCCGCGACAATGAAGAAAAAACTCAATGTCGAGTTCATGCCGTACCTGATCTTGGGGGCCTGTAACCCTCAAATTGCTCATCAGGCTCTCAGCTTGGAACCTGGCGTTGGCCTGGTGCTTCCGTGCAACGTTGTGGTGGCCGAACAGGCTGGCGACAGCTATGTCTCAATCATCAAACCCGAGGCGATGTTCAGCATCATCCAACGCTCCGATGTTGCAGGGCTCGTTCAAGAGGTCACGACCCGCCTAACGCGTGCTCTCGCAGCCGCCTAACCCCCTGTTTTTCCTACGCCTCTCGGCCGCGACGCGCTGGTGCCATACCGCCAATCCACAACACCACCCGGGAAACCACCTACGCCGAGATCGACAGTCGCGATGTGCTGCTGATAAGTGACCTGCCATCGCTGTGATGGGGTTGAGGCAGCCTAACGCGTGCTGGGAGTCGTCAGAGGCTCGGCTTCGGCGGGTTCGTTCAAATCGTCATCGTGCGGCGGAGCGGCTCTGGGGAGAGGGCGCGCCACCGGTGGCTCTTTGGGACGGGTTGCACCCAAGGCGCCGGCCAGCCACCAGTCAAAGAGCGCGAGTTCGCGTAGCTCATCGGCTTCGGTCGTGGTCGACATGACCTCCTTGAGTCGATCCCGCAAGAAACGCTGACGTTCGGGGTAGCTCGCAAGTTTCTGCAGTCCTTCGGGTTGGGCACCAAACCACAGTCCCCAAAAGCCCGCGCGCCGCTCCTCCAACTCGGTGCTCCCAAGCGCCTGAGCAAACAACGCGAAGCCGGGCGCGAAGCCAACTTTGCCGAGCACCTTCAGGGCCTGTACCCGGGCCTTGGGGAGGCCTTGCTGGGCCAACCCGACGAGCTGTTTGATCTGGTTGGCGGTCAGGTGACGCTGTGTCAACGCGCGCGCCGCGCGCTCCACTAGCCATTGGTTTCTCTGGCTGTCGGCATTCTGAAGCTCGGCGAAAAGAGCGTCTGTGGTGTCAGACGCGGTAGGTTTGACGGGAGGGCCCAAGATGAGCTCGTCTTGGCCAAAACGACAAAGCCGTACGGTGAGCAAGTCGCGGAGCGCTTGCGGCGTGGCCCAGTGCAGGCGTAAGCGCAGAAGGTCCGCCAAGAGTGGTGCCGGAAATGGCCAGTGCAGCTCGGCGATGTACATCGCGTACAACTGCGGCGGTGGGACGGCGGCGTCAATCTCGACAGTCTCTGGGCCGTTTGGGAGCAACAGCGGCTCAAGCCACGCCTGGCGAAGCAAGCCCTGGCTTGAGTCGGTCAACCAGCGCTCAAGCGGTTCTGCCAGGAGCGCCAAAGCTCGTTGGGCTTCGCCGAGACGTGCCTCTTCCTCTTGTGCGGTGGCGGTGCGACCGGGGTAGAGAGCCGAGCGTTCGGGGTTGGCCTTTTTGATAAGTTGCACGTGGGGTGTCGCAAAGCACTCACCCGCTGCCGGCATCGAAAGCTCCGAGACGGGGCACGGCAGTAGGAGCAGCAACCAGGGGATCAGCGTCATCTTGCCCTTCCTTGCGACATCATTCTAATCTCCTCCGCCAGTTGCATACTATCAAAGGAGATTCATCGTGGCCGACCAAAACACCCTCAACAACCTCCTCGCGACCGTTCGTGAAGGCGCTCCTGGTCTGTTTGGCAAAGACTTCCTGCTCACGTGGGATCACGGTACCTCGACGTTGAAGTCGGTTCTGGCCGCCGCCGAAGTCTTAGAGCACGCATACCAAAACGGCAAAGACGCTCGCTACTTTGATGGGGGCTTGGCGATCTCGATCTTCCGCGACAAGTCGACCCGTACCCGGTTTGCCTACGCCTCGGCCGCGACGCTTTTAGGCATGAGCTTGCAGGAGCTGGACGAAACCAAGTCACAAATTGCCCATGGCGAGACGGTGCGCGAGACGGCCAACATGATCGCCTTCTGCGCGCGCGCCATTGGTATCCGCGACGACATGTTCATTCATGAAGGCCATCGCTACATGGTGGAGGTGGCGCAGGCTTTGGATGAGGGCAAGAAGGAAGGTGTGCTGCCGTACCGGCCCACGATGGTCAACTTGCAATGCGATATGGATCATCCCACCCAGGCGATGGCCGACCTGCTGCACCTGTCGAAAACCTACGGGGGTTTGGACAAGCTTAGGGGCAAGCGCATCGCGATGACGTGGGCATATTCACCCAGCTACGGCAAGCCGCTGTCGGTGCCGCAAGGCATCATCACGTTGATGACTCGTTTCGGCATGGACGTGGCGTTGGCGCATCCCGAAGGCTACGATCTCTTGCCCGAGACCATCGACATCGCCAAGCGTCATGCGAAGGAAGCGGGCGGCAACTTTACGGTGGGGCATTCGATGACCGACGCATTTAAGGACGCCGACATCGTTTACCCGAAGAGCTGGGCGCCCTTTAAGATCATGGAAGAGCGCACCCGCTTGCTGCGCGGCGGCGACGCAAAGAAGCTCGACGCTCTTGAGAAAGATTGTTTGGCCAACAATGCCAAATTCAAGAGCTGGGAGTGCACCGACGAGCTGATGAAGCACACGAAGAACGGCAAGGCGCTTTACATGCATTGTTTGCCGGCCGACATCACCGACGTCTCCTGCAAAGAGGGCGAGGTTTCGGCCAACGTCTTCGAGCGCTATCGGCTAGATACCTACCGTGAGGCCGCTCACAAGCCGTACATCATCGCCGCGATGGTGCTCTTGTCGGCCGCTAAGGATCCGAGTGCCTTCTTGGCCAACGCGATCAAGTAGCCTTGTGCCGTCATCCTGACGGCCCCCTTTCCCATCGGAGCTGTCATGAATCTCCTGCCTCGCATGGGTTACTCTCATGCACTGTGGCTTGGTCTATCCGGTTTCGTTGCTGTCTTGGTGCCGGTTGTTCCGGCCCAGGCTGGCCGAGCCGCCACGGCCTACCTCGTGTTAGAGGAGGAGACCAGTTGGCAGCCAATCTGGCGGGATGAGGTGGCTGAGCTTTTGGAGCACGCCGCCCTTGAAGAACTGACGAAGAGTGGCCTGCTCAACTTGCAGAAGGTCAAAAAGGCGGAGTTCGGGACAGCGCCCACCGCGTTTGCGCTGCGTATCACCGGGCGGTTTGTCCCAGAATCTGAAACGCACACCGTGTTGTTAAGCTTTGAGGGGCGGGGTGATGTGCGCGTCGGGAGCTTCCGCAGCGCCGGCACCGTGGTGATCGGCAAGATACCGAAAGCCAAGATGCTGGAGAGGATAGA
>ERZ795055.2692-NODE-2692-length-13267-cov-4.518998_pt1 | contig 13267 bp, 16 predicted proteins | sample MGYA00375139_ERZ795055 | MGnify/ENA primary metagenome ERZ795055 (study PRJEB30184, sample SAMN05720283) | anaerobic digester metagenome | isolation source: active sludge of municipal wastewater-treating anaerobic digesters | place: USA | collected 2015-01-23 ...
AACCACCAGCCGATCGACTTCAACGACGGCTCGGTCCAGCGCGTGCTCTCGGTGAACGACCACATCTTCTCCCTCATGGTCACCGTCGACGCGGCGATGCAGGCGGGGGCCGAGCGGATCAACCTCGTCCTCCCCTCCTTCCCCTACTCCCGCCAGCACAAGAAGAAGGGCCGCGAGGGCCTGACCGCCGCCCGCGTGAGCCAGATGCTGGAGAACCTGGGCGTCTCGCGGATCATCACCCTGGACATCCACAGCCGCGAGATCGAGAACGCCTTCAACCGGATGCGCCTGGAGAACCTCCACGCCTCGTTGCAGATCATCGAGAAGCTCATCGGCATCATCGACATCTCCTCCTCCGACCTCGTCGTCCTCTCCCCGGACACGGGCGCCGTGGACCGGAACAAGTTCTACGCGAACACGCTGCACAAGCCCCTCGCCCTCCTCTACAAGGAGCGGGACTACTCCAAGGTCTCCAAGAACGCGGCCGAGTCGAACATCACGGACATGCGCCTCCTGGGCGACGTCGCGGGCAAGACCGTCTTCATGGCCGACGACATGATCGGGACCGGCGGCACCCTCCTCAAGGGCATGAAGAGCATCAAGGAGATGGGCGCCTCGCGGATCATCTGCGCGGCCTCCCTCCCCCTCTTCTCCGGCAGCGCCATCGAGGACTTCGACGCGGCCTACAGGCAGGGCCTCTTCTACCGCATCATCGGCACGAACGCGGTGCACCACCGCGAGCTCCTCCAGAAGGAGTGGTACGTGCAGGCCGACGTCACGGGCCTCTTCGCCCAGATCATCAGCCTCCTCCACCACAACCGCTCCCTCTCCTCGATGCTCGACAACCGCGACCTCGTGGCCAAGCGCATCAAGCGCCAGCTCGAGCGCCAGCCCAAGGCCCCCCGCGGGGCGGCGCCCCAGGCCTCCTCCGGCGTGCCCCTGGACGAGGAGCCCCTCCCCCACGGAGCCCTCCGCGAGATCGGCGGGCCCTCCGTCCAGGACTGATGCGGGTCCTCGCCCTGCCCGGGCGGCCCAAGGCCCTCCTCTTCGACCTCGACTCGACCCTCTACACGAACCCCGCCTACGCCGCCTTCCAGGACGAGGCCCTGGTCGGGCGCCTCGCCCGGGAGCGCGGCGAGAGCCCGGCCGCGGCTCGGGCCGCCCTGGCCGGCCTCCGCGCCGCCCGCGAGGCTTCTGGCGGAGGCCGCACGAGCCTGGGGAACCTCTTCGCGGGCCTGGGCGTCCCGATCCAAACGAGCGTCCGCTGGCGCGAGGAGCTCTTCAGGCCGGCTGAATGGCTCTCCCCCGACCCCCGCCTGGACGGGACCCTCGCCGCCCTCGGGAAGCGCTTCGCCCTGGCCCTCGTAACGAACAACCCCCGCTCGGTCGGCGAGCTGAGCCTCGAGGCCTTGGGCGTGCGCGGCCGCTTCTCCCTCGTCGTCGGCCTGGACGACACCCTGCGCTCCAAGCCCGACCCCGCGCCCTTCGCCTTCGCCGCGAAGGGCCTGGGCCTGGAGCCTGGGGACTGCGTCTCCGTCGGCGACCGCGAGGACGTGGACCTGCGGCCGGCCCTGGCCCTCGGGATGGGGGCCGTGCTCGTGGAGGGCGTGGAGGATGTCTATGCGCTGGAAGCTGTCCTGCCCTGAGGGCGGGCTGAAGGGAAGCCGGCTCTGCGGCGGGCCGGCCGGCGCGGCGGAGAAGCCTAGCCGGCGCGGGCCATGGACAAGGCGGCCTTGAGCCTCAGGACCTTCTTGCCCCCGCGGTCCTCGACCCGGAGGCCGGAGATCCAGGAGAGGACGCCCGAGCCCTCCCCCAGGCCTTCCACGCCCAGCACGAGCTCTTCCTTGCCCATGGCCTCGAGCTCGAAGACGATGTAGGAGAGGAGGCCCCTCTCTATCTCCGCGCCCGCGTACTCGGCGAGGAGGACGACCTCCTCCAGGACGGCGCTCGCGGGACTCGCGTCAAGGAGGGTGGCGCAGCCGACGACCTTGTCCTCGTCCATGACGCAGAAGAAGAGCTCCTCCTCGTCCGGGGCGTAGACTCGCTGGTGAAAGGTTATGCGATCGAAGATCTCGCGCATCTCTGCCCGGTCGTTGACCAGGTGGTTCGTGATATACATATTTAACTCCCGCGGCCGCATGACTTTACATCTGGCTCAATTATAGCGGCCCGCGGAAGTAATGCAAGCGGGCCATCGCGGGCCTCTCTGGCCGGCGGGGTGGGACCCGGCCGGCGCGGGTGCGGCGCCCAGGCCCCGCCGGCCGCGCCCGCCTTCAGCGGGCCATGGCCTTCCTGTACTCGTAGAGGACGAGGGAGCCCTCCTGCCGCGACTCCCCCACCTTCACGTAGCCGAGCGACTCGTAGAGGTGGTGGTTCCGGAAGCTCAGGTGCGGCGTGTCCAGGTCCCACTCCTCGGCCTCGGGGAAGAGCTCCTCGATCCGCCTCACGCAGAAGCGCCCGATCCCGAGGTCCTGGCGGGCGGGATCGATGAAGATGCGGTTGAGCCTGTAGCGGCGCTCGTCGCGCCTGCGCACGTCGATGCCGCCGATGAGCTCGCCTTCCTCCAGGACGGCGAAGTAGAGGCAGGCCTCGATCTTGCGCTCCAGCCGTTCCAGGCTCTCGTTGGCGGGATTCGTCGCCTCGTCGCCGTACTTCTCGAGGTCGGGCAGGAAGCAGGCCCGCTGTATGGCGAGGAGCCCCGGCGCGTCGGTCCGGACGGCCCTCCTGATCTCGATCCCCTCGCGTCCGGACTCCATGGTCTCTCCTCCCCCGGGCGGCCGCCCGGCGCGTCGCCGCCGCGCCCCCGGGCGTCGCCGCCGCGCCCCCGGAATCGCCGCCACGGCCGCCGCTCAATCATCGACGACTATGTCGAAGCCCGCAAGGAGGCCGAGGACGTCCGGGACGGAGAAGACGGCCTTCGCGACCTTGTTGGTCCGCGGATCGATCGAGTAGCCGCGGGCCCCGCGGAAGTCGGCCTTGCGCACGTCGGCGCCGTGGAAGTGCGTCCTCTCGAAGCGGGAGCGGGCGAAATCCGCCTCGACGAGGAAGCAGTCCTGGAAGTCGCAGTCGACGAGCTCGCAGGCCGGGAAGCGGGAGCGCTTCAGCTTGAGGCCCGAGAAGTTGCAGCCGACCAGGCGGCAGGCGTCGAAGGAGAAGTCGAAGGCGAGCTGGCCGCAGTGGTAGAAGTTCAGGCCCGCGAGCTTGCAGCCCTCGAAGCCGCAATCCTCGAAGCGCGCGCCCTTGATCGAGGGATTGCTCAGGTTGCAGCCGCGGAAGGAGCAGGCCTCGAAGGAGGCGTCCGAGAGGTCGCAGTCCGAGAAATCACAGGCCTCGAAGGAGCAGCCGGCGAAGGACAGGCCTGCCAGGCTTCCCGAGGAGAAGTCCCGCCCCTCGAGCCGCTCGCCCCGGAGCTCTCCGCCCTCGGGGAAGGGCCCGAGGGCCCGCGCGGGGCCGCTCACGGCCTCAGCTCGCCCTTCACGAGGCGCGTTCCGTCGGGAGCGGTCCAGGTCGCCGCGGGCCTGAAACCGCATCCCGCGTAGAGCCTGGCCAGGCATTCCCTGTCCTCGTAGTAGTCCAGCCTGACGAAATCCTTGCCCCGCGCCCGGGCGAACTCGCGGATCCACGAGACGAGGCGGCCGGCGTAGCCCTTGCCGCCCTCGCCAAGGCGGACGACGAGCTTGTGGACATGGAAAGCCCGGTCGCCCCGGCCCTCGGGCCAGATTTCCGGATCCTCCTCCACGAGGACAAAGCCGCCCACCGCGCGCCCGTCTTCGCGGGCGAGGAAGCATTCGGGCCCGCGGTAGCGCTCGACGAAGCGGTCCTTCTCGAGGTAGGCGGGATCCCACATCGGCTGGCCCCTCGACTCAAGCCAGGCTGCCCGCTCCCTCAGCATCTCCAGGAGCTCCTCGAGCCCCTCAGGCCCGAGCGCCTCGACCTTCAGCATATCCATCCCCCATGCCCAAGCCGGGCCCTACGCGAGCTCGACGCGGATCCGTTTGTTGCCCTTGCCCTTGTTCTCGAGGCCCGTTAGGCGCGCGGCCCCGATCTCGTCCGTGCGGGCGACATGGGTGCCGCCGTCGGCCTGCCTGTCCAGCCCCTCGATCTCCACGAGCCTGATCCTGCCCAGGCCCTCGGGCACGAGGTTCGTCTTCGTCCGTATGAGGCCCGAGAGGTCGGCGTCGCGGCCGAGCCAGGAGACCCGTATCGGCCGCGCGGCCGCGATCTCCGCCCTCGCCAACTCCTCCAGCCGCGCGAGGACGGCGAGGTCGAGCTCGGGGAAGTCGAAGTCCATCCGCGCCCTGAGCGGCTCCATGTTGCCGCCCGTCACGGCCTTCCCGTACTCGTTCCAGACGAGGCCGCAGAGGACGTGCATCAGGCTGTGGGTCCGCATGAGGGCGTAGCGCCTGTCCCAGTCGATCTCGAGGAGGCCTCTCGCGCCTTCGCGGGGGAGCGGCCCCTCGAAGGAGTACCAGACCTCGTCGCCTTCCTTCACGGCGCCGGCTATCGCGTAGGAGGCGCCGTCGGCGGAGAAGCGCCCCTCGTCGCGGGGCTGGCCGCCCCCGCCGGGGTAGACGACGCTCCGGGAGAAGCGCGCGAGGCCGCGCGCGGCGTCGACGGCCTCGACTTCGGCCTCGGCCGACCTGAGGTAGGCGTCGTCCAGGTAGAGCAGGTCCATCAGGGCTCCTCCTCGGAGACGACCTCTATCCCGCGCGACTTGAGGAGGGCGGCCGTGATCCCGTCGCCCGGGACGAGCCTGCCCGAGAAGGTCCCGTCGTAGACCAGGCCCGAGCCGCAGGAGGGCGACTTCGCCTTGAGGATCGCCTTGCGGCAGCCGTAGAGCTCGGCGATCGCGAGGCAGGCCTCCGCGCCGCGCCGGAACTCCTCCGTCACGTCCCTGCCCGCGCGGTCCAGGACCCTGCCCCCGGAGAGCTCCGAGGGCTCGCGCGGCGTCGGAAGGCCGCCGAGCTGCTCGGGGCAGACCAGGACGGCCTCGCCGCGCCTCGCTAGCTCGACCGCCTTCGCGTTTTCCTTGTCGGCCCCGTCCCATCGGCAGGGGACGCCGGCCAGGCAGGCGCTCACCAAGACCATGGCTTTCCTCCTTCAGGCGTAGTTCGACTCCACGAGGGGACGCAGGACGAGCTCGTCGGGCGCGACGGACTCGTCCATCCCGACGAGGGCCAGGACGGCCTCCGCGACGCTCCGCGCCTCCAGGTAGTCGGGGCGGGAGGCGGAGCGGAAGGGCGTGTCGATGCCGCCCGGATAGACCGAGGAGACGCGGATCCCCTCGGCCCGGAGCTCCTTCCGCAGGACGCCGGCCAGGCCCTCCAGGGCGCGCTTGCTGGCGGTGTAGGCCCCGATGCCCTCGTTCGAGAAGAGGCAGGCCGTCGAGAGGATGTTTACGACGAGGCCGCGGCCGGCGGCGCGCATCGCGGGGCAAGCGGCCTGGGCGAAGAAGAGGGGCGCGAAGAGGTTGATCCCGAGCATGTCGTCCAGGTCGGCCGGCGCCATGTCCAGGACGCGGGAGCGGGCCGTGTTGGCCCCGGCGCAGTTCACGAGGACTTCGGCCGGGCCCAGACGCCCGGCGGCGCGGGCCACGAAGGCCGAGACGGCCGAGCGGTCCGTCGCGTCGAAGGCCTCGAGGTAGAGCCCGTCCTCGGCTTCGCCGCCCAGCTCCGCCGCGAGGGCGCGAAGCCGCTCCTCGGAGCGGCCGCAGAGGGCCAGCCGCGCACCCCGGGCCTTCGCCTGGCGCGCCAGCTCCCGGCCGAGCCCGGAGCTCGCCCCCGTGACGATCATCGACAGCCCCTCGAGCTCGCGCATGGCTTGGCCCTCCCTTTCCCGCCCCAAGGATACAGCGTACAGGCCGGCTTTGTCCCGGCACGCCGTCCGGTCTTGCGCTATCATCGAGGAGGGAACGATACTGGCGGAAGGGGGAGAGGCATCAAAAAAGGAAAATCGAGGAGCGGCGCGGCACTCCGCGTCTCCCTCATCTACTCGGCCTTCGCCTCGGCCTGGATCCTGGGGTCGGACCGCGTCCTCCTCCTCTTCTCCGACGACCCGGACCGCCTGGTCTGGGTCTCCACGGCCAAGGGCTGGCTCTTCGTCGTCGTCACGGCCCTCCTCCTCTTCGCCCTCGTGGGCGGCGAGATCTCCCGCCGGCTCGCGCTGGAGGGCGAGATCGCCAGGCGCCTGGAGGAGAAGGAAGCCCTGCTCCGCGAGATCCACCACCGGGTCGGGAACAACCTCCAGGTGATCGCGAGCCTCCTCAGCCTGGAGCGCGCCGGCCTGGAAGGCAAGTCCTGCGGCGAGGTGATCGACGGCATCGAGGCCAAGCTCAGGGCCATGGCCCTGGCCCACGAGAACCTCTACGAGTCGGGCGACTCAGGCGGGGTCGAGCTGGCCTCCTACCTGGGCGAGCTGGCCGCGCGGGCCGCCGTCGAGTTCGGGCCGAGCCTGGCCCCCGCCATGGACCTGGCGTCGGCCACGGCCGACCTGGAGTCCGCGGTGTTCTGCGGCCTCGTCCTCTCGGAGGAGATCGCGGAGGCCGCCTCGGTCTCCGGCGGAGGCGGCCGAGTCTCGCTCTCCCTGCGCCTCCTCGAGCCGTCCCTGGCCGAGGCCCGCCTCCACGTGGAGGGAGGGCTGAAGGCCGTCGGTCCGGACGGCATCGTCGCCGCCCTCGCGGGAAGCGACGACAGCCGGGTGCGCGTGGAGACGGGAGATGGCTGGCGGGAGGTGGCGGTGCGGATCAAGGTCTCGGGAGCGCGCCAGGAATCCTAGGCGTCCGGACGCGGGCTTCGGTCGGGGCTGACCGCCGCGCGGGCTTCGCGGCCGGACCGCCCGGCCCTGCCGCGAGCGCCGCGAGGCCGCTCCTAGAAGGCGTAGGCCGTCGTGAGCGCGAAGGTAGGCTGGTACCGCGAGCGGGTGTAGGGACTCCTCGCGGCGTCCGCGAGGAGAAAGCCGTTCGCCGCGACGAGGCTCGCCGTCCAGCGCTCCGCGAAGGCGTAGTCGAGGCCCAGGAAGACGAGGCAGCTCCGCAGGCCGGCGCGGGCCTCGAAGGCCTCGAGCTCCGCGGTGGGTGCGCCGACAGAATGCCAGGCTTCCGCGTAGGCCCCGTCCATCGCCTCCAGGGCGAGCATCGCCGTCACGGTGAGCCTGTCGGAGAGGGGCACCGGGGCCAGCCAGAAGGCCGAGCCCAAGAGGCCGTGCTCCAACCCGGCGCCTTCCACCCTGGTCGGGTGGTAGTCGAGGGAGGCGCCGACGACGCCGACGGGGCTGATCCAGCCGAGCTTCAGCCCCGCGCGGAGGAGGCTCTCGGTTTCCGGGCTGCCTTCAAGGAGGCTCCGGGTCTCCGCGTCGTGCCTGCGGGAGAACAGGCCGGCGCTGAATTCCTCGGCGCCGCGCTTTTCCCCGAAGTTGAGGCCCAGGCTCGCGAAGACGCGAGCCTCCATGTCGACGTACCTCAGGCCGAGCCCCTCCATCACCGAGGCGGAGGCCTCGAAGCCTCCCGACGAATAGGCGGCCTTGGCCATCGGGACGGGCGCCAGGAATCTCTCGTCCGAGCCGGGGTAGGCCGAGGAGGCGAAGCCGCCCGCGCCCAGGCTGAATTCCCAGCCCTCGCCGGCGAAGGCGGCGGGCACGGCGAAGAGGAGGGCGGCTCCCAGAAGGATAGCGGTGCGGGCAGCGGGCCCGGACCGGAGATCGCGCGAGGCGCACCGCGGATCGTCAGCCATGGCGATACAATGACTCATTCTTGTTTCCTTTCGTTCTCGGTCGGCCACGCAAGGCCGGCCAGCGTGCAGGGGGATACTCCTGGCCTATCGACACTACCCCATAGACCGACTGTCGGTCTATGGGGCGAGAAACTCTTTTACTGGCCGTGGTTCCGCGCAAAACCCACAAAAAAACCCCGGGCTCCATGCCCGGGGCTTCGATACTGTGTAGGCCGCTTAGCGGCTGTACTCCTTCAGTCTCCGCCCCCCATCGCCGTGAAGTCCGAGGGCACGCCGAGCTTGCGCTTCCCGAGCTCGATGTTGAGCATGAAGGTGCCCTGGGCGGAATCACCCAGGAGGTCGAGCGTCTGGAGGATGTCGGCGGCGTTCTTCTCCTCCTCTACCTGCTCGCCCACGTACCAGGCGATGAAGGACTCGGTGGCGTAGTCCTTCTCCTCGCGGGCCAGGGCCGCGATCTCGCGGATGCTCGCGGTCACGCCCTTCTCGTGCTCAAGGACGTGGCGGAAGAGCTCCTTCACTCCGGTCTCCTTGAACTCCGGCTTGGCGATCGCCTCGAGGGCGACGGCGGCGCCCTGGTCCTCGAGATAGCCGTAGAGCTTCATCGCGTGGAACATCTCCTCGTGGTACTGGATCATGAGCCAGTTAGCGATGCCCTTGTAGCCGGCCTCGGCCATCCGGGCGGACATGGCCATGTAGAGGTAGGCTGAGAACATCTCGCGGTTGATCTGGAGGTTGATCCGGTCGCTCATTTTCTTGGATATCATGGTGGCTCCTTTGTCGGTTTTGTTAGACGTATCTAACTTAATGCATGCGGAGGGAAAAAGCAAATTCGAGGAGGCGGAGCGCCTAGTCGAGGACGGCGCCCTCGTCGTCGGCCAGGAGGCGGAGGAGGCGCCAGGCGCCCTCGGGCCTCGCGGCCAGGGCCGGGGCCATCCGTGCCGCGAAGCCCGAGTCCTCCGCGAGGCCCAGGGCCATCACGGTGGGTCCGGCCCCGGAGAGGAAGACGGCCAGCGCGCCGGCCTCGCGGGCGGCGGCCGTCACCTCGGCGAAGCCCGGGACGAGGGGGGCCCGGTAGGGCTCGTGGAGACGGTCCGAGCAGGCCAGGCCCAGGGCGCCGTAGTCCCGCGCCGCGAGGGCGGCGGCGACCAGGGCGGCCCGGCCCGCGTTCCGCACCGCGTCCTTGAAGGGCACGGAGGGCGGCAGGGCGGCGCGGGCCTTCGCCGTGGAGAGCTCGAAGGGCGGCACCAGGGCGTGGAAGGCGAGCTCCTCCCCCAGGGGGAAGCGCAGGGCCGTGGCTCGGCCCTCCTCCAGCACGGAGACCGCGAAGCCGCCCAGGACGGCCGGGGCCGCGTTGTCGGGGTGGCCCTCCAGGCGGGCGGCCAGGTCGAGGATCCTCTCGCGGCCCAGGGCGCCCCAGCGCGGGTCGCCGCGTCCGCCCGCCGCGCTCGCGGCCAGGAGGCCGCCCACGACACAGGCGGAGCTCGAGCCCAGGCCCCGCGCGATGGGGATGTCGGCGCGGAAGCGGACGCGGAGGCCGCGGAAGGGAAGGCCGAGCTCCTCGAGGCCCAGGCGGTAGGCGCGGACGAAGAGGTTGTCTTCGTCCGCGTAGGCGGGCTCGCAGCCCTCGACGGCGAGGCCCTCGGCCTCTTCGGCCTCGAAGCGGTCGTAGAGTCGCAGGGCTATCCCCAGGGCGTCGAAGCCGGGGCCGAGGTTGGCCGTGGTCGCGGGAACCCGGACGCGGACGGCGCTCATGGCAGCTCCTTGGCGGCGAAGGCCAGGACCGCGGCCCGCATGTCGCCGGGCTCCAGGAGGTCGCCGTGGACGGCGGGCTTTCCGCGCAGGTCCCTGAGGGCGGCCGGCAGGGGGAGCCCGGCGGCGCGGGAGAGGGCCTCCGCCGCGTCGAGTTCGGCCGCGGGATCGGCGCCCGAGCCGCCCGCCGCGCCACTCGCCATCGCGCCGCCTGCCGGCGCCGCGGCCGCGCCGTCCGGGCCGGCCGCGCCGAGGTCCAGGCCGAGGGCGCGGGCCGTCGTGACGGGGAACTTGAAGGGGCTCGCCGTCGCCGCGACGACGACGGGATCCGCGCCCGCGAGGGAGGAAGCCGCCGCGAGGGCGACGGCCGTATGGGGATCGACGACGTAGCCCGAGGCCTCGTGGAGCCGGCGGGCGGCGGCGGCCGCCTCGGCCTCGTCGGCCCAGGCGCCGCGGAAATCCCCGATCCTGTCCCGCTCGGCCCCTTGGAGCTCGAAGCGGCCGCGCGAGGCGAGGGAGGCGGCGAGGGCCGCCGTCCTGGCCGGATCCTCGCCCGTCGCGTGGAAGAGGAGCCGCTCCAGGTTGCTCGACACCAGGATGTCCATGGAGGGGCTCTCCGTCCTGTAGAAGGGCCGCGCCCGGTCGTAGACGCCGGTCCGGAAGAAGTCCGCGAGGACGCGGTTCCGGTTGGAGGCGGAGAGGAGGGTCCCGATCGGGAGGCCGGCGCGCTTCGCGTACCAGGCGGCGAGGATGTCGCCGAAGTTGCCCGTCGGGACGGCCACGTCCATCCCGCCCGAGGGGCCGAGGAGGCCGCGGGCGCGGAGGTCGCGCCAGGCCTTCACCCAGTAGACGAGCTGGGGCGCGAGGCGGCCCACGTTGATCGAATTCGCGGAGGAGAGGCGGAGGCGCCGCGCGGCGAGCCCCCGCGCGAAGGGGCTCGAGGGGTCGGCCGCCTTCGCGAAGAGGGCCTTCACGCCCGCCTGGGCGTCGTCGAAGTTGCCGCGGATCGCGGCGACGTAGGCGTTGGCCGCCCCGTGGCTCGTCATCTGGAGGCGCTGGACCGGGCTCACGCCCTCCGAGGGGTAGAAGACGGCGACGCGGACGCCCGGCCTCCCGGCCAGGCCCTCCAGGGCGGCCTTGCCCGTGTCGCCCGAGGTCGCGACCAGGACGAGGATGTCCTCGCCGCCGGGCGCGCCGGATGGCCCGCCGGCCGCGGCAGAGGCGGCCGTTCGCAGGCCGGCCGGCGGGACCGCGTCCTCCGAGCGGCCGCCCGCGCCCGCCTCGGCCACGGCGGCCAGGGCGAAGAGGTCGCCGAGGAGGGTGAGGGCCAGGTCCTTGAAGGCGAGGGTCGGGCCCCGGAAGAGCTCCAGGAAGTGGAAGCCGCCCCGCGAGACGAGGGGGGCCACCTCCTCGGTCTCGAAGCGCGAGGCCGAGGCGCGAAGGGCGGCGCGGAGGCCCTCCTCGGGCAGGTCGGGGAACCAGGGCCTCAAGACGAGATAGGCGAGCTCGGGGTAGGAGAGCGGCTCCTCCGAGAGGACGCGGGGATCGAGGGGCGGCAACCGCTCGGGCAGGTAGAGGCCGCCGTCGGGCGCGAGGCCCTCGAGGAGGGCCCTGGCCGAAGAGACGGGGGCCGCGCCGGATCTCGTGCTCCGGTAGCGGAGGGCGCCGCCGGCCATGCTAGGCCCGGCCCGCGAGGAAGCTCGCGACGTAGCTCCTGGGCGGCGTGGCGGCGAAGGGCGCCGCGGGGAGGCGGCGCCAGGAGCCCGGAACGCCCAGGGCCAGGGCCGCGGCCTCGACGTGGCGCATCGCGATGCCCATGTCGACGAGCTGTATCTTCACGGGCCCGAGCGCGTTGTTGTACTTCTGGTCCTCGTGGAGGTAGAGGTGGAGGGCCGGCTCGGCCCCGCCTTCCAGGACAAGGCGCCAGGGCTGCTTGTTGGAGGCCGAAGGGCCGAGGCGGAGGGCCTCGAGGAGCTCGGACCTCGGCTCGGCGAGCCAGGGCGAGCCTTGGGGCAGGGGCTCCCAGCCCTCGCCGTCCGGCCTGGCGGCGGCCGCCTGGCCGACCGCGGCGGAAGGCGCGGCGGCGGCGCCCGGCGCGGCCGGCGGGGCGAAGAAGAGCTCGGAGGCCGGCTTCCGACCGCGGGCGCCGGAGAGGCCGTAGACGATGCGGTCGGGAAGGCTCCGCCGATCGGCCGGACGGCCCACGGCCAGGGCGGCGACCACGGCCTCGCCCTCGCGGAGGGCGAGGGCCCGGGCCGCGCGGCCCCGGTCGTAGACCCCGCCCAGCCAGCAGGTCCCGAGGCCGAGCTCGGCGGCGCGGAGGACGATGCCCTCCATCGCGTAGCCGAAGTCCTCCATGCCGCCGGGGACGAGGGGGGCGGCGCCCACCACATAGGCCGGCGCGCCGGAGACTAGGCCGTAGGTCCCCATCTTCGCCGCCTGCCCGGCCGCCTCCGCCGCGACCAGGGCGAAGCGCGGGCTCGTTCCGAAGGGGGCGGGAAGTGCCTCCTGGAAGGCCGCCCTCAGCGCCTCCTCCTCGGCCCCGGAAAGGGGGCTCCTGTCGTAGGTCCGGACGGAGTAGCGCGATCGGATCGAGTCGAGGGCGAGTTCCATGGCGGTTCCTCAGGCCTGCCCGCCGAGCTCGGCCCAGCGGAAGCAGGATGCGAGATGGTCGTTGACGAGGCCGACGGCCTGGAGATGGGCGTAGACGGTGGTCGAGCCGACGAAGGCGAAGCCGCGGGCCTTGAGGTCGGCGGCGACCCGGTCGGAGAGGGGCGTGGTCGCGGGGATCTCCGCGAGGCTCCGGCGGCCCGCGTTCAGCGGCTTCCCGTCCACGAAGTCCCAGAGGTAGGCGTCGAAGGAGCCCTTTTCCTCCGCGACCGCGAGGAAGGCGCGGGCGTTCCGGACCGCGCCCTCGAGCTTGCGGCGGTTGCGCACGATGAAGGCGTCGGAGAGGAGCCGCTCCACGTCGGCCTCGCCGAAGCGGGCGACCTTCTCCGGATCGAAGCCGGCGAAGGCCCTCCTGTAGGCCTCGCGCTTCCGCAGGATCGTGAGCCAGGAGAGGCCGGCCTGCTGGGTCTCGAGGAGGAGGAACTCGAAGTGCCTGCCCTCGTCGTGGACGGGACAGCCCCACTCGGCGTCATGGTAGGCGACATAGAGCGGGTCCGAGCCGCACCAGGGACAGCGTTCCATGCCGGAAAGATAGCCTCCTAGCGCGGAGGAGGCAAGCGCGAGGCGGCCTCAAGCCGGGCAGCGAGGGCCGCCCGCGCGGCGGCGACCTCGGACGATGGTCCGCCGGCTCCGGCCGGTCCGCGCCCGCCCAGGCGCTCCTCCGCCCGCGCCAGGGCGGAGAGGAGGGAGGCCTTGCCCCGCTCGCTCATGTTCCGGAGGAAGATGTTCCGCGAGGCATCGTCCAGGCCGACGAGGGCCAGGGCGAGCTCCGGCTCCTCCGTCTCGACAAGGGCCCGCTGCACGGCGATGTCGTTCTCCGCGCAGGGCCGCAGGTACGCGCCGAATTCGCCCATCCCGGCACTCCTTATCTTGAAACTATAGGCGGCGCGAGGACCTTCCGCAAACCGGGAAGGCCCCCGCGCTTTCATTCGGAGAGCCCATCCGCTAGAGTTCAAGAGGGGACCGCGAGGCGCCCGCGCGGGAGGCGCCGCGTCCGGTCCCGAAGGAGGCACGCATGGCCGGATCGACTCGCCCAGCAGCTCCCAAGGATCCGCTCCTCAAGCTCCTCGCCCTCCTCTCAGCCCTGGGCTTCCTGGGCGTCGTCGCGGTGAACGGCCTCG
>ERZ795055.2696-NODE-2696-length-13250-cov-4.216976_pt1 | contig 13250 bp, 10 predicted proteins | sample MGYA00375139_ERZ795055 | MGnify/ENA primary metagenome ERZ795055 (study PRJEB30184, sample SAMN05720283) | anaerobic digester metagenome | isolation source: active sludge of municipal wastewater-treating anaerobic digesters | place: USA | collected 2015-01-23 ...
CATCCGTCGCCGTCTTGATAACACCGTTATAGACCATGTTGCGCTCCACCGTGACCGCGATTACCATATCCGCCCCGGACTCCCGCAGGACATTGACCGGCACCAGGCTGGTAATCCCCCCGTCGGAGAGCAGCATGTCACCATTTTTGAACGGATCGATCGCACCCGGGACGGCACAGCTTGCCAGCACGGCCTCCCTTAAAGAACCTTCGGCAAATACGATCTGCTCTCCAGAGATGAGATCCGTCGCCACGGCACGGAAGGGGATCCGAGTGTCCTGTATTTTTAGGTCGGGAATGAAATAATTGATCATGGACTGGAAATCCTGCAGGGGCACAGCCCCCGGTTTAAAAAGAGTGCGCATCATATGATAGCGGGATTTCAGATAAGCGGAAATGATCTGGGTGATCCGGGGATCTTTAACATTGTTACCGGGAGAAATGGCGTGAATGACGGAAGATTGAAATTCGGGGCTTTTCAGGTATCGGACCACCATGCGCTTCAGTTCCCGCGGTGTCACGCCACAGGCATAGGCGCCTCCGATAATCGCCCCCATACTGGTCCCGGCGATGGCGTCGACACCGATGCCTTCCTCTTCCAGCACGGACAGGACACCGATATGCGCCAGCCCCCTGGCTCCACCGCCGCCCAGGGCGAGACCGACTTTTTTATTATTCCAGGACATAACAGAAAATTTTTTTAGAAATGCAGGACAAACTGCGTTCCGTACAGGCACGTTGGCGGAATGAGCACAACTTTTTCCAATCCATCATTTCATCCTTCAAAATTATCCACAACCTTTTATCACTTGAAGGGTTTTAACGGAAATTCAATCGGCTCGCAACTTATTATTGGGATTACCGCCTGCTTCAGTCATTATCCCCGGGTAATCCAATCTATATATTTCGTTGTGACTTGCAGAACGGGCCCCAACGCTTACCATCTTCATACCGCCCATGTACGGCGACCTTGATGCTTATTTATATTTATGTTTATGCGAGCCGCAGATCACAGAGAAATGCCGCTTAATTTTGCAATGGCCTCAGGACAGCATTGATTTGACGAAGCAGTAAAAGCATCTCCTGCTGCCCTTTCAAGTAGTAAAGAGCTTCGCTCTGCCTTTTCACGCCGATCCGAACCGTAAACAGATTATCCACCTTGAGCCGAAACACATCTTCATCCGTCACATCATCGCCGACAAAAAAACCCTTCGGGTACCCCGCCCGCCGCATCAATTCGACAATCGCCCTTCCCTTGTCCGGCGCCGCCTCCGGGAGCAGATTGACGGTAAATATACCGTTCATGCTCCTTGGCCGTGGTTCCAGTTGATCGACAGCACTTAACACAAGCTTGCGCGATGACGCTTGATCAAGGGCGCCGCGGTAATGAATCGCAAGGGAAGTCCCTTTGTTTTCGATGAAAATACCCGAACCGGCGGAATCGGGAAGGCGAGCGCGCAATTGTTTTTCCCATTCTCCCGCCAGGTATCTGAATTCATCCAGACGATTCTCCCAGCCCGGGAGACCCTCTGCCCCATGATTTCCAATCAGGAAATCCGGGACAAGCCCAAGATGCCGCTGGGCATCTTCCCGGGACCGGCCGGTAAGAATGGCAAGCGCAGCGTCCGTTTTTAACGCGGTCAACTCCTTTTTTATCGCCGTCGATATCTCGATCTGCTGCGGATTATCCACAATTGCAGCCAGCGTACCGTCCAGATCGAAAACGAAAAGGGTTGACGCATCGGCAAATGCTTTCAGGGCGTTCAATCCAACATCACTGAAAAGATAAATCTGGTTCGGGGGAAGTTTCATAAAGGACGGCCGATCCTCACAGAAAGTTTCTCCCGCTGGCGGATACGCGCCGCATCAATCAGCATTCTGCCCGCCCACCGGTAAACATTGAAATCACGGACGCGGGCCCGCATGCTCCGCATACGTTCACGCTGTTCAAAATCCGGCATGGTCAGCGCCTGGTAAAGGACCTCAGCGGTCTGCTCGATGTGATAGGGATTGACGATCAGGGCTTCATGCAGTTCATTGGCGGCTCCGGTGAATTGACTGAGGATCAGAACCCCATGTTCATCATCGCGCGAGGCTACATATTCCTTCGCCACGAGATTCATCCCGTCATGCAGACTTGTGACCATGCAGACATTCGCCGCCCGATAATAGCGGTTGACCATCTCCGGATCATGGTGTTTGACCCGGAGGCGAATCGGTTGGTAAGCCCCATCGGAAAAGCGGCGGTTGATTTGTTCGGCCAGTGAACGCACCCGGTCCTCGAGAGACTGGTAGTCTTCCAGGGCAGACCGGGAAGGCGCCGCGATTTGAATGAAAGTAAATTTACCGATTAATTCAGGGTGGTTTTCCAGCATATATTCCACAGCCCGCAAACGCTCCACGATGCCTTTTGTGTAATCCAGCCGGTCCACACCCAAACCGATCAAACCGTTCTTGCCAATATTCATCGCTTCCCGAATTTCGGCAAGGCATTCCACAACCGGAGGCTGAAGTTCCTGCCAGGCCGGCGGCCATTGGATGGAAATCGGATAGTTTTCTACCAGAGTCAACATGTTGCCGTGAAAAATGGTTGACGTTTCATGTTCGATCCGGGTTTCAAGATACCGATCGACCGTTTCCAGAAAATTTTTGCAATGAAACCGTGTATGAAAACCGATGATGGTACTGCCGAGCATACCCTGGAGCAATGTTTCACGCCAGGGACAAATGCCGAATGATTCGGGATTGGGCCATGGGATATGCCAGAAGAAAATAATAGTCGCGCGGGGCATCCGTTTACGGATCATGGCCGGGAGGAGCGCAAAATGATAATCCTGCACCAGCACAACCGGATCGTCTCTTTGCGCTTCTTCCGCAACGGCGTCGGCAAACCGTTGATTGACGGCTACGTAATGATCCCAGTCTTTCGTTCGGAAAACCGGTCTCACGTGGGCAATGTGGCACAAGGGCCACAGCCCTTCATTAGCAAATCCATAATAATATCCGTTCTCTTCTTCTTCCGTCAGCCAGATGCGCCTTAAGGTGTAATCCGCATCGCCTGCCTGGATCAAAACATGGTCATGCTTGTCCACGACCTCACGGTCTGCGGATCCGCTTCCATGAGCGATCCAGGTTCCGGAACAGGCACGCATGACCGGCTCAATCGCTGTAACCAGACCGCTTGCAGGGTTTTTGACTTGAATACCCCCTTCCCCCTTCACATGGATATACGGCTCACGGTTGGACACCACCAGGATCTGATCACCGCTTAACTCAGTCTGGAGGAGTCCCTTCAGGGTATCGGGGTTCCAGGATATCGTGGCATCATCGGCAAAGCGCCTTTCTTCATCCAGGGTACGAAGGAGCACCCGAAGATCACTCACCAGCGGCTGCAACTCGGAGCTTGCCGGCCGGGAAAAGGGACGCACAATCCCCTCTCCCCGCAGCATGGCCCTGACCCCATCCATCCATCCGCGCCAGCTTAGGTGCGCGACAAAGACGGTAATCATCGATATCACCACCCCCAGCAGCATAAAAAGGATGATGATGTATTTTTTGGTATCCGCACTGCGCCTTTCCACAAAACTCATGTCATGCACCAGGATCAGGGTGCCTGTGGGTGCCCCTTCATATTGCATGGGATTGAAGGTTACATGGACGAGGCCCTGGGATAACCTGAGCAGAGAATGCTGTTCCTGCCCATGATTGGTGCCGGACAATCCGCAGGAAAGACCCGGCGGGAAGGTCTGGGTGCGGTAGAGCAATTTTTTTTCTTCATTGCAATAGCCCAATGCAAACAGCCTTTCATCACGCATCGACCGTGCGAAGAGTGCATTGATTTTGGTTTTATTGCCCTGTTTCACAAGTTCCACGATTGATTCTTCCAGCGTGGCGGCAATCAACTGGGAACGCATGTCCAGATCCCGGAGGAACCAGCGCAGGGTTAATTTGTCCACCAGGGGGACAACCGCGTAGGCCAGGATCAAGAGGGCTATCACCAGAGGAATAATGAACCGCAGAGATAGCTTCAGGGATCGAACAGACAGTATTTTTCGGGATAAAGATTTCAAATTAACCTCATACCGAACCGCTAAAATGCGGAATCCCAGCGTTGGCTGAGTCTAATGGCGGAGTTGATCATGCCCACCATGCTGTAGGTCTGGGCGAAGTTCCCCCATAATTCATTTGTTTGTGGATTGATATGCTCAGACAAAAGCCCATGACGGTTTCGTCTGGCCACCAGTTTCTCGAAAAGGATGCGCCCCTCGTCCATGCGTCCAAGGGCGGCCAGGGCATAGATGTACCAGAAGGTGCAAGCCAGGAAGGCATTTTCCGGAACGCCGAAATCGTCGGCATCCACATAACGGTAGACGTAATCTCCCCTTTTTAGTTCCCTCTCGATTGCCGCCACCGTCCTCCCAAACCGTGGATCGTCCGCCGCCAGGAAACCGAGATCATGGAGCAGAAGGACACTTGCATCCAGGGCATCCTCATCAAAGGCCGCGGTGAAGGATTGCTTACGGTCATTCCAAGCCCTTCTGCAAATCACCGCGTGAATATGATCGGCCTTTGCCTGCCAATATAGAGCACGCTCCGTCAGGCTCAACACAGACGCGATTTTCGCCAACCGGTCACAGGCTGCCCAGCACATCACGGAAGAGAAGGTATGAATGCGGAGGATGCCGCGGAACTCCCAAATCCCTGCATCGGGCTGATCGTGAACGGCAAAGGCCGCTTCGCCTAAAAATTCCAGACGCCGGAAAAGCGCCTCATCGCCCCGGCGGATCAGCCTGTGATCAAAGAAGACATGGGCCACCGCTAATATGGCTGATCCGTACACATCATGCTGGATCTGGGTGTAGGCCTGGTTGCCGACCCTTACGGGCCCCATACCGCGATACCCGGGCAGAGAATCCATTTCCACTTCTTCAAGTTGCGCCCTGCCGTCAATACCGTACACCGGTTGTACACGCCTTGCGGGATCGCCGGCTACGACATTGACCAGAAAACCAAGATAACGCTCCAGGGTGGGTGTCGTGCTGAGGCGGTTCAAAGCGTTCACTACAAAATAGGCGTCCCGCAACCAGCAGTAACGATAATCCCAATTGCGTAACGAGCCTGAGGCTTCAGGGATGGATGTGGTCATGGCCGCGATGATGGCGCCGGTGTCCTCAAAGGTATTCAATTTCAGGGTGATGGCGGAACGGATGACCACGTCCTGCCATTCATAGGGGATGCCGATATCCCGGACCCATTCATGCCAATACATCAGGGTTTCATTCAGAAAGCGCCGGGCCAGTTCCCCGATGGTATCCGGGATCGTCTCATCGGAGCTGAAGATAAGGGTCATGTTATCGGGCAAAAAGAATGGGATTTCTTCAAGAATGGCCGTCAGGGACATATCGGTCGTGAGCCGCAAAACCCCGTCCGGGGAAACATAACGGATGTGGTGACTGCCATAGGTGACGGTGCATGAATGTCGTCCATATCCATACGTGGGCCTGACACGAATACTCATGCGCGGCGCACCCTGGACCCGCCTGACGTACCGGATCAACATCATGGGAATGAACGCGCGGCCGTGCTGGCGAAAACGGGGCGCAAAATCCGTGATTTCCACCACGGCACCCTTCGCATCGGTCAACCGGGTCACCAGCACGGCGGAATTGGGCAGGTAGTACTGTTCCGTACCGGCCAAATCGTAAAGCTCCAGTGAACAGTAGCCGGTATTTTCACCGGGACCGTGGTCCCGCAAAAGGGAGCAAAAAACGGGGTCGCCGTCGAAACGGGGCAGGCAACTCCAGACGATTTCGCCTTCGCTGTTGATCAGAGCACCAATACGGCAGTTGCCGATCAAACCCAGTTCAAGAGAATTGGTCATGCGGCAGACCTTTCTGTCGTCTTTTAGGAAGCTCAATGCCCCCTGTTTCAAAATCGTCAAGACATAAGACAGGACAACTATCTGTAATCATTACAAGATAAAGAACACATTCTTTATCATTTTACATATTTTTTCGGATCCGTCAATTAACGGCTGGCGCAGGCACGTACACCGTCATATGGGAGGGGAATCAGAAAGACGCCTTGCTGCCGACTCAATCATAAGAAACAACGCCCTATAAAAAAACGTCATGTTACGCAGAGCAGGCAAGCCACCGCCTATCGTGGAATAAGGACGGCGGCTCCAAATATTCCTGATTTGTGCAGATCATCAGCGGCAGGAATCCGGCCGGATCAAAAGAACCGGGCAGTGGGCGTCATGCAGAACCCGCAGGGCGACGCTTCCGAACATCAGTTTTTTCATGCCCGTGTAACCGTGGGTACCGATGACGATCAGATCGACGCCGTGTTGCGTGGCATAATCGACAATAACATGGGGCGTGACCCCCTCCAGGATTTCCGCCTTGACCGGAAGCCCTTCCGCGTCCAACTGGGCCTTAAGTCCCGCCAGATATTTCGTCGACTGCCTCAGGCTTGCATCTTTTATGGCCATATAATCGATTCCCTCGATCCAGGTCGCGGGAATCTCCACCACATTCAGCAGCACAACCGCCCCGACAAACCCTCCCTGGGCCAGATTCCGCACATAGGGCAGCGCGCACTCCGCAAGTTTGGAACCATCCAGGGGTACCAGGACTTTCTGAAACATTTCCCTCACCTCCAATCATGACCTTCACTTGTCCGTCTCCGCGACCGGCGTCAAGGACACTCCAACGGCCGCAAAGATGCCTTAAGATTCAACTTTTTCCCTTCTTTTCCCTCTTTTTCCGGGGATGTTCGCCTCCGGCGACAGGGAAAGACGTGACGGCATTTTGGGGGCGCTAAAAACCTTAATCAGTTTTTTCAAACCCCGGTTGATGTCGTTCAACCCCTCCTGGGATAACTCGGCCAGACCGGACACCAGATGCCCTTGGACCACTTCCGGCGCCTCTGCCACCAGTTTTTTACCCGATGCCGTCAATTCCACCCAAACAACCCGCCGATCCTTTTCACAGCCGGACCGTCGGGCCAGGCCTCGGGATTCCAGACGGTCGAGAATGCCGACGACCGTTGCAGGATGGAGATACATGCGCCGGGCAAGATCGGAAACACGCAGCGTGGGATTTTCGGCCATCAGTTTGATGGCCCAGAGCTGAGGGGAAGTGAGACTGGTCTGTTTCTCCACCTGCTTGGACTTTTCGTTCAGAATCTGGAACACGCGGCGGACATTATCGGCGATATCGGCAATGATCATTGTCTTGGCTTCCATGATCCAACCTCCTGTCAAGGGTTGCTGACCGTTACTTAAGCATTATCCCGTTTAACTCCCATAATTTGTTTTCCAACTTTGTCTAATTTAAATCTTTGATACACCAAAGTCAAATCCGGAGAAGATTAAAATCGGGCACGTTGGAATGTCTGTATGACAACGAACAGAAGGATATTTCTAAATATTTATCTGTCCATTCCGGATGAGCGCGGATACCTGTTTGGTGCGGCGGTGGCGAGGCAAAATCGCCCTTGTCATCCCCCCGAATATCTGATAGGTCGACACCGTATGATGGAAAAAATCCTGACTGTCACGGCCCTGACGGAAGAAATCAAGGATCTCCTCGAAGGCACGTTCGACCTGGTCTGGGTTGAAGGGGAAATCTCCAACCTGCGTCGTCCGGCTTCGGGACACATCTATTTCACCCTGAAGGATGAACAGGCCCAAATCCGGGCGGTCTGGTTCAAACCCTTCCCCGGGGCTCGCGTCAATCTGTCTGCACGCCGCCATGCCTCGGAACTGGAAGAAGGGATGTCGGTGGTCTGCCGAGGCCGCATCAGCCTCTACGCTTCCCGGGGAGAATACCAGATTATTGTCGACAGCATCGAACCCCGGGGAATCGGAGCCCTCCAGAGGGCGTTCGAACAACTCAAGGCGCGGCTCGGGGCGGAGGGGCTTTTTGACGACCGGCACAAAAAATCCATTCCCTTTCTCCCCGCGCGTATCGGTGTCATTACCTCGCCGACGGGCGCCGTCATCCGGGATATTCTGCACGTGACAAAGCGTCGTTTCCCTTCGGTTTCCCTGCTGATCGCCCCTGTTCGTGTCCAGGGCGTGGAAGCACCGTTGGAAATTGTTCAGGCGATCAGGGATATGACAGCCATGGGAAACGTGGATGTCCTGATCCTGGCCCGGGGAGGCGGCTCCCTGGAAGATATGGCCCCGTTTAACGATGAAGCCGTCGCCCGGGCTATTTTCGCCTGCCCGATTCCCGTCATATCCGCCGTGGGCCATGAAACGGATTACACCATCGCCGATTTCACGGCGGACCTGCGGGCGCCGACCCCTTCCGCCGCCGCGGAGTTGGCCGTTCCCTTCCGGGACGACCTGATCAGAACACTGTTTGATCTGCGCCGCCGTTTGACCCGCAGCCAAACGCACATATCGGAAATGTTATCCCGGCAGGTCACATCGCTCCGGGAGCATCTTAAAGACCCCCGTCGGCTGCTGGATGATTACCGTCTGGCTTTGGACGACTATGGTGAGCGGATGCGAATACGCCTGCGTCAGCAGCGGACCAACTATACGGATCATCTTCATCACCTGCAAATTCGCCTCACACAAGCCAGTCCCCGCACAAGGCATCAACGGGTACGTTTTATCCTTGAATCTTTAATCAAAAATATGGTAGCCGCTATGCACCAGCAGATTGTGACATCCCGTCAGACGCTGAAGAAGAATATGGTTCTCCTGGAGTCTTTGAGCCCTCTTGCGGTCCTCCATCGAGGATACAGCATCACACTTCTACCGCAAACGGGCGAGGTGATCAGAACGGTCACAAAGGTGCGGGAGGGGGAGGAACTGATGATTCTCCTCGCTGAGGGACAACTGACGGCGTCCGTCAAGTCCCGCCGGGAAGATGATACGGATGCCCTGCTTCAAAACCTGAACCGGGCAAAAAAGCGGGATGGAGAAACGGATGGCTTCGATTCCAAGTTTGACCTTCCGAAAGGATGATAAAACCATGGCAAAAGACAAATTTGAAGACAACCTGAGCCGTTTGGAAGAAATCGTTAAAAAAATGGAAAGCGGAGACCTGTCCCTTGAGGATTCCCTCAAAGCCTTCGAAGAAGGAATCAAACTGTCCCGAATATGCGCGAAAAAGCTGGACGAATCGGAAAGACGGGTGGAAGTTCTGCTGAAGCAGGACGGGGAATTAACCGCCGCCCCATTCTCGGGAGAAGATTAATCATATCAGGCTTCTGGGGTTAAGTTTCAAGCATGCCTGGAACATAAACCCGATATAGTAATGCAAAGAAACGAAGATTTTTATGAACTTAGACAGTTATTTAACCGATCATAAGAAAAAAGTCGATCAGGCCCTCCGTGAGTATCTGCCGCCGGAGCACACCTACCCGACGATCATTTTCCAGGCCGTCCGCTACAGCCTTTTTGCCGGCGGGAAAAGAATCCGCCCCCTCCTGTGCATGGCCGCTGCAGAGGCGCTCGGCGGGAACGCCGATGCGGTCCTGCCGGTCGCCTGCGCGCTGGAGATGATCCATACCTATTCCCTTATTCATGATGATCTGCCCGCCCTGGACAATGACGATTACCGGCGGGGCATTCTGACCAACCATAAAATTTTCGGTGAGAACATCGCCATATTGGCTGGGGACGCTCTGCTGACAGAAGCTTTCGGTCTCCTGTCCGATCCGAAACACTTAACAGATACCGATCCGGCCATACATCTGGATATTATTCATGATATTTCCAATGCGGCGGGTTTTTTCGGTATGATCGGCGGTCAGGTCATGGATGTACAGTCCGAAGGTAAAGAGTTCGATATGTCCACCCTGCAATATATTCATTCCCGCAAAACCGGAGCCATGATCGTCACCTCCATCCGCTCGGGAGCGCTCCTCGCCGGAGGGAAACCCGCTGAAGTGGACGCCTTGACCCGGTACGGCACACAAATCGGTCTGGCTTTTCAAATCGCCGACGACATTCTCAATGTCGAAGGAGAGGAAAAACGGATCGGGAAACGCACCGGAACGGACAAGGACCGGGGCAAGGCCACCTATCCGGCCCTGGTCGGTGTCGAGGATTCCCGGAAAAAGGGACGGGAACTCCTGGAGGATGCCCTGTCGGCCATTGCATTGTTGGACGGGAAAGCGGACCCCCTGCGTCTGATCGCCCAGCACATCGTGGAGCGTGATTTTTAAGCGCGAAGGTGAATTCGTCCGGCATGAATTGAACGGCCGGGGGGAGATAATAAACAAGGCATCAGGATGAAACGAAACGCAGGAGTGGAAACAACGCCGGAAATACCCCAGGGACCGGTTCTGGATCGTGTCGATCTGCCGGAAGACCTGAGAAAACTCGGCATGGATGAACTCAATCGCCTGGCCGACGAAATTCGCCTCAAGATCGTGCAGACCGTGTCGCGAACGGGCGGGCATTTGGCCTCCTCGTTGGGGGCCGTCGAACTGACCCTGGCTCTCCATTATGTCTTCGACACGCCCAAAGACAAACTGATCTGGGATGTGGGCCATCAGTCCTATGCCCATAAAATCATCACAGGGCGGAAAGAACGTTTTTCCACCCTGCGACAGCGCGGCGGCATCAGTGGTTTCCCCAAACGGGCCGAAAGCGTTTACGATGTCTTCGATGTCGGCCACAGCGGCACATCCATTTCTGCGGCGTCTGGCATCGCCGAAGCGCGATGTTTGAAAGGCGAAAACTTCAAGGTCATCGCCGTCATCGGCGACGGCTCCATGACCTCCGGCATGGCCTACGAGGGCTTAAACTGGTCGGGAGACCGCCATAAGAACCTGATCATTATCCTCAATGATAACGAGATGTCCATCTCGCCCAATGTGGGGGCCATGTCCTCCTACCTGAACCGGGTCATGACAGGTCAGACGGTCATGAAACTGAAAGGCGAAATCAAGCACTTTTTGAAAACGATTCCCTCCGTCGGCCCTCAGATGCTCAAGTTCACCCAGCATGCCGAGGAGTCCCTGAGGACTTTCTTCATCCCGGGAGCGCTTTTCGAGGAACTGGGTTTTACCTACGTAGGTCCCCTGGAAGGGCACCGGCTGGATCATCTGATCAAAAACCTGAGGAATGTCAAGGAGCTGGAAGGGCCCATTCTGGTTCATGTCATCACAAAGAAAGGAAAAGGATATCCGTTCTCGGAACAGGAACCGCTCAAGTTTCACAGCACCGCCGCCTTCGACGTGGAAACCGGAAAACCCCTGAGCCAAGACGAGACCATTCCCACCTACACCAAAGTCTTCGGAGACACCCTGATTCAGTTGGCCGCGGATAATAAAAAGATCGTTGCCATAACCGCCGCCATGTGCGAAGGCACAGGACTCGACCGTTTCGCCGCCTGTTATCCGGATCGCTTTTATGATGTCGGCATTGCCGAACAGCACGGGGTTACATTTGCCGCAGCCCTCGCCACGGAAGGCGTCATCCCCGTCGTGGCCATTTACTCAACCTTTCTCCAACGGGCCTATGACCAGATTATTCATGACGCCTGCCTCCAGAACCTGCATGTCGTTTTCGCCCTGGACCGGGGCGGCCTGGTGGGTGACGACGGGCCCACCCATCACGGATTGTTCGATTACACCTACCTGCGATCGATTCCCCATATGATTGTCATGGCCCCCAAGGACGAAAACGAACTTCGCCATATGCTGAAGACGGCCATGGAAACAGACCAGCCGGTTTCAATCCGCTATCCCCGGGGCAAAGGGACCGGCGTTCCCCTGGACGAACAGCCGGAAAAAATCCCCCTCGGCAGAGGGGAAATTCTCCAGGACGGTGAAGACCTGGCCATCGTCGCCATCGGGTCCACTGTACTCCCGGCCCTGGCGGCGGCGCATGATTTGCTCAATGAGGGCATCCGCACCACCGTTATCAATGCCCGTTTCGTCAAACCCCTGGACGAGGATCTCATCTGTCGGGTTGCATCCACCTGCCGCCGGTTAATCACCGTCGAAGAGAATGTCCTGACCGGAGGCTTCGGCAGCGCCGTCCTGGAAATGCTGCAGGATAAGGGAATGACTGAAATCCGGGTCATCCGTCTCGGCATTCCGGATGAGTTTGTCGAACATGCCACACAGGCCGAACTCAGAAAGACATACGGCATCGACAGAGACGGGATCATCGCAGCCGCCGGAAAAATCACAGGGAAAACGCCTTGATCAAAAAGGAGAACAAAGTCAGGCTGGACCGGGCGCTCGTCGATCGTGGCTTGACGACTTCCCGGGAGCAGGCCCGGGCCTTGATTCTTGCAGGGCGTGTACTCGTCAACGATTTCAAAATCGATAAAGCGGGCAGTCTGGTTACGGAATCGGCGGATATCAGAATTGCGGGCGATCTTAACCCCTTCGTCAGCCGCGGGGGTCTGAAACTCCAAGGGGCTCTCGCGACGTTCGGCATCGATGTGACCGGTTTGATTGTCCTCGACGTCGGGGCCTCGACGGGCGGATTCACCGACTGTTTGCTCCAGACCGGGGCGCAAAAAGTATACGCACTGGACGTCGGCTACGGGCAACTGGCCTGGAAACTCCGGTCGGATGACCGGGTCGTGCCCATTGAACGGACCAACATCCGTTACTTTGACGGCACAGGTATCAGAGAAACCCTCGAAATGGCGACGGTGGATGCCTCGTTTATCTCGCTTAAGATCATCCTTCCCAAGGTGATCAGCATGCTGTGTCCCGGGGGGATCATCATCGCCCTGATCAAACCCCAGTTTGAAGTCGGGCGGGGGCAGGTCGGAAAGCACGGCGTTGTTTCCGATCCGATTCTGCATCAGGCCGTGGTCGAAGAAATCATTCAGCTTTGCCGGCAGTTGCAACTGGAGGAGATCGCCACCTGTGAATCCCCGCTGCTGGGACCGGCCGGTAACCGGGAATTTTTCCTTTGCGCACGGCGGCCGAAAGCATAAAATAAGCGCCGGTTCGCAATCTCCTCCGGACAGGCGGCAAAAAGGGCAAATAACATGGCGATAAAACTGGCAAAAACGGCAGGGTTCTGTATGGGAGTCAAGCGCGCCGTCGATATCGTCCTGGAAATCGCCCAGAAGAGCAACAACCGGAAAATTTATACCTACGGCCCCCTGATTCATAATCCGCAAACGATTGAACTGCTAAAGAAAAGAGGCATTTCCCCCATCGAACGCATCGAGGAAATCGACGCGTCAGGCAACACGATTCTCATCATCCGGGCTCACGGCATCTCGCCTGAAGAGAGAAACACCATCCGGG
>ERZ795055.2700-NODE-2700-length-13236-cov-8.859040_pt1 | contig 13236 bp, 19 predicted proteins | sample MGYA00375139_ERZ795055 | MGnify/ENA primary metagenome ERZ795055 (study PRJEB30184, sample SAMN05720283) | anaerobic digester metagenome | isolation source: active sludge of municipal wastewater-treating anaerobic digesters | place: USA | collected 2015-01-23 ...
TCTCGTAAAAGAAATCCAGGCTGGGCTCGTAATAGATCAGATAGTCATCGGGAAGTTTTTTTAAAAGAGCGAAGGTGCGTTCCTCTCCCCGGCTTGCTCTCGCAAAAAAGACGATCGGGGATGCATTCGGCCATGTATTCTCAGATGTTCCTTTCTCCCGTCGCACGATAGTTGTTTGGTTACGTGCTGGAGAGGCCGGTACCCACACTCCTCCGGCATATCACTTTCACCCCGCCAACCGGGCTCCTTATCCTCATATATCCCAACCCTCTGGATAATGAACGTGGCTCATACCATGAATCCCGGGGAATTCCCGGCAGTTACCGGCGCAAAGACTCATGCGGACGGTAAGGAGAGCCAAAAAAGGCACCTGCAGGGAACAAAATCCGCCTTCTCAACTCCGGTAATATTCTTGTAAGGAGATGATATCATGTCCTCCCACCCGGTTATCCAAAATCCACTGTTTGAAACGCTCCGGCAGATCATTCTTGACGCACGGAAAGGAGCATATCAGGCTGTCAATCATGCCATGGTCGGGGCGTACTGGGATATCGGGAGATTGATCGTCGAGGAAGAGCAGGGAGGTCAAATCCGTGCCGGATATGGAACATTTCTCATGAAGGATCTCGCAGCCCGGCTGACCGAAGAATTCGGGAGTGGTTTCTCTCTCGCGAACCTCAAGAATTTCCGCCAGTTTTTTCTGGTTTTCCCGAAGGGATTCCATGAAGGGACTATTCCCGCGGATGAGAAAGGCTACACAGTGTGTAGCGAATTGAGCTGGTCGCATTACCGGCTCCTGATGCGGGTGGAGAACCCCGCCGCCCGGGGATATTATATCGGCGAAGCAATAAGCCAGAACTGGAGCGTCCGTGCCCTCGAACGACAGATAGACTCCCTCTATTTTGAACGGCTGATTGCAAGCCGCGACCGGGATGCGGTGGTAACTGAAGCAAAGAAAGAGATGCAGCCGTTGACCGGGTGCCCGGAGGATTTCATCAGGGACCCGTATGTGCTGGAATTTTTGAAAATCCCGGCATCCTCTTCATACCTGGAGCGGGATCTTGAGCAGGCGCTTATTGACAAGCTGCAGCAGTTCCTCCTGGAACTGGGTAAAGGATTCTCATTTGTGTCCCGCCAGTACAGGATCAGTACTGAAACATCGGAATTTTACATCGACCTTGTCTTCTACCACTTCATCCTCAAGTGTTTTGTGCTCATCGATCTCAAAACCGGAAAGCTGACCCATCAGGACATCGGGCAGATGGATATGTATGTACGGTTGTTTGAAGACCGGATAAAAACGGAAGGAGACAACCCGACAATCGGTATTATTCTCTGCACGGAAAAAGATGAAACGGTGGTCCGGTATTCAGCGCTGAATGACAACAGCCAGCTCTTTGCATCGCGGTATAAACTTTATCTGCCCAGTGAACGGGAACTGATCGAAGAGATTGAACGGGAGAAGGAAATAATGCGAAGACAGGAGAAGAAGAACTCCCGGAAATCTGCACCCTCGCGATCAAAATCGACGTGATTCTGGTTTACCCTGTCTGTTTCCCCGGCACAATCCCCCGCACACTCCCATGGGGATCCTTAACCTCCCCAATAAAACGCAGGATTCAATCACAATGGCACTTCACGAAATCGTCTATCCGGCCGCCACACCGGATCGGATCTGACAAAGTATCCCGGGCTGTTAGAAATTTTCACTCAACACCCTTCTTGCACAGAACAACTTCGGGCCCGGCCCACGCTGGTTGTGGGGCTGAGTATCTGCCGTTCATATGAAGGGCGGATTTGAGAAGTGATTCGTCAGAAGCGCTTCGAGCCCTGATGAGCGTTAAGAAAAAGAATCACTTTCCCACCGCATCCCCTGTCCCCTCCGGCCGCCAACACCCACGCATGCCCCCCGGCGCCCCCGCCCGCACCGCTGTCCTGGCTCATCACCCTGCCCGCCTCCCTAGCTAAGGGATAATCCCGGAAAATTCCCGCTCCAAAAGAATTATCGCCCCCTGGAAAGAACAGTACCTAACCTTATCACGGAAGTGCTCTCATGCTTATCAAATTTGAAATTTATTCCAAAGGCAAATACTGGAGCAGCAGGGGCATCGGTGTCGATATCTTCACGCAGGGGAAGACGCTCGATGAGCTGATGGCAAATATCCGTGAGGCCGTCGAACTCCACTTTGAAGAAGAACTGGGCAAAGGGGAGAATATCCGTATTCTCACGATTTCCGAGACCGAGGTAGGTACTGTTGCCCGGGCTGCCGGTTGTTAGCGGAAAAGATCTCGTCAGGGTCTTTTTGAAAACTGGATTATCATATTGTCCGGCAGCGGGGCAGCCATGCCCAGCTTACATGTGTCACACCTGCCGGCGAGCACACAATTACCATTCCCTTGCACGATGAGATTGCGCCCGGGACGCTGAACGACATCCTTTCAAAGGTTGCGATCTGGAAGGGACTATCAAAGGATGAATTAATCCGGATGCTTGTCAGAAGATAAAAACCCGCTCTTCCCTGCATAACAATCCGTGATCTCCCGGAATGTCATGCTCCTGATAAGCCACCGTCTCCCCTTCCCCCGCCAACACCCTCTCATCCCCCCGGCGCCCCCGCCCGCACCGCAGCCCTGCCCTGGCTCATCACCCTGCCCGCCTCCCTTGCGGCACTCGCCTTCGTGATCTTCATCATCGTGCCGGGCTGCACGCCCGGAAGGGCCGGGAGCGGTGGCATACCGGGCTGTGAGATGAACCTGCCGGTCGTGTACCTGTGCTCGTTCCTGTTCCTTGCCGCTGCCGCGTACAGCGGGTACCGGCTGGCCGGGGTCCTGGTGAAGGGTCGGGCCGGGTGAGGAGGGTCTCATCCGGTTCCCGGGAGGCGGGGGTCCGCAGGATGAAGGGGTGGCGGGCTCCTCCCTCCGTGATCGTTGCCCAACCGGTGCGCTCCCTACCACTCCTCCAGTGGAAATGCTCTCGGGACCACTCTCCCGGACCGAATACTATATATCCACGATTATTGAGAACACAAAAATAATGAAAACGTTCCGCGATCTCTGCATCACGATGACGATGCGGCTGGTGGCGGCCGGCCATGCCCTCCGCGAGGCGGAGGAGCTGGCAGCCCTCGTTGTGCTCCAGCTGGTGCTGCTCTGCACCCTGCTCCGGCACCGCGGGGTCCTGCCGGGCGGGCCCGGGCTTCCGGACCGCACGGTTCCCGGCTGGTGCCGTAGTATTCCGCGGGGCGTGCATGCGTTCCTGCCGGCAGCGGCCGGTACTGCGGGTGTTCCCGCCCTTTTCTCCGAATAGCCGTCATCCCGCCCTATGCGCCGGGACGCGGCTGTCCATCCCTGCGGGCGATCGCTCCAGGGACGGCTGCCGTTCCCGGCCGGGCGGGCGGCTCCCCGGGTTGTGTGGATGACCGGGTGCACGGGATGGTCTTGAGGAGCAGTTCATGCATTCGGGAATTCGTATGGGAAAGAGCAGTCAGGACCGGGCAGGGACCTGCCCGGCAACGGAAACGGATGGCGATGCCGGCACCTCCCCGGAGGACGGGGAGGGCAGCCGGCCGGCAGAGGAGGAGGACAATAGCACGCCCGGCGCCGGCGACGGTACCGGGCAGCAGGGGACCGGCGGGCCTGAATGGGCGGTCCGTGACAACGGGCTCCGGGTGAAGCGGGGGTGGTCATAATGCCCCGCCGTCCGACCAGGCACCAGGAGGGCGTGCCGCTCTGGCTCATCCCGCAGGTGATCCTGCAGTGGATCCGGAAGGTGGGTGCGGAGCTGGAATGGGTGCAGATCCGCCGGAAACTCAGGCATTACATCATCAGCGTGCGGACCCGGCCGGTGAGGCGTGCGGCCGTCCGGCCGGCACCGGCAGAGGAGGAATCCCCGTGAGCCGCGGCCCGGTCTCAAAGAACGCCCTTAAGGAGGCGGTCGCCCGTGCCGCGAGGCGGGGCATGGTCATCTGCATCCGCCCGGGCCGCGACAGCCCGTGCCACTTCCAGGTCGTCAGCCGGCAGGAAACCGTCTTCGTGACGGTGAAGCAGAGCCGTCGGTTCCACGGACCGGTGGCAGACATGGAGGCACAGTACGGGGAGGCGGTCGGCCGCCTCCGGATGATCCCGGCGGGACCCGGTGTGAGAAAGGAGCTCTGGGTCTCGTCCCGCTGCGGAAGCTGGCGGATCTTCAGCGTCACGGACACGGGGATGGACGAGGTGCTTTCCCCGGGGTAAGGAGATGACGGGTGCCGGAGGGGGGTGATCCCGTCCGGGCCCTGTACGGCCCCGGATCCCCCCTTTTTTGCGGTCCCGGCAGCCAGGTTTTGCGAAAAAGCAGCCATCGTGTTTTTAAAAAAGGCTGAAATGCCTTCCTTTCTCCGTTTCCAGCCCGTATCATGGTTCCCTTACTGCCAGGTATGGGCAGGTTGGGGCGGCGGAACCGGAGGGAGGACGGAGAAGGGGGAAGGGGTGACAGAAGACGCGGGTACATCAGGGGAATTGATGAATACTTTTTTTACTCAATTGAGTACATTATGTACTCAATGCTTGAAGCGCTCATCTCATCCCGGACCCGGGTGAAACTTCTCTCCCTGTTCCTGCTCAACCCGGAGAAAGAGTATTACATTCGCGAGATCGTCCGTATCACGGGAATGAATTATAACGCCGTCCGCAGGGAGCTCGCAAAGCTGGATACATTCGGCCTCATCATCCCGCAGCGGAAAGGGAACCAGCAGTATTACACCGTTAACCGGTCCTTTTTCCTGTATGACGATCTGCAGAGGATTGTCCTGAAGACTGAAGGTGCCGGCATGATAATCCGGAACCATCTTGTTTCGTCAGGCAGGATCGTCTGTTCGTTTATCTATGGATCCTTTGCCCGGGGGGCAGCGGGTTCAAAGAGCGATATCGACCTGTTTATTGTCGGCACCCTGGACGAAAACCTCCTGATCCCGCTCGTGCATGCCGCGGAGCGGGAGACCGGCCGGGAGATCAATTACACCCTCATGGAACCGGAGGAATTCCGGAAGAGAAAGGAGTCCGCAGATCCGTTCGTTATGAATGTCATGAAAGAGAAAAAGATCATGATAGAGGGGAGTTGCGATGATTGAGGATCTCGAACGGGAAGGGCTGGGGGCAAACGCTTTTTTGTGTCTTTTTTATGGATGTGTGAGACTGAGACAAAACCGTAAGAAAAACCGGAGCAGTACCGTTTGGTGATTTGCTCTTTTCCCCTGCTCTCATCCTTTGCCGTTCTTTTTTCCCGCAACCAGGTATTCATCCCGGAGGAACATAGTACGTTCCTTCCATCCGGGTAATTTTTAAGCGTATATTCTCAATCCGGCTTTTTGTGTCTCGCTGATTTCCGGAAAATCCCGCGCAATATACAAGCCCATCCCTTTCTGCGTTCCATGCTGTGTGTCAAAGGATCCGATGACAGCGGGAATCCTGGCGGATCCCCCGCGTCCCGCCGGTCCTGCAGGACCGGCCCGACAACAATCGGGGTGGCTCGGTGAGTTGCCCGGAAAACGAACAAGGAGGAACAAAAACATGGCAGACTTTGTCCAGAAAACAGATGTGAAGACAGCGGTCCGCGAACTCGCGGTACCGATTGCAGATGTAACGGCATTCGACCAGATCGTCCAGTCGGTGATCGCGACAAATCCCTTCGGGTGCGTTTCGTACACCGAGGCCGGGGTGACCCATGACCCGGTGGAGAAGGTCCGGGAGGCATACACGGTCCGGGTCGTGTACCAGGACGCCCTCGCAAAGAGCGTGGGCACCGACTCGTCCCGGTTCAGCACCATCGCCGGGTTCACTGCCGGCGCAACGGCGCTGATGGGCAGCGCACCGCTCACGGCGGCCCACAACGGGACTCCCGTCCGCGACCTGGCGGCCGAGACCTACTCGGCCACCCTGAACTGCCGGGACCCGAACGGGGAGCTCTACGCGATCACGATCAGCCGGGGACGGCTGACCCTGACCTCGTACTCGGACAACGCGATCCTCGCAAAGGTCGAGACCTGGGCCGACTCCGTGCCGGCACTGGCGTAAGGCAGAGAAAGAAGAAAACGTCGTGAAAATTCCGTAAGGGAACTGATCGCCCCCCTTTCGCCAGCCCTGCCCCCCCAATGGGGGCGGGGGCGATTGTGACAGGACGGCACCCGGTATCCGGGAAATCTCCATAATTTTTCCGGGCCTGGTACTACGTCCTTATCGCAATGCGGGGGATGCCCACGCGGCGGGGGCAGAGCGTACGCAAAGCCCCCAGGAGCGTTAAGTCCCTCCCGGAATTTTCTTTTAAAAAATGAACCGGGGAGGGGACCATCCGATCCTCTCCCTTTTCAATAGGAGGAAACAGTATGGAATTGAAAATGCAGAGAAAGACAGAGGTTTATCATGGCGGGTGAGACTACCCCGGTCGCAACCGTGACCGGGCTGTACCGTTACCGGGACGACGGCTTCGAGCCGCTCACCCGGAACACCCCCCTCACGCAGGACGAGGTACGGGATGCGCCGGTCTTCTTTGAGCTCGAACTCGCGGACAATGATACGGACCTGGTCATGGATGTCAGCTATGACAACATGGAGCCGGTCAGGCTGCCGGACCACTTCCGGGGAATGGATATCCCCCGGGGAGTCCGCTTCTGGCCGGCCTGGTTCGAGGTCCCGCCGTACCGCGAGATGCTGGACCTGGCCGGCCGGCGGGTGTACCCCCGGGCGCCGGGGATTCACACGGTACGGATCCGGATCGCACAAAGACTGCGGAGAGCGCCATTCCAGAACAGGAACTTCCCGGCAGCGAACCGGGGCTCCACGAGCCCGGTCTTCGAGCTCGCCATTGCCGCGGACACTGCCGGGCCATCAGGACCTGGTGAAGGAGCATCCTGCATGCCATCAGACAGGAGGGAGAGGGAGACCCGGTGTCTCCGGCCGAACGCACCGGCGTTTAAGGGCGGGAAAGACCATGGCTGAGCATACTGTCGACAACCTCCGCACCTTCTGCCGGGGCGTGCTCCACGCCATCGGGATGTTCGATCCCGCGGGCATGACGGAGGAGGAGAGGGCGGCAGACCCGGCACGCACCTGGTTCTGCCTCGGCGAGACCTGCATGGCGGCGCTGCTCGCGGCGGACATCGCGGTCCCGGCCGGCGCCTGGTTCGCCGGCATCACGGCACTGCCGCTCGCGGTCATCGGGGCAGCGGTGCTGTTCCTGCCGCTCTTTGTCTTCCTGCCGAAAGTGATCCGCTCCGCGATGCGGGCGGACACGGACGCGGTGCTGGAGGCGTTTGGCAGAAATGAGCAGACGAAGAAGGTCTTCTGGGCGCTCTTTGTCGCAACCGCCGGCCTCGTGCTCGCGGAGGTGCTCGACCCGCAGGCGGCACAGGAGATCACGCGGATGATCGCGGGGATCATAACGTAAAACGGCAGGGAGAGGATCCCTGCATTTTTTCTCCAACGAGGAATGAAAAAAAAATGATCCGGCTCAGTGCCCCTTGAATTTTTCATATGCCCGGATAAAATCCTCAAGCTCCATGTCCAGGTCTTCACGGATAATCTTCCGGAGAAGCCCTTTTGGAAGATCCTCCCCGCTGTGAACAGGCACCGTGGTGTACCTGCCATCATCAGATTTCAACCGGATATGAGACCCTTTCTGGCGAATGACGGTAAAACCCAGTGTCTCAAGAAAATTGATGAGATCCCTTCCTTTTATGACCGGAAGCATCACGCACCCGGGACGATCTCAACCTCGCGGAATCCCACAAATGTGTTGTGAGGATCTGCCGGGGAATCTTCCAGGCAGAGCCCGATAACTTCCCTGATGCGGATGAGTGCCTCGTCGATCGTCTTTCCGTGTGTGTGGCAACCTTTGAACTGGGGGCAAGATACGATGAAGATCCCGTCCTCGTCAGTTTCGATGATGATGGGAACATGGATCGATTTCATACACACATCATCAGTATTCATGCATTAATTCTTTTTTGCCTCACCTTCAGTCGGGGCGTGCTCCACGCCATCGGGATGTTCGATCCCGCGGGCATGACGGAGGAGGAGAGGGCGGCAGACCCGGCACGCACCTGGTTCTGCCTCGGCGAGACCTGCATGGCGGCGCTGCTCGCGGCGGACATCGCGGTCCCGGCCGGCGCCTGGTTCGCCGGCATCACGGCACTGCCGCTCGCGGTCATCGGGGCAGCGGTGCTGTTCCTGCCGCTCTTTGTCTTCCTGCCGAAAGTGATCCGCTCCGCGATGCGGGCGGAGACGGACGCGGTGCTGGAGGCGCCGGACACCGAGTCCCCTTCGTGGGTTATTACGGATATTCCCTGCCCCGTCTCTCGATCCGCGACATCATCACGCACCAGGGATACTCCGTCCGGTATCGCTCGCATGCCTCTTTCCTGCAGGGGAACGGGGGCAGGCATACCAGCTCCTGGCCAGGTTCCTTTGCAAAACACCACAGGCTGATCCCGTTTGTGTATCGTTTGTCGTCCATGCATACCGGTCACCAGAACAAGGGTATCAAGACTGTGAGGGCAGCGGGTGAAAGTGACCGTCACCCCCCGCACTGATGGCAGACCCGGCGGTGCTCTGCTGCCCGTTCCCGCCGGGATCCCCGCTTCCCGCCTCCTGAGAGGGGCAGGCAGCACCCGCTTGCCGGCACCGTATGCACAGCCGGGGTGACGATTCCTGAACGTGACGGGGGAGCCGGACCAGCGGTTCCCCCCCGGGTGAATGCGGGATCCTTCCGGGCAGCGACCTGCAAAGGAGGATCCCGTGAAGCGGTGTCCTGCTCCCGGCCGCGCCGGGAATACCTTTATCGGGGCGGCCTGTCCATAGTCCCCCGGAAACAACAGGTGGTTACCATGGGTGAACTGAAATCATCAAAGCCCCTGGCAGCGGTCTTTTTCGCCGGTGGTATCTGGGACCTCTTCGCCGCGGTCGTTTATGCCTTCCTGATCGGGACGGTCTATACAGACCCGCCCGTCCACCGCTTCTATGCCCTCTTCATCGCCTCGTTCCTGCTCTGCTTTGCCTGCCTCCAGCTCCTGTCCGCATGCAGCATCCGGCGGTACCTCCTCGTCATCGGGTGTGTGACCATCGGGCGGGTCCTCTACGTGATCCTGCTGTCTGCATTTATCCTCGGTGTTCCCGCTTTTCCGGACACGTTCTGGTGGACCGGCCTCATCGACCTGCTCCTTTCCGTCCTGAACATCCTCCTTGCCGTCTCCTGCGGGGTCCGGATCCGGGACCTCTTCCTCCCGGCCCGGGACGGGAGCTGAGGGGACGGCCCGGGTCCCCTGCTGACAGGAGCCGTGGTTCCCGCCTGCGAAGGTGGCACCGGCCTACGTATAGCAGACCAGCCCCTGGTCAGAACACTGCGGGACCGCGCCGGAAGGACAGGAATTCCAGCATCTGCCATTGCAGTACATCCCGTCCCCGCAGAGGGGCCTGCCTGCCGGGTTCCCGGTAATCGTCATATTGTCGCTGGTGTGCAACCCGTATTTCCACATCAGGATCTCCCACCGGCGGTACTGCTCCGGGGAGAGGACCCGCGTTCCTCCTTCGCCGAAGCGGTTGAAGGCTGAAGCATCCTCGTACTCTTCGGAAATACCGGTGAACGGGATGCCGTCGCTGATCTGCAGGAGTTCGGGAGTGCTGGTGAGTTTTCCGGTCCCGGCATAATCGCCCCGGGAATCGGTGGGGATGGTCGGGGCGGTGGTCTCGATGAAGGCATAGCCCGAATTAAGGAACGCGTACTGCCCGGGGCTCTGGATACCGACGGTCATGTGTTTTTCTTCGTCAAACGAGAAGAGCGCCACGCCATAGCCGAGCTCCCGCAGGAGCCAGGCGAGGAGGAGGGACTTCTCGCTGCAGACGCCGGTGTTGTCGTAGAGGACCTGGTAGGGATAGCGGAGATCCCCGGTCCGGTTTCCCGCGTAAAAGGTGGCGTAATCGTAGGGAATGTTCTGCACGAGGCTGATCGCTATCCGCGCCTGGTCGTCCGGGTCGGCAGCCCGGGACCGGATCTCGCGGACGAGCGCACCGAGATCGCTTTCCTGGGCGGGTTCATCGAGATACTTCAGGTAATACCGGCGTTCCTCCTCCGGCGTGCACGGCGTCAGGTCATGGGCGGTCCGCCGGCAGGTGAAGACCTGCGGCAGGGACTTCTGGCCGGTGTACACCCCGTCATGGAGCGGTAAGGGGATGGACCCGGGTTCCCCCCGCAGGACATAGCGGAAGGTGCGGCTGACCGGCCCGGGGGCGGGGCCTGCAGAGGCGGGGGACAGAGGCGTGTCCTCCGGCCGGGTTGCAAGAGCCGGGGTTGCTGCCGGTGCCGGGGGCAGGTTCCGGTACGCAATACCGCTCCTGCCGTCCATAACGACCGGGTATCGGGCGGTATCCAGCTGGACAAAGAATGCCGGCTGCTGGTTGCGCTCCTTCAGGTCCGGGAAGAGGACAAAGGAGCGGAGGGTGAAGTTGCTGCCCCCCATGGCAACAGGGATGGATGCATAGCTCATGGTGTCCGGGTATTGCGCGATAACCTGTACTTCGGCAGCGATCCCGTTCGGTACCCGGACATTCCCTTTGCACCGGTAGATCGTGACCACATCGTCACTCACGGAGCAGTCCACCTTCTCCAGGTAGGCCATCTCCACCGGTGCTGGCGCCGGGGCGGGTGCCGGCGTATCTGCCATCGTTGCTGATGGTGTCGGATCCAATTCGTCAGCACTCGCAGGGGGATCTGACCCGCCGATGCCCAGGAGGGACAGGATTTCCTGGTAGAGCCCGACGAAAAAACCCGGGCCGGATGCCGGCGATACCGGGGAGGTCTCTGCATGACCGGGGGAAACGATCAGAGCTGTGAGCAGCAGAATCGCTACCATCCCGGCGATATTCCCTGGTAATGCCATGATATTCCCGTTGCGTACCTGCAGCTATTGTATGCATTTCCGCATGATTGATGTTTGCGGCAGGAAAAATCCGGAGTAAAAACACCGGCATGCAGACACAATCCGTCAGCCACAAACCCCTCCGCAATCCCTATCCATACTCCCGTCCAATCTCCCTTCATGCCCCCGAAGGCCCCGGGCTTCAGACCAGCTATCCTCTGGCTGATCGTCCTTGTCAGCTCCCTCTCGGCGCTTGCGTTCATCGTCTTCTTTATCGTGCCGAACTGCGCAGCCCTGCCGGTCTGGGGCAGGAACACGGGGACCTGCGGGGAAAAGATGTGGGTCGTGTACGTGTGCTCTGCAATGTTCCTTGCCGGTACGCTCTACAGCGGGTACCGCCTGGCCCGGGAGGAGAAAGGGAGGTATTGAGGGTACCTTCCCGGCAACCGGTCCTTCCGGCAACGATAAAACACACATCCCTACACAGAGCCGATCATGTCCACGAAGACCACCAGCATCATTGGGGAGGCGTACGAGCGGCTGAAGGCGCTGGAACGACGGGAAGATGAGTTTTTCTGAGGTCATCGTGCAGTAGTACCCGGAAAAGCGGAAACCTGCCCATGTGCCTGCCCGGGATCGGGAACACTGCCGTCCTTGCCGATTCGGTTGAGAAAACCCCGCGGGCAATGCGGAAGGGCCGGATGCGGCCGGCAAAATTATGAGGGATCATGCCGATCGCCGACCCATCGGTTGTCATCGGTCCTGATGCGGCAGGACCCCGGGGCGCTGGCAGCGTACCAAGCATACGAACGCAAGGGCATTGCGCCCCGGACAACGGCAGTCAGGCCTTCCGGGACTGGACCTGGGAGACCGGCAACAAATCCCGTAAAGGAAATGCCATCCCTCGCCCGATTGCTGCGATTATTCCCGCAGTCAAAGGTGCTATTATCATCCGGCCGGGCTCATGAATCTGCATGCAAACAATCACGAGACAATCGCGGACCGGTGCTCTCGCCTTTGCGGGAAGCACGGTCATCCTCATCACCCTCCTCCTGGCAGCGGGTTGTACCGGCCAGGCACCGGCCGGCCGGCTCGACGGCACGGAATGGACACTTGTCCAGTACCTGCAGGACAAAAAGACCGTGCAGGCCCTTGCCTCTAACCCTGTCACCCTCACCTTCGGCGATGACAGGAAGCTCGCCGGATCGGCCGGGTGCAACCGCTACTTTGCCTCCTGGGAGCGATCGGGCAGCTCGCTTGTCATCGGGCAGGCAGGATCAACAAAGATGTACTGCGGCGAGACCGGCGTGATGGAGCAGGAAAGCGCGTACCTGGCACTTCTGGCGGAAGTAAAAACATTTGCCATCGATGGCGACAGGCTCGTTCTTGCTGACACCTCGGGGAATGCGATCCTCACGTTTTCAAAGACCGTTCCTCCCGCCCCCCTTCCGCTCACCGGAACAAACTGGACCCTCTCATCGGTTCATACCCCCGATGCCGTATCGTCGGTTATTGCCGGCAGTCAGGTGACTGCCGTCACCAGCCAGGCACCGGCCGGCCGGCTCGACGGCACGGAATGGACACTTGTCCAGTACCTGCAGGACAAAAAGACCGTGCAGGCCCTTGCCTCTAACCCTGTCACCCTCACCTTCGGCGATGACAGGAAGCTCGCCGGATCGGCCGGGTGCAACCGCTACTTTGCCTCCTGGGAGCGATCGGGCAGCTCGCTTGTCATCGGGCAGGCAGGATCAACAAAGATGTACTGCGGCGAGACCGGCGTGATGGAGCAGGAAAGCGCGTACCTGGCACTTCTGGCGGAAGTAAAAACATTTGCCATCGATGGCGACAGGCTCGTTCTTGCTGACACCTCGGGGAATGCGATCCTCACGTTTTCAAAGACCGTTCCTCCCGCCCCCCTTCCGCTCACCGGAACAAACTGGACCCTCTCATCGGTTCATACCCCCGATGCCGTATCGTCGGTTATTGCCGGCAGTCAGGTGACTGCCGCCTTTGAATCCGGCGGGAAGATGGCAGGATCGGCCGGATGCAACCGCTACTTTGCCGGGTATGCTGCAAACGGGACATCCATGACGATCAGCGGCATCGGGTCCACGAAGATGATGTGCCATGAACCGGATATCATGAACCAGGAATCTGCATACCTGGCAGCCCTTGAATCGGTCAGAAGCTACCAGATCACCGGAAGCACGCTGGTCCTTGCAGGCAGTGACGGTTCGCCCCTCCTGACCTTCAGCGGTCAGCCATAATCTTTTTTCCGGACCGGCGCTGCGGTCCTGTTCCTGCCGCTCTTCGTGTTCCTTCCTGAACGGATCCCCCGGGCGATGAAGGC
>ERZ795055.2702-NODE-2702-length-13234-cov-66.522498_pt1 | contig 13234 bp, 10 predicted proteins | sample MGYA00375139_ERZ795055 | MGnify/ENA primary metagenome ERZ795055 (study PRJEB30184, sample SAMN05720283) | anaerobic digester metagenome | isolation source: active sludge of municipal wastewater-treating anaerobic digesters | place: USA | collected 2015-01-23 ...
TTAATTTGTTTAAGTTATCCACATACGTTTTGTGATGTTTCCCATGATGAAACTCCAACGTATTCGCGCTGATATAGGGTGACAGCGCGTCTTTCGCATACGGTAATTCCGGTAAGTTTATCGCCATATTGTTATTCTCCTTTCCGTTTTGATTAGTGATTAGTATAGGCAACCTATTTATTTTGTCAAATTTAAGCGGGAGGTGTACGCTCTGAGGCTGAAGATGGGGCATAATTTCGCGCTCGCAATTGTAGCCAGATGGAGTTCAGAAACATGAAAACAGAAAAGATTAAAGCGGGCGCAGCAGCTTCATTATTGAAAACATACAGAGCAATCCCCCCGGCAAGTCCATAATTTTTCATGGTGCCTAATAGCAAAAGCGATGAAATGGTTGAACGGGGAATTTTATAAAACCCGCCGATGAGCAGTAAAGCGAGAGTGATCAAAAAGATAGTGGCAAATGCAAGGATAGCAATTAAGATGATTTCCGAATTCCACTGTCCGATCAGATGCCTGTTATAAGCGGCCAGGACATAAAATAAGACAAAAAAACATCCGTCCGAAATGTTTCCCTCATAGCGTTCAATCCACATATCCCAATTTCGATCAACAGCAATACGGGACAAAATGAGTGGCAGTCCGATCAGAATGACAGCCAGAATAATGAGTTTATCGTAATGGATGGGAATAAACTTGAAAAATGCCACACCGATCAGGGGAATGAGAATGAGAGCGCCTAAATAAGTTCCTGCAAAACCAGTCAATGTTAACATCTTATCCCCTTGCAATTTCTCACTTAGAGACAGAATAACCACGGCGGGCGGAACGGCAGCAATTAGAACCAGACCGATCCATAAGTTTTCATCGCGTATTAAGAAGATGCTCCCCAGAATAATCAGGTTTCCCAAAACCAGGTAGCTCATCAGATTGCCCCAGAGGGCTCCGGTAAGGAGTATTCTGGGCTTTTTAAAAAAACCGGGAGGGAAACGAAGCAACGTCACCGTAAGCGTAATCATCAATGCCGGCAGAATCAGGACAAAAGCCACTGGCGCGGCCTGCGGCAGAAATAGGCCCAGAAGAATGGCGGCAACGAAAAGCAGATTAGAAAGCTTTGCAAATATCCTGATCGTCGACATCGTGCTTCACCTCCGCAGAACAGAGAGTTTTTTAGCCACGAAAACCAGTAAAAGAAAAAAGATATTTAATAGCACAATTGTTGCGCCTGCAGGTAAATTCAACAAAAAAGCAAAAACGATTCCACAAACAACCGCCAAGATTGAAAAAGCAACGGCAGCAATCATGGTAGCCCGAAAACTGACGGAAAGCTGCAGCGCGGTAAGCGCGGGTACAATCAGCAGTGCTGAAACCAGCATGATGCCGGCAACTTTCATGGCCAACACAGCGGCAATCGCTGTCAGCAGGAAGAGAATAACATTGATCCGTCTGGTATTAACGCCCATACTTTGAGCCAGTTCCTGATCAAAGGTCACCGCGAACAAATCGTCATAGAAAGAAATGACCATGGCTACGACAATTAAAAAAACAATGAAAGAAAGGAACAGTTCCGTGTTATTCACGGTTAGAATATTTCCAAAAAGATAACTTAATAAATCGACGTTAAACCCGCCGGACAGGCTGGCAAAGATAATACCTGCTGCTATCCCCAGAGATGAAACAATGCCAATGGCTGCATCAGCGTTTATCTTTCTGGAGGATGTTAATTTGAAGATGGCCAGAGAGGCAATCATCACCAGCGGCAACGCGGCCAGAGTGACATACAGAGGACTGGCGCCGATTAAGAGCACAAACGCAACGCTTCCGAAAGTAGTATGAGCAAGGCCGTCGCCGATCAAAGAGAAACGGCGCAGGACGAGAAACATGCCCAAAAGCGCTGAAATGGCCGCAATCAGCACACCGGCGATCATTGCCCGTTGAATAAATCCGTAATGGAAAATATCAAACAAGTCCATCAGCCGTTGCTCCTCGTTGAGTCGTGTTGATGACAAATGATATGCTGGCTCGTCGGGCCAAAGAATCCGGTCATAACCTGGGACGAGCAGAAGTCCTTGAAGGTTCCCGAAAAGATGACTTTCTTATCCAGATAAAGAAGATTCTGAGCATATTGACCGATGACTCCGATATCATGGGTTACAAGAATAACCGTTGTTCCGTCCTTCCGGTTCATCTCTTGGGTAAGCGAATAGAAAATTTCCCGGGTTTCGGGATCCAGCGCGGTAGTCGGTTCATCAAAGATCAGCAATTCCGGCCGTCTCATCAGTGCCTGCGCCAGCATGGCCCGCTGCTGTTCGCCATAAGACAGTTCGCCGATCAGACGTGAAGCCAGATGACCGATTGCCATCATGTCCAGCGTGCGTCTCAAAGTTACCGCATCCTTTTTCAGCAAGCCCATTTGAACGATTTCTTCTACCGTGCCGGGAAAATGAGCGTTCAAGGCACTGAGCCGTTGCGGAAGATAGCCGATCTTCCGCCACTGGCGGAAAACACTGAGGGGATTACCGAATAGCTCCACCCTGCCCTGGTCCGGCTGTAAAATGCCCAGAATATTTTTAATCAGCGTGCTTTTACCCGAACCGTTGGGGCCCACGATACCCAAATAAATCCCCTTCTCCACGGCAAAGGTGATATTGCTGATCACATCCAGTCCGTTGTATCGAAATGTTAAATCATCAACACGAATTATGGACATTGCATTCCTTTTTTAAGATTAACCAGATTTCTTTCCATCAGAGACAGGAATGATTCGCCGCTTTGGATATCTTTTTTGCTGATGTCGTGTCCATTATTGAGTTTGAGCAGACCAACGCCTGTTTCTCCGGCAATGGCCTGCGCCAGCCTTGGCGCTACCAAATCTTCATAATAAATATATTTCAGTTTTTGTCCTTTGACTTGTTCAATCAGCGTCAATATTTGTTGCGGTGACGGCTCTGCCTCCGCCGATATGTTATAGGCTGCCACATATTTTAAATTGTATCTGTGAGCCAGATAAGCAAAGGCCCAGTGGCCGGCGTGCAGAACGGTTCTTGTTTTACAATTCAATAACTGCGCATGATATTTTTTATCCAGGTCTATCAGTTTGAGCTTATAGGACTGCGCGTTTTTTTTATAGGACTCGCTGTTTTTCGGATCTTTGTTGATGAAGGCCGTCATGATATTATCTATTATTTTCTGCGCGTTGTCGAAGTCTAACCAGATATGCGGATCGAATTTGGTCGCATGTTCCATGTCGTTTTCTTGTCGGGCATGTGAATGATCCGTATCAGGCTCATGAAACGCAGACAAAGGCAGTAACGAGGAGCCTTGCCCGGTTTCGACCGCCAGCATGTTTGTTTTTTCAGCAGCGGCGTTGATAATTTTGTAGGCCCACTGTTCCATTTCAAAATTTGTGAAAAGGAAAATATCCGTTTTACTTACCCGGACGATATCCTCGGGCTTCAATTCATAGTGATGAGCGTCCGAGGCGGGCGGCAGCAACATCGTAACGGAAACTTTATCCCCGCCGACAATACGGGCAAAGTCATAAAGAGGAAAAATTGTGGCAATAACTTTCAGACGGGTATCTTTTCCGATAGGTTCCTCAGCCTGTTTACAGGATAGAATTAAGGAAAGTCCAATAAGCAGAATGAGAAGCACCTTTTTTGTGAACGACATCATGGCCCTTTCTTTCCCGGTTGATTTTGCAACTTCGTTGCATGAAGGCAGCCGTTGCAAAGTCCCGAAATATTAATTTCGATATGATCAACCCTGTAGTTGTCGCGTGAAGCCGTCAGTTGACGTGCCTGAGAAAAGGTCAGAGGCGTCAGACAGTTCAGCGTACCGCATTTCCTGCAGCTGAAATGCGGGTGTACCGGATGATCCGCTGTCGCCATTTCAAAATAGACGGCACCTCCTGCCGATAAAACATCCCGGATAATGCCCTGTTTCTTAAAAAGCGAAATGATACGGTAAACGAAATCATCCTATCGGCACATACAATGCTTCTGGCGTGTCTGTCACCCTGATCCAGGTGACAGACACGCCCATTGAAGCATTTTTCGATGTCCTTAATACATCCAGCCCCAGAAGCCGAAAGCAAGGATGTTCATGACAATCGGCACGGCATAAATAATACCCACCGCCGTCAATTTTGCCTTCATCGTTTTAAGACTGATTACCAAAATAGCAAAGCAGAAGAAATGGAAGTAGCCGATCAGGAAAATCAGCCAGACGCCTTTAAAAGATAAATACCAGAAGGGATATTCCCAGACCAGATGCCCGCCGTAATTCAGCACACATTCGACAAAAACGCAAAAGATACTGTAGCCGATCGCCCAAAACCATTTTTCCGGAAGTCCTAAAATCCTCTCTTTTTTGCTCTCGGAAAGGGTATTGTAGAAAATGATACCTACCAGTAAAAACATAAACATGATTTCAATGTTCCAGCCAACCATCGTGCGCAGGGCAGTGTCGCCGGGCGTTGTCCAGAAAGCGGAACGCTGGGTAAAATGCAGGACCCATCCGTTCCAGGTTTCATTGAAAAAATCGACGCCGAAAATGGTCAGTCCGGCCAGTAAGGCATTCCAGTCTCCCGTCTTACGGGCTTCTTTCATTTCCCGAGTGTAAACATAAAAGACAATCGCTAGAAGTGGAATGATGTACCATTTAATCATGGAAAGGTCGCGTAGGCCGCATAATGCTTGTTCAGTTGCTGCTGTCATAGAAACCTCCTTGAAAATGTTTTAAGATGAAAATATGGATTCACAATTTACATAACGTTTCTTCTATTGAGGCAATTTAATTTTCTGTCCCGACCATAAAACATCGTCATCCATCATATGGTTGAGGCGTCGCAATTCATCAACCGTCATGGAGTTACTTTTAGCCAGATCAAACAGCGTATCGCCTTTTTTAACGGTATATTTTTTCAGAGGTCTAGCACCAGCAGTTTCAGATTGGACAATCGGAACAAGAATTTTCCGGCCGACATAGAGAGGATCGTTCATTTTCAGTTGATTTAGCCTTAAAAGTGTTGCCAGACTTGTTTCATACTGTTTGGCTATTGTGCTCAAGCTGTCACCTCGTTTAACGCGATAGGTTATCGTTTTCACAAGGTGGGTGGCACCTGCGGTCTTTTTTAACGTGGGGGCAACGCTGTTTTCTGTTTTGCTCATGTTATAGGTAGCGGCAACCGAAGATGCGTCGGAAAAGTAATTGGCGACGGACAAGGCAACCGATGAAGCTATTGTTTTTCTGAAACTGCTTGTATTCAACAGGCGCTCTTCCTGTGGATGGGAGATAAATGCCGTTTCCAGAAGCACAGCCGGAGTATCCAGCAGTTTCAATACACGGAAAGGCGCCTCATGAAAGATAGGATACTTCAGGCATTGCACTCTGCCAATTTGATCAAGCAAATCGGCAGCAAATGTTTTCGAAAGATTGATCGTATTGGTTTGAAACATATTCAGGATAATTTCATCGGATTGATTATTTCCCTCACTATTGGGGACACCGCCGATAATATCGGAAAGGTTTTCATTGTTGGCCAGTAATTTTGCAGCTTCATTGCTGGCAGCACCCGTGGATAGACAATACACGGAGCTACCTCTGGCCTGGCGATTTCTGGCCGCGTCGGCATGGACGCTGATAAAGAGGCTCGCACCAGTCCGCCTGGCTACGTTTAGACGCTTGTTGAAAGAAACATAGTAATCCCCATCGCGGGTTAATACCGCCCGGTACCCCGGCATTTTGTCAACCGCTTTTTTTATTTCACGGCCGATGGCCAGCACGACATGTTTTTCATAAGTTCCGTTTTTGCCAATGGCGCCGGGATCTTCTCCGCCATGGCCAGGGTCAATCACAATGACTCTTTTTTTCACAGAGGGGGTTCTGTGTTCTGTGATGATTTCTTCTTTGACGATTTCTTCTTTGACGGTCTGTTCCAAGATAATATCCACGACAACACGATCAGGTTTATCCATGAATTTTTTTAACTTGAAAACATCCACTTTTAAATGTTGATCGAGAATCATTTCAACTTTACATGTATTGTCATCCGCAGAGATAAAGATGATTTTGCTGATGCCGGATCTGCTAATGATCAATTCCGTCGGAAGCGATTTTTTGAATACGGCATTGGAAAATTCCAGAGTGAGAATATTTTCCCTGATGTTTAACTGATAGTCCGGTGTATCCGTAAGATCAAAAACAACGCGAGTGTGATCAGGCGCACCCCAATGTCGGATGTTGGTTATTTCCGTGGCGGCAAATCCTTGAGAAGTCCATAATGCAACAACAAGAATCGCCAGACCACGTAAAAATTTCTGTGTTAGATTTTTCTTTCCCAGCCTCATGCGATAGAAATAACAAATTTCTAATACAACTGCAAGGAAAGGTTATGAGTTATGGGCCATAGTCGATGATTGAACTTTCCGCTTCACCCCTTATTACTAAAAATAGTTGACAAGCTCTTTCGTAAATGCGATTTTCAGCACACAATTATTCAGAAATGCAAATTGAGGATAACGATGCAGAATAATCGTTTTAAAGATGCTTTATTGAATTCCTCCTTATTCCCAGTCACATGGGAGCTGGTGCCGGGAAGAGGCGCGAAAGAAGCGGCACAGGACAAGGTTATAACCCTCGCCGGTCAGGCGGCTTCCGGGGAAAAGATTCACGCCCTCACGATCACGGACAACCCGGGCGGAACCCCGGCCATGTCACCTGATTTCATGGGCGCCGAAATTCGCAAAATGGGCATCGAGCCTCTTGTTCACTTTACCTGTAAAGACAAAAATCGCAATGCTATCGAAAGCCAGCTTTATGCTTTGGATCGAGCGGAGGTCCGAAACCTTCTGGTGATGAGCGGCGATTATCCCGTATCGGGTTACCAGGGAAGATCCGCACCGGTTTTTGATCTGGATCCGACCCACATCCTGCAGTTGATATCAGACATGAATCGCGGGCTTGAGTATTCGGGAATCAAAGGCATCATCCGGCACCAGCCCAGTGATTTCTTCGCCGGAGCGGTTGTTTCTCCCTTCAAAGCAACCGAAGCGGAACAAATGGTTCAGTATTACAAACTGAAAAAAAAGATTGATGCCGGCGCACAATTCATCGTCACACAATTGGGATACGACGCAAGAAAATTTCATGAAGTGTTGCTCTTCATGAAACAAAACGGTTTCAACATTCCGCTTATGGGAAACATTTATATCCTTCCGTTTGGTACGGCCAAGATGATGAACCGCAATGATCTGCCGGGCTCCGTCGTTACGGATAAACTTCTTGCGGATCTTGATCGGGAGAGAAACGATCCCGACAAGGGAGAAAAAGCCAGAATCCTGCGCGCCGCCCGAATGTATGCCTTCATGAAGGGGATGGGCTACAGTGGGGTCCATATCGGCGGGCATAATATCAAATATGAACAGGTGGAAGAAATTATTCGGCAGGGGGAATCGCTCACCTCCCAATGGACCAGTCTGATCAGGTATTTTGATTATCCCATTGACAACGGCTTTTATTACTTCGAGCATGATCCGACCACGGGCCTCAACAGAGAGACGCCGTTACAGCGACGGCATCGGCCACTCGATGCTGAAGTCGGATGTACCTATGGGTTTTCGCGTTTTTTCCACAAATTAATGTTTGAACCGGGGGAAAAACTTTACGGCGCTATGAAGGGACTGAGTGGTAAAGTGCAAGGGTCAAAGATGGAAGACCTTTTTCACAAACTGGAACACTTCACCAAGGTCTTGCTCTTTGACTGCAAGGATTGCGGAGATTGCGCCCTGATCGACGTGGCCTACCTCTGCCCGATGTCGCAATGCCCGAAAAACCAGCGCAACGGCGCCTGCGGCGGCAGTTTCCAGGGGTGGTGTGAGGTTTTTCCAAAAACAAGACAGTGCATTTATGTCCGGGCCTATGCCCGATTGAAGAAACACGGGGATGAAGCGCATCTGATCAAAGATATTGTTCCGCCCTGCAACTGGGATCTTTATCAAACCTCATCATGGATCAATTACTATCTCGGGAAAGATCACACCTCCAAAAAGCAATCATAATTTATTCATTGAAGATTAATCCGGGATATAGTAGAAGCACCGGGCAAGGGCGATTAGCTCAGATGGATAGAGCGCTGGCCTCCGAAGCCATAGGCCGCGAGTTCGAGTCTCGCATCGCCCAATTTTTATATCCCGTGCCTAGAGCTCGTCAACCGTGTCTTCAGCGTTTTGTTTCTTCCTCTTTTGTAACCCTTTGAATTTTTCTGATCACCCTTTGATCAACATACCATGACGGTAAAATCTTCATCATCTGGTACTCGAATTTATTTTTCGCAACAATATATCGCAGTTTGGGGTTTCCAGCGGTCAGGGCGGTATGAACAACTTTAGCGACTTCAATCGGCGGAAGTCCGCTGGTTTTCCCCTTTCGGATTGCGTATTCCCCCATCGCCTTTGCTTCTCTCCAGAATATCGACTTCACATTTTTCTCACTCTTAAGAATTTTCTCCCCCTTATTCCATATCGGCGTCATGATTCGGCCGGGCTCGATCAAAATTACTTTCATACCATGGGAAACGATTTCGCGGCGCAGCAAATCCGAATAGCCTTCCAGCGCGAATTTGCTTGAACAGTAAGGGCCGACAAACGGCGTAGCAAAAAAACCGCTGTCGGAGCTTATCATGACGATTCGTCCTTTTGCCTGCAGCAGCAGAGAAAAAAACGCCTGCGTGATTTGATGAACACCAAATAAATTAACTTCAAATTGGGAACGCAGATCTTCAACAGAGACATCCATCAACGGTCCTGCTTTGGTAATTCCGGCATTGTTCACCAAACCGAATAGTGCTGGTTTTCTCTGTTCTATAATTTTTCTAACGTTGATGATATCTTCAGTATTTGTCACATCCAGTTGTACAGGTGTGATATTTGGGGTTTTACACAAATCTTCCAGAGCTGCAGGATTTCTCGCTCCCGCATAAACATGAAATCCCTCGGATGCCAGATACTGCGCCGTTGCCAGTCCTATTCCGCTGTTGGCGCCCGTCACCAAAATGATTTGAAATCAGCCGACATGAGCTTTGTCCCCTATAAAAAATCCCCGGGAGTTCTTGATCGAAACTCCCGGGGATTTAAAAATTCACGCATTAATACAATACTAGAATGTAAGCGTCAGTTTGTTGATGACCAGCAAATCATCCGAAAGATCCGCGTCTGGATTATCATCTCCATTACAGCCTTTATAATAATCACCGGTAAAGAAATAACCGGCACCCAGCATATAAGACAGGTTATTCGTGAGTTTATAAGTAGCGGTTAAATCCACTTCCCAACCATAGTTTTTGTGTTTCCAATCTTCGGTCGGTTTCTGGTCGGCTCTGGCAAAGGAAACCGAGGCCATAATATCCAGTTTATCGGTAGGTCTCAAACCGGCTTTGCCCTGGATGAACCAAACATTTTTCATCGGACTGCCGTTGACAGACGTGTTAAAAAGATTATCTCCATAGCCGTAAAGTGGTCCTGCCCAGTAACTTAGCTCCTCATTAAACATAATCAAACAGGGATTGAAATCCCTGCCGCCGTCCAGAACGCCGAATCCATCTTCCCTTTTATCCTTGGTTCCAGGATCATCGCCGGAAACATAGGCAAATGTGCCGCCGACATAAAACATCCCCAGATTGGCCCCGACATTAAGGTAACCCAGAAGAATCTGCAGATCTTGATCAGGGCCCGTCATATCGCTGGGGATTTCCCATTCTAGTTTGCCCCAAGCGTATATCAATTCACCTTCGACGTAAACCGGTCCATACTTGGCTTTAAAGTAAGGCGCAAAACCCATGCCTTTCAGCACATAACCAAAAACGGGTACAGGTTTGGCAGCTGCAACGCGCATGTATTCATAGAGAATCCCTGCTTCGAAATTCGTTTCGTATCCATAGGTAAGACCCAACATATACTTATCTACATCACTATCGGTAGCTGTTGATGAGGAATTTACGGCGGTATGGTTCCCGTCAAGGAGCTTGTAATATGTGGCGCTGAGTATAACCGGTTCAATGGGTAATATGTATTGGATTACGCCCAAGGTAGGATTATTTTTTTCGCTATCATTGAAAACGGTTCCCCATCCCCAATCAGGCATATAGCCGACCTGAAATAAACCGATAGGCGATTCATAGTAAATGTAAGCCATATCGAAGGCAATGTTTTCATTTTCCGCTCTGGTTGCTATCGATCGTGAATCCGGCAAATCGGTTTTTGACCTGCTGGCACCCCAGGCTCTTTCCATGGCATCGAATTGGGTGACAAGTTTCAGGCCCTGAGAAACAATAAAATCGGTTTGCACGCGCAGCCTCTGAAAATAGAAAGCTGTACTCGTCTCTCCACTATTAATGGTGGTAGGTGTCGGTGTAAAATCTTTGATAGGATAATACATATATCCTGATTTATTTAAACCGACTTTGTCCAGATACATACCGGCCGCGTAATACTCGCCGCTGAACTTAACATCCACCGCGAAGGCCGAAGCACTAAAAACAATGACCAACGCCAATGACAGCAAAAACAACCATAGTCTCTTCATTGCTCCCTCCTCAATCCTTTCAGATTTTAAAAACAAAGCCTTATGAAAAATGGACAGTCTCTAAAAGCCCTCTTTGTTTTTTTTGCCGCAATAGAAAATATAAAGTTTTTTCCACTCTCCTTGTTGTCTTTCCTTTGAATCAATAAGCTTGAATCATTGTTAATTTAATGATATTAATTTAATACTATTAAATCATGAAGTCAACAAAAATTTCAACTTTTTTTGCATTGATGGAAATCCTTTATTCGGAAAAAAGAATTTAGATGGCATGATCACGATTATTAGATATCAATAAATTCTAAGCAGGAGGTTAAATACATTCTATGAATCAATACGAAAATGAAAAACAAAGTGTTCTCACAGCCAGCCTCTGGCTTTCCGATCAAGGTTATTTTGGTTCTCACCGGGGTTCAGGAGGCAATATTTCGGTACGACTCAGTGATACGGCAATGGCCATCACACCCTCATCCGTAAGATATCAGGAGCTTTCCGTCGATGACATCTGTGTGGTCGGTTTTGACAGCTCGGCTATTGAAGTAAAAAAAGGTCTAAAGCCTTCTGTGGAATCCGGTCTGCATGGCATCGTTTACCGGAATCGCCCGGATGTCAACGCAGTCGTCCACACCCATCAAATCTATGGCAGTGTCTTTGGTGTCATCAACACGCCGATACCTTCTCTTTTTGATGAGGTTTCATTTTCATTAGGCCAGGTGATTGAGATTATTCCCTATGCCCTATCCGGAAGCCCGGAATTGGCAACCAATGTGGGCGGAAAATTATCCAATAATGCCAACGCCTATATCATTCAGAATCATGGGATTCTGGCGTTGGGTAAAGACCTGGATAAAGCCATTCTCCACGCGGAGCTTCTGGAGAAAGTCGCACATATATATTGTTTAGCTTTGTCAACAGGCAAACCTTTTACGACGTTACCCGCATCAATAACAGATTTTATAGCGGCGGTTCGCGATTCAGAAGTTCAGGGGGCTCTGAAAAAAAGCAGCAAGTAAACTATACCTCGGGAGGTTGCAATGAAAAACAAAAATTCGGTAACCCGCATTGAAGAAAAAGTGGAAACACTGCTGAAGACCGAATCATCCAGAAGAAAGTTTTTATCTGCAACCGGTAAAACGCTCGCTGGGGTCTCCGCCCTACCCCTGCTAAAGATTACCGGGGGAAAAGCGCACGCTGCGCCGGCTTCAGTTACAGCGCAGAAAACATCAATCAGGTTTAGCGGTGGAAATTATGTTTTACTGAAAAACGGCTTCATAGTCGATGGCACAAGAAAAAGAGGCTTTACGGGCAATCTGCTGATTTGCGACAATCGTATTGAAAATATCTCTGAAGGCGAAATTCCGGTGCAAGCCCGGATGTTGGACTGCACGGGACTGGTTATCATGCCGGGTATCATTGACGCGCATTCCCACATGGACTGGTATCTGCCCATCCAGGGACATGATGAAATGAAGCTTCCCTTCACCGCTCAAGGTGTAACAACCTTTGTCGCCGGCCAATGCGGTTACGGCGTGGCGGGATTTAGCAAAAAGACATCCTATTTGGACTTGGTTCAGAAGAAGGGTCTCTCCAACCTCATGACCATTGGATGGGATACAATGACACAGTATTTTGATCATGTAACGCGTAGCGGCATGACCCACAACATGATGACTCTGGCAGGCCACGGCACGACCAGAACCTCCATCCGCGGCTTCAATGCGACACCTTTGAACAAAGATGAAATGAAAGAGATGCTCACACTGCTCGAACAAGCCATGGATGAAGGGGCGGCAGGTGTTTCCCTAGGGTTGCAGTATGAGCCGGGAATTTTCGCCACTGGCAAAGAACTCCGGGAGATCGCGAGACTTGTTAAAAGGAAAAACAAGTTGCTGACGGTCCATCTCCGGGCTTATTCTTCGCTTGCACCGGGATACCCGATGAGCACCCCGAAGATCCTGTTGGATTACATTTCTCCTTTCGATGGCTACGAACCTCATAATCTGCTGGCCATAAACGAGCTGCTGAACATTGCCCGGGAAACAGGCGTGCGGCTGCAAATTTCCCATCTGATATTTGTGGGGACAAGAACCTTCAAGACCTGTGAAGACGCTCTTAACCGCATCGACAGGGCAATCAAACAAGGCGTGGACGTCAAGTTCGACACCTACTCCTATCACTGCGGCCAGTCCATCATCAATGTCATACTGCCGGCGTGGTTCCTGGCCAAGGCGCCCCAAGCTTATAACGATAAAAAAATACTTTCCAAACTCAAAAGCGAGCTTGGTCTTATCCAAAGGTTCCTCGGCTTCGGAACTAAAGACATCCAGATCACCTATGCGAATTCTGAGGAACTCAATCAGTACAACGGCATGTTTCTCGATCAAATAGCGCAAAAACGGAGCATGGACTGGTTTGACAACGCCATGGATATAGCAAGGAAAAGTAAAGGTGTCGCTCAAGTACTAAATCACTCGTACAGTAATCTGCCGATCATCGAGGCTTTGATGCGTCATCGCGCATCCCTCCTCATGACCGATGCTCTTCCGCTTTCCAGGGGAGTGCAGAATCCGGCATTATCGGGCAACTTCCCTCGTTTCTTTCAAATGGCCCGAGAGAAAAAACTCATTTCTCTGGAAGAAGCCGTCTTTAAAATGTCCGG
>ERZ795055.2703-NODE-2703-length-13233-cov-36.200789_pt1 | contig 13233 bp, 13 predicted proteins | sample MGYA00375139_ERZ795055 | MGnify/ENA primary metagenome ERZ795055 (study PRJEB30184, sample SAMN05720283) | anaerobic digester metagenome | isolation source: active sludge of municipal wastewater-treating anaerobic digesters | place: USA | collected 2015-01-23 ...
CAACAGATTACTGGTTTACGGTGGAGTATGAAGAAAACGGTGAATCTAAAATTTTTAAAGCTCACTTCTCGTTAAAACGATAAAAAATAATATTAAAAATTTAACTCCTGATGAACGTCAGGAGTTTTTTTTATCGTTAAACTACACCGACAGTTAATTTAATCGTTTTTATTGCCGTTTAAACGATTTTAAATGATAATCATAGTGGTAAGCGTTAGATTTACAGCAGGTTATTAAATACTGCCTAGATGAAAAGAATTGTTTTAGTTTTATTTGCTGTGTTATTTTTAGTAGGATGTGAATCGGAATCGGTAGAAACTCAACCACAGGCATTAACTATTCCTGAATGGTTAAAAGGGAATTACGAAGGAGTACATACGAAAGAAAATCTTGTGATTTCGAATCAAAAAATCACCTTTAAGGTGGAGCAAACAGTATATGAATTTGAAGTAAATCAAATACTTTCACACCAAGAGGAAGAAAACAGATTTATAATTCAAACCGCGTCAGATATTTTGATTTTTAATAAAACCACTTTGCAAACAGAAATAAATTTTCAATTTAATGAATTATATCTAGGGTGGTTTAGAAAACGACTTGTCCAATAGATTTTATCTTAGTTAATTATAAAAAGAAAAACCTTTCAAGTTTGTTTACTTGAAAGGTTTTTAAATAGCACAAAATTATAATTAGTTTTTATAAACTTTTAAAGCTTCTTTAAGTATTTGAACAGCTTTAACTAAATCGTCTTTTTTCAATACATAAGCAATTCTAACTTCATCTAAACCAACTCCTGGAGTAGAATAGAAACCGGCTGCAGGAGCAACCATAACCGTTTCGCCATTAAAATCAAAAGTTTCTAAAAGCCATTGGGCAAAATGATCAGCATTTTTAACGGGCAACTTTGCAATACAATAAAAGGCACCTTTAGGGGATCCAACTTTAACTCCATCTATTTTGTTGAGTTCTTCTATTAAAGTATCTCTGCGGTCTTTGTATTCAGTAATTACTTCATCAAAATAACTTTGAGGAGTATCGAGAGCTGCTTCACTCGCAATTTGAGCAAAAGTGGGAGGACTTAATCTTGCTTGAGCAAATTTCATAGCTGTTGTCATCAACTCTTTATTTTTTGAAACAATGCAGCCAATTCTAGCCCCACACATACTGTAACGTTTAGAAACCGAATCTATCATAATGGCATTTTGTTCCAATCCCGGTACATTCATCACAGAGAAATGTTCCTCACCGTCATAAATGAATTCGCGATAAACTTCATCTGCTATTAAGAATAAATCATGTTTTTTAACCAATTCAGCTAATTGAAAAATTTCTTCTTTGGAATATAAGTATCCGGTTGGATTTCCGGGATTACAAATCAAAATAGCTTTAGTTTTTGAGGTAATTAATTTTTCAAATTCAGCAATAGGAGGAAGAGCAAATCCATTTTCAATGGTTGAAATAACAGGTATAACTTTTACCCCGGAGGCAGTAGAAAAACCGTTGTAATTGGCGTAGAATGGTTCCGGAATAATAATTTCATCATCAGTATCCATTGTGCTTCCCATTGCAAAAAGTAATGCTTCTGACCCACCTGTAGTAATAATGATATCTTCAAAATTAATGGGTAAACTGTGTTTTTGGTAATAATCAGACAATTTTCTACGGTAACTTTCAAATCCGGCAGAATGGCTGTATTCCAGTACTTTAATATCTAAATTTTTTATCGAATTCATTGCTACTTCCGGTGTTTTAATGTCCGGTTGTCCAATGTTTAAATGATATACTTTTGTTCCTCTTTTTTTAGCAATCTCGGCATACGGCACCAGTTTTCTGATAGGTGATTCCGGCATGAGTAGACCTTTTTTGGAAATTTTTGGCATAATTAAATTATTTGAACTGCAAATTTGCAACTTTTTTTATTCAGACCCAATCTTTTAAAGGATATATTTAAGGATAAGAAAATTCATTTCTTTTTTTGTAATTTTATGTTTTATATATTTTATGAAAATTCAAAAAATTATATTTCTACTTCTTTTCTTCAGTATTGGAGTTTTTGGTCAATCCAGTTTTCAATTTATTTCAGATAAAGACAAGATCAAAATCCCTTTTCAATTTATCAATAATTTGATTTTTGTGCCTATTCAAGTGAACGGGGTAGAATTGACTTTTTTATTAGATACAGGCGTAGAAGAAACTATTTTGTTTAGTTTGTTAGATAAAGATCAGGTGGAATTTAATAACGTGGAAAAAATAAAACTCAAGGGTTTGGGCAATGCTGAATTTATTGAAGGATTAAAATCCTCTAAAAATAAAATAGTTGTTACGCCAACTTTTTTTGACCCGAGTCATACCATTTATATTATTTTAAATGAAGATATTAATATTTCTTCCGGAGTTGGAATTCCTGTTAATGGTATCATGGGCTATGGTTTTTTTAAGGATTATCCAATGGAAATCGATTATGTGAATCATTACATTACGGTGTATAAGCATAAATCAAAAGCAGTCATTAAAAAATATAAAAAATTCAAAAAATATCCAATTATACTTGAAAATAATAAACCTTATATAGAAACAAAATTCGCTATTGACACAACATTTATTGAGGCGAAATTGCTGATTGATTTAGGGAATAGTGATGCCGTTTGGTTGTTTCAAAATAAGTTAAAGTCTTTTGAACTACCCGAACCTAATTTCAGTGATTTTTTAGGGCAAGGATTTAGTGGGCCTATTTTTGGGAAACGTGCAAAATTGGCAAAATTTTCATTAGGAGAATTTGTATTTGAAAATCCAATTGTAGCTTTTCCGGATTCACTCTCTACTCAAAGTGTGAAACTTGTTAAAAATAGAGTTGGCTCTATTGGTGCTGAGATTTTAAAAAGGTTTACGTTATTTATTGATTATAGAAATTCAGAAATCGCAATTCGGAAAAACAGAAACTTTTCTGTACCCTTTAATTATAATATGAGTGGTTTAGAAATTCATCACATCGGATTAAAATGGATTCCGGAAAAAATACAATTCAATAAATCGCAACTGATTCAGAGCACAGAGTCAGTTGGTTTTTATTATAAATTTGTGCTGAAACCTATTTATGTTATTTCAAATGTTCGTGAGGATTCGCCGGCGGCAGAATGTGGATTAAAAAAGGAAGATATAATTGTATCTATTAATAAGAAAGAAGCTCATTTACTCTCACTTCAGGAAATTAATAACCTATTAAAATCTGAAGAAGGCAAGCTTATAAAAATGGAAGTTCAAAGAGGAAGTCAATTTCTTAATTTTAGTTTTGTTTTAAAAAGCATTTTATAAAAAAAAGCTCTTCAAAAGAAGAGCTTAATGTTTATTGCATTGGACCTACATTTTTCTTTTCCAATAAATTTACTTCCGGACGTTCTAAAACTTCACCTTTAATTTTTAGATGAACTGTTCCGTTTTCATAATTTACAGCATTACTTTCAACGGTAATGCTTTTTCGAATAGGGCCTGTCGCCATGTTATATTTAACTTCAATTTTGTCCGACTTCCCCGGCATGATTGGTGCTTTGGGTTTTGATGGAACAGTACAACCACAAGTTGACTGTACATTAGTGATAATTAAGGGAGCATTTCCGGTATTAGTAAATTCAAAAACTCTGACACCATTGTCTGAATCTTTATATACTTTACCATAATCTATTGTATTATCGTCTGCTTTAAAAACGATTTTAGGACCATTTTGAGCAAATACAGAAAAACTGAATAAGCTAACAACAGTAAAAAAGAATAATTTTTTCATGGTTATGTGTTTTTGGGTTGTGTAAAATTAATCACTTTTTATTAAAGTACAAATACAAATTTGATTTTTAATACTCTAGCGAAATCATTACTTTTGCAAGATAGTACAAAAATCAGACCAAAATTGTTAATTAAATATAACCAATTATCAATTATAGTTAACTAGTAACATAACCAATTTCACATGTCAATTCCAACTCAATTTGATGCCAAGCAATCTGAACAAAAATGGTATAACTATTGGATGAAAAACAATTACTTTCATTCAGAACCGGACCATAGAACGCCTTATACTATCGTAATCCCACCCCCAAACGTGACAGGTGTATTACACATGGGACATATGTTGAATAATACCATTCAAGATGTATTGATTCGTCGTGCCCGTTTAAAAGGAATGAATGCTTGTTGGGTTCCCGGAACTGACCATGCCTCTATTGCTACTGAAGCAAAAGTAGTAGCTAAATTGAAAGCAGAAGGAATCAATAAAGAGGATTTAACTCGAGAAGAATTTTTGAAACATGCTTGGGAATGGACAGATAAACACGGTGGAATTATTTTAGAACAACTGAAAAAATTGGGTTGTTCTTGTGATTGGGATAGAACAAAATTCACAATGGATGATGACATGAGTGCTTCGGTTATCAAATCGTTCGTTGATTTATACAACAAAGGGTTGATTTATCGTGGCTATAGAATGGTCAATTGGGATCCGGAAGCAAAAACCACACTTTCTGATGAAGAAGTAATCTATGAAGAACGCCAAGGGAAATTATATTTTCTGAATTATAAAATTGAAGGCTCTACGGAATCAGTCACTATTGCAACAACACGTCCAGAAACAATATTAGGAGACACTGCAATTTGTATTAACCCAAATGACGAACGTTTTGCCCATTTAAAAGGTAAAAAAGCGATTGTTCCTATTTGTAATCGAGTGATTCCAATTATTTTTGATGACTATGTAGATATGGAATTTGGTACCGGTTGCTTAAAAGTTACACCGGCACACGATGTTAATGATAAAGAGTTAGGAAATAGACATAACCTAGATATCATTGACATTTTTAATGAAAATGCAACGTTAAACAGTTATGGATTGCATTATCAAGGAAAAGACCGTTTTGTGGTTCGAGATGAGATTGTAACTGAATTAGAATCTCTTGGGCATATTGCCAAAATTGAAAATCACATTAATAAAGTTGGAACTTCCGAACGGACAAAAGCGGTTATTGAACCTCGTTTGTCTGATCAATGGTTTTTGAAAATGGAAGATTTGGTTAAACCGGCATTTAAGGCCGTAATGGAAACTGAAGAGATAAAATTATATCCAAATCGATTTAATAATACCTACAAACATTGGTTAGAAAATATCCGAGATTGGAATATTTCCCGACAGTTGTGGTGGGGTCAACAAATTCCAGCATATTTCTATGGAGACGGAAAAGAAGAATATGTGGTTGCTGAAACTATCGAGGAAGCCTTGGAATTAGCTAAAGCAAAAACCAATAATCCACAACTTACAATACATAATCTTAAACAAGATGCAGATGCTTTGGATACTTGGTTTTCTTCTTGGTTATGGCCAATGGCTGTTTTTGGAGGTGTTTTAGAACCGGAAAATAAGGATTTTAAATATTATTATCCAACAAATGATTTAGTGACCGGTCCTGATATTTTGTTTTTCTGGGTAGCTAGAATGATTATTGCCGGCTATGAATATACAGGTAAAAAACCATTTACAAATGTATATTTAACCGGAATAGTTCGAGACAAGCAACGTCGAAAAATGTCTAAGTCATTAGGAAATTCACCTGATCCGTTAGATTTGATTGAGAAATATGGTGCTGATGGTGTTCGGGTTGGCTTATTACTAAGTGCTTCTACCGGAAACGATATTATGTTTGATGAAGAATTATGCAATAATGGAAAAGCTTTCGCTAATAAAATATGGAACGCCTTCAAATTGATAAATGGTTGGGAAGTAAGTGATTCTATTTCGCAACCGGAAAGTTCAAAAATTGCAATTGCTTGGTATGAAGCAAAATTAGAAAAAACGTTAGCGGAAATTGAAGATCAGTTTGAAAAATATCGTTTGTCAGATGCATTAATGGCAATTTATAAATTGGTTTGGGATGATTTCTGTTCATGGTTTTTGGAAATGATTAAACCGAGTTATCAACAACCAATTGATAAAGTAACCTATACTAGAGCTATTGCAGCGTTAGAAGCCAATTTAAAATTGTTACATCCGTTTATGCCTTTTTTGACAGAAGAAATTTGGCACCATTTAGCAGAACGCTCACCGGAGCAAGCCTTAATAATTTCAGAATGGCCAACTATAGCGAATACAAATGTTAATTTGATTGCTGATTTTGAATTTGCTTCTGAAGTGATTGCAGGTTTGAGAACAATTCGTAAAGACAAAAATATTCCATTTAAAGAAGCCATCGAATTGAAGGTTATCAATCATGAAAATGCCTCAAAAGAGTTTGATTCAGTTATAGTTAAATTAGGAAATGTTTCTTCCATAGATTACATTTCTGAACAAGAAAATGGAGCTTTAACTTATAGAGTAAAATCCAATGAATATTTTATTCCGATTAGTGGTGCAATTAATGTAGAAGAAGAAGTAGCGAAATTGCAGGAGGAATTAAAATACACGAATGGTTTTTTAAATTCAGTAAGAGCAAAACTTTCTAATGAAAAATTTGTATCGGGTGCTCCTGAAAAAGTTATCGAAATGGAACGCAAAAAAGAAGCCGATGCTTTAGCTAAAATAGCTACAATCGAGCAAAGTTTAGCAAGTTTAAAATAGTATAAAAAAAGTATAAACCAAAAAAGTCCCTATTTTTAGGGACTTTTTATTGTTATAATAATAGCCTGTAATTTATTTAACGGCTGTAGCGGTTGTATATTTCTCTGCTACTTTATCCCAATTGATTACATTGAAAAATCCTTCTAAGTAATCTTTTCGTTTGTTTTGGTGTTTCAAATAATAGGCATGTTCCCAAACATCTACATTTAAAATGGGGGTTCCGGTATTTCCTAATTTTGTCATTAAAGGATTATCTTGATTAGCAGTTGAAATAATTGTTAGTTTACCGGTTTTATCCAAAATCAACCAAGCCCATCCTGAACCGAATTGTTTCATACCTGCTTCAATAAATTGTGTTTTAAAATCAGCAAAACTGCCAAAATCTTTGGTTATCGCTTCAGCAAGTGTTCCTTTAGGTTCTCCACCTTTATTGGCTCCCATAATTTCCCAAAAGAAGTTATGATTGTAATAACCACCACCATTGTTACGAACAGCTTTGTTTTCAGGATCTAATTTTTTAAAGATATCTTCAATGGACATATTTGCCATTTCAGTTCCTGCGATAGCTTTGTTCAAATTATTAGCATATGCTAAATGGTGTTTAGAATAATGAATTTCCATTGTTTTAGCGTCAATATAAGGCTCTAAAGCATTATAAGCGTAGGGAAGGGCTACCATTTCAAAAGCACCGCCTTCATCAACTTTTACATCAGCAGGATTCCCCATTTCAGTTACTACTACTTCCTTTTCAGGAAGTGGAACTTCCACAACTTCTTCTAATTTTTTGTTATTATTACAACTAATAAGTGTTGTGATAACAAGGGCAGAAAGAATTACATTTTTTTTCATGAGATTATTTTTTATTTAACAATGAATTGATTGTTTCGATATAAAGTTCTTTGGCTTCATCGGATGAAATGTGACTTATTTGCATCCAAGCATTGGTTTTAAATGCATTTCGCAAATCGTTTGAAGAGGGTTGTGTGTAGCCCACCATACCATGAGTTGCCTGTTTGTAGTAAGCATAAATACGCAACATCACGTCCGGAGGTAATGTTTCGGTCATGTTAGAAGCTTTTTCGAATGCTTCTCGAAATCGAGTATCTAAATCTTTTTCAACCATGAATTATTTTTCAGCAACTACCGTTTCTCCTCCTTTTACAGTTTGATTTAGCGTTACCTTAATTTTTGTACCTAAAGGTAAGAATAAATCCACACGTGAACCAAATTTTATAAATCCGGCATCTGTTCCTTGAACTACTTGCATTCCTTCTTGTGCATAATTTACAATTCTACGTGCTAAAGCACCGGCAATTTGACGATATAAAATTTCACCAAAAATTCTATTTTCAATAACGACAGTAGTTCTTTCGTTTTCGGTACTAGCTTTTGGATGCCACGCGACTAAGTATTTACCGGGATGATATTTACTGAAATTAATTTTTCCGTTTGAGGCATATCTTGTAACATGAACATTGATGGGAGACATGAAAATGGAAACTTGTAAACGTTTATCTTTAAAATACTCCGGTTCAAAAACCTCTTCAATAACTACTACTTTTCCATCAACCGGGGCGATAATGTGGTTATCATCAATAGGTGTATTTCGTTTTGGATTTCTGAAAAATTGTAAAATGAGAATTAGAAATAGAAGCCCAATAGTTTGAACTGTCATTTTTAACCAAACTAACGAAATGAATGCATCTGCCAATAGAATCCAAGCAGTGACTATAACTGTTGCAATTAAAATAATTTTAGCTCCTTCTTTATGAAACATAATTTAAAATTTGGTAAAACAAAAAAATGAATGGTGCAACAAATATCATACTGTCCAAGCGATCTAATATACCACCGTGTCCTGGCATGATTTTTCCACTGTCTTTTACACCTGCTATTCGCTTAAATCTCGACTGAATTAAATCACCCAACGTTGCAAATATACTAACTAAAACGGCTGTTCCAATCCAAATGGTTAAATTGGAAGTATTTAATAAATATTTTGCAATAATAATACCGGCAATAATAGTAAACACAAAACCACCAATGAATCCTTCGATAGTTTTTTTAGGAGAAATTCGTTCATATAATTTGTGTTTACCAATTGATTTTCCTACCACATAAGCAAAAGTGTCATTGGTCCAAATTAAAACAAAAATCCCAATGATAATTTTAGGATTGTACCCTGATAGTCCGAAAGGAATTTTGGTGATAATTACAAAGGGAAAAATTATGTAACCAATTAAATAAAGCCACTTTTCAAAATTGGTAATCGTTTTTTCTTTAGTTGAAAATAGAGAATACAATAATTTGAAGGAGACCAAAACCGTGAAACCTGTTATAATTCCATCTTGAAAGGGATAAAATGTAGAATCACAAAATAGTGCAAATAGTGCTACTGCGAAAGCTGCTGGAATACTTTTAGGAAGATCTACTAACTTACAGAATTCAAAAGTTGTTAAACCCAAAAAACCACCAAACAATATATAAAAAGATAGTTCTGAATGTAAAATACAGCCAACTAGTAAAACAATATAAACTGAACCCGATAAAGCTCTTGTAACCGTTTCATTCATTTTATAAGTCTTCTAAAAGCAATAAGTACAGGTTTTTAGCTGCACTTCCATATTGAAGAAAATCTTCTTCTTTTGCTTTTTCGAAATATTTAATAGTAGTGATATTAGTTGGGTAATCTTTAACGTAACGTTTTTTTATTTCTCTTAAACCATCACTTTTACTTTCTAAAATTTGACTGGTTGTAGCAAAAACAATCATATTTGCAGGTAGTTCGTGTGGTTTGTTTTGTTTTATTTGATTTGAAGTTAATAAAACAGAGCCTTCATCTGCTATTAGATTTTCACAACTGGTCAATAAAAATTTTGGGTTTACCGGATTTTTAAAATTGAGTTTATTTTCGTCTAATAAATGGAAAAGTTTTGGTTCAAAACAAACTGCTTCACATTCAAACCAATCGTTTTCTTCTAAGATATTTAAGAATTGTTCTTTAATTTCTTCTAAGTTATCACAATATAAAAACTTACCTCCATTTTTTTTGAAATTGAAAGTAAATAATTCATCTACAGGAATTTTGTTATCCGGATTAAAAGGACTGGCATCTTTTTCCTTATTCTCTTCTGAAGCCTCGTTTCCGGAACCAAATAACTTTTTAAAAAGACTCATACTATTTTTAACAATTGTACTAGTTGTAATTGAAAACGTTCAAAGATAAAAAAAACTCAATTCAAATTTCATATTGAATTAAGTTTTTTCTGTTTTTTCTTAAAATTGGTTCGAAAAGCTATTCACCAACGGAAACATGCGACTCATCTCCAAAAGGTCTTTTTCCAAAAATAGTTTCTAAATCATCTTTGAAAATAACTTCTTTTTCAATTAATATGTCAGCTAATTGAATTAATTTATCTTTATTATCTTCCAAAAGTTTGATAGCACGTTGGTATTGACTTTCAATTAAATTTGAAATTTCTTTATCAATGGTAACCGCAGTTTCTTCAGAATAAGGTTTAGAAAAACTATATTCACTTTGACCGGAAGAATCGTAATAAGTAACATTTCCTAATTTTTCATTTAAACCATAAATGGTTACCATTGCTCGAGCTTGTTTAGTCACCTTTTCTAAATCACTTAAAGCTCCTGTAGAAATTCTGTTGAAGATTACTTTTTCAGCAGCACGTCCACCCATAGTGGCACACATTTCGTCCAACATTTGATCCGGACGAACAATTAATCGTTCTTCAGGTAAATACCAAGCTGCACCTAAACTTTGACCACGAGGCACAATAGTTACTTTTACCAATGGAGCAGCATGTTCTAGCATCCAACTTACCGTAGCATGACCGGCTTCGTGAGTAGCAATTGCTCTTTTCTCATCCGGTGTTACAATTTTGTTTTTCTTTTCTAAACCGCCAACAATTCTGTCAACAGCATCAAGAAAATCTTGTTTGTCAACGGCTTTTTTGTCATGTCTAGCTGCAATAAGAGCCGCTTCATTACAAACATTTGCTATATCTGCACCGGAAAACCCAGGAGTTTGTTTTGCTAAAAATTCAGTATCTAAACCTTCTTGTTTTTTCAAAGGAGCTAAATGCACTTCAAATATTTCCTTACGTTCTTTAATGTCCGGTAAATCAACATATATTTGACGGTCAAATCGACCGGCTCTCATCAAGGCTTTGTCTAAAACATCAGCACGATTTGTTGCGGCTAATACAATAACGTTGGTATTGGTTCCAAAACCATCCATTTCCGTAAGCAATTGATTTAGTGTATTTTCACGTTCGTCATTTGAACCAGACATGTTATTCTTTCCTCGAGCTCTTCCGACAGCATCAATCTCATCAATAAAGATAATTGCAGGTGATTTGTCTTTAGCTTGTTTAAATAAATCACGTACTCTGGAAGCTCCAACACCCACAAACATTTCAACAAAATCAGAACCTGAAAGAGAGAAAAACGGAACTTTTGCTTCACCGGCTACCGCTTTTGCTAATAATGTTTTACCTGTTCCGGGAGGACCAACTAACAAAGCACCTTTTGGAATTTTACCGCCAAGCGTAGTGTATTTTTCCGGATTTTTAAGAAAATCAACGATTTCCTGAACTTCTTCTTTTGCTCCTTCTAATCCGGCTACATCTTTGAAAGTTACTTTAACATCGGTTTTTTCATCAAATAGTTTTGCTCTTGATTTTCCGATATTAAAAATTTGACCACCGCCACCACCACCTGATCCGCCTGACATACGACGCATAATGATAATCCAGATGACTACAATTAGTATGATTGGTAATAAATTAATTAGAATACCTGACCAATTACTTTTTACTAAATAATTATAATCGGCTAATTTATTTTCCTTTTTAGCTAATTCCAGTTTTTCCTGAAATAATTTACCGTCAGCAATGTTAGGTAAAAGATAATGTGCACCCGTATTTTCACGACCTAATACATCTTTTACAACACCTTTATGCTTTTGATCTTTCAGGGCATCTTTCTTGATATAGATTTCAGCTTCACTGATATTTTCGCCTTTGTTGTAAACCAATACTTTTTCAATTTCACCATTTTCAAGGTATTCGTTGAATTTTGAGATGGTTAATTTACCAGGTTCCTGAAAGGAACTTCCGCCGGAAATGATACTGATAAATATAAAAATACCGGCAACTATAAAATAAAGTAGCCAAGGATTAAATTTAAACTTATTTGAATTCGGAGTAGAATTATTTTCTTTCGCCATTATATATTTTTCTTCTTTAGCAATTTTTAAATTTTATTTGGAATCGTTGTGATTTTTGCATCACCCCATAATCCTTCAATATTATAAAATTCACGAACATGTTTTTGAAATACATGAACAACAATGTCCACATAATCCATTAAAACCCATTCGGCATTATCTGCCCCTTCAACATGCCAAGGCTTGTCTTTTAGTTCTTTGGAAACCGTTTTTTGAACCGAGTTAACGATAGCGTTAACTTGTGTGTTAGAAGTACCATTGCAAATTATAAAATAATCACATACTGTGTTTTCAATATCGCGTAAGTCTAATATATCGATGTCATTTCCTTTAACTTCTTCAATTCCTTTGATGATGTTGATTAACAATTCATCTTTACTAACTTTTTTATTCGCCATTTACTATTTTATAATTTTCGCAAAGTTATCAAATTTTGTGTTTATTTTTGATGCTTAACACAAGTTTAAAACAATTTCAGTATAATAATACTTTATGCATATCATCAAACTAAGTGCCACTCCTTCGACAAACAACTATTTAAAGCAATTATACTCCCAACAAGTAGTTGCTAATTTTACTATTGTTGTAGCATCAAATCAGTTGAAAGGAAAGGGGCAGATGGGTACTTCGTGGGAATCAGAATCTGGTAAAAACCTCACTTTTAGTATATTGCTAAAAGATTTGATTGTTGATGTAAAGCAATTGTTTACGCTAAATATTTTAGTTTCACTTGCCTTAGTTGAAGTTTTGGAAAGGTATAAAATTCCTAATGTGACTGTCAAATGGCCAAACGACATTATGTCAGGGAATTTAAAATTAGGTGGTATTTTAATTGAGAATAGTATTAAATCAGATGGGGAAGTGATTTCGATATTAGGAATAGGGCTTAATATAAATCAATTGTATTTTGAAAAAGCTCCCAATGCAACTTCTTTACATCTAATTTCAGGGAGAAATTATAATTTAGATGATCTTTTGCTGGATTTTTGCACTTCTATTAAACAAAATTTAACAATGATGGAAAAGGATTCAGAAAAAATATGGGTCAATTATCATCAAAAGTTATTTAAAAAAGGAATTCCGATGGTATTTGAAGATGTTCATGGAATTAAATTTATGGGAATAATTCAAAAAGTTTCCAATGATGGTTTATTACATATTCTTTTAGAAGATGATTCTATTGCTAAATTTGGAGTAAAGGAAATCAAAATGCTATACTAATTACAAAAAAACCACGCTTAAACAAACGTGGCTTTTAATCAACAACTAAACTAAAAATTATTAAAAGCAGTAACTGTTTTCAGCTACTAATTTGGAGGTAATGGTTTCACGTAAACCAACAATATTTGGCATATTGGTGTATTTTGTAAAACGACGTAAACCCATTAGC
>ERZ795055.2705-NODE-2705-length-13229-cov-4.227266_pt1 | contig 13229 bp, 15 predicted proteins | sample MGYA00375139_ERZ795055 | MGnify/ENA primary metagenome ERZ795055 (study PRJEB30184, sample SAMN05720283) | anaerobic digester metagenome | isolation source: active sludge of municipal wastewater-treating anaerobic digesters | place: USA | collected 2015-01-23 ...
TGCCGCAGGTGCAAGATGAAGTTTCGATGAACGCCTTCGCGCTGCTGAACGCACCCTATCGCTGGGGCGGCGAGACTGCAGCCGGCACCGATTGCAGCGGCCTGGTGGTGGCGGTGTATCGCGCCTTGGGTATTGAGCTGCCACACCGCGCCGCCGTGCTGTTCGATGCCGCCCGCCCGGTGGCCCCCGAGGCGATCTTGCCAGGTGACCTGGTGTTTTTCGGTCAACGCGGGGCCCGGCGCCCCACCTACCCCCATGTCGGCATCTACGTGGCGAGTGGTGACGTGGTGCATGCCTCGTCGGTGCGCGGCCGGGTGGTGGCCGAACCGCTTGCCGCTATTGAGAGCCGGAGACTCTCTGGCGTTCGGCGCATCTTGGAGTAACAATCCCAAGGCTCAGTTCGAAAAGAGGGACCGATGGACCTGTCCAAGCTGTACACCCAACACAAGACCCTGGACGTCACACACGCGTTGTTGACCCGCTTGTACCAGGCGCAGACACCGCCGCCGCTCGTGATACCGCAGCTCGCGGCGTTGCATACCGGCATGGGCGAAACGGACAAGCCACTACGTACCCAGCCTTTGCCCAACATCGGCGTGCCGGTACCGGCGCCCGTCGACCTAGAGAAGCTCGTCGGCCTGTTGTTGGGGCGGCTGTTTGACAACCTGCATGATGCCAACCAACCGAACGATGACTACCTGTTGGCCGCATTGGCGACTTACGGCTTGACCACCATCCGTCCGTTTGAGGATGGCAACGGCCGCACTGCGCTGGATTTTGCCCAATACTTCATCATGTGGCAGCGCAAGAGCCCGACCCCGTTGCTTATTACCACGGCGCAGTCACACCGCGAATTTGCGCGGCTGTTTGTCGATCTTGCCCCCCCCAGCGAGGTCCAACCGGAGGCTGGTTGTGTTGCGGTGCGCAACCACGTGGTGGCTTTGTTGGATCGCGCTAACATGCCGTATTTACGTAGTCATTCGACTTTTCGCCAAGCCGCAACCTGGTTTGCAGGGCTCACCGCCGGGCACTAGCAGAGGATTTGCGATGCAATGCAAAACTGGCAACACCGGCGCGTTTCAGGCGATGATAGAAGTATGGGACATACACACGCCCTTGGCCGCGCTCGCCCTGCTGTCGACCTTACTGCTCGGCCTGAGCCAGCTGCGGTAGCCGCGAAGCCCTCTCGAACTGCGGCGACTGCGCCGGTGGATCGACTCGAACGGGTGGGGCAGGTGAAGGCTGTGACGCCTGCTGTCGCGCCTCCCCCGCCGATGAGCATCTGGGATGTGGTGGGACAGTTTTGGGGTTTCAGCGCTATCGCCGACCGAGGCGGTGTCACGCCCGACTTTGGTGAGTTTTTAGACAAACGCTTCCCCGAGCTGAACTTGGCGCGCACCGACCTGGTCGGCGGTTCGTTTGGCGGCCGTTTGAACCACGCCGAAAAACTGCAACATTTTCCGGTGGTTTTTGTGCATGGCAACGGCGACCGCGCGTTGCCCTACGGCATGCCCTACATGACCGGCTGGGCCACCACCAAGCAGTACTTTGAGTCGCAAGGTTACAAGAGCCACGAGCTGTATGCCACCACCTGGGGCGATGGCGCGATCACCTCGGTGCCATTTGAGACGCACTCGAAGAAAAACGTCATGCAGGTGCGTAAGCACCTTGAGGCCGTGCTGGAGTACACCGGCGCCAAGAAGATCAACATTGTTTCGCACTCAATGGGCGTCACCCTTGCGCGCCTGGCGATCTTGGGCGGCGACATGGTCGACAGCAACGGCAACCATTACGACATCGGCGCGCCGCTGACCAGCAAGGTGAATGTGTTTGTGGGCATCTCCGGCCCCAACGCTGGCTTGGCTTCGGGCGCGGCGCTGCCGTTTGTCCCCACCACCGACATGAACACTGGGTTATGCCCCGGCTACCTGCCGGGCGACCTGTTCGGCCGTTCGAAGGTGTTGAGCCGCCTGGCCGAAACCGAGCACTTCGAAGGCAAACACGTCTACTCCATCCGCGGCATGTTCGATGAGGTGAACAGCCCGTTCATCAATGGCACGGTGTTTGGCGCCGACACCGCCAAGATCCCCGGCCAAGATGGCGAAATCGCCTACGATGTTCCCGGCTACTCGCACGTGATGCTCAAAGACTTGGGTGCCGAAGATACCTTCAAGTTCATCTCCCAAAACGAGCCGAAATCCCCCGCCAAAGCCTAGTTACGTCCGGTCATTCGCTCCAAAAGCCAGCCGTCGTTATTGCGCAACAAAACGGGCCCGCGCTGGCTTGACGGCGGCGTCTCGATCTCGTTACCCTGCATCAGTCCCTCCACAAAGGATAGCCGCTCGATGCCGCACGAGACTGAGTTGTCCCTAAGCGATCGTGAGCGTCTGCGCCAGATGGGCCTGGTCGCTGTTGGCATTGGTGGAGTTTTTGCTCGCCGCGCCGTGACGCAAAGCGTTGTTTCGTGCAGTGCAGCAACCAACCCCCGGAGTGGAGCCAAAAAAGTTAGATAAATCAGCCCATAAGATCGCACCACCGTGCAAAAAATTCTGCGCAAAACAGACGCAACACCGAGATGGGGTGAGCGATAATGTGGGAACAGCACCGACCCATTTCTTAAGGAGCCAGTCATGCCAGGGATTCATGCCGTCCGCGCCGCACAAGCCCAACCTGCCCCGGTCGTGGATGACAAGGCCGCCGCCGCTGCACCGCAGCAACAAGCGCCGGTGCAAGGGGATCTGCTGGTAGCGGGTGCCAGAGCGACAAGGCGGGGAAACAAGCCTGCGCAAGTCACCGGCCCCTACAGCGGCTTGGTGGAGCTGGCTGCCAAAAACAACGGCAAATTTGAAGGCATGTTAAAGACACAAAGTGGCGAAATCTTCGTGGCTATCACGCTGCCGAAGGACAAGGCCGCCACGACAGAACCGGTCATCTACTTAGATGGTATCGCTGCCCGACACGGTCGCGCTGGCCGCATGGCCGAGCCTTTGGTCAACGCTGGTCATACCGCGATTCAAATTTACCTGCCATGGCAGGGCGAAACGCTCGATCACTACAAGAAGACGCACAACGATGAGCTGCCGAAGAACGATGCACCGTCGGCCCAAGACCAGGCCAAAGCCGTGGTCGACGTGCTGGATGCCCTGGGTGTGAAAGCCAAGGCCAGCGTCTCCGGGCTGTCGTATGGCGGCGCCATCGCGTTCGCCTGCAAGGCTTACTACCCCGAGCGCTTCGACAAGTGCATCACGCTGTGCGGCTACACTCAATCGGTGATGTGTGAAGACGAATCGACCAAGAAGGTGTGGGACCTGGTGCATCACACCGACAAACATCCGGCGGCGTCCAAAGAGACCGCCGCGTTGCTCGCGGGCTTGAACGCGTTGTGCCAAAAGGCTGGCGTGCAACCGGCCACCTGCGTCAAGCACGAGGAGCTGCAGCGGGCCTATCGCGAAACCACCAAGGTGGGTTTGGACGTCACTTTCAACGGCACGCCGTTCACCGACTTCTTCTATTATTTCAAGCCCAAGATGGACGTCACCGGCCTGACCTCGCTGACGATGGGCATTGATGGTTTGGAAGTGATCGAGCTTGCGAAGCAAGTGCCGGAACAATACCAGAAGGACTTCTTCACGGTGTGCGTGCCAGATGACGGCGCGGTTTCCAACACCTCCTCGCGCGCGGTGTTCGACGCCATGCCCAAGGCGGGCGGCTTCGTGATGTGTCCGGACGCGCTCAAGGGCAAGCATGACATGGTCAGTGCAGACCCGGCGTTTGCTGCTTGGTGCGTGGATCAAATCCAAACCGGTAAAATCAAGGGCGACATCACGTTGAAACCGACGTCTGGGAACTCGTAATGACCAACGCCGCCAAGACCATGAGTGCGCGCGTGACGCTTGGAGTCACGGTGGATTTGGAGCCGATGTTGCGGGCCTCAATCCGGGCCAGCAAGCGACAACACCTGGGCACGGACGAGGTCACTGAGCAAGATATGCAACGCGCCCGCGAAGTGTTTGCGGCGCGTACCCACGAGGAAAAGCAGGCCCCAGATCCGACAGTGCTTGAGCGCATCCGCAAAGGTCTGCCCGAAGGTGTCGAGTTGGTGGAGCTCTTGGAGGCCCGGGATGGCTCCACCTCCACTTCTGGCACGGTGCTGCAAGTCAACGACTTGTCGCTGTTGCCCGCGATCACCATCGACAACAGCCAACCGGGGCAAACGCCGGCCAAGCCGTTTGAGAAGTTCGCGGTGACAAGCGAAGGCAAGCTTCTGACGTTGCAGGGCGCCCTAGAAGACCCAGGGGTGGCCGTGGATGGCGCCTCCGAAGCCAACCCGATCTTCTCGGCCGTCAAGATGTGGCTGAAGGTTGAGCTGCCCACGAAACCCAAGAGCCACAACGCCCGGCGCACTGATGGCGGCGCGCTGATTTGGGAGTTGGTGTTGGGCGCCGACCTATCGCCCAAGGGCGGTCGGCAAACCGTGCCGGTTGAGCTCTGTTGTGTGCTGCCAAGCTGACCTCGTGTTTTCCTAAAGATACGCCGATGACTGCTCGCTACGCCTTGATCATGCCCCCCATTAGCATGGGCGTTTTAATGCTCATCGCGGCGTTTTTCGGCCCTTGGGACGCCGAGCGTTGGCTTGGCTTGGCTCTGACCCTCGTGGGCCACGCCTTCTTGGCTGCGGCTCGCATGCAATTGGGTGAGTCCTTCTCGGTCGCGGCCGAGGCGCGCGCGCTGGTCACCCACGGCTTGTACGCGCGTGTGCGCAACCCGATTTACCTGTTCTCCGCCATTGCGGTGACGGGGTTCTTTCTCTACCTGCACTGGCATTGGGGGCTGTTGTTGCTGCTGGTGTTGGTGCCGTTGCAGGTCAAACGGGCCCGCACCGAGGCGCAGGTGTTGGAGCAACAATTTGGAGATGCGTATCGCGCCTATCGCGCGCATACCTGGTTCTGAGCGGAGCGGCGGTGGGTTGAGTTAGGCGCAGGGCAGCGCGCACTCGCGGTAAATCGGCAGCAAGCGCGCCATCTCCGCAAATGTGATCTCAAAGATGCCATCGTTTTTGCCATCTTTGGCATGCAGCCCAAACAGATCCATCGGCTCGCCGAAACCAAAGGTATTGCGGAGCGTTACCAGACGTTCGCCGTGCACCACGCGGGTCTTCAAGACGCTGTAGCAGTGCCGATCTTGGATGCCGGAGCCGAGCAGTGGCCGATCTTTGCCCCAGACCACAATGGCGGCGGCTTTGGCGTGCGTCAGCGCGGCGATACGGTCAAACAGGGCATCGGGTAATGGGTCGAAGGTGAGCACCGGTTGCCCCAACAACGCCCCCATCGCCACCTCGGGTAGGCCGCGATGACTAATGGCCTTATAGCCGCCCTGAAATTGTGCGTAGGCCTTTTCGAGCAGCGCGTACCAGAGTTTTTGGCTGGCGGCGTGTCCCAGGCAGTGCTTGCCGGCCACATCCACCACAACCTTGCGACTCACGGTCACGAAGACTGGCGTGAAGGTCTGTGCGACATCGTGGGGGTTATCGCACTTGAAGAAGCGCACGGTCACCGAACCATCCGGGTTCTCGTGCATCGCATCGCGGAAAAACTCTGGGCGAAGACACGCAATCGCCGCAACCGGGGCAGCGAAATAACAGTCTTCAATCGTGAGGCCTTGCAGCACATCGCGCTTGAAGTCGATCTTGTTGAGCCCCAGCGGCGCTCGGCTGTCGGCGTAGCTCTGTCGTTGCGGATCGTCGAGCGCGGGCTCACTCAGCGCTGCGCCTGAGCGCTTGGTGCTTAGCTCTAGATGATCGGTGTCTTGGGGATTCGGAGTGCTGTTGAGACGCGGTAACGCGGCAGGGAGACGACCCGGGGCATCCACGGCCTCTGCCGAGCGAAAAACGACACGCTGGCTCTGGGGATGAACCCGCATCGCAACCCCGCCCGGTTGATCTAGGCAAACATCGTGGTCCAAGTAGTCGCAGTGGTCATCGTGGTCATCATCGCGGCAAACGGGTTCGAGACGGCTACTGTCGGCCCCATCGGCGACATCATGTTACCCATCGTCGCCATCGTCATCATCGTCTGCAACGTGGCCATGGTGTTGTAAGTGGTGCCCGCGTCAGCCGTGGGTACGGATTACCAGGTCTGTAATTGGTTTGTGCTGCGCACGCCGTTGTGTCCTTGTGATGACCTGCTGCGGCTCTACCAAGGCGGCGATGCTGGTAGCGCTCCGGCCCGCCTGCTGCACTACGTCACCCAACCGTTGCAACGCGAGGCCCTGTGGCTAGGATCGCCGTCGTTGGTGCGGACGCTGCACCGGATCGAGCAAGGTGAGGCGCCGCTCACGCCAGGCGTGGCGTTGACGCTGCTCAACTATGTGATTCGGTTCACCAGCCGTTGTACACCATTCGGCCTGTTTGCTGGGGTCAGCCTGGGGCAAGTGCATGGCGACAGTGCCACGGCGTGCCTGAAGCCTGTCTCCGCCTACCGTCGGGATGCGCACCTAGACCTGCCGCTCTTGTCACGCTTTGTGCACGCGCTCAGCCAAAGCCCGGCCGGCTTGCAGGCGAGCACCGTAAGCCTCAACACCACCCTTACCCGTCACCCGGACAGCGTTCGCTACCGCGTCCTGGTGCCCCAAAACCGCCCGATCGACAGCACGCAACAAACTGAAAGTATTGATGATTCCGGTTCTGAGGCGAGCATCTCACGGTGGCGTGAGCAAGTTTTGTCGCTGCCACAAAAAGGGCCGCTGGGGCGCGCGTTGGAGCAGCTTTGGCAACCCCGACCGTATGCAAAGCTGTGTCAGGCACTGGCGACCGACTATCCCGACGCGACCCGCGCCGAGATCGAAGGTTTTGTTGCCAACCTCGTGGCATGGGGAGTGCTCGACAGTGATTGGCAGCCACCTTTCACCACGCCAGCAATGTCGGCGCACGTGGCGCAGAAATTGGCGCAAGCGCCGGCACTGGCACCAGCCCAAACCGCGCTCGCAGAGGTCGAGCAGGCGCTGGCGAACTACGTGGCCACCCCGATCGGCACGGACACGGGCGCGGACGCGCTGGAAGCTGTGGCCACAGCTACCCGAGGGCTTTTTGGCGCCACCACCGCCGAGGCCGAACCGGGGCCGGCGCCGGTGCACCTGGTGCTTTACAAACCGGCCGCAACGCTGACGCTGGCCCCGCACCTGATAGAGGCATTGCAACAAGCCTATCCACTGCTCTCCCGCCTGCAGGCTGGGCGCTCGCAAAACCCGCTGCAGGAGTTCATTGTCGCCTTTGTGAAACGTTATGACCAACAGCGAGTGCCGCTGTTGCGCGCCACCGACCCGGATTTGGGCTTGGGTTTCCCCCCCGGTGGCGAAGAGCCTCCGAGCGCGCTCTTGGACGGCTACCCAATTGGCTACGCGGCGCCGAATTCCGGTCTCGGCGCGCTGGATGCTTGGCTGTTGAGCCTGGCCGCGCGCGCCCATGAACAACAGCTGAACGAACTGACGCTCACCACTGCCGATTTTCCGAGCGCACCTGTCACGAAAGGCACGCGCACGCCCACCTCGTTATTGGCCAGCGTCAACCTGGGCCAAAGCGGCTTGGCGGTGTTGCGCATGATGGGGGCCGAGTCGGCGGTGGCACTGTTGGCTCGCTTTGCCGTGGGGGATGCGACGCTGACTGAGCACCTGCGAGAACTTGCGGCGCACGAGGCAGCGCTGCGACCCGATTGTCTCATGGCCGATATCAGCTATCGAGCGCTGGCCGAGGCGGTGAACAACGTGCATCGGCGCCCGACCTTGGCGCCGTATGAGATTACCGTCTACACACCTGGCGCAAACGCCGGGCCAGCGGAGTCGCTTTTGCCTGCCGAGCTGTCGCTCTGCGTGCGCGATGACCAGATGGTGCTTTGGTCCGAGCGGCACCAACGGGAGGTGTGGCCGAGGCATTTTTCGGCGTTGAACTATGCCCCGGGCGTGACCCCGCCTGTGGCACGGCTGTTGCGCCTGATCGGGATGCAGCAAAGCGCTCAAGGTGCGTATGCCTGGAGTTGGGGGGCCGCAGAGGCGGCGTTTACCAAGTTGCCGCGTATCAAGCTCGGGGACAACCTGGTGCTTTGCCCAGCGCGTTTTCACGTGCCGGTGTCGGCCGAGCTGACAAGTGCCCTTAAACGCGATCCGCACGCCGCTTTACAAGCGTTGCGCCAGAGGCTCCGATTGCCGCGCTACGTGAACCTATCCCAAGGCGGTGCCTGGAACGTCGAACCCTCGTTCGTGTTGTTGGACTTGGACAGCCCGTGGGCGGCCGAGCTGTTTGCCCGGGAGGCCTTGCGCACACCCAACCTGCGTTTTGAAGAGGTGCTGCCAGCACTGGACGACTTATGGGCAACCGGCCCTGAAGGTCGTTTCATGAGCGAGGCGTTGATCCCGTTTGTCGCCAGACCCGCTGTTACTCTGCCCGCGCCGGCCCAAGCGGCGCGCAACTTGACTCCAGTGGCGCGCGCCCAGCGGACGCTACCGCCCGGTTCAGAGTGCCTGTACCTAAAGCTGTACGGCGGCAAGTGGGCCCTCGACCAGGCGCTGGGGCGCGATCTGGGGCCGTTCTTTCAGGCCAGTGCCCGCGCTGATTGTCCGGCATTTTTCATCCGTTACGGCGATCCCGAGTTTCACCTCCGGGTACGGCTGTGGGCTCCTGCCGCGGCGTCGCTACGCGCACAGCTGATGGCGTTGGCTGAGCAGTGGTTGGCGCAGGGGTTCGTGCATACGGTCGAGGTGTCGACCTACGAGCGCGAGGTGGAACGGTACGGCGGGCTTTTGGGCGTGACTTTGGCGGAGCGACTGTTTGCCGCTGATAGTTTGTACGTCGCCGAGGTGTTGGCGTTGCTGACTGCCGAGGAGGAGCGCTGGCGCTTCTACGTGGCGGCCGCGGCGATGGACGCTACGCTTGAGAGTTTTGCGCTGCCGCTCGCCGAGCGGGTGTCGCTCCTTGAACGTTTGGTGTACGGCACGTCGGGGGTCAAACCGCCCAAGGCGTTGGGGGAGTGGTTTTCGCAGCGATTTCGGGAGCTCGGTGATGGCGTGGCCATGGCGCTAAAGGGCAAGTTTGTAGGATTGCCGGCGGTCACTGCCTTGTTGGCACAGGCCTTGGAGCAGCGCACGGTGGCCCAAAAGCCCGTAATAAATGAGCTTTTGGCGCAGGTTCAAACAGGTTCGTTGACCGTGCCGATGGCCGATTATGTCGCCAGCGTGTTGCATATGCATGCCAATCGCCTGTTTTTGGCGGCGCCCAATCTGCATGAGCGCTTAACCTACGAAATGCTGCGGCGGCATTACCGCGGCGTCATGGGCCGAGCGCGCCAGGCGGCACGCGGAGCCGGGAAGGAAGCCTAACATGAGTGAGCACGGCACGTTGGAGACACCGGCGGGGTGGGAGCTGCGCACGCAGGCGATTTGGTATGAGCCTGAGCGCAACGACTTAGGTGCGCGCATGGCGGTGAACAAGGTGGCACAGGCACGGGCCAGCATCGTGGTGAATCGGAGCGCGGGCCGGGGGGCGAGCGCGGCCGAGGTAGAAGCCAGTGCCATACGTGAGATGCTTGGACTGATGCCGATGTTGCGGCGTTTGAGCCAACAGCCGGTGCGTTTTGCCGATGGCGTGGACGGGTTGGTAACCCAGCTCGCGGTGCCGACAGGGCCGCAGTTGCGGCTGTTGCAGGCGCATTTGTTTCGCGTAGACGCAGGGATTGCCACACAGATCGTGGTGAGCGTGGAGGAGAGTCGCAAGAGTAGCTTGGAGAGTGAGCTGCTGCCGATCGCGCTGTCATTTCGTCCGTAGCAAGTGCAACAAGCAAGAGCCGCCCTGCGAGCATGAATTGCAGCGTCCGAGCGCTCAAACCCGCCGATACACGCCCACCACCACGCCGATGATTTGGATATCTTTGAAGTCGCGTTTGTAGACGTAAATAGGCTGCATCGTGGCGTTGGCCGGTTGCAGGCGGATGCGCTCGCCTTCGGGGTAGTAGCGCTTTACGGTGGCCTCGTTGTCGATGAGCACGACGACGATTTCGCCGGGCTCGGCGTGGGCGCGCTTTTTCACAAAGATGTAGTCGCCATCGAGGATACCGTCGTCCACCATGGAGTCGCCGACCACTTTGAGGGCGAAGAGCTTCTTGTTGTCACCTACCAAAAAGCTGTCGACGACCACCGTACCTTCGGCATGCTCCTCGGCCAAAATCGGCTCGCCAGCCGCCACCCGCCCCAAGAGTGGAATCGCCACCGTATCGGAGTTTTGTGGAATAAGAGCACGCACGACGTTGTCGGATTTGGCCGTCACCGGCCGCAAGGTGCGCGATTTCATGTGCTCGTGGGTTAAAAATCCCTTGTTTTTCAATGCTTTAAGATGGTCAGCCACACCATTGGTAGACTTGATCCCAAACTTCTCGCCAATCTCACGGATGGTGGGGGGATAACCCCACTCCTGGATACGTTCGTTAATGAAATCCAGCACTTGCTTTTGACGATCGGTAAGTTCGGTATCCGCGGACATAGGCGCTCCCTAGGTATGGGAAACGATGCAAGACCCTGAAAGCCTGTTTAGCTGAACAAACGAGCAGATGTCAAATTGTGGGCACCGCCCGGATTGACTTGAGCTGTGAGAAGCTCCACATTTCCGCCAACCTTTGGAGGGAGAGTGTGTCATGGCCAAGAGCCTGGATTTCGCCAAGTTGACCCTGCAAGACGCGCTCGACGTGGCAATCATCATCGAAGAAGAAGCTCGCGATCGCTATGATGAGTTGGCCGAACAACTTTTGCAGCACAACACCCCCGACGCCGCCAAGTTCTTCCGCACGATGGTCACGAACGAGGAAAAGCACGCCGAGCAGCTGCGCGCCCAACGGGCGAAAGCCTTTGGTAAGGCGCCAGTAACAGTGGAGCGATCGCTGATCCCCGAGGTGGAAATCACTGACTACAGCGAGGCCCGCGCCTTCATGTCGGCGCAAAAGGCCTATCGCATCGCCTACGCCAACGAGACGCGCGCCCACGATTTCTATGCGGCGGCCCTGAAGCAAACCCACGAGCCCGCCGTGCAGGCATTGTTCAAAGAACTGTTGGACGAGGAAAAAGAACACCAGGCAATCGTCAAGCGGGCGTTGGACAAGCTGCCTGCCGAGACACCCGGTGACAATGACGACTACGTCGACGAGCCCAATCCGCAATAGTTATTTTGGCCTGGCGCAAGGAGCCGTGAACCTTGCCGATGGTGCGCCGCCATCGTTCATCAGTCCAAAATCGCAACTGGCCGTAGCGCTGCTAGCTGACAGCGACGGACGTCAGTTGGGCTTGAGCACGAATGGGTAAACCACCTCCACCGAGCCACCGACCGGTGCCGGGAAACGCATGCCGCGCATGACCTCACCGCGGAGAGCAGCACCGCCAGAGCGGTGAGCCAGCGCAGATTTGGATACCGCGACATGATGGCAATCGTAGCAAGGTTCGCGTGGGAATTGTCACGCAAGTGTCAGATAAGCTGACACGGCCGTCCCGGAAGACGCCCATGCGAACGACAGTGCCAGCACCCCCAAACAAGGAACGCTGGTGCGTGCGGCGTTACGTGAGTTGGGCGCGCTGCCCCTGCCCGGTTAACGGTGCCCGCCGAGCGAGCCACACCTCGGCTGCGCGTGATGTTTCCATGATGCGATAGGGACACGGCAGTGCCTTGAACCACAAGATGGCGGTAAGGGCGCCGCGAATCACGTCGTTGTTTGTAACAACAGCCCAACCCCGACAGTGACTCTTCAAGTAAGCATCTTGGCGCTGCAGAAAGTCGGCAATCAGCCGCCTCCCGTCGACAGAGCTGGCACGACGGTGGCTGACATCAGTGATGATGCCAAAGCGGCGCGGGCCCCGTTCGGTGAACAGGTCGGCCACGACGTTGAGTGCGGCACCGAGCGCCTGCGGATTGGTAGAGGTGGAAAACGTGAAATGCAGCACGTCACGTCTAAATTCAATCTGATATCCCTGTACGTCCACGCTAGTCCCCCCGCTGGGACACTGCCAAAGGTTCGTACTGCTGGCGCTCTCTTAACGCGCCGCCTGCCGCATGCCAAGCCGTCGTCAGACGGTCAAGTGCGCGTGCCCTCTCCGAGCGCATCGATCTTGGCCGCCAAGATGAAATCGTTCTTGGTCAGCCCTCGGGCAGCATGGGTCCACAAGTCGACTTCCAAGCGGCCCCACGACAGCCGCAAGTCGGGGTGATGCCCTTCTCGCTCGGCCAACTCGGCGATGTGGTTCAGTACCGCCAGCGGCTGCGCAAAATCATGGAACGTGTAGCTCTTGGTTAGATGATGCCCCTCGACCACCCGCCAACCGGTAAGCTGACCTGAAAACTTTGCGACCGCGGCAGCATCAAGGGCTGAAACATCGCCCTGGGCGGCCTCGCAAGACAATTTCGAAAGCTCGGACATGGCGTCACCTCCCGCCTGCGCAGGTTATCTAATGTTGTGTGTAGGCTAAAGTGGGCACTCGTAGGGAGGCGGTCGAGGGGGGAGAGACTTTCGCACGACCAAGGTCCACGCCAGAAAGCTTCCAACCCTGTTGGGGGCTCCAAGCGCCCAGGCCAACAAATTGGCGACCTGGTTTTGGCTGCCGAAAGGTCGTACTAGCCTCGCACAAGGGGCAGGCGCGCAGGGCCCTCAAGAAGTCGCTGCAGCGCCTGTTGGGCCCGGCCATCATCTAACTCGCGCATGCAGCGGAAATGCCCCTTGGGGCAGGTGCGGCGACCGTACAGTGAACAGGGGGAGCATTCGAGGTTGGCGTACAAAAGTGCGTGGCCTTTGAAGTCGAACTGCCCGGGATCGGTCGAGCCAAACAGCGCCAGCGTCGGCACCCCTAACGCCCGCGCCAAATGCATCGGCCCCGAATCGTTGGCGACAAAGGCCCGACAACGCTCAATGAAGGCCCCCAGGTCAGCCAAGCTGACCCGCCCAGCTAAATCAATGGCGCCGGAGGCCTCCGCCACCGCACGCGTCACCACCGCCTCAGGCTGACTGCCGGAGAGCAACACCTGGTAGCCTTGCGCCCGCGCAAAACGGGCCAACGCCGCAAAATGCTCAGGTGGCCAACGTTTGGTTTCCCACATCGAGCCGGGAGCCATGCCAATAACAGGGGTCGACGAATCCAGCTTGAACTCGGCCAACAACGCCGCCACACGCCCGCGTGATGCCTCATTCGGGTGATAACTGAGCGGACCAGGT